>Ga0299907_10000611_pt1 | contig 18077 bp, 10 predicted proteins | sample RVTome_16_FD_198680 | JGI IMG/M metagenome (GOLD analysis project Ga0299907, IMG submission 198680) | Soil microbial communities from uranium-contaminated site in the Upper Colorado River Basin, Wyoming, United States - RVT152D67 (version 2) ...
GCCAACGAGCCGGACCGACCGGTGTACCTAAGCCGTGTCGAAGGGCGGAGCATCTCGGCCAGCAAGCTGGTAGTCACGCCGACGGAGGAGAAGGCGTCGTGGACGAATACCCGTGCGCCATCGTGCATGTGCTTCACCCAGCCGATGTCCTTCGTGCACGACCAGAAGTCGTGTTTGCCGTCGATGAAGAGCAGATCGACCTGACCGCTCCAGCGTGCGAGCACCTTCTCGCTGTAATCCGGTTCGAGGTGTACGACATCATTGAGGCGCGCGCGAGTGATGTTCCTTTCGAACCGCTCGCGTGTGCGCTGTCCGCCGAACACATGCCCCTCAAGAAACGGGTCGATCGCGACAACCATCCCGCCGGCGCCGCGCGCACCGTGTCCGAGCGCGACGGTGGATCTACCTTGGTGGCTCCCGATCTCTAGCGCACAGCCACCCTTGGGCAGGTCTCGCGCGCTTGTCCACAAAGCAAGCGCCTGGTCACGTGTCAGCCAACCAGGCACCTGGTCGCATTCCGTCCAGGCGGCGGCGAACTCCACGCTTGCTTCTCCCGCTTGCCGGCGATCGACGTTGGTCAACCATGTCCCCTTCGTCGTGCGATAGCGCTGAAGCGTACGGGAGTCGGTTGTGAAGGCAAATGCTTGGGGCGACTACTATCCGCGGGTGCGGCCGCCAACCAAGAGCGAGTCCGTGACCCGGTGGACGCGGGTCACGGCGTGGGCTCGCGTCCGCCGACCGCATTTGGTCGTCATCTCGGTGCTGGTGCTCCTTGCCTTCGTACAGCGCCCTGGGCAAACGACGTTCGACACCAAGCTCGATCTCACCGAGGACCCATTCGGCTTTCTCGACCGGGCGTTAAGCCTGTGGAACCCGGACGGAAGCTTCGGGGAACTGCAGAACCAGGCGTACGGCTATTTGTTTCCTATCGGCCCGTTCTTTGCGATCGGGCATGCCGTGGGACTCCCTGGCTGGATCACTCAGCGTATCTGGACGGCGCTGCTCCTTGCTCTTGCGTACGCCGGCGTCGTCGCAGTATGCCGGGCCCTGCCCGTCGGCAACCGTTGGAGTCGGATCGTCGCCGGGTTGGCCTATGCATTGAGCCCACGGATCTTGACGACTATCGGACCGATCTCCGCCGAAACACTGATCGTTTCACTGCTGCCGTGGGCCATCCTCCCCCTGCTGCACTGGCAACGGCTGGGCTTGCGCCGCGCGGCGGCATTGTCGGCAGCGGGTGTCCTGCTCATGGGCGCTGCGAACGCGACTCTGGTCGTGGCGGTCCTACCGCTGCTCGGCCTTGTTGTGTTGGCTCAACCAAGCGGTGTGCGGGCCAGGCTGGCGGCGTGGTGGGCAGCCAGCATCGGGCTGGCGTGTGCGTGGTGGGTCGGTGCGCTGCTCGTGTTCGGCACGTACAGCACACCGTTCCTGAATCATGTGGAATCCGCCGTCAACACCACCGGCGGCATTGGACTGGCTGAAGCCGTGCGGGGTGCAACGCACTGGGTCGCGTGGGTAGCCGTAGGGGCGGACCCATGGTGGCCCTCCGCATACGTCGCCGCTACCAAGCCGGTCCTGATCCTGGCGGGCACCGTGATCGGTACGGTGGGCTTGCTCGCGCTACTCGATCGACGTGTGCCGTTGCGTAGCGCATTCCTGGTGTCCGCGATTCTCGGCGTCGTGGTGCTGACGGTCGGCTCGATCGACCCTCTCGAGAGCCCGCTGGCCGCAACGTGGCACAACCTGCTAGACGGCCCGCTCAATCCGTTCAGAAACGTCCACAAGTTCGATCCGTTGGTCCGTCTCCCAGTAGCGATCGGGCTGGCACACGTGGTCGGGCGCGTGTTGCGACCGAAATTCAGTGCCGATCTGCGATCGGTCGCGCGGGGTGCGCTGGCGGTCGGAGTCGCGGTTTGTGTAGTCGTGCCGGCCACTGTGGCGTTAAGCCCTGGCCTTCGTCCAGGCCCCGGCTGGGACAAGGTGCCCTCCTGGTGGGCAGAAGCGGCCGACTTCGTCGCTGAACGCGACCCCGCCGCGCGCACTCTCGTGCTGCCGTCGACAGGGTTCGGTACCCAGGTGTGGGGTCGAACAGTCGACGAACCGATCCAGCCACTTGCCGGGGCACCATGGGTGAGTCGAAATCAGGTCTTTCTGGGTAGCGAGGGCGCGGCTCGATGGGTCGAAGGGCTCGACGCGTGGATCGAAAGCGGACGTGGTTCACCCGCTCTGGGCGACATCCTGGCGCGGGCCGGGGTGCGTTTCGTGATCGTCCGTGGAGATCTCGAACCCCGGCGCTCCGGCACACCGCTCGCGTCCGTAGTTCGCCAGGCACTTGAACGATCAGGAGGGATACGCCGGGTCGCTCAGTTCGGTCCGTCCCTCACCGGCGGTGCCGTGACTGGCCTGCGCGTGCTGGGATACGGACTTGATGCAGGAGTTCCCGCCATCGAGGTCTACGAGGTGGAGCGGACTGTGGCCCCGGCCCGGGTCGCTGCGCTCGATGATCTCGTGGAAGTCACCGGCGGTCCCGAGTCGATTCCGCGATTGATCGAGGATCGCCTGCTGCCCGCCGACGTGCCGGCCGTACTGGGCACGGATCGTGTCGACGGTGCTGCCCTCCGGCTCCTGACCGACGACCTGCCTCGGCGGGAACGGAACTTCGGCCGCGTCCGGGACAACCGGGGCCCGGTCCTCGCCGCAGACGAACCGACGAGGTTCACCCGAGCCCGGCACGACATCGTTCCGTCGGGCGCGGACGAGTACTTGGCAACGGCTCGCTATATCGGCGTCGCTCGGGTGAGTGCGTCCTCGTCACGCGGATACGCGGACTCGTTGTTGCCCACGGACCTGGCTCTCGCTCCATGGTCGGCACTCGACGGAGACCCTTTCACCGCGTGGCGCTCGGACACCCGGGACGGGCCGGTGGGGCAATGGATTCAGGTGGACTTGACCGCGCCTGTGGCGTTGGGCTCAGCGACGGTTCGCTTCGTCGACTCGCGTCTGATCGGATCGCAAGTAACCGCTGTCGATGTGCACACCGAAGGTGGCGTACGTCGGAACCGGGTGGCTGGAGACGGATCGCCCGAGACGCTCGAGCTGGCGCCCGGGCCGACAAGATACATCCGGCTGGAGATAGTTGAGACCGCCGGAGGCTCGCAAGGCCAGGCGGGCGTGGCGGAGATCGAGCTTGCCGACGTAGAAGCGGGCCGGGTCGTAGCCACGGCGCAGGTTGCCGATGGCGGTACGCCGTCAATCGCCCCGGCCGGCATCTCCCTGCACCGCTACGAAGCGACCCGCAACGCGTGCATGGTGGTGGACTTCTCCATCAGGTGTGACCCGAATCTCGTTCGGCGGGGTGACGAGCCGGTGCTGTTGGCCCGCAGCTTTGCGACGCCCGAGTCGGCGCGGTACCGCGTTTCTGGCACGGTCTTGCCGCGCCCCAGCAGCGCCGCACACCGGCTCCTGGAACCGCTCTCGGGTATCACGGCGTCGGCCTCCTCGACTCGCGGCGGTGATGCAGCAGCCGCCCCGCAGTGGGCCGTGGACGGTAATCCCTCGACCTCCTGGGTGGCCGGAAGCTTCGACCTCAATCCGGTGATCGAGCTTGTTTTGCCCGAGGAGCGCGAGGTCGCAGCGATCCGGCTGACAACCGCGCAGCATCCTGTCGTCGCCCGTCCCACATCAGTCACCGTGGCTGCAGGGGAAGCGCAATGGGATCGTGATGTGGTCGATGGCTGGGTGATGATTCCAAGGACCCGGACGAATCAGCTACGTATCAGGATCACGGACTGGACAACAGTGCTTTCCACCGATCCGGCCGGCACGGGCACGACGCGCGTCTCTCCCGGAATCGCGGAGATCGAGATTCCGGGACTCGAGGATCTGATCGTCCCACCCGACCTGGATGCTCCCACTGGCCGGCCGTGCGGGTTCGGCCCCGATGCCGTGATCGATGGTGTGCCCATCCCGACCACGGTCGTGGGCACAGTCCGCGACGTCCTCGAAGGGCGTCCAATGCGATGGAACGCTTGTGGCGACCACGCGGGAGGGATCACCCTTAGGCGGGGGCAGCACGTCATCGAGGTTCATGCTGACGAGATGTTCGCTGCGGACAGCGTGCTGCTGGATCAGCCCGGGGCATGGTCACGAGTGCCCGGCAAGGCCGGCGTTGCGCACGTCAGCGGATGGGACCGGACCCGACGCACGGTTGAGGTGACGACCGATGACGAGGCGCTGTTGATCGTCCCAGAAAGTGCGAACGACGGCTGGGTCGCGCGATTCGACGGCCAGGTGCTTCCAGCTGCACGCGTCGACGGATGGCAGCAGGCTTGGCTGCTACCGGCCGACGCGTCGGGCACCGTGGAACTCGAGTTCGCACCGCAACGGACCTTTATGGCTGCTCTCGGAGGGGGAGCCCTCGCGGCGGTAGTCCTACTCGGGCTCGCGGTAGTTCCTACCCGGAGCTGCCATCGCTTGTTGGGGATCGAAGCCAGGCCACGGCGCTTTCCACGACTATTGCGACGCGTCGCGACGTGGATCGCCGCAACAGTGATCGGAGGAGTGCTTGCCGGAGTTCTTGGCGCGGTGGCGTTCGCGGTAGCGGTCGTAACCCAGGCTGTCAGCCGGCGGATAGCTCCAGTCGCAGCGCTCGCCGGGCTTGCGGCCATCGCAGGTGTCGGAGCTTCTCTGTTGGTCGGACGCGACTACGCCGACGCGATACGGGCAGGTTCGGTGCTACCGCTGATCGCTCTCGTCGGGGTCGGAGCTATACGCGCGGTTACCGGGGATACCGGAGGACGGATCGCGGCCCGACCGTGGTGGCGGGTGAGACCGTGGATCATCGCCGCGTTCGGCCTTGTTGTGGTGCAGCTCGCGATTCGTGCATACGGGCTGTCTGGCGGCTATTTCTGGCAGGACGATTTCATCTACCTGCGCGACGCGTCCCAAGGGCTATCGCTGGACGATTTGGCTCGGGATTACGACGGGCACCTGATGCCGGGCCAGTTCTTGCTGGTCTGGGTGATCCAGCAGGTCGCGCCTATGCATTGGGGATTCGCCGCTGGCGTCTTGCTCGTGCTTCAGCTCGCCGCAAGCCTGCTTGTGTTGCGTCTGCTACGGTCGCTGGCTGGTGACGGACCGCTCACCTTCGTTCTGTTCGCTGTGTACGCGCTGAGCCCACTCATCTTTACCGCAACCCTTTGGTGGGCGTCCGCATTGCAGGCGTTACCCCTGCAGATCTTCATGGCTTGGGCTTTGCTGACTCATCTGCGGTATCTTCGCACCGGGTCAAGACGCTGGGCGTTGTGGACGGTAGCCGCATTGTTGGCGGGGATGCTCTTCTGGCAGAAGGGCATCCTCATCGCGTTGGTTCTGATCGGTTTCACCATCGTGGTAGCGCCGGTCGTGGTCGAACGGCGTGCTCGGGACATTCTGCGTGAGTCGGCTCCTGTCCTGGCGACCTACGCCGGACTGGCTGTCGCGTATGCAGGGCTCTGGCTGCTCAACGGGCCGTTCGATTCAGCTCAGCCGCAGGAGTTCACCGACCTCTGGCAGCTGACCAGGTATGCGGTGTTGGACACCTTTCTGCCCGGCTTGCTCGGCGCGATGTTCGGTGACGCACCAACCGCTGCGCTGCTCGCCCCCGCGCCACTGGTCAGCGTGGTGGTGGGCTGCGTACTCATCCTGGGCGCTGGGGTGGTGCTTGCCGTTCGTAGCGCCGGGGGGACGGCTCTACTTCCACTTGTTCTCGCTGCTGCGTACCTTTTCGTCAATGTCGCGCTGATTGCGACGGCCCGCGTCGACTTCGTTGGCACGATCATCGGCCGCGACCCGCGGTATACCGCCGACGCCGTCCTGGTCGCCGTCGTCTCCATGGCTGGCGTGGGCGTCGCGGTCACCAAGCGGTGGCAGCAGATTCCTCGGGAGATGTGGCGGCTACGCGGGTTGATCGCGGGCGTGGCGGTGCTCGTGATAGGAGCAGCGGCTGCCGTCAGCGCAGCGGGCGTGGTTTCACACTTGCCGATGGCGGGTTCTCGAGAGTACGTCGAGGGAAGCCGGGACGCCGCTCAGCGGCTGGGTGGTATCGAGGCGGTCGACAGTCAGGTACCGGAGGAGGTGATGTCTTCCGCCTTCCTCGATGCGGCTAAGGCCTCAGTCGTCTTCGCTGGTGCGCCAGAGCCGCTTCGGTTCTACGAACCGACGGCGGATCTGCGCATACTCGATGCAGCAGGTCTCCCGCTGCCGGTCGCAATTCGAGGCTATGTCGGGTCGCTTCCCATCGCGGAAGGTCATGGTTGTCCGCGGCCGGTCCGCAGCGGTGACCGGACGATCACACTCGATGGCGAGCTCAGTGAAGGGCAGTGGATCGTGCAGGTGTCGTACTTTGCCGGTCATCCCACGTCCGGACAGCTGCGCGTCGGTGAGCATCTAGTGGCCGTGGACTTCCTCGCTGGGACGCATGACCTGTACGTCGAACTGCCAGGGATCGCAGTGCCTGGTGAGGTGACGATCGGAGGGCTTCCCTCTGGTGACGCGGTATGTGTCACGGGCGTGCTGGTCGGAACGTCATGAGCGGTGGGACACGGCTATGCCGGCTTGATGAAGTAGCGCACGCAGCGCCAGTGGCCGCCGTAGGATGTGTCCTCCTCCGCAGCCAAGACCGTCGCTCCTGCGCTCGCCACGGCGCTCCGGACCTTGCGGTCCGGCAGCGAGGTCATGAGCATAGGCGCCGGGTAGTCCAGCAGCCTGCGTTGGGCCCAGCTGATGAGCCACCGCGGGGCGATGCGGAAGACAATCCCCTTGATCGACCAGTCGGGCCGGCTGGCGACCTGCGCGATGACACACCCGTCAGGCCTGGTCACCCGGATGAGCTCGGTGAGGTAGGCGAGCGCAAGATCTCTGGGCAGATGCTGCAGGACGAGGCTGGAGTATGCGACATCCACCGAATCGGAGTCGATGACGGCAAGATCGGTGGCCTGATTCAGGACGAATCGGCAGCGGTCACCGGCCAGCTGCCGGGCCCTGGCAAGCATGGCGGGCGCCGCATCAACGCCTACGACCTCATCGAAATGGTGGGCAAGAGCGCGACTCAGGCGGCCTACCCCGCATCCGAAGTCGAGGGCGCGCCCGCGCGGGACTGCTGGATCCAGGGACTGCAGCCGATCGAGCGTGCGGTCGATTTCGTCCCGTCCGGTTGCCAGGAACTCCTCGAGATCCCATCCGCCTCGCTTGGCGCCCGGCGTGACGTAGACAGCCCACAACGGATCGGTCCGGCCCAGGATCTCCCAGTCGCGGTCCGTCGAGTTGGCCATGTGCGAACCGTAGTATCCGCGGCTGTTGTGGGGGGAGGGTAGGTGCCCGGCCGCCGTAACTTGGGCTGGCGTCGTTGGTGGCTGCCGATGTGGTGCGGGCTGCTCACCGCCGTGATCTGGGCGCCGCTGCTAAGGCCGGGCTTCGTCCTGACCTACGACATGGTTACGGTGCCTGATCAGCGCCTGGTGCCGGAGGCGCTGGGGCTGGGCAGCGGGCTGCCCCGGGCGGTTCCTCAAGACGCCGTACTGGCCATACTGACCGGGATATTGCCGGGCCAGCTGGTGTATCGCCTGATCTTGGTCGGCATTGTCTTCGGAGCCGCGTTGGGCGCAGGCCGGGTGCTCGATGGGTCCGGTCTCGGTGCCCAGACGGTCGCCGCGACTGTATACGCGTGGAACGCCTATGTGGCCGAACGGCTCGTGATCGGCCACTGGACCCTGCTGGTCGCTTATGCGGCATTGCCATGGATCGTGCGAGCAGCGAACCGGGCCCGGCAAGGCGATCGGCGCGCCTTGCCGCTGGCTATCGCGTTGGTCGGACTCTCTTCGCTGACTCCCTCTGGCGGGCTGTTGGCCGTTGGGCTGGCCGGAGCCGTATGGGCGGGGCGTGCGCGGTGGATCGTGATTGCCGCCGGCCTAGCCATGCAGCTGCCTTGGGTGATGCCTGCCCTGTTGAATCAGGATGCGCTGCCCCCGGACCCGAACGGAGCGGACGCCTTCGCGGCGAGGTCGGATTCGCCGCTCGGCCTCGTGGGTAGCGTGCTGACGCTCGGCGGTGTCTGGAACGGCGACGTCGTCCCTGACAGTCGCGGTCTAATATCAGCGACCATCCTGACCGTGACCTGGATCATCCTGGCCATGCTGGGGGCCCGTGACCTTACGGCTCGGCTCGGCGCCGGCGTCGTGCCGGCATTGACAGTGCTCGCGGCGGTGGGTGTGATCCTTGCCCTCGCAGGCGCCTGGGGCGGTGCGCTGGCGTGGACGGTCGAGAACCTTCCGGGAGCGGGCCTGCTGCGGGATGGGCAGAAGTTTCTCGCCTGGTTCGCCGTCTTGCTGGCCCTGTCGGCAGGGCTTGGCGCGGCCCGCGTGGGGACCTATGTAGCCCGGCGGGCTCGGCGCCTGCCAGCCGTGGCCGTGGTTGGAGCGGCAAGTGTGCTCCCTCTGCTGGCTCTGCCTGACCTGGCATGGGGGGTATGGGGGCGGCTGGAGCCGGTGGACTATCCCTCCGACTGGCATGGTGCACGCGATGCGCTCCAACATCGGCAGAATGGCGAAGCGCTGATCGTCCTGCCATTCCAGCCGTTCCGCTCGTTTCCATGGAACGACCACCGCACCGTCCTCGACCCGTTTCCGCGCTTCGCGGGTGTAGAGGCAGTTATGCCCGACACACTGACGGTCGGGAGCAGGCGCATCAGAGGCGAGGACCCGCGAGCGCTGCGCGTCGACGAGGCACTCGACGCTGAGCAACCAGTCGACGGCCTCCGCGACGCCGGGGTGGGGTGGGTGGCCGTCGAGCGTGACACTCCAGGGCATGTGGACCCTGATCTGTTGACACAGCTGGAGTTGGTCTACATGTCCACCAGCATCGAGGTCTATCGTGTACCCGGGGACGTGGTCGCCTGGGCTGGCGGACCACCGGGCGGCCCGGTGATCGTGGTCGATGCGTTTGTGGTTCTGTTGCTTGTCGCGTCGGGGCTGTGGCTCGTTGTGGTGCGGACCAAGATGGGACGGTCGGGTGAGCCTGGTACAGTCCCCGCCAAGTGAACTTGCGCCAACAAGGGAGTGTCAGCCTGATGGGTAATCTTCTCGCGGGGATCGTCTCGGGCTTCATTGGCGGAGCACTCGCCGCCGCCGCGGCGTTTACCCTGGTGTCCGTCAGCAGCGGCCCGACCCCCGACGAGGTCGCCAGCGAACGGCAGAACGAGCAGATCGACAGCAGCACGCTCGCTGAAGACATCGCCTACGGCAACAGGTAGCGACGTGCGACCGCAGCGCGCATAGGGCCGATGATCTGCGGTCAGCGTGAATGCGCGGCCTTGTAGAGCAGGTGGTCCCACGCTGCGACAGTGGCGGGCCAGTGGAACTTGGCTGCGTGCTCGGCGGCCGCCTGGCCGAAGCGCTCACGAAGTTCCTGATCTTCTAGGAGCAACTCGATGGCCGCGACGAACTCCTGAAAGCCGTCCACCAGGATTCCTGTCTGGCCGTCCAGTACTGACTCGGCCAGGCCGCCGGCGTTGCGATACCCGACCGTGGGTACCAGATGGGTGGCCGCCTCGACTACGACCAGACCCCATCCCTCCTTGATCGACGGGGCTGCCAGAATCCAGGCCCGCGCAAGTTCCTCGTGCTTGCGCGGCTCATCGACGTGCCCGCAGAACTCGACTATGTCATGTAGGCACAGCCGGTCCACCCAGCCGTGAAGTTCGTCGGACCACCAACCGTCGCCGACCACGGCCACCCGCAACTCTGGCCAGCGAGTGCGCAATCCGGCGGCCGCTTGAAGCACATGCTCGACCCGCTTGTGCGGTACGAGCCGGCCCAGAACGCAGATTCGGGGTGTCGGCTCTCGCCGCGCGGCGGTGGGAGGCGGAGGTTCAGTGCCGTTGTGGATCACTGTGCACCGACCTCGCTCGATGCCAAGAGCGGCCAGTTCACGGCGGGTGATTTCCGATACCGCGACGTAGCGCGACCTGCGGTATACGCGCGGAGCGAGTCGCGACTCGAGCCACCAGCCGATGGCGGCCATGGTGCGGCCGTAGATGACCCGCCATTGCTCACGATGCACATGGTGGACCAGAACCACGACGGGCACGCGCGCGACCAGCTTGCTCCAGAACGGCAGGCCGTTCTGAACGTCGACGATCACGTTGGGGCGGCCAAGGCGGCCAGTCATCAGATGGAACAGCGCCTGTAGGTATACGGTGAGCTTCCCGCCTGCACGTACGATCCGGATACCGTCGCGATACTCCGACCGCGGCGCACCGGCGTAGGCCGAGCAGAACAGCGTCACGTGGTGCCCCTTGGCAACGAGCCCGGACGCCACCGTTTCTACGTACCGTTCCGAACCGCCACCCTCGGGGTGTGTAGTGTCACGCCAGTTCAGCATGACCACAGAGAGGCGGGTGTGGGGTGCAGGAGGAATCATCGGATCGGCGTCGTTCCTTACGCGGTCTCGCGGTGCAATCCGCACACAGTACCCGCGTATCGCAGCCAATGTTACTGGCGGGTACCTTCGGCGTTTGTACGTCACGGCTGGGGCCCCGACGCGCGTGACCACGCGGGCGGACCTCGCGCGGTGCGTTCGGCTGTTCCGCGCGTTCCGGAGGGAGCAGACCCAACCCGACTACTTCTACCGGCTGCTGGCGGATGACTCGGTCGAGCAGATACAGGGTTTCGCCACGCTCGGCGGCGCGAGAGTGCTCGACGTCGGCGGCGGCCCCGGCTACTTCCGGGAGTCCTTCGAAAGAGCCGGCGCGCAGTATGTTTCGGTCGACAGCGATCTCGGGGAGATGTCCGCTCGGGGGCTTCCGATGCCGGGAAGCGTGCTGGGCAGTGGAATGGCCCTGCCGATCAAGGACAGCGTGGTCGACGTGTGCTACTCGTCCAACGTTCTCGAGCACGTACCCCGTCCATGGCAGATGGCCGAGGAAATGCTGCGGGTTACCCGAGTGGGCGGGTTGGTGCTCTGCTCGTTCACGACGTGGTGGTCGCCGTGGGGTGGCCACGAGACCGCGCCGTGGCATTACCTCGGTGGTTCATTCGCCGCGCGAAGGTACGAACGCCGGCACGGTAAGCCTCCGAAGAACGTGTTCGGGCAGAGCCTGTTCGCCGTGTCTGTTGCAAAGGCGATGAAATGGGCTCGCGCCACTCCCAACGGCACGTTGCTGGCGGCGTTTCCTCGTTATCACCCCGCGTGGGCGCGGTGGGTGGTGCGGGTGCCGATCCTGCGGGAACTGGTGACCTGGAACTTGGTAGTGGTGCTGGTCAAACGATGAGCCAGGAGCGGATCATCTGGCGGTTGAGGCTGCTGGCGTGTTCCCTTGCTTTGGCCGCGCTCGCGTTCTGGCAGCGGCCGGGTCTGATCGCTCCGGGACGCGACGTCGGACTGACTCTGAACGTGGAAGAGTCGCTGAACGCGATCTGGCGCGGATGGCATCTCGATAACTTCGGTCACGTCGAAACGGCTGCCGAGCAGCCTCCACTCCTGATGATCGCCTTTTACGGCGCTATGGATGCGGCTCAGGTCCCGTCGTGGGTTGCGCAGCGAGCATGGTGGTCCATCGTGCTCGCGACAGCATTTCTCGGCCTGGTTCGCCTCACCGGAGAGCTTGGCGTCCGATCGCAAGTGGCCAGAGTCGTCGCCGGGTTCGGATTTGCACTGGCGCCCACCGCACTTACCAGCCTGGCGGTCGACAGCCCACTCGCGTGGGCGGCGGCGATTTCACCGTGGGTTGTAGCACCCATCATCCGGGCGTTGCGCGGTGGAAATATCCGGAGGAACGCTGCCGCTTCTTCGCTCGCGTTCGCCGCAGCCGGGCAGGGCGTCCTGGTGATTCCGCTCCTTATCCCGGCTGCATGCCTGCTAATACTGGTGTCAGGCTGGCAGGGCGGCTTGGCGGCGCGTGGACGGTTCGCTGCCTGGTGGACCGCCGCAGTGGTAGCGGCGACCGCGTGGTGGTGGGCACCGGCATTGGCGACGATTCAATTCCGGACCCCGGTCGAGGACTGGTCGGTGCCGGCCAGCGCAACGACAGCGAACGCGTCGTTGGTCAACGCGTTCCGCGGGGCGGCCGACTGGCAGGCGTACATCGCCGTGGGTGGGGAGCCTGCTCTGCCCGCTGGCTGGAACCTCGCCTCGAATGCGTTGCCGATCGTCGCCTCGGCCGCAATCGCCGGCCTTGGGCTGGCCGGGTTGGCGCGACGTGGGGTCCCCTTTCGCCCAGCCTTGCTGATGTGTGTCGCGGTAGGCCTCGCGGCGATCACGATCGGACACGAGGCCGCGTCGATTGCGAGTCCACTGGCCGACAGGTGGCAAAGGCTGCTCGACAGTATGCCGCCGGAATATCGTGACGTCGCCTTCATCGATGTGGTCGTTCGGCTGCCTCTTGCAGTAGGTCTGGCCTACCTGGTGTCGGTTGCCCGGTGGGAGCCGTGGGCCGACCGCACAGTCCGACTCATCGCCGCGGGCCTTGCGGGGATCACCATTCTTGGGACGGCCGCACCCGCCCTCACAGATGATCTCGCCCGCCGGTCCTATGAGGCGGTGCCGGAACACTGGCGGGAAGTGGGCGGGTGGCTCAATGAAAACGCCGCTTCGGGCCGAGCCCTGATCGTTCCCGGAGCGACAGCAGCTGTGTACCAATGGGGGAGTCCAGGCGGCGAGGTGGTGGGTGCGTTGACCAACGTGCCGTGGGCAACTCGCGAGCCGGCCCCGCCCTCATCGGCCGGCAATTTGCGACTGCTCGACGCCATCGAGCAACGGCTTGCCACGGGCGGGGGCGGTGAAGCAGTCACAGGTGCGCTCGTCCGAGCTGGAATCACCCATATCGTCGTTCGCAATGATCTCAATTCGGCGGCATCGGGGACGCCGCGTTCGTTGCTGCTTTATGACGCCTTGAATCACACGCCAGGACTCCAGTGGGTCGCGTCGTTTGGAGAACAATATGGATCGCTGAACCAACCCGGGTCCGTAGGCGACGGTGGCCTCAGCCCGCCGTTCTCAGCTGTCGACATCTTCGCCGTCGAGGGTGGTGGGACGGAAGCGCGGGTGCGGGCCTACCCGGAGGCTGGCAGTCTCTGGCTCTCGGGCGGGCCGGAATCCATTCTCGCGATGAGCGATGCCGGCATCCTTGAGGGACGCGCAGCGTTCCTGGCTGCCGATGTCAATGATGTTGCGCCTGCTCGTGCGGTGCCCGTGATCACTGATGGCAATCGGCGCCGCACCGCCTGGTACGGCATGGCGCGGGACAACACGACCGAGGTGCTGCGGTCCGACGAGCACCCCGATGTGGACACTCTGCGGCCCTACCTGCCGATAACTGGCGACGAGTCGGTGGCTGTGGTCGCAGGCATCACCGACGTCCGGACGTCATCGAGTTCGTCTCGGCCGGATCTTTCGGGTGCGTTCGGGCCCGAGTACTCGCCGTGGGCGGCGGTTGACGGAGATCGCGAGACGGCCTGGCTGTCGGGTGGATTCGGATTCGTGGTCGACCAATGGATTGAGTTGGAGTTCGGGCAACCAGTGGATGTGGGCACCGTCGAGGTCAGCCTGTACGACGAGCCACCGGTTGTCGCGGCTCCAACTTTGATGCGTGTCGTCACGGATCAGGGTGAGATCGAGGTAGCGGTCCGGCCGGACGGGACACGGCAGCGCCTGGCCGTACCCGCAGGCCCGACGAACCGCCTCAGGCTCGCCGTCGCGGACACCGAATCTGGTCAAGCCGGGCTGTTTGGAGTACGTGAGATAGTCGTGCCCGGAATCGAGTTCACTCGTGGTGTGCGAGCCGCAGACTTGCCGAGCGACGCCGATATGCAGCTCGACGGATCTCCGGCGGCCGTGTTCTCGACGTCCGACCTGCAGCGGAGTGCGTGTGCCGAGTACGGCCGGTGGTGGCGGTGCGGCGACGCGATCGCCCGCCATGGAGAAGAGGGCGGCACGCTGGTCAGGGAATTCAGTCTGCCAATCGGCGGTGAGTACGTCATTTCCGGCCAGGTGAAGCCAAGGCCCGGAGCGGCGCTGGAACGCCTGGTTCAGCCGTCGTCTGACCAGTTGCGAGTCACAGCATCGTCACGGCGGTTCGCCGAACCGGTCGCCGGCCCGCAAGCGGCCGCAGACGGAGATCTCGGCACGAGTTGGATCGCAGCGCCCGGTGACACCACTCCGTCGCTGCGGCTCCACCTACCCGAGGAGCGGACGATCGACGGGCTCGAGCTGAGCTTTGCACCTGGCCTGGCGGCTTCCCAGCCGGTGCGACTCGTCCTAGCGGCTGGTGGGAACAGCTGGGTTGCCGACGTCGATGCCGCTGGCTCGGTCGATTTCGGCCGGACTGTTCGAGCCAGGACGTTGAGCGTGGAGATCACCGACTGGGCGACTGTGACTGATGTCGAATCCACCTTCGGCACCAGGTCGCCGCTACCGCCAGGGATATCGGAAGTGATCATCAGGGGTGCAGAGGACCTTGTCGTGCCACGTGATGAGTCGGCCGTGATCGACTTGCCGTGCGGCTCTGGACCCGCGATCTCGGTGGACGGCGCCGAGGTACCGACATCGGTGCGCGGCACCGCCGGCGAAATCATGGCTCTGCGGCCGCTGGAGCTCAAAGCCTGCGCAAACGCGGTTCCACTCAGGGCGGGCAGCCACCACGTACGCGTAGAGCCGACGGCACAGACCGTGCCGGTCAGCCTGTGGCTGATGCCGAACAGTGCGCCGCGGCCGCCGTCAGCCCCGCCGAGCGTCGTCGTTCACTCGTGGGACGATTCCTCGCGAGTCGTGGCGATCAGCGACCGCGACGAGGCGACGGTTCTCGTCGTCCCGGAGAACGCCAACGCCGGATGGCAGGCGATCTTCAATGGCGAGGTCCTTCCTTCAGTACGGCACGACGGCTGGGCACAGGCCTACTTGATTCCGCCCGGAGATGCCGGTTTCGTCGTGCTGAATTTCACGCCCGCGGCAGCGCATCGGGAAGCACTGGTCGCTGGCCTCGTCGTCCTGGCGTTGGTGATCGTGCTGGCAGCATGGCCGGCACCGAGCGCCTCACCACAGGCGCCGCAAACCTGGCAGGTCGGTCGGGCTGACGCCCGGGCCGCCTTGCCGATCGTCGCGTTGTGCGGGGTGGCAGGGCTCGTGGTGGCGTCTCGTCCATGGCCACATCTGGCGCCGGCTGCGCTCGGTGCCTGGCCTCAGGTCCTCGTCCTGATGGCGCTTTCGCTTGCAATGATTGGCTGGCCGATAAGGCGACGTACTCGATCGATGAGCGGGGATTCGACGTAGCGGTACGACAGCCAGGCCGTCGGAATCGTCACGGCCAGGGTGGCCGCTGTGAGTGTCCAGAACCGGCCGGTGAATGGTGGAATATCGAGCCAGTCCGCGACGAGCGTCAATGCGACCACGTGGTACAGGAAGACGCCGTAGGAGATCTCGCCGAGCCATAGCAGGGGAGGGACGGAAAGTACTCGAGTTGCGATGTTCGTCGACGACGGATCGAGTGCAGGCGGTAGCACGATGAGACACGCGATCACCCCAAGTAGGCCGATCCTCGCGACCTGGTGGAAGCCGTCTCCGAGTTCGAGTCCTCCCGGGCCCGCAATCGGCGTGGCGGCGATGGCGAAAGCGCTCAGTGCGACCAGATACACCGTGCCTGGCACCGACGCGGCGACTCCTGCCACTCTGGACACCGGCCCAGCCTCGTTTCTCGCAAGCACCAGGCTGGCCAGCGCAAGTGCCATACCTGCCCCGAACCAACCCAAGTAGGCCGGCAGCCAATGGTGGCCGAGCGGCCATGGGATCCAGCCCGCGGCCCAGGCGGCCGTGAAGACAGGGCTTGCGGCCACACACGCGGCGATCACCACGCTCTGTCGGCGAAGCGCTCGGCGCGGTGGTGCGCCGACCAGGCCCGCACCTGCGATCCACGCCACCACCGGCACGAACAGGTAGAACGCGACGATCGTGTCGAGGCTCCAGGTCTGGACGGTTCCTTCGAAGAAGCTCGTGTCATGCTGCTGGTAGATCCGAGTCAGAGTCAGTTGGCGGATCAGGTCGGAGACATTCGCGTCGTGGTTCGCGGGGATGAGCACCCACGCCATGAGCACCGCCAGCCAGTAGGCCGGCAGGATGCGGACCGCGCGATGTGCGGCAAAGGCGCGCACAGACGGCAGCGGACGCCCATCGAGGGCGGCGCGGGCGAACGAGCGGTACAGGAAGAATCCGGACAGCGCGAAGAACAGCGCTACGCCTAGGTCCATCCGCGCAAGAACGGGCGCGAGCGCTCCCCGAAGCTTGTCGCCGCTGTGGAATGACGTGTGGCTGACGACTATGAGTAGCATCCCGACGCCGCGCAGGCCAGTGAGTGCCGCGAGTTTGCGGCCCGGGTGCTGAACGGAGGCGTCGGGCATTGGCGCAGCAAATTATCACGGATTGGCGTCATGCCCTACTCACCGGTAGCTTGGTGCGCTAGGTTTCGTCACCGTTACAGCACGCGTCCCTTGACCTGGAAGGTGGCCATGCGGCGCCCGATCGCGCTCGTTGTTATAGCTCTCGGCACTCTGTTGCTGCTGCTGGCGCCCCTCCTGCGGTGGTTCGTATACCCGCAGGTGGCCGTCGTCCCACATGACACCGAGACCACGACGGTATCGTTCGGCGAGGACATCAGGATCCTGGACATTGCGGCCGTGCTTGCCGGTCGAACAGCGGTTGAGCGGGTCACCGACATCACCTCGACGCGCGGGACAGTCTCGTTGGTCGGGGAACTGCCGGAGAGTGCGAGCAACGATGACGTCGCGGTGTGGCACACCGTCGTCAACAATGCGGACGCGCGGGACATGACGATCAGCGCCACTGAGTCGATCGTCGCATTCGACCGCCATACCGGCGCCGGGGTGCCGGGCTACAACCAGGCGGTCAACGGCGAGCCGGTCGAACACGAGGGCCAGATCCTGAAATTTCCCTTCGGTACCGAGAAGCGCGACTACGAGTTCTGGGACGCGAACATTCTTGCCACCCAGCCGGCCGTTTACGACGGCGAAGAGGAGATCGACGGCTTGACCGTCTATCGCTTCGTCCAGTCCATCCAGCCAACGGTGGTCGACCGGCTCGATGTACCAGGCGGGCTCGCCGGTGTTGACCAGGATGCTGTCGAGGTCGAGCGCGTGTACTCCAACGTCCGGACCCTCTGGGTGGAACCCAACACAGGTGTGATCATCAGGGGTCAGGAGGAGCAGGACTCGATCCTCCGGTACGAGGGTGAAGAGATCGCGAAGGTCACCGATGGCGCGCTGGCGTACACCGATGAAACTGTCGCGAGTCTGATCGATGAGTACAGCGGGACTGCCAGCCAGCTCAACCTGATCAGGAACACTCTTCCTTTGGTGGCACTCATCGCGGGTCTGGTGTTGCTGGCAGCGGGGATCCTTCTGCTCCGTGAGCGTGGGCCACGCCGTGCGTCCGGTCGGCACGCCGAATCCGACAGTCCCGACGATAGCGGCGGCGAGTCGGACGGGGCGTCGATCCTGGACTTCGAGAGGCGCGAACGCGCCGGCTAAGGCGGGTGTTCCGCCTCCACCCGCACGAGTGATATCGTTCCGTTATCCCTGCGTGCTGGGCGTGCAATTGACCGTGATCGGTCATGCCCGGTAACCTTTTCACGCGCTGTGGGCCTGTGCGACCTCAGACCGAGCAGGCTCGCGCTCGTACATGTCGTCCCAACCGGTCCGGCCGCCAGCCCTGGTGTCCAGGCCTCGCGGCACTGCGATCACAGGGCCCGTTAGCGCGCTACACACCACAAGCCAACCTGTCCGGAGCCCCCGACCACATGACGAGCAGCACTGAGGCCACCCCGACCAGCGCGACCCCACAAGTCGCAGTCAACGACGTCGGGTCGGAGGAGGCCTTCCTCGCCGCTATCGACGAGACGATCAAGTATTTCAATGACGGAGACATCGTTGCCGGTGTCGTCGTCAAAGTCGACCGGGACGAGGTCCTGCTCGACATCGGCTACAAGACCGAGGGCGTCATCCCCTCGCGGGAGCTGTCGATCAAGCACGACGTCGACC
>Ga0299907_10000612_pt1 | contig 18073 bp, 19 predicted proteins | sample RVTome_16_FD_198680 | JGI IMG/M metagenome (GOLD analysis project Ga0299907, IMG submission 198680) | Soil microbial communities from uranium-contaminated site in the Upper Colorado River Basin, Wyoming, United States - RVT152D67 (version 2) ...
CTCTTCTTCTCGTTCGGTGGTGACCAGTTGGCGCCATAATCTCCCGCTGTGCTCGCGGGCGAACTCGCGGGACATGTCGTCGACGCTCCCCATTCGCCTCACCGCGACCATGAAGGCCTCGTCGGCGGTCAGGCCGGCCTCGGTCAGGTCTGCGATCTGGTCACGGAGATGGGCTTCGAGCTCTTCCATGTCGGCGCCATCGACGGCAGGGCTCTGCGCGACGAACGCTCGCCATTCGTCGATGTCGATCTCGAGCTGGTTCACGGTCATGCCGGTGCGAGAGCCAATCGCAACACTTCGACTCCACCCCAGGCATCATCGAGGGCCCGCGCCACGGTCACCCACTGCAGCTTGTGCTTGGCCAAGGCATCTTCACCCTCGCGAGTGATGGCGTAATACCGGCGGCGGCGCCCTTCCGGGGGAATCCTCCACTCCTGGGTGACGTAACCCAGTCGATGGAGACGATGCAACAGGGGGTAGAGCATCCCATCGGTCCAATCCAGCTCCCCGTTCGAGAGCTCGCGAACCCGCTTCAAGATCGCGTACCCGTAGCTCTCGCCCTCGGACAGGATGGCCAGCACCATCGGTGTCGCCGACGCAGCCACCAGATCCTTGTCGATGTTCAAGACCTCACTCCCGACTCGCTGTCGTCACACATAGAAGCACAAGATACATAGAGCTGCAAGGTAGTCAAATGGATTGAGCTCGAGCGAGCCATCGGCATACGGTTCAGCACATGGACCCGATGCAATTGCCGTCAAATCCGGAGATCCTCACCACAACGGTGGGGTCGTACTCACCGATGGATTGGTTGATCGCTTCACCCTCCGAGCAGGCGTTGCTCGACGCCACTTCTGCTGTGATCCACACACAGAAGCGCGCCGGGATCGACCTTCCGACAGACGGAGAGCTATATCGGTTCGATCCCAACCATGCCGAGACCAACGGCATGATCGACTACTTCGTCTCCCGCATGGGTGGCGTTCGGACCGGGATCGGGAGAAGCGACAACGCAGCGTTTCAGGCGAAGTCGGAGACCGGGTTCAGACGCAAGCCCGCCGGCGTGGTCGACAACGAGATCACCGAAGGCATCCTGGACCTCCCTGCCGCCTGCCTGAGATCGTCATCGGTTGCCGACGGCCCGCTCAAGTTCACCCTCACCAGCCCGTTCATGCTGGCGCGCATGGTGCTCGACCTCTACTACGACGACGTAGCGAAGCTCACGATGGCAATCGCAGACTGCCTTGCCGCACAAGCAGCCGACCTGCCCGCTGCCTGCGTCCAGATCGATGAGGCGAACGTGCCCGGAAGCCCGGAGTACGCGCCTGTTGCCCAGGCCGGGATCAATCGGATCCTCGACTCAATCCAAGTCGAGAGCGCCGTCCACCTCTGCTTCGGCAACTACGGCGGCCAGACGGTCCAGTCAGGCGAATGGAGATCACTCATCGATTTCCTCAACGGGCTCCGGGCCGATCATCTCGTCCTCGAGTTGGCTCATCGCCCGGAAGACGACCTCGAGGCCCTTGCAGATGTCGGGGACCATGTCGCCATCGGTGTCGGCGTGATCGACGTCAAGGTGAACCACATCGAGACCGCCGATGAGGTCGCGACCCGGATCGAGAAGGCTGTGAAGACCTTGGGCCCGGGACGTGTCCGATGGGTCCACCCCGACTGCGGTTTCTGGATGCTCCAGCGCTCTGTGGCCGACCGCAAGATCAACGCCCTCGTGGCGGGTCGCGACCGCTTCCTGGGGATCTGACCGCCATAATCGCACCGTTTGGTCTGTGACAAGCGTCGAACCCAGGGTTGCAGGCACCTCTCAGCGACGTCTAGAACCCTGGGTTCGCGGGAGACGTACTGAGAGGAGAGCAGAGCGTTGGGGAAGGGCAATGGGTTTGATGTCGTGATCGTTGGGGGCGGGCCGGCGGGTGCCGTGCTCGCCAATCGGCTGACGGCGGCCGCCGATCGTTCGGTGCTCCTGGTCGAAGCCGGGCCTGACTACGGCCCGACTATCGCCGATTGGCCCGCCGACCTCCTCTTCCCACAGCAGCAGCCGCTCGAGTCGCATTCGTGGGCGCTCCACGACGCCGGGAATGGACACTTCCTCCCCCGAGCCAGGGTGCTGGGAGGATCGTCGGCGATGAATGCCTGCTACTGGATACGTGGCTCCGCATCCGACTATGACGAGTGGGCGGCTCTAGGGAACCGCGGCTGGGGCTTCGACGATCTGCTCCCCTATTTCCGACGAGCTGAATCCGACCCATTGGGCGGGCCACTCCACGGAGAAGACGGGCCGGTGCGGATCTGGCGAGTGGAAGACTGGTCCGCCGGAGACCTTGCCTTCATGGAGTCCGCCGAATCGTTTGGTCTGACCAGGGTCGAGGACATCAACGGCGACAGGGAACAGATCCCATCAGTCGGGCCTGTGCCCAAGAACATCGCCGACGGCAACCGATTCAATGCCGCATTCAGTTATCTGGGGCCAGTTCGCGATCGGCCAAACCTCACCATCAGGCCGGACACGTTGGTCGACCGCGTGCGTTTCGACGGGGAGCGGGCAAACGGGGTAATCACCAGCGACGGCGAAGAGATCGACGCTGGTCTCGTGGTGCTGGCAGCCGGCGCATACTTCACGCCGGGCATCTTGAATCGCTCCGGGTACGGCGACGCCGGCGACCTCGGATCGCTGGGCATCACCGTCCGCCAGCATCTCCCGGGTGTAGGCCAGAACCTGCTCGATCATCCGTTTGCCATCGATGTCGCCACGGCGATCCTGGTCCCGGAATCGGAGTACTACGAAAAGGTCCAGGGGCAGGCAATGGGAAGAAGTCGCTCCGACGATTCCGATGAAGAGATCGACTGCCACCTCTACCAGGGGCAACACTTCGACACCGACCTGGGACGCTGGGTCTTCGGTCTGGCTGTCTCGATGGTGAATTCCCGCTCGACCGGGACGGTCTCGCTCTCATCACCTGATCCGACCGAATTGCCGCGTGTTGAACACCGCCACTACATGGAGGACGGAGATCTCCGGAGGATCTGCCACGGGATCGAACTGGCGATGGAGATCATGTCCTCGTCGGCACTAGCCGGCGTCATCGAGCGGGAGGGGCAAACCCGATGGACCTGGGACAGTCGGAAGGAATTCGAGGAACTGGTTCGGGAGCAAACCCAGACCACCAACCATTGCTCGGGGACGGCGAAGATGGGCCCCGACTCCGACCCGCTCGCCGTGACCGACGGGTCAGGCCATGTCTATGGAGCGGAGAACCTAGTGGTAGCCGACAGCTCGCTCTTCCCGACCTGTCCGCGAGGGAACATCCACTTTCCCGTGGTGGCAGTGGCGGAGAAGATCGCAGCCGGGCTCGACTGAGCCGAGCACGACCCGCTCGCTAACCGTCGATCGACCATTTCAGCGTGGTGGGCAAGGGCACGTCGCCATACCCGTGACACCGAGCCTCACTCAGGTGGAACTCGAACAGGACGTAGCGCTCGGGGGGTGAGTAGCCCGCAGCGTCGGCCACCGCGGACCACATCTGTGGATCGTCCACGGCGAGCCCTTGGCCGCTGACGTTGAACTCGCCGCCGGTGCCCGCGTTGTCCGGGACACCGCTGTGCAATGCGAACCATCCCCGTTCCAAGATGTCTCTCCGCTTCGGTGAAGTCGGCTCCATGAACAGGTACAGACCGGTGCCGGCGAAGATCGGCGTCACCGGATGAACACGAGGTGCCCCCGACCGACGAACCGTCGCCAGGTATGCCGGTGCCGCGGTCAGTCGGTCTGCCCCGAACCGTGCCAGGTCCGGCTCACGTGCGGCGAACTCACCCCAGCTGATCACGAGCGGCGATTCGGTCTCCGATACGCCCCCGGCCACTGGCAACGATCCGCTCCTAGCCCTGCTCGATGCGGATCATGTTGCCGGCGGGGTCGCGCACCGCGGCGTCGCGGACACCCCAGAACTGATCGGCGGGCTCTGACAGGACCTCGACACCCGGCGCGGCGGCGGTCTTGTCGAACGTCGTGTCGAGGTCATCGGTGCGGAAGAACGGGCCGGGCAGCTCACCCTTGGCGAGCAGAGCTGCGAGGACGTCTCCGTCCTCCTGAGAGCGGCCGGCATGCGGCTGGGACAACACGATCTTGATGTCGGGCTGGCTCTGGGTAGCCAGCGTGATCCAGCGGAAGCCCTCGTTCTCGACCTCGTCCTCCACGGTGAGACCCAGCGTGTCCCGGTAGAAGCTGACGGCGGCGTCAGGGTCGTCGACGTAGATGTGCACGGTGCTTAGTGAAACGCTCATGGCACCAACCCTACGAGGGTGTGGTGACAGTTGCTTCTCCAAAACTGCTCGCTTCCGCCCCCGGGCGCCGGTCCTTGCGGGGCCGGCTCGCCACCATCGTCTGACAGGAGGGAACGCCCACCAACTCGCCATGGTCGCGGGCTCGGTACGCACTCGGCGTCTCGCCGACGAGCTCGGTGAACTTGGATGAGAACGAGCCGAGGCTGGTACAGCCGACGGCCATGCAGACCTCGGTGACCGATAGGTCACCCAGACGCAACAGCCATTTCGCCCGTTCGATCCGCCGGGTCATCAGGTATGAGTACGGCGTCTCGGAGTAGGCCTCGCGGAAGCGCCGGCTGAAGTGCGCCGGTGACATCGCTGCCGTGCGGGCAAGCGCCGGGACGTCGAGCGGCTCCGCGTACTCGCGGTCCATCTGGTCCCTGGCCTGACGCAATAGGCGCAACTCGTCGAAGTCGAGGCTCATAGGCCCAGCCTAGATCTCACGACCGTCAACTCCGGCCCGCAGGCCGCCGGCTCTATACCCACCCCACGTACTCGGCGAGATGCTGAGCGGTGAGGGTCGAACGTGCCGCGACCAAATCGGCCGGCGTGCCCTCGAACACCACCCGACCACCATCGTGGCCGGCGCCGGGGCCGAGGTCGATGATCCAGTCGGCGTGGGCCATCACGGCTTGGTGGTGCTCGATCACGATGACCGACTTGCCGGAGTCCACCAGCTGGTCGAGAAGACCGAGCAGATGCTCGACATCGGCGAGATGCAACCCGGTAGTCGGCTCGTCCAGCACGTAGATCCCACCTTTCTCCGCCATCTGGATGGCCAGCTTCAGCCGCTGACGCTCCCCACCGGACAGTGTCGTCAGGGGCTGACCAATGCTCAGGTACCCGAGACCGACTGCGGACATCCGGTCGAGGATGGCGTGAGCGGCCGGAACCCGGGACTCGCCGTCGGCGAAGAACTCCTCAGCCTCTGTCACCGACATGGCGAGGACCTCACTGATGTCCCTGCCGCCCAACTCGTACTCGAGCACCTGGGCCTGGAATCGCTTGCCCTCGCACACCTCGCAGGTGGTGGCGACGGTGTCCATGAAACCGAGCTCGGTGTAGATGACGCCGGCGCCGTTGCAGTTGGGGCAGGCGCCCTCGGAGTTGGCGCTGAAAAGAGCAGGCTTCACACCGTTGGCCTTGGCAAACGCCTTGCGGATCGGTTCGAGCATCCCGGTGTAGGTGGCCGGGTTGCTGCGCCGCGACCCGCGGATTTCGGTCTGGTCCACCGTGACTACACCCGCCCCTGAGGGGATGGAGCCAAGGATGAGTGAGCTCTTGCCGGAACCGGCAACACCGGTGACCACAACGAGCACCCCGAGTGGGATGTCGACGTCGACGTCTTGCAGGTTGTGTCGATTCGCATTTCGAATCGCGAGGCTCTCGGTCGAAGTGCGGACTTCAGGCTTGAGAGCCGCCCGGTCATCGAGATGCTTCCCGGTCAAGGTTCCGCTCGACCGCAGCTCGGCCACGGTGCCCTCGAACACCACCTCGCCCCCGGCGGTCCCTGCGCCCGGACCGAGATCGACCACGTGATCGGCGATTTCGATTGCCTCCGGCTCGTGCTCCACGACGAGCACGGTGTTGCCCTTGTCACGCAGCTGAAGGAGGAGGTCGTTCATGCGCTGGACGTCATGAGGGTGGAGACCCGTGGTCGGCTCGTCGAAGACGTAGGTGACGTCGGTGAGCGGAGAGCCGAGGTGGCGGATCATCTTCGTGCGCTGCGATTCGCCACCCGACAGCGTCCCCGCAGGCCGGTCGAGCGAGATGTAACCGAGACCGATGTCAACGAAGGAGTCGAGTGTCTCCTGCAGCGACTCGAGGAGCGGCGCCACCGAGGGCTCTTTGAGGCTGCGGACCCATTCGGCCAGATCGCTGATCTGCATGGCACACACATCGGCGATGCTGACCCCGTCGATCTTCGAGGACCGCGCCCCCTCGCTGAGGCGGGTGCCGCCGCAGTCGGGACACGTCGTGAACGTCGCGGCGCGCTCGACGAACTCCCGGATGTGCGGCTGGAGCGAGTCGACGTCCTTGGACAAGAACGATTTCTGGATGCGCGGGACCAATCCCTCGTAGGTCATATTGGTGCCGACGATCTTCACCTTGGTCGGCGGCTTGTACAGGAAGTCGTGGAGCTCTTTCTTGGTGTACTTGCTGATCGGCTTGTCCGGATCGAGGATGCCCGCCTCGCTGAACAGCCTCACGCTCCATCCGCCGGCCTTGTAACCGGGGACGGTGATCGCACCTTGGTTGAGCGATTTGGAGTTGTCGTAGAGCTGGGTGAGGTCGATATCGCTGACCGAGCCCATCCCCTCGCACCGCGGGCACATACCGCCAACGAGGGAATACGTCTCCACCCTCGGCCTGTCCTTGCCCTCGCCCCGCTCGATGGTGATGGTTCCCCTCCCGCTCACCGAGGGGACGTTGAAGGCGAACGCGCTCGGAGAACCGATATGCGGCTGCCCGAGCCGGCTGAAGAGGATTCGCAACATCGTGTTGGCGTCGGTGGCGGTGCCGACGGTGGAGCGAACGTTGGCGCCCATGCGCTGCTGGTCGACGATGATCGCTGTCGTCAGGCCATCGAGCACGTCGACGTCAGGCCGTGCCAGCGTCGGCATGAAGCCCTGGACGAAAGAGCTGTAGGTCTCGTTGATCAACCGCTGCGATTCGGCGGCGATCGTGTCGAAGACCAGAGAGCTCTTCCCCGACCCGGAGACCCCGGTGAACACCGTCAAACGGCGCTTTGGGATCTCGACACTGACGTCCTTGAGGTTGTTCTCCCTGGCCCCGGTCACCCGGATGAAGTCGTGGCTGTCGGCAGCGAACATCCGCTCCACGCTAAAACAGCCTGCTTGTTGGGCCAAAAGAGCGGCTAGGCCGGAGTTGGCGCTCCGAACCACATCGAGAGCGCCTGGGGCAGCTCCGGCTCGGTGAGGTCTCCCACCCAGGCGACATGGCCGTCCGGCCGGATCAACACCGCCGGGGGTGCGGCGACACCGCCGAGGACCGGGAGCTGCCACACGCCGTCGTAGCTGGCGTCGACCAGACGGACTCGACCTGCCCAAGGAGAGACGTCGAAACCGCCAGGCTCACCCAGGTTGAGGAGCACGGGCCGAGCCTCGTGGAGCATTGTGAATACACGGGTAGGCCCGTCGGAAGCCTCCAAGTCGAGATCGGGCATCCGTCGCCCGAGCAGCGGGTGGCCGTCCCCGAGGTCGTAGTGGATGTCGAGACCGGAGATCATCCCGGCGATGTGTCGGCGCGGCTCGTCCATGCCGAGCTGTTCCATCATCGTGTCGCGGAGGGCCTGGCTGCGCTCGTCGATGCGCATGAGCGCCACCTGCGCCATAGTGTTGTGCAACACGCGAGCTCCGACTGGATGCCGCTCGGCGTGGTAGGTGTCCAGGAGGCTCTCGGGTGATGTCTTGTTGACCACCTGGGCCAGCTTCCAACCCAGATTCACGGCATCCTGCACCCCCGTGTTGAGACCCTGGCCACCTTGCGGGCCATGCACGTGTGCGGCGTCGCCGGCCAGCAGGACCCGACCGCGGCGATACGACTCCGCCTGCCGAGTCATGTCGGTGAAACGGGAGATCCAGATGGGGTCGCGCACCCCGTAGTCCGTCCCGTAGGCGTCGGTAAGTGCCTGCCTGAGGTACTCCAGAGTGGGCTCGCTGGTGTGTTCGATCTGCTTTTCGAGCAGAACGACCCCGTAGGGTCCTCCGCCCTCCTCTCGGTTGACGGGACCGATGCCGCCACCCTCGGGACGCATCCCGATCTCCGGCTCCTCGTCCATCTCGACCTGTGCGATCAGGTAGCTGGCCGTCGGATCCCACCCGGGGAAGTCGATGCCGGCCGTCTTGCGGACCAGGCTGCGTCCCCCATCGCACCCGACCAGGTACTCCGCTCGGAGGGTCGTGTCGCCGGACAGCTCGACATCGACGCCGGTGTCCTCCTCTGTGAGACCCACCACGTCTTGGCCGCGAAGGATCGGTACCGCGAGCTCTTCGACCCAGCCGGCCAGAATGGGCTCGATGCGGTTCTGCCAGAGTGCGAGGATGTAGTTGTGGCGAGTGGGAAAGTCGCTGATGTCCAAGAAGGTCCCCGCGTAGCCAACGAACGGATGCACTTGGCCTTCATCGAGGAACCGATCGACAATGCCACGCTGGTCGAGCACCTCGATGGTGCGGGCATGTAGGCCTCCGGCTCGCGACCCGTCGAGGTCCTGGCTGGTGCGTCGTTCGACGATGACCACGTCGACTCCCGCCAACGCCAGCTCGCCCGCCAACATCAGCCCGGTCGGACCGGCACCGGCGATCAATACCGCATGTTCAGTCATAGCTACACCTCCAACGCCGCCAGCGCCCTGCCCCTTTGCGCCAGTGAGTCGAGCCCTCTCCCGCGTCACGTACCCGCTTCGACCCGATGTCGAACATGTCTCTACTCGTTCTCTCCCGGTCAGTCCCCAACAGCACCCGGGGTCTTGATCGACACTATGAGAATCGTGGCCGTCGCGGTTGCGACCGTCGCCCTTTCGTCGGCCAGTGAGGCTTCGACAACGACGATCTCGTCGGTGCGTTTGAGGATTCGACCGCAGCCGATTAGCCGCCCAGGACTTACAGGCCTGAGGGGCGGCCATCTTCGGAGTCACGCCGACCTGGCGTTTGAATCGCGTGATCAAATGCTTGTGACTCCACCCGGTCTCGGTGGCAAGGTGGCCTATCGGTTGCCGACCGTGACTTTCCACCAGCACCGTCAATGCCTGGCTGACCTCAGGGGAAGGTCGGGGACCCTGATCCAAGCGCTCCAGAAGGAAACTGTCCACGAGAGCAAACCGTTCCTGCCCGGCTGGGGTGGGTGCTCGCGCCGGCACCGTTCGTTGAGAGAATCGTCGAGGAGAAGCGGCTCAGCAGTCGCGGCGCGCCCGGCCTGGACCAGGAGGCCCTGGCGCTGCTCATGGAGACGGGCCGTTTCGACCGCCACCTGCGACGCGTGAGGGAGATCTACCGCGCACGCCGGGACCTGCTGGCAGCCGAGGTCGAAAGCGCCTTCGGGCCGGATCGATTACAGGGGTTGGCCGCCGGCTGTCACGCCATGCTGCGTCTTCCCGACTGGACATCCGAGATCGCCGTCGTGGCGACCGCTGCGACCATGGGCGTCCGGGTCAACGGACTCGGCCACTACCGGTTCGTGGCCACAGACTCAGAAGTCGACCTGGATCCGCGTCCACCCGCCCTCGTGCTCGGCTTCGGCAACGTCACCGAGCATCAGATCAGCCGGGGCATCCGCACACTCGCCAAAGCCGTCCGAAGCCAACCTCAACACTGAGACTGCTGGGCTCGCTGAACCCCTCTCCTGGTGTGGCATCTTGGATGACTTGGTTTCTCGACCGAAACGGCACAACCAAGACAGCTCTCCCAATTGTCTCGAGCTCAGTCGTCGGGCTCGCTGCTCAACAACACCTCCCACTCATCGATCGACTCCATCACGAGCAGGCCCAACCGCGCCCACGGGTCGTCTGCCATGCGTTCCCGGACGTCCTGCTCGGTTTCCGATCTGACGATGAGACGCGCACCGTGTCGGGTGCCATCGCCGATCGGGCCGCCGAGAACGACGAAGCCATCCGCGGTGAGGGCGTTCATGAATGTCGCATGACCTGCCCAATCTCGTTGTTCGCGCATCGGCAGGGAATCGATCCACTCGGGCCCCTGATCGAAGATGACGACGTAGTAGGCCACGGCACTGACCGTAAAGAGCTGTGCGGACGCCTCGTGTCCGCATAAACCTTGGCAAGGCCTCTGTCGACTATTCGTGCAGCGACATCCAAGGGGTGAAGAGTTTCGGCTCGCCCTCTCCGAGTTGCGCTCGCATCTTCTCGTTCGGTATCCCCAGTATTTCACCCGTGACGGCGGCCGTTGCCATGAGCGGTTCCATGAGGTGGCTGATGTTGGCGAAGTGAGCCAACGCAGCATCTGCGTCTCGATACCGTTCGAAGACGATCGCCTCGCTCTCGTCTTCGTTGAAGAACACTTCGTACTGCAACGTGCCGTGATCCTGGCTCCGCACGATCTCCATGGCCTGCTCTGTCAGGCGTTTCCACTCGTCCAGCTTGCCCGGGCGGAACCTGACTCGGGCAATGCCCTTGATCTCATCCATGGACAACCTCCAATCGTTGTGTGTACAAGCGTGTCATACGATCGTATGAAACTCGTAGGCGGTGCTGGGGTCCTCACGAGTGACCGGATCGTCCATTGGACGTCGGCCTCCAACGCTCCGGTCGTTCCCGGTCACTTCTGGTCCTCGCGTGGTACGGATGTGGGATGGGAGTAGGACTCCCGATCGCAGGGCGGACCCCTCGAAAGGGTTGTCGAAAGGGTTCATGCCCTTTCATCGCACCTCTCGCGCCATGGGTAGTCGGCGCCATGCCTGTTGGTCGACCGGACTGGCGCTGCCTACCCGAGCAGGAGTACGACCCCGGACACGATGAGCCAGATCGACCAGGCAATGTAGGTGATCGGGACGATGGTGCCCGCGAACTTCCAGCCTTGCTCCTCGAAGCGGCCGACGAACTCGAATGACCCGACAACAAGCAGCAGGCCGATGATGATTCCCGGCCATCCGAGCCACGCCTCGAACAGCGACGAATGAAGCATTGCCACACCGATCAGCACACTCCAGATTCCGGTTAGGAGATAGCCGAGGCACTCACCGACCCCGACACCGAGGTAGCGGTGGAAAGTGTCGAAAACGGCCTTCGTCACCTCCCGAGTGACCGGGGTGGAAGCAGGATCGGTGTAGGTGCGAGCTAGCGCCGGCACGAGAAACGGCCAGCGGGCAAGCCCGAGGAACTGCACGACTGCCGCGAGGACTCCGACCACGATCGCAGTTGGCATGACTGCGATGTCGTCACCGGCGAGCACCTGGCCCACGAGCACGGCGAGCGGGGCGAACAGGACAGCGGTGAGCATGAAGCCGTACCAGACCAGCTTCAAGCCGACCCCTCCCGCCTCGAAGCGGTTCAGGATTTCCTCGGTTGGCCGTCGCAGGATGTCTGGGTAGTCGAAGCGTCGCCCGAGCAACAGGAAGAACCCGTTGAAGGCAAGCGGCAGGAATATGAGAAAGACCCCTGCGGCGGTTTCCACGGTCACGCAGAGGTCGAGGCTGGGGTCCGCTCGCCGTCGAGTGGCGTCTCACGGAAAAGAATTGCAAGGACCAACCAGGTCAGTAACCCGAAGACGAGCGCTCCACTTGCACCAAAAATCGGGAATCGTTCCGCGATGTTTCTCGCGATCACGTATGAGGACACGAACCAGCCGAGCGCCCAGCCGGGCGGGTTGGCGATCGCCCACCAGAAAGCGACTGGGACCTGATGCCGCGCGAGCACCATCGCCTGCATCGCTCCGACACCGAGGCCGGTGACGGCGCCCATTAGGGCCAGGTCCCCCCGGCCGATCCCGTAGTCGACCAATGCCGCTCCGATCGACAGGCCGACGGCCATCCCAGCCGTCGTCGCCGGAATCCAAAGCCACGAGACACGCCGGCGCAATGCAAACCACTCCGCCGCTCCAATGATTGCGCCCGCGATGAGGCCAGCGACAATGGCCGCTCCCATCGAATCGACTCCATCCACGACCAAGTCGGCGACATAACCGCCGATCGGAAAGCCGATCAGAATCGACAGCGGCCAAAGCCACATCCGACGAACCGTTGTCATCAAGTCAGCTTGCGTCTCGATCGTTGGGTTCGTGATGTGAGTTTCCATCTTCTGCTTCGTCCCGGGTCAGCCGGCGTCGGCAACGCCGACGAGACTGGCACTGACCTGCCACAGTCGTGTGGTGACCTTGCGGTCATACGACGATTGATTGGATTTCTTCGCCTTGAGGTTGGCGTAGTAGCTACCGGTGACGCCCTCAACCGCCGATGAGCTGGCCAGGTACACGACGGTTTCCGCTCCCTTCTCGGCGCTTCTCATGAAAGGACGAGCCATGAATACGACGGGAGCCATCGCACGGGCGGGGTCCTCGGCGCTGAACGCAGTGTTGGTCATTCCCGGATGCAGCGCGGTCGCGGTGACCCCGTTGGCCTTGACGCGTCGGGCGAGCTCGTAGGTGAACATGACGTTGGCCAGCTTCGACTGGTTGTAGGCCCGCTGTCCTGAGTAGTCCTGTTCGCCCATCAGATCGCCGAAGTCGATCTTCCCCATCGACTGAGCCCCGGAAGCCACCGTGACGACACGAGCCGGCGCCGAGGCAACGAGCCGTTCGAGGAGAAGACTGGTCAGCAGGAAAGGGGCGAGATGGTTGAGGGCGAACGTGTGCTCCAGCCCGTCGGAGGTCACGTGACGATGAGCCCAGAACCCTCCGGCATTGTTGACCAACACATCGAGCCGCGGGTAGGCGGATAGGACCTCCACGGCCATGCGCCGGACTTCAGCCTGTGAGGACAAGTCGGCGACGAACACATCGACCGCCGGGTTGCCGGACTCTGCATTAATGTCTGTGGCAGCCCGCTCCGCCCGGGTCCGATCCCGGCCGGTGATGCCCACCTGAGCTCCCATGGAGGCGAGGGCGATCGCTGCTGCCTTGCCGATCCCCCCGGTTCCTCCGGTGATCAAGACGGTCTTGCCGGTCATCGATAGTGCGGCCGTCAACTGGTCACATCCCGTCGCGCCAGGACCGTCGCTGAGATCGCAAGACTGAGAATGCCGTATCCGATCGCGAGGAGTGCTGCCGTGGCGTAGGCGATGACCGGTGCTGCGCCCCCCATGGTGCCGGCTCCGCCGGCTCCCCCGACTGCGAGAGCGTTGGTGACCGCGGCTGGGCCCCACTCGGCGAGGCTGTCCCAGAATGTGCCGAGGAGCATCTCTCCGAGGATGAACCAGGCGGCGCCGACTGAGATGGCGATCGCCGAGGACCGGGTGATCACGGCGATGGTGGCCGCGATCAACGCGGGCACGAGTGCCGCCCCGGTGAGGTTCACATAGGCCGAGCCGATGGCAGCCAGCCCATCGGACGTCCACCAGGCGGCGGTTTCGACTCCTGCTCCAGGAGCCAACAACGCACCGACGCCAATGGTGGCTACCAGCGTCGCCGCCACGCCAACCGCCACGAACGAGAACAAAGCAACCATCTTTCCTGCCAGGAGCTTCAGCCGCTGGGGCTCGGTCACTAACAGCATCCGGATGGTGCCCTTGTTGAACTCACCTGCCAGGTTTGAGGCGAAGAGAGCCAGGGCGATGATGCCGAGGAACGCGCCCACACTGGTGACGGCGAACACCGAGCCCTCGGGAAGCGAGAGCATCGCCGCTGTGACGAAGTTTTCCGACTCCCCACCGTCGAGGTCCACATTCCCGCCACCAGCGTTGACGAACGCCAGGATCGTGAACAACACCGCGAAGCCCACCATGGCTCCCCCGAAGCCGAGCAGAGTGTTTCGTCTGCTGAGCTTGACCCATTCCGAGCGAAAGGCACGCATTATTCGGTTCCTGTCTTGTTGTTGCCGGTCATGGCGAAGAAAGCCTGTTCCAGGTCCGCGGAGGTGGCCTGGAGCTCTTTGAGTGTGATGCCTGCCTGCCAGGCGAGCCGGTTCAGGTCTGGGGCCCAGACGCTGGGGGCGTCGATCTCGATGGCCCCGTTCACCCTGGTGGACTGGTACCCGGCATTGGTTGCGAGCTCGATGAGGCGGTTCGTGTCGATCTCGTTCTCGGCTGCAGCTCGGATCGTCGGAGAGTTCCGGTTGAGCAAGTCGACCATCGTCCCGCCGAAGACAACACCACCATGATCGATCATCACTATCGAGTCACATGCCGCCTGGATCTCGGCAAGGAGGTGACTCGAGACGAACACGGTCTTCCCGCTGGCACCGAGCTCCATGAGCAGGCTGCGAATCTCGACGATCCCCTGTGGGTCCAACCCATTCGTTGGCTCGTCGAGCACCAACAGATCAGGATCGGGAAGCAAAGCCAGGGCAATACCGAGACGTTGCTTCATCCCCAATGAATAGTTCTTGTATTTGTCCCCGCCACGGTCTCCGAGGCCCACGACCTCCAGCATCTCAGCGATGCGAGCTCGGGGAAATCCACCCAGGGCGGCGAACACCCGGAGGTTCTCCTGACCGGTCATTGACGGATAGAACGCAGGCCCTTCGATCAACCCACCGACCCGATGGAGGTAGGTGGATGGGTTCTTGATCGACTGACCGAGGACCTCGGCTTCGCCGCTGGTCGGCTTGATCAGACCAAGCAACATGCGGATCGTGGTGCTCTTGCCCGACCCGTTGGGGCCGACGAAGCCAGCCACCCCCCCTTGAGGCAGGTCCATGTTGATGTTGTCCACGGCTCTTAGCTCGCCGAAGTCCTTGGTCAAACCGCTCGTTCGGATCGATGTCATACGTGTTTCCTTCGTTGTTGGCTCGTGTGGGGTCTACTCACGTCGCGGTTCGGAGATCTGTGATCTGGAGAGTGTTCGACCCTCAAACGCTGATGGCGACCTTCCCTCGAGCGTGGTGTCCCAGCATGTGGGCGACCGCGTCGGCGGCGTCGCTGAGCTGGTAGGTCTTACCGATAGTCACCTTGACCTCGCCGGATCGCAAGAGAGTGGCGAGGGCATCGAGGTACTCACGGTTCACCACGCATTTGACGAACTGCACGTTGGTGGACCCTCGTGCCAGCAGGGCCGCCCGTGCCCCTCTCATCAGACCCGCCAAGAGCCCACCGGAGTTCCCGATGCTGTTGGGAATCAGCATCCCGGTTGGTGTCAGCACCCTCGAGGTGACCGACGGCGGGTGGTTCATCACATTGTCCAGGATGACGTCGTAACGCGGCTCGCCGAGGGTGAAGTCTTCCGTCGTGTAGTCGATGACATGATCCGCTCCCAATGAGCGCAGGAACTCGAGGTTCCTTGTGCTCGATACGCCCGTCACTTCCGCGCCAAGAGCCTTAGCGACTTGGACCGCCAGGGTTCCGACGCCGCCCGATGCGCCATTGATCAGAACGTGGCTCCCCGGTGCGACTTTGCCCACGTCGCGCATGGCGATGAGCGCTGTGATGCCCGACATGACCGATGCTGCGGCCTCTTCGAATGTGACGTTGAGGGGCTTGCCGACCAGCTGAGACGCCGGAACAACGGTGAACTCCGCGAACGTGCCTGAGGTCGGCTGAAGGCCCGCCCACGCGGATCCGAACACCTCGTCGCCGGGTCGGAAGTCGGTCACCTTCGAGCCGACGGCCTCTATCACCCCGGCTACGTCGGTTCCCCGAACCCGGGTCTTCGGCCGCCTCAGCCCGGACTGCAGCCGAAGGATGTAGGGGGTCCCACTCACCGCGATCCAATCTGGCGTGTTCACGCTGGTCGCCCGCACGCGAACCATGACGTCTTCATCGCCTACCGGCGGACGGTCGACCTCTTGCATCGCGAGCACCCGTTCCGGCGGTCCGTAACCGACCTGGACGATGGCTTTCATTGTGGATGTCGTGGATTTCGTAGTTGTCACGTCGTGTCTGCTCTCTCGCTCATGCACGGGATGGGTGATGGTGTGGTGAGACGGGCCTAGGTCATGAGGAGCGGGGGTGGACCGCGATGGCGATCTTTCCTCGTGTCAGGCCCGCCTCGAGATGGCTCATGGCGGCGGGCACTTCGGCAAGCGTGTAGGTCCGGTCGATGACCGGGGTTACCTGGCCGTTCTCGAGGAACGGGCGCAGCGCTTCGAGGTCGGTGTGGCGCTCCTTGGAAGCCAGCATGGTCAGGCGTTGGCTCACGAACATCGACACCACGAGGGCGCGGAGCTGGCGGCCGAAACCGCCTGTGAGATTGCCACCTTCTTCTCCCCCGACGATGACCAAGGTTCCCTTGGGGGTAAGCGCCCGTCGCAGTCGAAAAAGACCATTGTTTCCACCAATATCAAGGATGAGGTCGTACTTCCTCGTGCCGTCTAGGTAGGCGTCCCGGGTGTAGTCGAGGACATGATCGGCTCCGATCGACTTGACGAAATCGACTTTCGCAGTGCTGCTCACACCGGTGACTTCGGCCCCGAATGCCTTGGCGAGTTGCACGGCGTAGGTGCCAACCCCTCCCGACGCCCCGATGACGAGCACTTTCTGACCTGCTTCTACATGACCTGAGTCCCGTAGACCCTGGATGGCGGTCCCGCCAGAGATTGGCACCACCGCCGCCTGTTCGAAGCTGAGATTGGCCGGCTTGTGGGCGAGCTTGTCCTCACGCGCCGCAGCCTGCTCGGCAAAGGCACCTCGACTCATGCCGAACACCTCATCGCCGGGCCGGAACCGGGTCACCTCAGAGCCCACAGCTGCCACGGTGCCGGCGACGTCGAGACCTGGTACCCGATTCTTGGGCCTTCGGAATCCGAATCCCATGATGCGCATCAGGTATGGCTTGCCCGCCATTACGTGCCAGGTACCGCGGTCCATCCCAGCCGCTGCGACGTCGATGAGCACCTCGTTCGCCGCGATCTCGGGCCGGTCGATCTCTGCAAAACGCAACACGTCGCTCGAGCCGTATGCGTCCTGGACGATGGCTTGCATCTTGTCGTCTCTCGCCAATGGGGAGATCGAGGCGTGGTTCTCCACGGGTCTGTCTGATATCGGGGTAACAACTGGGTCCACGGTCATGTCATCTCGCTTCTCGATTGACTCATTGCAGGCTGAATGGTGGGTATCGGTCGGTGATCAGCAAGGTGGCGTAGGCCTGCACTCGCAGGGCCCATCTCCCCACCCCAACCACATAGTCGAACAGCGCTCGTGGGTAACGACCCGTGAAGAGGATGGCGAACCAGGCGATGAGGATGGCGAAGATCGCTCCCACCACGAGCACGGCGAGGACGATGTAGTGGGGTATGGCCAGCAGCCATTTCACCAGCGGCATCCAGCGACTCAGGTCCTGTTCCACATTCGGGTATTCGAGGTCGAGATGCACCGATTGCTCGTCCTCGGTCGACGGATACCGATCGGTGAGAAGTGCCATATACGCACCGACACGGTTCGAAAACCGGTTGAGGGCGAGAGCGAAGTCGAACCACCAGCGCGGATATCGCTGCCGGAAGACGATCATCAGCATCGTCGCCACGAATAGCCCGCCAGTGATCCCCAAGCCCGTCGTGGTGACCCTGGAAAGCACCTCGCCGCTGTCGGTGATCACAGTGACGGTGTCGGTGGCGGTCGCGGTGAGCAAGGAGAGGATGACGAGTATCGGGATCACAAAGATGAGCCGGAAGAAGCTGGAAGCTCGATCGAGTTTCTCTGGATAGTCGATGGTCAGCCGGGCGGGGTAAGCCTGTGGTTGTGTGGTCACTTCGACGTCTCCGCTCGTTGCCGGTTCGGAAGGGCTTCATGGTTGTGGTCGTGCGATGTCATCTGGCCATGCCAGTTGTGATCGGTGAGGGCCGGAACCCTTTGACGACCAGGTAGACGCCAAGCGAGAACTCCCACGTCGCGATTGGGAGTGCCAGGAGGAGGGTCGGTGGCGACGCCGCTTCCCAGGCGCCGAACATCGTGCCCATGGTGCCGACGAGGAGTAGGGGCGCTCCGATGAGTCCGAGCACAGGAAGGGCTCGTGGCACTAGACGCGACTTGTAGAGCAGGGTGCCCAACAACAGGGCGTTCACGGCGGGGATGAGGCTTCCTGAGACGAGGAACGTCTTGTCATAGAGCCCGACCAACGCCTGACCGGTGATCAACCCGTCTGCTCCGACTCCGGCCTGCCGCAGGGCTACGACA
>Ga0299907_10000613_pt1 | contig 18070 bp, 20 predicted proteins | sample RVTome_16_FD_198680 | JGI IMG/M metagenome (GOLD analysis project Ga0299907, IMG submission 198680) | Soil microbial communities from uranium-contaminated site in the Upper Colorado River Basin, Wyoming, United States - RVT152D67 (version 2) ...
GTTGACCGCCGCCAGCTGGGCCGGCGTGAAGTAGTAGGGCTGCGTGAAGGACAGGTTCGCCTTGCGCGCCTCGGTCACCGTGATCGAGCCGACGCTGATGTCCCAGCGGCCGGCCCAGCCGCCCGCCTGGACGAGGTCGAAGTTGGGTGTCTCGAACTGGACCCGGACGCCGAGCCGCCGGCCGAGCTCGTTGGCGACGTCGATGTCGAAGCCCTGAAAAGTGCCATCAGGCAGCTGCTCCGACTGCGGCGGATAGGCCGGGTCGGTCGATACGCGCATGACGCCGTTCTGGCGGATGGTCGCCAGCAGGTCGGCCTGGCCGCCGGTGTTGCAGCCGGCGCTGAGCAGAGTGACCGCAAACAGCGCCACGAATACCCGTCGCGGGCCCATGGTTCCTCCTCTCGATCTCGTCTCGGGACGTCCCCCTGAGCCGATCCCCGCCTACACTCTAGATGATGACCGATGCCGCACCCGCCGCGGGCCTCGCGCGCGCATCCACGCTGCCCTCGCGCTGCTACCTCGAGCCGCTGATCCACGAGCGTGAGGAGGAGCTGATCTTCGGGCGGACATGGCAGCTTGTGGCGCGGCTCGACGACCTGACCCGGCCGGGCGACTTCGTGCCGGCCACGATCCTCGACGAGCCGATCGTGATCACCCACGGCACCGACGGCGTCCTGCGCGGCTTCTACAACGTCTGCCGCCACCGCGCCGGGCAGGTCGCACTGACCAAGGGCAACCGCATGAGCCTGCAGTGCCGCTACCACGGCTGAACCTACGGCCTCGATGGGTCGCTGCGTGCCTGCCCTGAGATGGACGGCACCGAGGATCTCCGATGCAGCAGTCGATCGCCTTCTCCGACCAGATCCAGCAGGCGGACATCGTGATCTCCGAGCAGGTCCAGCGCGGCCTGCGCTCGCGCCTACGACAGCGGCCGCTTCAGCGCCGGGCGCGAGAACGGCGTCCGCCACTTCCGCAGCTGGTGCGTGAGTTCGTTGGTGAGCCATGAGGCGCGGATGGGCCCGCCGCTGACGTATGAGGAGCTCCTCACGATGGCCCGCCGGTGGGAGGGTGCCACCCTCGAAACGGTGACCGGGCGGCGCTTTCGGGTCGGTGTCTACATGGACTGCCCGTTCTTTCGGCCCGAGTCGTCCGGTCTGGGCCAAACAGACGGCCGCAAGGCCATCGAGCGCTTCGTCGAGCGCTACAACGAGACGGGCAGCCTGCGCCCGTCGACCTACGCGGGCGTGACGCGCAGCGCCTCGTACCTGATCGGGCTGCTGCGCGCAGAGCGGGGAGCTTGACGGTGACCGACCGACTCGTCGTCGCGCTGATCTCCGAGGTGTTCTGGGAGGAGGACGGTCCGGCGCGGCTGATCCACGTCCTGCGCCAGGCGGCCGAGCTGGGCGCCGACCTGGCGCTGCTGCCCGAGCTGCCGCTCAACCCCTGGCGGCCGGCGACAAAGGTGCCCGTCAACGACGACGCCGAGGAGGAAGGCGGCCGGCGGACGCAGCTCATGGCCGACGCGGCCGAGGTGACCGGCGTCGGACTGGTCGGCGGGATCATCCACCGCGACCCACGCAGCGGCCGGCGCACCAGCCGGGCGCTGCTCTTCGACGGCGGCGGCCAGATCGTCGCCCGCTACGAGAAGCTGCACCTGCCCGAGGAGCCCGGCTTCTGGGAGACCAGCCACTACCAGCCGGGCACGACGGCGCCGCAGGCGATCCACCACTTCCCGCTCTCGGTCGGGCTACAGATCTGCTCCGACATCAACCGCCCGCAGGGCAGCCACCTGCTCGGCGCGCAGGGAGCCGAGGCAATGCTCGCCCCGCGCGCGACCGAACAACGGACGTATGAGCGCTGGCGCGTCGTCTTCCGCGCCAACGCGCTGACCGCCTGCGCCTACGTGCTGTCCGTCAACCGGCCGGCGCCGGAGGCTGGCGTGCTGATCGGCGGACCGTCGATCGCGGTCGACCCGCACGGGGAGGTGGTCGTCGAGACCACCGACCGGCTGGCCGTAGTCACCCTCGAGCGCGACGTGATTCGCCAGGCGCGTGTGGCCTACCCTGGCTACCTGCCCGTGCGCGCCGCGCTCTACGCGCGCGCCTGGGGCGAACTCGCTGCCAGCGACGGCCTGCCGATCGAGTAGCGTGCCGGTTCAGCCGTACCAGTCGCGGCGCGGACGCTCGCCGAGCAGCTCGACGACGCCCCAGACGATGATTGCCATGCCCAGTCCGGCCAGCCACAGCCCGGGCGCCTGTGGGGGCAGGGAAATGCCGCCGAAGTTGTAGATCTCGACCGCGCGCAACACGTAGGCTCCCACCGCCAGCGCAGTCAGGGCGACGTAGCTCAGCGGACGGTCCAACCCGGCTTCGCCGCTGCGCGTGGCGAAGGGCAGCACGACGAGGGCGACGATCAGTACGGCGGCGATGAAGCACAACGCGCCGACACCGTCGAAGGCGTTACCGGACAGCCGCGCCGTGACCGTGCCGCCCAGCGTCCACCACGGGGCGAACGAGCCGATGGCGATGAACACGGCGCCGGCCGAAAGGACCACTCGCCCGCGGCCGATACCGCGCCGCTTCACGCCCCCACTGGATCGGCCGCCGGCAACTCGCCGGCGCGCTCGTACACCTCCGGCTTGAGGACGCCGATGAAGGGCAGGTTGCGGTAGAACTCGCCGTAGTCGAGGCCGTAGCCGACGACGAACTGGTCGGGGATGGTGAAGCCCAGGTAGTCGATCGGGATCTCGACCAGCCGCCGCGCCGGCTTGTCGAGCAGGGCGCAGATGCGCAGGCTGCGCGGGTTCTTGCCACGCAGGTAGCGCAACAGGTAGTTCAGCGTCAGGCCGGTGTCGATGATGTCCTCGACGATGAGCACGTCACGGCCGGCGATCGACGAGCTGAGGTCCTTGATGATGCGCACCAGGCCGGATGTCTCGGTCGCCGTCCCGCCGTACGAAGACACCTCCATCAGGTCGATCTGGACCGGGATCTTCATCTCGCGCATCAGGTCAGCCATGAACGGCAGCGCGCCCTTGAGCACGCTCACCAGCGTCAGCTCGCGGCCGGCGTAGTCGATCGACAGGCGCACACCGAGCTCGGCGACCTTGGCCCGGATCTGCTCCTCCGTAACCAGCACGTCGGCCACGTCCGCGCCGAGATCCGGTTGGCGTAGCGCGTCGGACACTTCCCCTCCGGTCCTCCCGATCGGTTACTCGGCTCCGCTGCCGGCGGTCATGTCGCCAATGTTGGCACCATTGGCGCCGAAGTGCGCCCGCCGGCCACGCCGGCGGCGCGACCCGCGTGACGGCCGCCGACGGCGGGCAGCCGCCAGCTGCTGGGCAGGCGTCAGGAGTGGTGCACCATCGGCGGCCGGCGGAATGATCTCCGCGCCGGCGGTCGGCCGGCCGGGGCGGTCGTCGGCCGTAAGCGGCTCCGTGACCAGGACGGCCTTGCCGGCCGGGCGCATGGCGGCCGCCTTGCCGGCCATCGTCTGGCCTTCCAGGCCGCTCAACGAGGCGGCGAGGTCGAAGCGACCGTACTTGAGCATCAGCGCCTTGAAGTCCTTGCCGTAGAACAGCTTGATGCGGATGTCGGGGTACAGCTCACGCAGGCGGCGCAGCTTGCGATTCTTGCGCCGCACGAGGCTCTGCTTGAGCGTCGTCAGTTCGACGTACATGTCCATCTCGGGCAGGTAGAAATCGGGCGAGAAGGACTCGACGACAGTTCCGTCAAGGTTCCACAGGATGGGAAACGTGCGCGGCTCGTACTCCCAGCTGACGGCGTAGTAGTCGAGTATCCGGGCCAGCTCCGCCTCGCTGGCGTGGGCGAAACGCGAACCGTCGCTCACCCGCGCTCCGCGCCGCGGGGCAGTGGGCTGGCAGCCGCGCGCAGTAGTTGCGTGACGTTGCCCTCGAAGCGGGCCAGGAAGCGGTGCATGTCGATGACGTCGTCGGCGCTGACCGGCGGTCGCTGGTACGGCGCATGTCCCGCGCCCGGCGGCGCGCCGGGCCCGACGTCGGCGATGACGGCCTCGGCGTCGTCGACCTCTACGGTCACGATCGCCACCGTCCGGCTGTCGCAGGCAAGGCACTCGAGGTCGACGAAGTAGAGCCCCTCGCGCTCGGCCAAGAGGCGTACGTGGGTCGACCCGTACGGTCGGCCGCAGGCCGGACAGCGGAAGCTGCTCATCTGTCCGCTCAGCCACTCCGGACCATTCATCGGGTATTGAGTCTAGACGGTTCAGCGGCGGCAGTAGCTGCGCCCGCGGTCGGCGCGTTGCGAACAGCTGACGGTGCCTGGGCGTATACTCCCACCCAGTATGAGCACGCAACCGACCGCCGGGCACTCGCACGAAGGCCCGTCGCGCCACAGCTACGCCAAGGACCGCGCCCAGCTCTTGCGCCGGCTGTCGCGCATGGAGGGTCAGGTACGCGGCATCGCGCGCATGATCGAGCGCGAGGAGTACTGCATCGACATCCTGCAGCAGACGGCGGCATTGCGCGCGGCGGTCGACGCCGTCTCGCTGCTGCTGATGGAGGACCACGTCGCCGGCTGCCTGGCCAAGGCGGTCAAGTCGGGCGAGGCCGATACCTACACCGAGGAGGTCATGGAGGTCGTGCGGCGGTCGATGGGCCGGCCCGTGCGCTCGCGCTCGAGCGACTGACGCCGCCTCGCCGCGTCCCCCGCACGCGTCCGCCGGCGACGGCGGATTTCCACAAACCACAGGCTCGGCACGCGACTCGTGGATAAGCATGTTGACCTGGCCGCGCCGGGCGCCGAAACTACGGCCCCTGCTGCACCGCCCGTGAGCTGCCAGGAGGGGCTCACCAGCCGAGTACGGTAACTTCGGCGGGCCGGCGAACGGAGAAATCCGCTCGGAAAGACCGACCGGCGAGGGAAAACCGAAAGGTCGCGGTGCCAGACACGTTTCGCCGCCGGGAGCGGGGAGAAGGCAACGGCTCAGGGCGGACGCCCGGGCACGAGCGGGCCACCCGCCCCTCCCCGCCCCCGTCGCGGCCACCACTTCCGCGCGCTGTCGAAGGCCTGCCCGAGTTGGGCGACGCCTTCTGGCACACGCTCGATGCCGGGCTGGCGGCGCTGCCGCTCGAACTCGCACCTGGCGGGCGGGCGGCGATCGACGGCCACGCACGCCTGCTGCTCGCCTGGACCGAGAGCATCAACCTGACCGCGCTGCGCACCGCCGGGCAGGTGGCCCGCCTTCACGTCCTCGACAGCCTGGCCGCGCAACCCATCTGCCGCCGGCTGCTGGAGCGGACGGGCGTCGAGGCGGGTGCCACGAGGATGCTCGACCTGGGCAGCGGCGGCGGCTATCCCGGACTGCCGGTGGCCATCGGGCTTGGCGCGGGCGAGTGTGTGCTGGTCGACTCCGTGCGCAAGAAGGCCGACTTCCTGGCCGTCGCCGCGGTGGCCGCCGAAGCAGCACTCCGCGCAGCGGCCGAGCACGTACCACACTTCACGGTCCTGGCCGAGCGCGCCGAGGACCTGGCCGACGAGCCCGACCAGCGCGAGGGCTGGCACCTCGTGCTTGCCCGCGCGGTGGGCAGCCTGGCCGAGGTGGCCGAGCTGGCCCTGCCGCTGCTGCGCATCGGCGGCCACCTGGTCGTCTGGAAGCGCGCGACTACGCGCGAGGACGGCACCGGTCTGGCCGACGAGCTCCGCGTCGCCCGGCGCGTGGTCCACGCTGCCGGCGGCGGCCGGCCGCGGGTCGTGCCCGCCCCCTCGGCCGAGGCGCTGGGCCTGGCCGGCCACGTACTTGTCGTGGTGCCGAAGCTGCGCCGCACCCCCGATCGTTACCCTCGTCCGCCAGCCGAGCGACGGAAGGCCGCTTTGCTACGCTGACCGGCGATGCGGATCGCCGTGCTCTCCGACATTCACGGCAATCTGCCCGCACTGGAAGCCGTACTGGCCAGCCTGGCTCCCTTCGACGCCGTCTGGCAGCTGGGCGACATCTGTGGCTACGGACCGCAGCCGAACGAGGTCGTCGCCCGCCTGGCGGAGCTGGGTGCGATCGGCGTGCGCGGCAACCACGATGCCGCCGCGCTCGGCGAACTGGCGACCGAAACGTTCAACGATGACGCGCGGGCAGCAGTGGAGTGGACCGCCGGCCGGCTGGAGCCGGCTGCCCAGCGCTGGCTGGCCGCCCTGCCCGCTCGACTGGAAGTCGATGGCTTCACGCTCGTCCACGGCAGCCCGCGCGACCCGACGTGGGAGTACGTTTACTCGGTGCCGGTAGCACGCTCGAACCTGAGTCGCTTCGCGACCGACCACTGCCTCGTCGGCCACACCCACGTGCCGCTCATCTTTCGCGAAGCTGTCGCCCACGACGGCGGCGCGCGCGTCGAGACGATCGCACCCGATCACCGCACGGCGTTGACGCTCGACGCCCGGCGCAGCATCGCCAATCCGGGGAGTGTCGGGCAACCGCGCGACGGTGACCGGCGCGCCAGCGCTATGCTGCTCGACACCGACGGGCCGACGCTCGAGTGGCGGCGGATCGACTATCCGATCGCCGACGTCCAGCGAATGATGGCTCGCGCGCGCCTGCCCGCGCGCCTCATCACCCGCCTCCAGTTCGGGCTCTAGACCAGTTCAGTGCCCCGCAGCGATCGGTCTGACCCTGCCCTGGGTCCCGCCCACAAGCCGTGGCTGTCCGGCCGCAAGCCCGGCGATCGACGCGTCCGAATGGAGATGCCCCACGCGCCATTCTTCCGCTACACCGGCCCGGGCACGATGGTTGCCCGCGAAGCGGCTTCGGAGCCGCGCACGCCGATGGGACGGTCGGTCGGTCGGCTGCGCCGAGTGCTGTTCGGGCGGCCACTGTCGATCCACGAGGAGATCACCGAGCGGCTGAGCAAGAAGAAGGCGCTCGCCATCTTCAGCTCCGACCCGATCAGCTCATCCGCCTACTCGACCGAGGAGATGCTGCGCGTACTGGCGCTGGCCGGCGCCGGCGCGCTTCTGGTGAGCCTGCCCATTGCGCTGGCCGTCGCCGCATTGATGGCGATCGTCGCGCTGAGCTACCGGCAGATCGTCCATGCCTATCCCAGCGGCGGCGGGGACTATGCGGTCGCCCGCCAGAACCTGCCCGCCCTCGCTGCGCTGGTCGTGGCCGGCGCGCTGTTGCTTGATTACGTGATGACGGTCGCCGTTTCGACCGCGTCGGCCGCCGAGCAGCTCATCTCCGCGTTCCCGGCGCTGTCCGAGCTGCAGGTGCTGATCGGCGTCGGGGCAATCGCGCTGATCACGCTGGGCAACCTGCGCGGGCTGCGCGAGTCGGGCAACATCTTCGCCGTCCCAACCTACCTGTTCGTCGGCTCAGCGCTGTTGATGATCGCCATCGGCATCTTCCGCGTCGTGGTCAATGGCGAAGGCGCCCCACCACCCGAACCACTGCCCGGTGCACCGAGCCCGCTCGAGCCGCTGGGCCTGCTGCTGCTCCTGCGCGCCTTTGCCTCCGGCTCGGTGGCGCTGACCGGCACGGAGGCGATCGCCAACGGAGTGCCGGCCTTCAAGCCGCCGGAGCCGCGTAATGCGGCGGGCACGCTGGGCGTTGTGGCCGTGCTGATGGCCACCCTTCTGATCGGCATCACCTTCGTCGCCGGCAGCTTCGGCATCGTGGGCATCGACGAGCCGGTCCGACGGACGGTCATCAGCCAGGTGGCGGCGGTGGCCTTCGGTAACGGATCCCTCGGCTTCTACCTCTTCCAGCTGTTCACGGCACTGATCCTGTTCCTGGCCGCCAACACGTCGTACAACGCCTTCCCGCGACTGGCCGCCATCCTGGCCCGCGACGGCTACGTCCCGCGCCAGTTCGCGTTCCGTGGCGACCGACTGGCGTTCACCTCGGGGATCGTCATCCTGAGCCTCATTGCCGGCCTCCTGCTGGTCGCCTTTGGCGGCGACACGCACGCACTGATACCGCTCTACTCAGTCGGCGTGTTCGTGGCGTTCACCGTCGGCCAGTCGGGCATGGTCGTGCACTGGCTGCGCACACGGCCGGCAGGCTGGCGGCGGCGTCTGGCGATCAACCTGATCGGCTGTTCGCTGACCGGCCTGGTGGCCGTCGTGGTGCTGATCGCGAAGGCGCCCACCTCGCTGCTCGTCGCCGTGTTCATCCCGCTGCTTGTCTTGCTGATGCTCTTCATCCACCGCCAGTACCGCGCCTCGGCGGCCGCCCTTGTCGTGCGCGCCGATGCGGTGATCGGGCCGCCTCACCGCGAGGAGCGGGTCATAGTGCCAGTGCCCGGCCTGAACCGGGCGGTTGTGCAGGCGGTCAACGTCGGCCGATCGATTGCGCCGGACGTGCGCGCCGTGCTCATCTCGGACGAGCCCGACGAGGCGACCGCCATCCGCGAGCGGTGGGACAAGCAGCTGCCCGAGGTGCCGCTGGTGATCATCGAATCACCCTATCGGGCGCTGGTCGGCCCGCTGCTCGCCTACCTCGACGTGCTCGACCGGCAGTGGCCGGCCGAACGCGATGCGCCGATCACGTTCGTGGTGATCCCCGAGTACGTCGCGCGCAGCTGGTGGGAACGGCTGCTGTACAACCAGTCCGCCAAGCGCCTGCGCAGCGCGCTCATCGGTCGCCCGCACACCATCGTGGTAAACGTGCCCTACCGCCGCGATGAACCGCAACCGACTGCCGCTCAGCCGCCGGCGCCGCAGCCCTGAGCCGGTGGTAACCTTCGAGGCTGAATGCAGGACTTGACAGTCCGGACGCCCTTCACGCGGGCGATCCTGGGCCTGAGCGGAGGCCCGACCGACGATCCCGTCGTCCATCTCGGCTGCCAGCTGGCCAAGGCCGGCGGTGGCGAGGTCATCTCGGTACACGTCATCGAGGTCGACTGGCGCCACGACCTGTCCGAAGACATCGCCAGCGGCAACGAACAGGCGGCAGCGGTGCTGGACCGTGCCGATGCCATCTGCGGCCGGTACCACGTCAAGAGCCAGACCTCGCTGCTGCAGGCGCGCGACGTCGGCGCGGCGCTGGTCGACGAGGCGATCGAAATCGGCGCTGATGCGATCGTCGTGGGACTGCCCTATCGCAAGCGCTTCGGCGGTGACTTCGCCCTCGGCACGACCGTGCCGTACATCCTCCAGAACGCGCCGTGCGAAGTGATCCTGCTGCGCGAAGCGGTCGCCAGCAGCGAGCAGCGTCGCGAGGCGGGCGCCGAACAGGCCCAGATCGCCCCGCCCAGCCTGGCCCGCCACTGAGCCGTGTCCAAGTTGGCGATGGAGGAACCGGGGTGCGCGTGATCGTGGTCGGCTGCGGCCGAGTGGGCGCCGGGCTGGCCGAAAGGCTTGCTCGCGCGGGCAATGAGGTGACCGTCATCGACGTCGACAGCGAGGCCTTCTCGCGGCTCGAGCACGACTTCCCGGGCCAGGCGCTGCGCGCCGACGGCACCGACGAGGACGTGCTGCGCCGCGCCGGCGCTGACGAGGCCGACATGTTTTTCAGCCTGACCGAGGGCGACAACCGCAACGTGCTTGCCGCCCAGCTGGCCAGTGAGCGCTTTGGGATCCGTCATGTCGTGGCCAAGGTCAACGATCCAGTCCGCGCCGAGGCATACACGACGCTCGGCCTGGCCACGATCTGCCGGACGCGGATGCTGGTCGACGAGCTGGCTCGCTACGCCGGGCTGGAGGGCGACCCCGGCGCGCGGGGGATCTCACTGGCCCAGCAGCCGCACCATCACGAGCCCGACGGCAGCCATCCGCGGGGCACACGCGCAGATGACAAGGCCGGCGCCGGCGCGGTGAGCGGCGACTCAACGGGCGGACAGGGAGGCCGCGAGTAGCCATGTACATCATCGTCGTCGGTGGCGGCCGGGTCGGTTACTACCTGACCAAGGAGTTGCTCGAGGCCGGCCATGAGCTGGTCGTGCTCGAGAAGAACGAGCGTCGCGCACGGCAGATCGCCGACGAGCTCGGCTCGATCGTCCTAGCCCGCGACGGGTGCGAGGGCAAGCACCTCGCCGAGGCCGGCGCCAACCGGGCGGCGATCGTGGCCGCCGTGACCGGCGACGACGAGGACAACCTGGTCGTGTGCCAGATGGCCAAGCACCACTTCGAGGTGCCGCGCACGATCGCGCGGGTCAACAACCCAAAGAACGAGGGGCTGTTCCGCCACCTCGGCGTCGATGAGGTGATCAGCCCGACGCGCATGGCCTTGGCGGCCATCGAGCAGGACATCCCCGTCCACGAGCTGCTCCACCTGGCCAACCTCGAGGGTGGCGAGCTGGAGCTGCTGGAGGCCCAGATCGGCGAGGATTCGCCGGCCGTCGGCCGGCGGCCGTCGGACATCCCGCTGCCCGAAGGCTGCACGTTGTTCGTCCTGATCCGCAACGACGGCGCATATGCGATCCGGCCCGAGACCGTCTTCCAGGTCGGGGACAAAGTGCTGGCCATCTCGCGCACCGAGTGCGCCGTCGACCTGCGCCGCGAGCTGATCGGCGAGACCACGGGAGCCGAGGTCACATCGCTGACCCGCTGAAGTCTGCGCCGGCGCGGCCGATACCCTCGGCCGCGTCTGTCCTGCGTCGTGCCCTGCTGCTCTGGGGCAGCGGCCATCTGGCGCTCGGCGACAGGCGGGGCTGGCTGCTGCTGCTGGCCCAGCCGGCGGCGATCGCCGGCGTCGCCATCCTGGCCGGGCTGCTGATCGACGGCACGCGCTGGATGGTTGTCTTGCCCGCGCTACTGCTCCTGCTGGGAGTGTGGCTGATGCAGGCGGTAACGGCCCAGCGTCGCGCGCTGGAGCTGGGCGCCCGGCCGGGTGGCGAGTTGCAGGTTGCCGTGCTGCTGCCCGTGCTGGTCGTCCTCGTCACCGGCTTCTGGCTGGCCGGCGGCGACCACGGCTCGGCGGCGGCCACCTTGCGCGAGTACGTCGCTGCGTGGCGCAACGGGCAGCCGGCCATCGCGGCCAGCCTGTTCACCCAGCCGACCGACCCACAGCTGCTCGGTGCCGTCTGGACCGACCAGCGCGACCTGCTGGCGCGCAGGGTGGCGCAGGCCGCGGCCAGGTTCGGCACGGCGTCGGGCATCGACGCCGATCGCCCATTCAACAGCCTGCGCCTGACCGAGCAGCCAGATGCGAGCAACGGCGACAGCGTCGTCGTCGCTGTCGAGATCATCCGCCGCCAGCGCGTCGAAACGATGCTGCTCGACATCATCCCGACCGCCCAGCAGGAGACCGTCGTGGTCGAGCGGCTGGGGCAGATCCGCCTGCGCGCCGTGCCCGCCCCGCCACCCGGCTGGTGGCCCGACCGGCGGCCGATCGCCCGCGAGTGGCGCATCGACGCAGTCGAGCTGGCCGAGCCGCAGCCCTGACCGGCGGCCGCGGCCGCCGCGCCGGCTCCTCGTCCAAGTAGAAAGTGGAGCGCGCCGGCACCGTTCGAGCGTGTAGTCGGGTCGGATAGCCTCCTTGACAATGTCATTGTCAACTCTTAGGGTATCGGCATTGATGTAGCAGCCCGTCACCCGGCGGGCGCGGCCCGTGAGCGGCCGCACAGTGGCATGCAGGAGGTGTGCCGATGACGATCATGCGACGCAACAGTCCTTTCGGCGAGATGCTCTCGCTGCGCCAGGCCATCGACCGGCTCTTCGAGGACTCCTTCGTCCGACCCGGCTCGGTGGCCGGCGAGGGAGACCAGCCGCTGGCCATCGACGTGCGCAGCACGGCGGACGCCCTGCTGCTCGACGCGGCGCTGCCCGGCGTCAAGCCCGCGGACGTCGACATATCGATCCTGGGCGACACGCTGACCATCACCGCGCGCAGCGCCGAGGAGAAGTCGACCGACGAGGCGGGCTACTCGTACCGCGAGATCCGCCGCGGCACGTTCACGCGCAGCCTGACCCTGCCGCGCGGACTCAAGGCCGAAGCGGCGACTGCCACCTTCGAGAACGGTCTGCTGCGGCTGTCCATTCCGAAGGCCGAGGAATCGAAGCCGCGCCAGATCAGGATCAGCACCACCGGCCAGGCCGACACACAGTCGGGCACGGCAGAGAAGTGAACGAATTGGCGGCCAGCCGATGACGCGGCCACGCACCGAGCTGCGGCGTGATCCGACCCGGCCGGTCTACGTCATCAGCGTGGCCGCCGAGCTCGTCCGCGTCCACCCGCGAACGTTGCGCATCTACGAGGTGGAAGGCCTCGTCTGCCCGGCGCGGACGCCGAGCAATATCCGGCTCTACTCGGAGAACGACATCCGGCGGGTCACCTGGATCCGCCACCTGACCCAGAACCTGGGCGTCAACCTGGCCGGGGTACGCATCCTGTTCGAGCTCGAGGAGCGGCTCGGGATGCGCATCCTGGAAACCCTCTACGAAGATCGGCACAACGACCCGCACAATCGCCAGAACCGCAACGGGGAGGTCGACTCGGCGTCGCACCTTTCTGTCGCCAAGGAGACCTCATGACCGAGACCAAGCAACCCGAACAGGTCGGGCGACTGGACGCCGACGTGCGCGAGCTGCCGCTGGTGGCGCTGCGGGAGACGGTCATCTTCCCGGAGATGATCGTGCCGCTGCAGGTCGGCCGCGAAAAGTCGATCAAGGCGCTCAACCGCGCCGTCGCCGACGGCTCGCCGATCGCGCTGGTCACCCAGCGCCAGGCTGATCGCGAGGACATCGCCACGGCCGACGAGCTGTTTGACGTGGGCACCTTGGCCAAGATTGCCCAGGTCGTCCAGTTGCAGGACGGCACCGTACGCGCGATCGTCCAGGGCCAGGAGCGCCTGCGCCTGCTCGCGTTCGTCGATGCCGAGCCGTTCATCCTCGCCCGCGTCGAGGTGCTGAGCGAAGAGCCGGTCAAGGACATCGAGGTCCAGGCCCTGGTGCGCACCGTCCAGGCCCAGATCGAGCAGTACGTCCAGTCGGGCGCGCCGGTACCACCGGAGGCGGCCGTCGCAGCGCGCAACATCACCGAGCCCGGACTGCTGGCCGACATGGTCGCCTACAGCCCTGACATGACCACCGAGCAGCGCCAGGAGCTGCTCGAGACGATCGACGTCGTCGAGCGGCTGAAGCTGGTGTCGACCTTCCTCGGCCGGCAGATCGAGATCCTCGAGCTGAAGGGAAAGATCCAGTCCGAGGTCAAGTCCGAGATGGACAAGACCCAGCGCGAGTACATCCTGCGCGAGCAGCTCAAGGCCATCCAGCGTGAGCTGGGCGAGGAGGACCCGCAGCAGGCCGAGGTCAACGAGCTGCGCGACAAGGTCGAGGCCGCGGGTATGCCCGAAGAGGTCAAGGCGCGCGCGCTCAAGGAAGTGGACCGCATGAGCAGGATCCCGTCGGCATCGCCCGAGGTCGGCGTCATCCGGACCTATGTCGACTGGCTCGTGTCGCTGCCCTGGAACGTGGCGACCGACGACCTGCTCGACATCAAGGTCGCGGCACAGGTCCTCGACGAGGACCACTACGGCCTGGAGAAGGTCAAGGAGCGCATCCTCGAGTACCTCGCCGTGCGCACCCTGGCCGACAAGATCCGCAGCCCCATCCTGGCCCTGATCGGGCCGCCCGGTGTCGGCAAGACGAGCCTGGGCAAGAGCATCGCCCGCGCCATGGGCCGCAAGTTCGTGCGCATGAGCCTGGGCGGCATCCACGACGAGGCCGAGATCCGCGGCCACCGCCGGACCTACATCGGCGCGCTGCCCGGCCGGATCATCCAGAACGTCAAGACCGCCGGCTCGAACAACCCGGTGTTCATGCTCGACGAGGTCGACAAGATCGGCATGGACTTCCGCGGCGACCCGAGCTCGGCCCTGCTCGAGGTGCTCGACCCGGAGCAGAACAACACCTTCGCCGACAACTACCTCGAGGTGCCCTTCGACCTCTCGAAGGTGCTCTTCATCGCCACCGGCAACCTGATGGACCCCATCCCGGCCGCCCTGCGCGACCGGATGGAGATCGTCCAGCTGCCCGGCTACACGCAGCAGGAGAAGATCGAGATCGGCAAGCGCTTCCTGGTGCCCAAGCAGATGGAGAACCACGGTCTGACGGCCAAGCACATCGAGTTCGCCGACGAGGCGATGACCGAGCTGGTCCAGGCCTACACCAAGGAAGCTGGCGTCCGTAACCTCGAGCGTGAGATCGCCAACGTCATGCGCAAGGTCGCCCGTTCGGTCGCCGAGGGCCGCAAGCGCAAGACGACGATCGACAAGAAGAAGCTGTTCGACCTGCTCGGGCCGGCCCGCTTCGAGTACGGCGAGCTGGAGTCAGAGGACCAGGTCGGCGCCGCGACCGGGCTGGTCGTGACCGAGGTAGGCGGTGACGTCGTGTCGGTCGAGGTGACCAAGATGCCGGGCAAGGAGGACTTCATCCTGACCGGCCAGCTGGGCGAGGTCATGCGCGAGTCGGCCCGGGCCGGCCTGTCGTGGATCCGCTCCCGGGCAGAGGAGCTGGGCATCAGCCGCGAGATGTTCGAGAAGAACACGCTCCACATCCACGTCCCGGCCGGAGCGATCCCGAAGGACGGGCCGTCGGCGGGCATCACCATGGCCGTGGCCATGGTCAGCGGCTTCACCGGCATCCCCGTCCGCAAGGACGTGGCCATGACCGGCGAGATCACCCTGCGCGGGCGTGTCCTGCCCATCGGCGGGCTCAAGAGCAAGATCCTTGCCGCCCACCTGTCCGGGGCGCGGCGGGTCATCCTGCCGCTGAAGAACGAGAAGGACCTGCGCGACATCCCCGAGGAGATCCGCAAGCAGATCAAGCTGATCCTCGTCGACTCGATGGAGCAGGTGCTGGAGCACGCGCTCGTGCGCAAGCCGACGGCGCTCAAGGCGCCGGCGGCGGAGGTCGTCGAGCGTGGCGAGGAGCTGCGCGAGCAGCCGGCCGCGCCGGACAAGATGCGTCGTGGCTTCCCCGGTCCGGAGCAGCCGCCGGCGGTCGCCCAGGATCACGGCCGCTGATGGCCGGCTGAGGCCGATCGGAGCACCGAGCGCGGAGCAGAGAGAGCGGGCCGATGGAGTACCGCGACTACTACGCCACGCTCGGCGTGCCGCGCAACGCCGGCCAGGCCGACATCAAGAAGGCCTTTCGCAAGCTTGCCCGCGAGCACCATCCCGACGTCAACAAGGGCAACGCCGCGGCCGAGAAGCGCTTCAAGGAGATCAGCGAGGCCAACGAGGTGCTGTCCGATCCCGAGAAGCGCAAGCTCTACGACCAGCTCGGCGCCAACTGGCAGGCCTACCAGCAGGCCGGCGCGACGGGCGACTGGGCCGCCGGCGGCAACCCGTTCGCCGGCTTCACGGGCGGCTTTGGCGGCGCCGGCCGGGGCGGCGGAGCGCGGGGCAGCGGCCCGGGCGGCGTTCGCTTCGAGTACCACGGCAACGCCGAGGACCTGGCCGGCTTCTCCGAGTTCTTCCGCACGTTCTTCACCGGCGAGGGATCGGCCTTCGACGCGGCCGGCGCGAGTGGCGCCGCCGGTGCCGGCGGGCAGCGGCGGGCCGGCACGCGCGTGCGCATGCGTGGGCCAACCATCGAGGAGCTGCTCGGCGACATCGACGGGCCGGAAGCGGCACCCGGCAACGGCCGCCGCCGTGCGCCTGCTCCCGAGCGCTACGAGGCTGCGGCCGAAATGACACTCGAGGAGGTTGCGCGCGGCTCGACCCGACATGTCGACGTCGGTGGGCGGCGCATCGAGGTGACCATCCCGGCCGGCGTCACCGACGGGCAGCGTATTCGGCTGTCGGGCGTCGGCCCGGGCGGCGTGGACGTCTACCTGCGTGTCAAGGTCAAGCCCCACCCGCTGTTCACGCGCGACGGCGCCAATCTGACCCGCGAGCAGCAGATCACACTGCGCCAGGCGCTGCTCGGCGGCGAAGTGCCCGTCCAGACTCTGACCGGCCGCGTGCTGCTGCGCATCCCGGCCGAGACCCAGAACGGCCGCGTCTTCAAGCTCACCGGCCAGGGCCTCCCACGCTTCCGCGGCGAGGGCCGCGGTGACCTGCTGGTGCGCACCCGCGTCGTGCTGCCGACCGGCCTGTCGGACGATGCGAAGGAGGCGGCAGAGCGGTTCTTCGACCTGGCCGAGAAGCAAGGTCCGGGCACTCTATGAGCGCACGTCACTCACCCATCAGGATGTCAGCATCCTTGACAATGACATTGTCAATGTTTAGGCTGCCCGCATGAAGCTCGACCGTTTCACCGAGAAGGCGCAGGAGGCAATCGTCGGTGCCCAGCGGCTGGCCCAGGAGGCTGACAGCCCGGTCCTCGACGCCGAGCACATCCTGGCCGCCCTGCTCGCCGACGAGCAGGGCATCCCGGTCACGACGCTGCGCAAGATCGGCGCGGACCCGGCCCAGGTGCGCATGGAGCTGGCCGCGGTGCTGTCGCGGCGGGCCAAGATCAAGGGCGGCCAGCTGGCGCTCGACTCACGCGCCAAGCAACTCGTCGAGCGCGCCGAGGAGGAGGCCCGTCGGCTGGGCGACGAGTACGTCTCGACCGAGCACCTGCTCATCGCCGCCGCCGAGTCGGGCGCCGACGCCCAGCGCATCCTCGATAAGGCGGGCGCAGGTCGCGAGCAGCTCCTGTCGGCGCTCACCCAGGTCCGTGGCGGCCAGCGGGTGACCAGCCAGAACCCGGAGGGAACCTACCAGGCGCTCGAGCGCTACGGCCGCGACCTGACCCGCGACGCGCGCGAGGGCAAGCTCGATCCGGTCATCGGCCGTGACGAGGAGATTCGCCGCGTCATCCAGGTCCTCAGCCGGCGCACCAAGAACAACCCGGTGCTGATCGGCGAGCCCGGCGTCGGCAAGACCGCCATCGCCGAAGGCCTCGCCCAGCGCATCATGCGCGGCGACGTGCCCGAGGGGCTGAAGGACAAGCGCGTGGTTGCCCTCGACTTGGGCGCGCTGATCGCCGGCGCCAAGTACCGCGGGGAGTTCGAGGAGCGCCTGAAGGCGGTGCTCAAGGAGATCAAGGACTCCGACGGCGAGATCATCCTGTTCATCGACGAGTTGCACACGGTCGTCGGTGCCGGCGCCGCCGAGGGCGCGATGGACGCCTCGAATCTGTTGAAGCCGATGCTCGCCCGCGGCGAGCTGCACACCATCGGCGCCACCACCCTCGACGAGTACCGCAAGCACGTCGAGAAGGACGCCGCCCTCGAGCGCCGCTTCCAGCCCGTCTACGTCGACCAGCCCACGGTCGAGGAGACGATCTCGATCCTGCGCGGCCTGCGCGAGCGCTACGAGAACCACCACGGCGTGCGCATCACCGACTCGGCGCTCGTCGCCGCCGCCGTGCTGTCCAACCGCTACATCAGCGAGCGCTTCCTGCCCGACAAGGCGATCGACCTGGTCGACGAGGCAGCCAGCCGGCTGCGCATGGAGATGGACTCGATGCCCGTCGAGCTCGACGAGCTCGAGCGCCGGCGCATCCAGCTCGAGATCGAGCGTGAGGCCTTGCGCAAGGAGCGCGACGACGCGTCCAAGGCGCGCCTGGCGGTGCTCGAGAAAGAGCTCGCCGACATCGGCGAGCGGGCCGGCGCGCTGAAAGCGCAGTGGCAGCAGGAGCAGGCGGCGATCGCCGGCCTGCGCCAGACCAAGACCGAGCTGGAGAAGCTTCAGCACGAGATCGAGGAGGCCGAGCGGGCGGCCGACTACGCCCGCGCCGCCGAGCTCAAGTACGGTCGCCAGATCGAGCTGACCAAGAAGCTCCACGAGCAAGACGCCGCCCTCGCCCAGCGCGATGGCGCCCAGCGCCTGCTCAAGGAAGAGGTCGACGCCGACGACATCGCGCGCATCGTCGCTGCCTGGACGGGCATCCCGGTCACGCGGCTGATGGAGGGCGAGCAGGCCAAGCTCATCCGCATGGAGGAGGAGCTGCACAAGCGCATCGTCGGCCAGGACGAGGCTGTCGCCGCCGTGTCGGACGCCGTCCGGCGCGCCCGGGCGGGGCTGAAGGACCCCCGCCGCCCCATCGGCTCCTTCATCTTCCTGGGCCCCACCGGCGTGGGCAAGACGGAGCTTGCCCGCGCGCTGGCCGAGTTCCTCTTTGACGACGAGCAGGCCATGACGCGCATCGACATGAGCGAGTACATGGAGAAG
>Ga0299907_10000614_pt1 | contig 18051 bp, 16 predicted proteins | sample RVTome_16_FD_198680 | JGI IMG/M metagenome (GOLD analysis project Ga0299907, IMG submission 198680) | Soil microbial communities from uranium-contaminated site in the Upper Colorado River Basin, Wyoming, United States - RVT152D67 (version 2) ...
GCCAAGTTGCCGCCGGATACACCAAGGAAGATATGACCGTGATCATCCGGCCGATGGCCGTTGAAGGTCAGGAGCCAACATCGTCGATGGGTGACGACACACCCCAGCCGCCGATGGCGAGATTCGGACGGGTCGTCTTCTCATTTCTGAAGCAGCGCTTCGCACAGGTCACTAACCCTCCGATCGATCACTTGCGTGAGCGGCACGTCATGTCGATCAGCACTCGCCTGGGGCCACGCGGCGAGTTGCTGCACGAAACGCCCGAACATGCGTCGCTGCGCGAGTACGCCTCCTTCCTGTTGTGGCCGTCGGCCGTTGAGGACTTGCGCGCCGCGGGAGCCGTTGATCTCGACGCGACTTTCGCCGTCATGGACGGCCCCGATGCACTCGAGCCCGCGCTGCGTCACCTTTGCGACGAGGCCGAGAACGCGGTTCGATCGGGGGCTCCATACCTCGTCGTGAGCGACGGGGCATTCGGACCGGAGCGTGCGGCGATCCCGTCGGCCCTCGCTGCGGGAGCAGTTCACGCCCGCCTGTTGGAGGCGGGGCTCCGATCACTCACGAGCATCGTCGTCGAATGTGACGACGCTCGGGAGGCGCACCACATCGCTTGCCTTCTAACGAATGGAGCAGACGCAGTTTGCCCGCGGCTCGTGCTGGAATCCATCGCATCGCTTGCCGTCAACGGCCGCCTGGGCGGCACCGTGCCGTCGGATGAGGCGCAACGGCGATTTGCCGGTGCGGTCGAGGACGGCCTACTCAAGGTCATGTCGAAGATGGGGATCTCCACCCTCGACTCCTACCGCGGCGCTCAGATCATCGAGGCGATCGGGCTCTCACGAGAAGTCATGGACCTATGTTTCAGAGGAGTCGCCTCGGTTCTGGGTGGGCTGTCCTTCACGGAGTTAGGCGCGGATATCGTGAACCGCCACGACGCCGCGTTCGCCGCGAAACCCGTGCTCGTCAACACCGGATACATCAAGCACCGCAAAGGGGGCGAGTACCACTCGATCAATCCCGACCTCGTCGACTCCCTGCACGAGAGCGTCGGACTGAAAGAGGTCGATTTCCCCGACCACGAGCAGATCGCAGCGCACCACCTCCGGCGCGCCGTCGCCGGCGATCGCGATGCCTACGGCCGCTTCGCAGTACTGGTTAACGAGCGCTCGCCGTCCGAGCCGCGCGATCTCCTCGAGTTTGTTCCCGGCTTGGAACCGGTGCCGCTCGATGAGGTCGAGCCCGTATCGGAGATCGTGCGCCGCTTCTCCACGGGTGCGATGTCGCATGGAGCGCTCAGCTCCGAGGCCCACGAAACCCTCGCAGCGGCGCTCAACATCATCGGCGGCGCGGCCAACTCTGGTGAGGGCGGCGAGGCACCCGAGCGCTACCGCACCGAACGCAACTGCCGCATCAAGCAGGTGGCCTCAGGACGATTTGGTGTCACCCCCGAATACCTCGCGCATGCAGACGAGCTTCAGATCAAGATGGCACAAGGATCGAAACCGGGTGAGGGAGGCCAGCTGCCGGGGAAGAAGGTGTCAGTCGAGATCGCCCGGCTCCGCCACACCGTTCCCGGCGTGGCGCTGATCTCTCCCCCACCGCACCACGACATCTATTCGATCGAGGACCTCGCCCAACTCATCTTCGATCTCAAACAGGCGAGCGACAGGGCGGCGGTATCTGTGAAGCTCGTAGCTTCCGAGGGCGTCGGCACTATCGCGGCGGGAGTGGTGAAGGGCCTCGCCGACGTGGTCCACATCTCGGGCGCGGACGGAGGCACCGGCGCGAGTCCCCTCTCGTCGATCAAGAACGCCGGCATGCCGTGGGAGATAGGTCTCGCCGATACCCAGGCGGCGCTGGCCGCGAACGACCTCCGCGGCCGGGCACGCATCCGCGTCGACGGCGGCTTCAAGACCGGCAGAGATGTTGTCGTGGCTGCGCTACTCGGCGCCGATGAATATTCCTTTGGGACGGCAGCCCTCGTCGCCGAGGGCTGCATCCTCGTCCGTACCTGCCACCGGAACACCTGCCCGGTCGGCATTGCGACACAGGATCCGAAGCTGCGCGCGAAGTTCCAAGGGACGCCGGAGATGGTGGCCAACTATCTGCTGATGGTCGCAGAAGAGGTCCGATCCTTGCTCGCGTCGATCGGATTGCGCAGCCTCGGCGAAGCGACCGGCCGCGTAGACCTCCTGCGCCAAAGAACCACGGGCGACCCGCGCGCGGACTCGTTCGACCTCACACCGCTGCTCGCGCCGCCGGCAGGCGAAGAGCGCCGCTACACCGGACCCCTTCCGGTGCAGCGCCCGCGTTCCTCGCTCGGAGACCGGCTGTTCGAGGATGCAGCACCCGCACTCGCCGAGGGACGCGACGTAGAGCTTTCGTATCTGATCACGACCGCCGAACGCACCGTGGGTGCGCGTCTCGGGACGACGATCGGAGGCGCTTACGGGCTTCGGAAACCGGAGGCGCGTGTGAGAGCGACGTTCACGGGTCAGGCCGGTCAGTCCTTCGGAGCCTTCTGCGCGAATGGAATGGAACTGGTTCTGGTCGGTGAGGCCAACGACTACGTCTGCAAGGGCATGGGCGGAGGGCGAGTCGTCATCAGGCCGCCCGAGGACGACGCCGGCGACCCCTATCTCGCCGGCAACACCGTTCTCTACGGGGCAACCGGGGGGCAGCTCTTCATCGCCGGGCGCGCCGGGGAGCGGTTCGCCGTGCGCAACTCCGGAGCCGTTGCCGTGGTGGAGGGCACCGGCGACCATGCCTGCGAATACATGACTGCCGGAGCCGTCGTGATTCTGGGCCCGACCGGCAGAAATCTCGGCGCCGGCATGAGCGGCGGCGAGATCTACGTGTACGACCCCGCCGACCGGATCGAGTCCCTGGTCAATCCGCAGCTTGTTGCAGCGTACTCGCCCACCCATGCCCAACTGGAGTCGCTCAAGCGAGTGATCGGGCGGCACCTCGACGCGACCGCCTCCCCGCGTGCCGCGGACGTGCTCAATCACTGGGAGCAAAAGAGCCGCACGTTCAAGCGCGTCGCTCCCGTGGCCGAGGTGGCGCGCCTCGAGGCGATGTTCGAAGGAACCGCAGCCTCCGCCGCCTAGCAGTCCCCAAGCGAATTGTTCGCGCCCACTCACGGTATTCGTGAGTCAGTGCGAACAGCTGGCGTGGTGCGTCCTTAAGAGTTCCGAAAGAGACGGCGTCAACATCCGATTCACCTACTCACGGGAGGTCGCGGAATGGATAACAGGCGCCGCAAGTTCACGTACGCGCACGTGGCTTCGACGCTCGCACTCGTGATCGCACTCGGCGGCAGCGCCTTCGCCGCCGCGAAAATCACCAGTGCGAACATCGTCAACAAGACAATCAAGCCCGTCGATATCAGCGCTACGGCAAAGCAGGCGCTGCTCCCCCAGGCACTCCATGCTTTCAGGAACGACGCCGGCGCCTTTAGCGGGAACGGCAACACCACGCTCGCTACCTTGGGACTGCGCAACGGAAGCTGGGCTGTGACTGCCAAGGTGTGGCTCCGAAACGACGGTGGCAGCTCGAGTGACGTTGTGTGCTCTCTGAGCTCCGACAACGACTCGGACATCGTCTGGTCCCGCCTGGCAGCGAGCGGAGGGACCTCCTCGGTGGCATTCAACCTGTTGACCGAGGGCAAGGACAGGGCGGAACTCGTCTGCAACGCAAATGGCGGCACCATCCATGCCTTCGACTTGAAGATCACTGGTGTGAAGGTCGGCAAGACGGCGAAGTTCGACCTCGGCGGCCCCTGATCCGCCGGGTATTAGCGAGCGATCTCGGCGGCGCGCCGGAAGACGGAATCGAGCATCTCCTCGGTCAGTTTGCCCGTGAAGGTGTTTTGCTGACTCGGGTGGAAGGAGCCGAGAAGCACGTAGTCGCCGAGATCCGCCTCGGCGCCATGACCAAAGCGAGGCTTCGGACGCAGCCGGGTGCCCCCGTTCGCCACATGTGCTCGTAGGGCCGAGTCCCACGCGTACGAACCAAGCGCAACGATGCATCGGACGCGCCGGAGTGCCCCGAGCTCCCGCTCCAGGTACATGCTGCAGCGATCGCGCTCAACCGGCGTTGGCTTGTTGTCTGGAGGAGCGCATCTCACGGCTGCTCCCACATAGGCGTTCGAGAGCCGGAGTCCATCGTCGCGGCGAACCGACGTCGGCTGGTTTGCGAAGCCGCAGCGATGCAGGGACGCGAACAGCCAGTCTCCGGAGCGATCTCCGGTGAAGATCCGCCCGGTCCGGTTGCCTCCGTGCGCTGCGGGTGCAAGGCCGACGATGAACACGCGGGCGCGTGGATCTCCGAATCCCGGGACCGGCCGGCCCCAGTAAACGTCGTCTGCGAACGCCGCCCGCTTTGCGCGCGCAACCCTCTCCCGCCACTCCACCAGCCTGGGACATGCCCGGCACGAGATCACCTCTGCCTCGATGAGTGCGAGCTCGTCCTTCGAGGTCACTCGTCCACGATTGTGATCTTGCCCGTCATGCCCTGATCGGCGTGGTACTTGCACACGATCGTGTGTTCCCCGAGGCCGAGCTCCTGCCCAACGGGCTCGAGGTAGATCTGCCGGCCCGGCCTGATGTCGAAGTCGAAGGCGACGGAAGCGATAGATACGTTATGGAGGTTGCGTCCATCGTTGCGGATCACGAAGGGGCGGTGGGCTGCGATCTCGATGTCGTCCTCGGGGTGGATATCGTGGAAGTGATTGTCGACGGCGACCGATACATAGGGGCCCGTCGTCGGCTGCGGGAGCTCCGAGACACGAGGCGTCTCGGCGGCCTCCTCGGGCTGTTCCTCAGCAGACGAGCACCCAGCAGCGAACGCTGCTGCGACCAAGGCGAGACAAACGATCGATTTCCCCATGGGGCCGCACATGTTATGCCGATATCTTCGGCAATGCCCGTCCGGGGCGCCATCACGAAGGAGGCATGGTTGGCACTCGATCTAGCGTGCGTTGTGGTCGATTCCAAGGACCCCGAAGGGCTTGCACGGTTCTGGTCGCAGGTCCTAGATTTCGAGATCGAGGACAGCTCACCCGAAGAGGTCTTCATGAGTCTCCGCAGCGGCGGTGGGCACAACGTCCTCTTCGTCAAGGTGGCCGATGACAAGGTGGTCAAGAACCGCCTGCACTTCGATCTGAGACCCGACGACAAGGATGCGGAGGTAGCCCGCGTCCTCGCCCTCGGAGCAACGCGTGTTGACATCGGCCAGCGCGACGTTACGTGGGAAGTGCTCGCCGATCCCGAAGGGAACGAGTTCTGCATCCTGAGGGCGCTCAATCCGGGCGAAGAAGGTCCGTGAGGCTACAGGACGTGTGACAAGAAGGCGACGCACCGGGGATCCGTCGGGTTGTCGAAGACGTCGCGCGGCTTCCCGTCCTCCATGATCTTGCCCCCGTCGGTAAAGAGCAGACGAGTCCCCACTTCGCGCGCAAACCCCATCTCGTGTGTCACCACGACCATCGTCATGCCCTCGTCCGCGAGGCCTCGCATGGTGTCGAGAACTTCCTTGACCAGCTCAGGATCGAGCGCCGAAGTCACCTCGTCGAACAGCATCAGCTTCGGCCGCATGGCGAGGGCGCGGGCGATTGCGACCCGTTGTTGCTGACCGCCTGAGAGACTCGACGGATACTCGTCTGCCTTCTCCGCGAGACCGACGTGATCTAGCTCCGCGCGGGCGAGTTCCTCGGCCGCCTTCTCCTTTTGCCCGAGGACTTTTCGGAGGGCGATGGTGATGTTCCCGAGCGCCGTCATATGAGGAAAGAGGTTGAATGCTTGGAACACGATCCCGATGTGCGTTCGGACCTCGTTGACGTTCGTACGGATGTCGGTGATCTCCTTACCTTCGAAGATGACCTTTCCGAGGGTCGGCTCCTCGAGCAAGTTGATGGTGCGAAGCAGCGTCGACTTGCCCGATCCGGACGGGCCGATCACAACCACGACGCTTCCCAGCGAGACACTGAGGTCGATCCCACGAAGAACGTGATTGTCTCCGAACCACTTGTGGATGTTCTCGAGGCGGACGAGCTCACCGTTCACGGTCACAGCCCGCCCACGATTCCGGTGAGGCCGCTCCTGAGCCGGTGTTCCACATTCGTGACAATCCTGATGAGTGGCAGAGTGATGATGAGGTACCCGGCTGCAGCGGCAATGAAGAATGTGCCGTTTCCAGTTAACGAGAAGCCGTCCCGGGCGGTGACGAGGATGTCGTACTCATCGAGGGTCAGACCCAGTACCGCTATGAGTGCGGTGTCCTTGATGAGGATCACAAACTCGTTCATCAGCGGCGGGATTACCCGTCGGATTGCCTGAGGGACGATCGCGAATCTCATCGCTTGCAGGTACGACATCCCCAGCGATCGGGCCGCTTCCATCTGCCCGCGCTCGATGGATTGAATGCCGGCACGAAACACCTCAGCCGAATAGGCACCCGTATTGAGCCCGAAGACCAGCAGAGCCGTAGTGAAACCATTGATATCGATTCCGAAGCCCAGTCGCAGAAGGAAGTAGAAGAATGTGAGTTGCCAGATCAGCGGTGTGCCACGGAAGAAGTTGATGTAAGTGCGGGCGGGTGCTCTCACTACTCGCCGGTTAGATAGGACGAGCAGTGCCAGAAGCAAGCCGACGACGATGCCGCCCAGCTCGCCGCCGAATGCAAGAACGAGAGTGTTCTTCGCACCTCGAAGGAAGGCTCCAAAACTCCCCTTCAAGAAAACGAAGTTCAAGAAGTTGCGGGAGAAGATGAACACCTGATCCGACGATCTGAACAGGTGAATGACCAGGGCAATGACAACCCCTTGGAGGCCGAGGACAGCACCCGAGATGCATTGCTCTCGCATGCGTTTTGTTGGCATCGTCTTGTACCGACCGAATCCACCCACCACGGCGAGGATCCCTGCGAGACCACCGGCGATGAGCAGAGCCGTCTGCGTCCCCGATCGGAGCCCTTCGACGATGTTGCAAACGCCCAGGGCACCCTCGATCAGTTCATCCTCGACACCGCGGACCAGGTTCTCGCGACACGAGGGAGTAACGTCGTCACCGCTGATCGCATAGACGGCCTGAACGGCGATAAGTCCGACAAGGACCGCCGCGATCGAGATGATGCCGGCGGCCAGAATCCCGGCCGGCAGGGGTGCCGTCGGACCCCGTACGTCCGGCGGAGAAGTTACCTCCTCCGCCGGAGCCTGAATCTCGGTTGCCATGGATGCCCCCGGCTTGGAGTGATTGTTAAGTCGTCGCTAGGAAGCGCGGAACTCCTCGGGGACCTCCGTGCCGGGGAAGTACTTGGTGAAGATCTCCTCGTACGTCCCGTCCTCGATAATGGCCTGAAGGGCTTCGTTGACGGCAAGCGTTAGGTCGGGATTGTCCTTCGAGAACGCAAGGCCGTAATTCTCCATGGTGTCGATCGATTCCACGATCTCGAGGCCCGGCCGGTTCTCGATCTCGGCCGCCGAGGACGGTTCGTCGTTGATCACTCCCTGGACCGCGCCGGACTCAAGATCGGTGAACGCAGCGGGGGCCGTGTCATAGACCCTGATCTCGACGCCTTGCGGAGCGAGGTTCTCGTCCGCCCATGCCTTCCCCGTAGTCCCCTTCTGAACGCCGACGGTGTCCCCGTCACCGAGTTCGTCCGTCGATGCGATGCCGGTCTCCGACTGGACCGTCAGGGCCTGGCGGGCGTTGTAATACGGATCGGAGAAGTCGACCGTCTCCTGACGCTCCTCGGTGATCGTCGAGGCGGCGGCCACCATGTCGAATTCCCCTGCGTCCACCGAAGTAAAGATCGTGTCGAAGTTAGTCCGGATCCATTCGACCTCCACGCCGAGGTGCTCGGCGACGGCTTCGGTCAGCTCGACGTCGAATCCGGTGGGCTCGTCGGCGCCCCGCTCGAAGTACTCGAACGGCCTGTAGTCCAGGCAGGAACCGACCTGGAGCACGCCCTCCTCGAGCGTCGTGAAGTCCATCTGCATGTCGTCGTGTTCACCCGGAGTCTCCTCCGTCGCGCCGTTGTCGCCGCCGGCTTCGGTATCTCCGTTGTCGTCCCCACCCCCGCACGCCGCGGCCAGAAGCGCCAGCGCGCCGAGAACGGCGAGCAGACGCAAAAGGAAAGTTTTCCTACCGGTCATCGTGCCTCCCCCGAACCATCTCCCAAAGCCAACTTCCTATCTTGAGGATTAGCGGAGTCTAGTCGAACACGTCTCGACCTACTAGTTTCTGGCGATGGCTTTGAGGCTCACGCCGGACGAGGAGGCGATGCTGGACGGGCGCGCCGGAGAGGCGGCTCGGCTCGCCATGAGCATCCTCGTGGAGATGGCGGGGGTGGCGGGAGCCGATCGTTTCATCGAGGTCGCCCGCGCACACATCGACGGGGGCCTGTACCACGGGCGAGCAGGGCTCGACTTCGCTGAGCGGCTCGCGACGACCGGAGCCCGCGTGGCTGTGCCGACCACGCTGAACGTTTCCTCTCTCGATCTCGTCCATCCCGGCCTATACCGGGGCGATCCGGACACGGCTGCCGCCGCGCGGCGCCTTATGGACTTCTACGTCGAGATGGGGTGCCGGGCGACGTGGACCTGCGCGCCGTATCAACTGCCGGAGCGGCCGGCGTTCGGCGAGCAGATCGCGTGGGCGGAGTCCAATGCAATCGTCTTCGCCAACTCGGTGCTCGGCGCGCGGACCGAGCGGTACGGCGACTTCATCGACATCTGCGCCGCGATCACAGGACGGGTCCCCGACGCGGGACTCCACCGAGACGAGAACCGAGCCGGAGAGGTCCTCTTCCAATTGACCGGCCTGCCGGATCGGCTCCTACAGAGCGACATGCTGTATCCCGTGCTGGGGCATCTGATAGGCGCCGAAACCGGAACCCGCGTGCCCGTGATCGCCGGACTGCCGCACGACACGAGCGAGGACCGGCTCAAGGCACTGGGTGCGGCGGCGGCCTCCTCCGGCGCAGTTGCGATGTTCCACGCGGTCGGGGTCACTCCCGAGGCGCCTACGGCACAGGATGCGTTCCAGGGGCGCGCGCCACGAGGAACGGTCGAAGTGACCCCCGCCAGGCTCGTGGCCGTCCGCGATTTGCTTTCGACCGTCTCCGAAGGACCGCTCGCGGCGGTGAGCCTCGGGACCCCGCATGCCTCGCCGGCCGAGCTGGACGAGCTCTCGGACCTCCTCGCCGACAGCCGGGTGCACCCGGAGGTCGACTTCTTCGTCTCCACCGGGAGAGGCGTACTTGCGCATGCCGAGGAGGCCGGGACCGCGGCGAGGCTCAGGGATGCCGGGGTGCAGATCGTGGTCGACACATGCACCTACATCACGCCAATCCTGCGCCCAAATCCCGGCGCGGTGATGACGAACTCGGCGAAATGGGCGTACTACGCGCCCGGCAACATCGGCGTGGAGGTCGTCTTCGGCAGCACCGAGGAGTGCGTGCGCTCGGCGATCGCAGGCCGGATCCGGCGGGACGATGGGCTCTGGTTTGACTCTTGAAGGGCGCCCCCTGTTGGGGGGCCATGCCGCGGGTGAGGCGTACGTTCTCGACGAGCCTCTGAGCTTCTGGGGTGGTTTCGACCCCGAATCCGGCGCGATCATCGACCGCCGTCACCCACAGGCCGGCGCAGGGCTGAAGGGAAGGATCCTCGTCATGCCGTCGGGCAGAGGTTCGAGCTCGAGCAGCAGCGTGCTCGCGGAGGCGATCCGTGCGGGGACGGCTCCCGCCGGCATCGTCCTTGCCGAACCGGACGACATCGTGGTTCTCGGTGCACTTGTGGCGCGTGAGCTGTACGGCACGGAGGTTCCGGTTCTGGTTCTCGCACCCGATGCCTACAGCAGCATTGAGACGGGTGACGCAGTTGAGATCGACGGCGCGGTCGTAAAGATCGAACGCGCTCTCTGAACTGTCTGCTGTCACCTCCGACAGGTGGAAGCCACAGCAGACAGTTCGGCTTTATTGAACGGCGATGTCGGCGAGGCGCTTGCCGGTCAACGGCCCGAACTTGAAGGCGTGGCCGCTGCATGCTGACCCCACCACGATCGGGCCGTGCCGCTCCAAGATGAACCTCTCGTCTTCGGTGTTCGTGTACAGGCATGTCTCCGCGAGCACCGGTTCGGGGTCCACGTCCGTGTAACGGCGCGTTACCCACTCCGACATCCTCTCGACCAAGGCCGGATCCACCTCGCCCGGCTCGTCTGGATCCGCGACCGGCCCGCTGTGGTGGACTCCGACTTTGATGCCGATGCCGGGACTGGCGAGGGCGTAGGTCGGAGGGTCCGTCCACTCGACGAGGACCGGGACCGAATACTCGTCCTGGAGACCGAAGTGCGCGACGGTCTCCCGCGTCACTCGGACGGGAAGGTCGATCTCAACCTGCTCCAGGAGGTCGCGTGCCCACGCGCCCGCCGTCACGACCGCCGTCCGAGCCCGGTATGTACCTCCACTCGTGGTCACCACAGCGGCCGAGCCGTCAACCCCGAGCTCCCGGACTTCGGTGTTCTCTCTCAGCTCGCAACCCGCTGCAGTCGCGCCTTTGATGAACGCTGCGATGGCCCGGTCGGCTAAAGCGATTCCGGCGTCGGGTTGGAACAGGATGCCGGTGTCACCACCGAGCGACACGCGCGGCCAACGCGTCGCGACCTCAGGTCCATCGAGCACGGCGAACTCGGCCCCGTGCTCCTTCAGAGCCCGGACGTGGCCTCCGATGTCCCCGCCGATGTCGAGCCCGCCCGTCGTGACGATCAATGTCTCCAGGGACTCTGTCTCGAGTTCCCGCCACATCGTCAACGCGTCCATCGCCATCGCGACGAATGCGGGATCCTCGTACGAGAACCTGAAAACGCGCGAGGTTCCTCCGCTGGAACCCCGTTTGTGCCCGACCTCGAATCGCTCGAAGACGACAACTTCGTGTCCCGCTGTGGCCAAGTGGCGCGCCGTGGAGGCGCCGGCCACCCCGGCTCCTATGACGGCGATCTCGATGTCGTGCACCCGGAGATGGTAGTGCGAGGCGGCCCACTCCCAATCGCGCGCTCCATCCCGGAGCTCATCCGGCCGCGACGGCCGCCCTCGCCACGGCCAGGTCCTCGAGGGCCAGGCCGACCGACTTGAACACGGTTACGTCGTCGGTGCTCGTGCGGACCTTGGTTCCGGCCACCAGCTCGCGCAGATCGGCCACGATATGCCTTTCGTCGATCGCCCCGGCGCGGAGCGGAATGATCAGGTCGCCCGCTTCCTCCAGCGCCGCGGCGCGGTCCTCCACTACGACGCGGCCGCGCACCACCGTCGCTTCGTCGAGTTCGCGCGCGTGCGGCTCGAACGCGCCGACGGCATTGACGTGCGCGCCAGGTGGCAGGAGATCGCCGTCGAAGAGTGGCTCCGAACTCGTGGTGCAGGTACACACGATGTCCGCAGTTGCCACCGCCGAGGGGTCTCCGGCGCGCCCGTCGAGCCCCATAACCCTCGCTCGCTGTGCAAGAGCCTCGGCCGGCTCGCTGCTCCTTGACACCACCGTCACCGATTCGATCGGGCGCGCCGCCATCATCGCGTCGAGGTGCGTGTTTGCCTGCGCCCCCGCTCCGAAAATGACGAGGGACCGGGCCGCGTCGCCGGCCAGATAGCGAGTTGCTAGGCCCGAGACCGCAGCAGTCCGCAGGCCCGTCAGGGCAGCGCCGTCGACGACAGCCTCCAGCTCCATCGTTCCGGGAGCAAAGAGTACGTAGGCGCCGTGAATGAGCGGCAGCCCGCGCTCCGGGTTGTCCGGTGCCACCGTCACGATCTTCACGCCGGTTCCCGCATGTCCGTGGGCGGGCATCAAGAGCAGCATTCCGTCCTCCGTGCTTACATGGGTGCGTTGCGGAGACTCGGGCGGCTCGTTATCCGAGAAGGCCGCTTCCAGGGCATCGATAGCTTCGGCCATCGACAGCCTTCGTGTGAGCTCGGACGGCCCGATGACATTCACGGTCGACTAGTGACCGCCGAGGTAGGCCTCCTTGACCTCTTCGCTCTGGAGCAGCTTCTCGGCGGTGTCCGAGAGGACAACCTCACCCGTCTGGAGCACGTAACCCCTGTTGGCGATCTCGAGCGCCATACTCGCGTTCTGCTCCACCAAGAAGATCGTGGTGCCCTGCGAGTTGATCTCCTTGATGATCTCGAAGACCTGCTCGACGAGTATCGGTGCGAGTCCCATCGACGGCTCGTCCATGAGGAGTACTTTCGGATGTGCCATAAGAGCGCGGCCCATCGCGCACATCTGCTGCTCGCCGCCGGAGAGACTTCCGGCCTTCTGCGAATAGCGCTCCTTCAGCCGAGGGAAGAGCTCGACGACGCGCTCGAGATCCTTTTGGATGGCTTCCTTGTCGGTGCGGAGCTCGGCGCCGATCTCAAGATTCTCCTTGACGGTCATTTGCGCGAACAGGCGGCGACCCTCCGGAACCATCGTCACCCCGCGCGCGACGATCTCCTGCGTCCTTGTCCCGTCGATCCTCTTCCCGTCGAGATAGATCGATCCTTTCACCGGCGCCACCATCCCGAGGATGGTCTTCAGGGTTGTCGTCTTGCCCGCCGCGTTCGGACCGAGCAGACACACGATTTCGCCCTCGTTGATCGATATGGAAACGTTGCGGAGGACTTCGACGGGACCGTAGTTGGTGTCTACGTCGTTCAGTTCCAGGAGAGCTCGGTCGCTCATCTGCCCTCCGTTTCGGTCTGCCCGGCAACGGCCTGCTCGCGACCGCGGGTGTCCTCATGCTTCTTTCCGAGGTAGGCCTCGATCACCTGCTCGTTGCCGGACACTTCCTCATAGTTGCCCTCGGCGATCTTTTTCCCGTAGTCGAGCGCCGCGACGCGGTCGGATACGCCCTTAACCACGCGCATATCGTGTTCGACGACGACCACAGTCAGTCCCAGCTCGTCGCGGAGCCGGGCGATCAGCGCCGTAAGACCCTCAGTTTCGCGGGGGTTCATTCCGGCAGCAGGCTCATCGAGCAACAGGAGCTTTGGTTCCGTGGCCATTGCTCGAGCGATCTCAAGACGCCTGCGGTCGGCGTAAGAGAGGCCGGCCGCCAGCTCGTCGTGAAAGCGGGGTGGGAACTGGTCCCCGAAGAAAGCAAGCATCTCCCGTGCGCGTTTGGTGATCTTCTTCTCTTCGCTCCTCGTGCCGGGCGGACGCACAATCGCCCCAAAGACCCCCGCGCGAGTTCGGGAATGTTGCCCGACCATGACATTTTCGATCACGCTCATGTTCTTGAAGAGCCGGACGGCCTGGAACGTACGAGCAATGCCGGCTCTCGTTACCTGGTTAGGCTGCAGACCGGTGATGTCGAAGCCGTCGAAGGTGACCTTGCCCGACGTCGGGTCGTTGAAGCCGGTGACGACGTTGAAGAGCGTCGTCTTCCCGGCTCCGTTCGGGCCGATGACACTGACTATCTCCCCCTGATTCACAACCAGGTCCACCACATCGACGGCTTTGACACCGCCGAAGTACTTCGATACACCCGATAGTTGCAGGAGACTCATCGGACATCCTCCGAACCGCCCGCGGTCACGACCGGCGCCCCCGTGGTCTCACCGTGCCGGGCCTCGAACTGCGCCTCCTCGATCTCCTCCTCGTGAAGCTCGCGCCTGCGGCGAGCACTCGGGAACAGACCTTCCGGCCGGAGGATCATGATCGCCACCAGGACGGCTCCGTACACGAGTAGCCGGTACTCGACGAACTCGCGCAGGATCTCGGGCAGTCCGACGAGCACAATTGCCCCGACAATCACTCCGGGGATGCTTCCCATACCGCCGAGTACGATCAGCGCAAGGACGAGGATGGAGACCAGCAGAACCATTGAGTTGGGGAACACCGAGCCGATCTTGGCCGCGAAGAACATGCCACCGAACGACCCCACGGCCGCCCCCAGGGCAAAGGCCATGAGCTTGGTCTTGATGATGCTGATCCCCATTGCCTCGGCAACCTGCTCGTCCTCGCGCAGCGCCACCCAGGCACGTCCGAGCCGAGAATCCTGCAGGCGATAAGAGACGAATACCGCGAGGACGCAGAAGGCGAGGATGACGTAGTAGAGCTCTTGAGGGGTATCTAACTCCGGCCCTCCGATGAGCGGTAACGAGATACCGATATTTGGGTCGGGGATCGAGAGAATCCCTTGAGCACCTCCGGTCCACGGTCGTAACCATTCGGAGATGACCAGGACACGAACGATCTCTCCGAAACCCAGAGTCACGATCGCGAGATAGTCACCGCGCAAGCGCAACACCGGCGCGCCGATGAGGATCCCGCAGAACGTCGTAATGACCACAACGACGGGAAGGGCTGCCCAGAACGTGAGCGGTCCTTCGGTGAACGCCGAGGGCGACGTAAGCATGGCCGTCGCGTAGGCCCCGATGGCAAAGAAGGCCACGTATCCAAGGTCCAGAAGTCCCGCGAAGCCCACCACGATGTTGAGTCCGAGACCCAGAAGGATGTAGATCCCGATGGTGCCGAGAACGTCGCTGATGAACCGGCCGGCGATGTGAGGGAGAACCAGCAAGAAGGCGGCGATCAGTGCAAACGCAATCAGTTTTACCGTCGTTCGCTGGGCCTCGGGAACCGCCTCCATGCGGCGCTTGATGAGCGAACCTCGAGTAGCTCGGGAATAGGCAAGTGCCCCGGCAACGACGAAGAGAAGGATCGTCCCAAACACCGTCAGCGCATCTCCGTCGTAGAGCCACCCGGTGTCGTCGAGGAACTGCAGCCTGACGTATTCGCCGGTTCCAGTGAGGATCTGGTCGATGATCGTCGAGAAAAGGCTTGCCATGAGCACCGTGACGAGCCCCGTCAGGAACGCGGAGCGCAATGCGGGTCGCAGCAAATGCACACCCGAAGCGACGAGCGCCAGGCCCGCAGCGAACAGGATCTGAAGCAGGGCGCCCAGCCACACGTTCTGACCGAAAGCCAGGATGTCGAGAAGCCGGTCGGTGACCGCAACAAATACGTTCCGCATCGGGATCGCGTCCCCGAGGAGCAGCAAGACCGCCGTCAGGAACCCGGCAATAGCTCCCGACACCAGACCGGCCGTGAGCCCCACTCCGGCCTTGGGAGCGGGCGGCTCGGGCTGTCCCGGCAGCACTTTTGCGGGCCTGGCGGCCAGGTACCCCGTCGCGAGGACCGTGAGTATCAGTATCGTGCGTCCGAGGTTCAGGAGCCCGCTGATCACCTCTCGCTCGTCGAAGCGGGGGACAATGCCGACCAAGCACAGGTACACCGCGGCGCCGCCGCCAATGAGTCCGGCCTTGATGGCCCGGCGCATCATCGACTCCGGGGTGGTGTCGAACTCCTCGATCCGTGCGCGCCTCGTCGCAGTCGCTACCGCCATCAGGCCTTCTCCTCCTCGGCGGACCCCAGAATGCCGCCCGGTCTGAAGATCAGGACCAGGACGAGGACGGTGAACGCAACTGCATCCTTGATCTGGTTGACCGACGGGACTCCGGCTCCCTCTAGCAGCAGGAACGGCGCCACCGACTCGAGTACTCCGAGGATCAGCCCGCCGACCGCTGCGCCGACGACGTTTCCGATGCCCCCGAGGACGGCCGCGGTGAACGCCTTGATGCCGGGGAAAAAGCCCATGAAGAAGTTGACCTGTTGGGCAACCAGCGCCCACAGCACTCCGGCGGCTCCTGCCAGACCTCCCCCGATAACGAACGTCGTGACGATCACCCGATCAACGTTGATGCCCATTAGAGCGGCGATCTCTTTGTCTTCACCGACAGCACGCATCGAGCGCCCAGTTCTAGTGCGCGTGATCAGGTAGTAGAGGGCAACTACAAGCAACGCCGCCCCGACAATTGCAAGGAACTGCGTCCTGAGAATTGGCAGCCCGAAGATGTCCCACCGACCTCGAAGAGCCTCCGGGATTGGATACCCGCGCACGCGCGCGCCAAAGAAACCCCTGAAAGTGTTTTGCAGGAAGAGCGAAGCGCCGATCGCCGTGATCAGGGGCACCAGTCGCGGAGCGCCTCGCAACGGGCGGTACGCAATGCGTTCCAACAGCACCGCTGTGACTACCGAAATCAAAATGGAGAAGAGGATCAACACACCGATCGCGATGACCGGGTTGCTGTTGAGGAATCCTGATTCCGCAAGTGGTCGTGCCAGGAAGAAGCTCGTGAAGGCTCCCGCCATGAACACCTCGCCGTGGGCAAAGTTGATCATGAACAGGATGCCGTAGACGAGCGTGTACCCCATAGCGATCAGGGCATAGAGGCTGCCCTGTGCTACTCCGAGGATCACGAAGTCGCGCCAGTTTGCTGCTGAGTACGCACCTTCTTGGAGCGTGGCTCGCGAGCCGAGGATGACGCCGACAATGATCAGGATGCTCAGGACCCACAGAATGATCTTGCGGATCGGCAGCCGAGCCGCGATCCCAATCCGCCGACCCGTAGCCTCAGTAGCCACAAGACCCCCCGGCACACTCGGCGCAATTCAGCAATCGACGCCCCTCAGCACTCACCCCTGCTCCCCCGAAGTCGACTGGTTCCCCGATAGAGACAGCACTGATAGAAGCTGCGGGTGAGTCTATCGACCCACCCGCAGCAGAAACTACCAAATTGACGAAGGGTTTACGGCCAGATCCGGCTGAAGTCGCCGTTCTCCACGACGCTTACCGAAATCGACGCCTCGGGGTTGCAGTCACCCGTCTCGTCACATGTAAGCGCTCCGATGATTCCTTCGTAGCCCGACGTGGCAAACATTGCGTCCTTCAGCGCGGTGCGAGGAATGAAGGTGGTGCCGTCCTCTGTCATTGCCACTGCCTCGATGCCGTCGAGCAGGATGTTCGTTGCGTCGAACGCGTGAGCGTGGAACACCGACGTCGGCTCGCCGAACTCGGCCTCGTAGGCCGGGAGGAAATCTTCCTCGTAGAAGCTGCCCGAGAACTCGAGGTCCGGGCCCGACAGGTAGACGCCCTCGGCGTTCGGCTCACCGGCGGCAGCGATCCAGTCGGCCGTGAGCATTCCGTCGGCGCCGGCAAGATCGGTGTCGTTCAGCTCGGAGATCTCACGGGCCTGGGAGGTGATCGAACCACCCTCCGCGACGAACACCGGGTAGTAAATGAGGTCGGGCGTGTTGGCCGCGATGCTCGTGAGCACCGGACGCATGTCGCGGTCACCGACCTGCACGGCTTCCTGCGCCGTGACCTCACCCTGGAACTCCTCGGCGAAGACGTTGGCCAGACCCTCGGCGTAGGGGCTTCCATCGTGGATGGTCGCCGCCGTTTCCGCCTGGAGCTCGCTCGAAGCGAAGTCCGCCATCGCGGCGCCCTGGATCTCGTCGTTGTGCGCCGTCCGCAAGTAGAACGGCTGGTGTGTAGCCGGGTCGGTCAGGCTCGGCGCCGTGTTCGACGGCGAGATGATGACGATTCCCGACTCGCTCAGGATCTGAGCCGCCGGCTCACCGGAGCTCGAACAGCTCGTGCCTATCACGCCGACAACCGATTCGTTGGCGGCAAGCGCCTGTGATCCCGACTGGCCCCCCTCGGCGGCGCAGAGGTCGTCCTGGTGGTCGAACTCGATCGGGTGACCCGCTACCTCGTTGTCGCGCATGTTCGCGGCGATTACGATGCCGTTCTGGCTGTCCTGGCCGAGGCTGGCGTTCTCTCCGGAGATCACCAGCAGCGTCCCGATGGTTATCGGATCGCCCTCGGCGACCTCGACACAGCCGAATTCGTCGGCCTCACACATTTCGGCGGCACCGGCTTCGCCGTTGTCGCCGTTTTCCGTTTCGTCACCATCACCGTCATCTGCACACGCCGCCGCTACCAACAGCAATGCGAACAGAAGCGACAAAATAGACAGAAACTTGGACCTCTTCATCCAATCCCCCTTGCTTCCTACCAACGATCCCCATCTCCCACGGATAGAGGCCCACCTGCTGCTGAGTAAGGTGGGACCCCAAGCCGGAAAACCGCCATATCTTACCGGTGGGAGGGGCGAAGTCCAATAACTTTATGCAGTCAATTGAGTTGCAGGACTTCTTTTGTGCCCCGCACTACT
>Ga0299907_10000615_pt1 | contig 18042 bp, 14 predicted proteins | sample RVTome_16_FD_198680 | JGI IMG/M metagenome (GOLD analysis project Ga0299907, IMG submission 198680) | Soil microbial communities from uranium-contaminated site in the Upper Colorado River Basin, Wyoming, United States - RVT152D67 (version 2) ...
TGGCGATCCACCGGTTCGTCCGGCTGATGGAGGAGGGCCTGCCGATCCAGGTCTACGGCGACGGGACGACGGAGCGGGACTACACTTATTTCTCGGACGTCGTGGCCGGCGTGGTGGCGGCCATCGACTGGGTGCGGCGGGAGCACGGGTTCGAGATCGTCAACCTCGGCGAGTCTGTCCCTGTCCGCCTGGAGGAGCTGATCACGGAGCTGGCGGAGGCGACCGGGCGGCAGCCCCGGATCGAGCGCCTGCCCATGCCCGTGGGAGACGTCGAGCGGACCTGTGCCGACATCGGGCGTGCGCGCGCCCTCCTCGGCTACGATCCCTCGATCGGCATCGAGGAGGGCGTCGAGGCGTTTGTCCGCTGGTACCGGGAGGTGGCGCCCGCCAAGGCCACGTGACGGTCGCGAAGGTCGCCCCTACCCCCGCGGCGGAGGAGCTCCGGCGCCGGATCGACGCCGCCGAGGCCCTGGTCGGGGTGGTGGGCCTGGGCTACGTGGGCCTGCCGCTTTCGCTGGCCTTTGCCGAGCAGGGCTTTCGCGTCCTCGGTTTCGACGTGGATCCGACCAAGGTCGAGGCCCTCTCGCGCGGCGAGAGCTACATCGGCCACCTCGACGGAGGACGCGTGCGAAAGGCCGTGAAGGGGGGCGGCCTCGCGGCGACGGGGGACTTCGAGCGCCTGTCCGAGCCGGACGCGGTCCTGATCTGCGTCCCCACCCCCCTGACCGCGCATCGGGAGCCGGAGATGCGATATATCGAGGAAACGGTGAAGGAAATCCGGCAGCGCCTAAGGCCCGGCCAGCTGGTGGTCCTGGAGTCGACCACGTATCCCGGCACGACGGACGAACTCGTCCGACCCCGGCTCGAGGCGAGCGGGCTGGCCTCTGGCCGCGACTTCTTCCTGGCCTTCTCGCCCGAGCGGGAGAATCCAGGCGATTCGGAGCATACGACCACCACGACCCCGAAAGTCGTGGGCGGCGTGGATCCCGCCTCCGGCGACCTCGCCGAAGCGCTGTACGCCCGTATCGTGCCGCGCGTAGTGCGGGTCTCTACCGCGCGTGTCGCCGAAGCCACCAAGCTCACCGAGAACATCTTTCGCGCCGTCAACATCGCCCTGGTCAACGAGCTCAAGCTGATCTACGAGCGCATGGGGATCGATGTCTGGGAAGTCCTCGCCGCCGCGGCGACCAAGCCGTTCGGGTTCATGCGCTTCGATCCGGGTCCCGGGTGGGGTGGGCACTGTATCCCGATCGACCCCTACTACCTGTCCTGGAAGGCCCGCGAACACGGAAAGACGACCCGCTTCATCGAGCTGGCGGGAGAGATCAACACCGGCATGCCGGATCATGTCGTGGGGCGGGTGATCGAGGCGCTCAACGCGCGCGGCCGGCCGGCCAGCGGAAGCCGCGTCCTGATTCTGGGCCTCGCCTACAAGCCCGATGTGTCCGATGATCGGGAGTCCCCGAGCTACCAGCTCATGGACCGGTTGGCGGAACGTGGCGCGGAGGTCGCCTATCACGATCCCCATGTCCCGATCATCCAGCCGAGCCGCGAGCACTCCGCGTGGGCGGGGATGCGCTCGGTAAGCTGGGAGCGGGAAGCAATCTCGGGCTTCGACGTGGTGGTGATCGCCACGCGGCACACCGCGGTGGATTATCGAGAGCTCGCCGAGTGGGCGCGATGCATCGTGGATACCCGCAACGCCATGGCCGGCGTCGACGTCCCGCCGGGCAAGCTGCTGAAGGCCTAGCCGTGGGCCCTTGACCGCCGGGACGCCGGACCTTCCCGAGCCGATCGCCCAGGCGCTCGAGCGCCCCCGGCGATGGCTGGTGACGGGGGCGGCCGGCTTCATCGGCTCGCATCTGGTCGAGACCCTCCTCCTCCACGACCAGGAGGTCGTGGGTCTCGACGACTTCTCGACCGGCACGCGCGTCAACCTGGAGGACGTGGCGGCCCGGGTAGGCGCCGAGCGGTGGGGACGGTTCGCCCTCCAGGAGGGGGACATCCGGTCCGCCGAGGCGTGCCGGCATGCCGCCCGGGGCGTGGACGCGATCCTGCATCAGGCGGCGCTCGGGTCCGTGCCGCGCTCCCTCGAGCACCCGCTGGAGACGCACGCCGTCAACGTCCTCGGAACGGTCCAGCTGCTCGAGGCGGCCCGGCGCGGGTCCCGGCCACGATTCGTTTACGCCTCGAGCAGCTCCGTCTATGGCGACGACCCGACCCTCCCCAAGGTTGAGGAGCGACTGGGCCGGCCCCTCTCCCCGTACGCCGCCAGCAAGATGGCCGCCGAGCTCGCCGCCGCCGTCTACACCAGGGCCTACGACCTGGAGACGGTCGGCCTGCGGTACTTCAATGTCTACGGCCCCCGCCAGCGGCCGGACGGGCCGTACGCGGCGGTCGTTCCGCGCTGGATCGAGGCCTTCCTCAATGGCAATCCGGTGGTCGTACACGGGGATGGGGGGACCAGCCGGGACTTCTGCTTCGTGTCCGACGCCGTCCTGGCGAACCTGCTGGCCGCCCTCGGAGAACGCGACGAGATTGCCGGTTCGGCGGTGAACGTCGCCGGCGGGGAAAGGTCGAGCCTCAACCGGCTCTTCGATCTCCTCCGGGAGCGGATCTCCCGCGAGCGGCCGGAGGCCGGAACCCGGAAGCCCGTCCACGAGCCCTTCCGTCCGGGGGATGTCAGACACTCGGAAGCCGATCTGGCCCGGGCGCGACGGGTCCTCGGCTTCCAGCCCCGGTACGACCTGCGGCGCGGCCTGGACGAGACGGTGGCCTGGTTCGTGGACCGTCGCCGCGTGCCCGGGTAGCGGTTTGACAGGCGGAAAAGGGCCCCGTTAGACTACGCGGCGTCATCGAGTGCGGAAGGCAGGCCATTCCTCACCCTCCAGCCAGCGAGCGCTATGTCCAGGCCCATTCCGCTCGAATCCCTCCTCTCGCATCCAGCCAACGGCGCCGGGCTTCGATCGGCGGACCGGGAGCCTTCCCCTGCCCGAGGCGGGCAGGTGATCGAGCTCCCGGTCGGGCCGGCCGTCTCGGTCGACGACTACCTGGCCATGGCCCCACGCGGGATGTGGTCGAAGAAGTGGCGCCTGCTGAAGGCATACCTGACCGGGCAGCCGGTCTGGATCACCTGGCAGGTGACCTACAACTGCAACTACGGGTGCTCGTTCTGCACCTACTGGCAGAACGACTTCAAGCCCGAGGAGGAGAACTCCCTCCAGGACTTCGTCATCGGCTCGGCCAAGCTGTCCGAGCTCGGGAGCCTGATCGTCTCGCTGGCCGGCGGCGAGCCCATGCTGCGACGCGACATCCACCGGATCGTCGAGGTCCTCGCGCAAGACCACTTCCCCTACCTGACCACCTCGGGCTCCGGAATGACTCCCAAGCGGGCCCGCCAGCTATGGGAGGCGGGTCTGTGGGGGTGCTCGGTGTCGATCGACTACGCGGATCCCGACAAGCACGCCCGGCACCGCGGGGTCAAGTTCGCTTTCGAACGGGCGGTGAAAGCGATCGAACAGCTCATGGAGAATCGAAGCGACACCTCGTTCCAGCGCGTTCAGATCATCTCCGTGCTCACCGACGACAATCTCGAGGAGATGCCCGCCCTCTGCCGGCTGGCCCGCGACTTGGGGGTCTACTGGCAGGTCCAGCCGTATTCAGTCATGAAGACGGGCAACGAGCGGCAGCGACATCTCGTTGGCGCCACCGAGATGCTCCTCGCCCTCAAGGAAGGCTACCCGGAGACCGTCCATTCCAATCGGGTCTATCTGGAGAAGTTCGACGAGGCGGCCAACGACGGCATCGACGGGTGCATCGCCGGCAAGGCGATGTTCAACATCGACAACCGGATGGTCGTCTCAAAGTGCGTCGAATTCAACGAGTCGGAGCCTCTCGGAAATCTGCGGACCGACTCGATGCAGAACGTGCTGGGTCGCCTCCGGGCGGCGCACGCGGCCAACACCTGCTCCGCCTGCTGGTACTCCTGCCGCGGCGAGGTAGAGGTGCTGTACTCGGCCCGCGGCTTCGTGAACAGCGTGCCGAGCCTCCTCTGGCAGAGCGGAGGAGAGCAGGCCCGGACCGGATGAGAGGGCAAGGAATGATCGGCTTTACAGAGACGTCGGAACTCGCTACCCTGGGAAGGGACTTCTCGACCCGTGATCGGGTCCACGAAGCTCCTGACCGCTTTCGTTCAAGGAGGAGCCGATGATCAAGATCAACACGCAGGTCGTCGACACGGTCCCGGAATCCCAGCGCGACGCGCTCCGCGGCAACGGAGCAACGGCGATTGCCGAGCGCGGGCCGGGCGAGTTCGACACCAGCGCGTTCACGGTCCCCGATCGCGCGCTCGATCCTGACGGGCAGGCGAGCCCGGGGCTGGGGAAGAAGGCGATCAAATGCGTCGACTGGACGTTCTGCAGGGCCGCGAAGCTCGCCTTCGACGTCATCCACCTGTTCAACCGCTACAGGCCCAATCCTTCGTTCACCCCGAGGTGGAGCGACAAGCCGCTTCTCAAGTCATGGGAGAAGTCCAAGCCGCGACTGGGCTGGCCGCGCGAGACCGACTCGCTTTGTCCCCAGTGCGTCGTCGAGGCGCGGAAGCGGATCATCGAGGGCGAGGAGGACTATCATGTCCTCATCAACGAGAAGGTGGGCGAGATCAAGGCCCAGATCATCGAGCGGGACGGTCAGATCTGGATGGTCAAGGAGTGCCCGGAGCACGGGCGTTTCGAGGACCTGATGGCGATCGACGCCCGTTTCCTGCAGTGGGTCGAGTCGAACTTTCCCGGCCGCGACCTGCGGGCCCATAACGACGGGAAGCTCCATGACCACGGGTCGTCGACGATCAAGCACGGCCGCGGAGCGGTGCTGACCGTCGACCTCACGAACCGCTGCAACATGATGTGCGATCCCTGCTTCATGGACGCGAATCAGGTCGGCTTCGTACACGAGCTCGAGTGGGAGGAGATCAAGGAGATCCTGGACAACGCGCTTCAGATCAAACCCAGGCGCCAGATGTCCATCCAGTTCTCGGGCGGTGAGCCGACGCTGTCGCCGCATTTCGTTCGGGCGATCGAGTACTGTCGCGACATCGGCTACAATTCCGTGCAGTGCGCCTCGAACGGGATCGAATTTGCGAAGAGCTTCGAGTTCACACAGGAGTGCGCCGCGGCCGGGCTGCGTTTCTGCTACCTGCAGTTCGACGGCATCGGCAACGACGCCAACAGCCACCGCAAGGTGGGCAACCTGTTCGACGTCAAGCTGAAGGCCATCGACAACCTCTACAACGCGGGCGTGCAGGTGATCCTGGTGACGACGCTGGTCAACGGTGTCAACAACGACCAGGTGGGTCCGATCATCCGGTTCGCCCTCGACAATCCGAAGAAGATCGCGTTCATCGCATTCCAGCCGGTCTCGTTCACCGGACGCGACGACGAGATCACCGCGGAGCGCCGGATGCGCCAGCGCTACACGCTGTCCCACATGGCTCGGGACGTGAAGGATCAGCTCGGGATCACCGAGCCCCTGCGGGACTGGTTCCCGTTGTCCCTGATGGGGACCTTTTCGGACCTGGCCGACATGGTCCATGGCCCGCAAGCGGAATGGGGCCAGGTGAGCTGCGGTTGCCATCCCAACTGCGGGGTGGGAACGGCGCTGATGGTGAACAAGCACACGGGCGAGTTCGCCCCCGTGCCGCAGTTCCTGGACATCCCGCAGCTCGCGGCCGACTTCCGCAAGGTGACCGACGCAAGCAGGGGGAAGGTCCTGTCGAACCTGATGATCGGGCTCGCCTTGCTGAAGAACTACAAGCCATTCGACGGTCCTCCGAGCCTGACCCTGATCGACATCCTGAAGAAGTTCGACAAGTCGTACGGCTTGACCGGCCACGACTACGGCTCTCTGGACCACGACGGGGCGTGGGAGCGGCGGAAGGACCCGTGGAATTTCCTGTTCATCGCCGGGATGTGGTTCCAGGACCTGTTCAACTACGACTTCCGTCGCACCGAGATGTGCATCATCCCCTACGCGACGCAGGAGGGGGAGATCTCGTTCTGTGCCTACAACACCGGACATGGGTGGCGCAACATCATCGAGAACATGCACAAGAGCGCGACGGTCGCCGAATGGTACAAGGAGCACGGCCGCCATGAGATCTTCGCCGGGGGCAAAGAGGTACCGCTCGACAACTACGAGCACGCGCTGATCGTGAACGAGGAGGACGCCGAGCGGGTCCGCGACCGCGGCGAAGGGCCGCAGAACGCGCACGAGGAGAGGCTGGCGGCCAAGAAGGCCGCGCGCGAGGCGGCCATGGTCCGGGAGTACTACGAGCAGACGGTGCTGAAGCGGAAGGCGCCGGCTCAGGAGTCGCTGGTCCAGATCGACCTGTAGGCCGGGGCGGGGCCGACCTCCCGGCGCGCATCGGGAAGCCGCTCGTCGGAAGGGCCGGGCCGGTAGATCCCCCAGCAAGTTCGTGCCACGAGGACCTGTCTACGTGAGCGCGCCGGAAGGGCGGCCCCGCTCCGGCCCCAGCGCGGCCCGTACCACGAGAACCCAAAGGGCGCTGCCGCTGGGAGCGCCCTTTCCCGTTGGTGTCACGAACCCGATCCCTCGACGTCGTGAACCTGACTACGTGGTCGGTGGGTGGGGTGGGACCGCCCGCGCGGCGCGCTCACGCATAGACGGTTCTAATTGCAAAGACTCTCTGGGGGATCTACCGGCCCGTCCCGTCGACGCGTGGCCCGACGATGCGCGCCGGGCGGGTGGTCCCACCCCACCCCCGCGGACCTAGTAGTAGGGGTTCTCCCCCGCCGAGTGATCGGTCGTGTCGACGACCCCGACGACCTCGGGCACCGCCTCCCGGATCCTCCGCTCGATCCCCTGCTTGAGGGTCACGTCCACCATCCCGCAGCCGTGGCACCCGCCCCCGAACGCCAGATAGACCTGTCCGTCGCGGACGTCTACCAGCCGGACGCGACCACCGTGAACGGCGATGGCCGGGTTGATCTCCGTGTCGAGCAGCATGCGCACACGGTCCGGCAACGGGCCCTCGAGGTCGGTGCGTTCCCCCTCAGGAAGGACGGGACTCGCGGACACGTTGGGGTTGTCGAAGCGGAAGCCTCGTTCCAGGAGGGTCTCCCGGTAGTCGATGCGCGTCCCGCGGAGCCGATCGGCGCTGTCGGGGTCGATGGCCAGGGCGAACCCATCCTGCTCGACGCGCAGGTCGCGGTCCACGACCTGGTCCTCGGCGAGACCCTGGAGATGGTAGTCGAACCCGTGACCGGTCGGGGTGACTCGCACGCGCAGCCAGCGCCGCGGTGGGACGGCGGCCGCGAGGGCGGACCGTATCCGCGCCCGCGCCTCCTCGGTGAACTCGACGAGCGGGGGCTCGCCGTTCGTGACCGGTTGGATAGGGTTGTCCATGCGAGCTTCCATTCTAGATCGGGCGTGACGGTCGGGGCAACCGGCGCGCCCGCTACAAATGGCGGCCTCTCAAGGCCTTGTAGCTCCCGACCGACGGGGATAGCTTTGCCCGATTCTATGCGCAATGGATCCTCCATCGAAAGGCTCCGGGCGGCCGTCCGTGGCTTCCGCGGCGGCCGCATCGTCGTGTATGGGGACCTCATGCTGGACGAGTATCTGTTCGGCAGGGCCGACCGCCTGAGCCCCGAGAAGCCGGTGCCCGTCGTGACGTTGGAGCACCGCGACCTGTGCCCGGGCGGCGCCGGCAACGTCGTGCGGAATCTCGGTGCGCTCGGGTGCGAGCCCGTCCTGATCGCACTGGTGGGCGACGACGACGCCGGACGCGAGTGCCGCGCCCGGCTCGAGAGGGAAGGGTATGGCAGCGAGGGGCTGGTCGTGGATCCGCGACGGTCGACCCCCCACAAGACGCGGGTCCACGCCGGTCAGCACGCCCTCGTCCGGATCGACGTCGAGGATCCCGAAGGGGCCTCCAACCGGGCCCAATCCGAGCTCCTGGAGGCGATCGACCGGCTGGCGCCAGGGTGCGATGCGGCCGTCGTGAGCGACTACCGGAAGGGGACCGTGTTCGCGAAAGCCGTCCGCGAGCTCGCCAAAGCCGTCGACCCGCGCCCGGTCGTGGCCGATCCCAAAGGACCGGACGCCGAGCGCTATCGCGGCGCTCGGTACCTGGTGCCGAACGAAGGCGAGCTGAGCGAGCTGACGGGTGGTCCGTGGGACGATGCCGGGGCCGAGGAACTTCGCAGCCGGCTGGGGCTGGAGGCCCTCGTCCTAACCCGCTCCGAGCGCGGCATCCGCGTGTTCGCGGGCGGTCCGGCCAGGGATTACGCGGCACGGGCCCGGCAGGTCTTCGACGTGACGGGGGCCGGCGACACCTTCGCCGCGGTCTTCGCCGCCATGTTGGCCGGGGGACAGAACGTGGACGTAGCCGCCGGGCTCGCCAACGTGGCCGCCGGGATCAAGGTGAGGAAGATCGGGACGGCGACGGTCACCCGGGATGAGATCGAGGCCGAGCTGGCACGCGAGCTTCCGCCCGAAGCCAAGCGACTGGACCGTCAGGCCATCGCCGCGGAGGCGGTTGCCCGCCGCCGGCGCGGCGAGACGGTCGTCTTCACCAACGGCTGCTTCGACCTGCTCCACGCCGGGCACATCCAATACCTGAAAGACTCGCGTGCGAGGGGGGATTGCCTCGTCGTGGGTCTCAACAGCGATGCATCGGTGCGGCGCCTCAAAGGCAAAGATCGTCCGATCCTCGACCAGGACGAGCGGGCGGAGATCCTCTCCGCGCTCTCCTTCGTCGACTACGTAGTACTGTTCGAGGAGGACACCCCGCTGGCGCTGATCGAGTCGATCCGCCCGGACATCCTGACCAAGGGCGCCGACTACGAGCCGCACGCCGTCGTGGGGGCGGACCGGGTCCGCTCGTGGGGTGGACGTGTCGAGTTGATCGATATCGTCGAGGGGAAGTCGACCACCGACATCATCGGACGCATCGCCGACCGCCAATCGAGAGTGGACGCATGAATCTGGGAGTTTTCGGTGCCGGGTACGTGGGCCTGGTCACCGCCACCTGCCTGGCGGAGATGGGGCACCACGTCGTCTGCTGCGACATCGACGCCGATCGAGTGGCCCGCCTGCAGCGCGGGGAGGTGCCGATCTTCGAGCCGGGGCTGGAGGAGCTGCTCCAGAGCAACATGACGGAAGGCCGGTTGCGGTTCACCACCGATCCGGAGACGACGGTGCGGGAGAGCGAGGTGCTGTTCATCGCCGTCGGGACGCCTCCGGGCGAGGATGGCTCCGCGGACGTCAGGCATGTTCTGGAGGTAGCCCGCACGATCGGGCAGTTCGCCGACACCCCCAAGATCGTCGTCAACAAGAGCACGGTCCCGGTCGGGACCGCCGACCGGGTTCGGGGGGTCCTGTCCGAGGCCACCCGGCACGTCTGCGTGGTGGTCTCGAACCCGGAGTTCCTCAAGGAAGGGACCGCCGTCGAGGATTTCATGAAGCCCGACCGGATCGTGGTGGGCGCCGACGACGCCGAGGGACGCGAGGTTCTGAGGGCCATCTACGGCCCGTTCCTCAGAACGGGGAATCCGGTGCTCTTCATGGATACCCGGTCCGCCGAGATGACCAAGTACGCGGCCAATGCCATGCTGGCCACCCGGATCACGTTCATGAACGAGATCGCCAACCTGTGTGACCGGGTCGGCGCCGACGTCGACGCCGTGCGCGCCGGGATCGGCAGCGACCGGCGGATCGGCAGCTCGTTCCTGTTCCCCGGCGTCGGGTTCGGCGGCTCGTGCTTCCCGAAGGACGTTCAGGCGCTGGAGCGGCTGGCGGACGAGGTGGCCTACGGCTTCGACATCATCCGGGCCGTCCACCGGGTCAACGAAAGCCAGAAGCGGCTGCTCGTGGAGCGCGTCATCGAGCGCTTCGGAGAGGACCTGAGCGCGCGGCGGTTCGCGATCTGGGGGCTGGCGTTCAAGCCCAGGACCGACGACATCCGGGAGGCGCCGGCGCTGGTCATCATTCGCGAGCTCCTGGCCCGGGGGGCCACGATCCGCGCCTTCGACCCCAAAGCGGTCGACAATACCCGTGGAATGTTCAGCGACGGCGTCGAGTTCACCGCCGAAGGCTACGAGGCCTTGGCAGGGGCGGACGCCCTCATCGTCGTGACCGAGTGGAACGAGTTCCGCTTTCCCGACTTCGAGCGCATGAAGCGGAGCCTCAGCCAGCCGATCGTGTTCGATGGCCGGAACGTCTATGAACCGGAGACGATGGCCGAACTCGGCTTCGAGTACTACTCGATCGGCCGGCCGCTCCGGGGCGCCAATCGCGCCCACGTGCGGGCCGAATGAAGAACATCGTCGTCACCGGGGCCGCGGGCTTTCTCGGCTCGCACCTCTGTGACCGCCTCGTGGGAGAGGGTGCGCGCGTCGTCGGCGTGGACAACCTGCTGACCGGGCGGCTCGAGAACCTCGCCGAGCTGCCGGAAGGCCGGTTCCGGTTCCTGCAGCAGGACGTTTCCGAGCCGATCCATCTCGACAAGCCGGTGGACGCGATCCTCAACTTCGCCAGCCCGGCCAGCCCGTTCGATTACCTGGAGTTCCCGATCGAGACCATGAAGGTGGGCTCGGCGGGCACGCAACGGACGCTGGACCTGGCCCGCGAGCACGGTGCGCGATACCTCCAGGCGTCGACCTCGGAGGTGTACGGGGATCCCGAAGTCAATCCGCAGCCGGAGACGTACCACGGCTGCGTGAACCCCATCGGCCCGCGTGGCGTCTACGATGAGGCGAAGCGGTTCGGCGAGGCGCTCACGATGGCGTACCATCGCCGGCACGGCGTGGAGGTGCGGATCGCCCGGATCTTCAACACCTATGGGCCACGCATGCGGCCGCACGACGGGCGGGTAGTCTCCAGCTTCATCTGCCAGGCGCTGGCGGACGAGCCGGTGACGGTATTCGGAGACGGCACGCAAACACGCTCCTTCTGCTATGTGGACGACCTCGTCGAGGGGATCCTGAGGCTGCTGCGATCGGATCACAACGGTCCAGTCAACCTCGGCAACCCGGTCGAAATCGAGGTCGGGGAGCTGGCCGAGCGGATCATCTCCATGACGGACAGCGGCAGCCGGATCGTGTACCGCCCGCTGCCGGAGGATGATCCGCGTGTCCGGCGCCCCGACATCTCGCTCGCGCGTGAGCTGCTGGATTGGGAGCCCGAGGTGAACCTGGAAGAAGGTCTCGAGAGGACGATCGAATACTATCGCGGCCTGAGCGAGTCCGTTCTGGCCAGCCATTGACGGAGCCACGAACGTCGGGTCGGTGAGCCGGTTCGTGATCGGCTTGGCCGGCGGCACGGGCTCCGGGAAGACCACCGTCGCCCGCAACATCCTCGGCCGTCTGGCGCTGGATTCGATCACCGTCTTCCAGCAGGACGCCTATTATCGGGACCTGACAGAACTGCCACCGGCGCAGAGGACGACGCGGAACTTCGACCATCCGGATTCGATCGAGATCGAACTGTTTGTGAGCCATCTGCAGGAGCTCAGGGATGGGCACCCGATCGAGCAGCCGGTATACGATTTCACTGGGCACGCGCGGACGGACCGCACCGTCCGGGTGGAGCCTCGGGACGTGATCCTCGCCGAGGGGATCCTCTTGTTCCACTTCCCGGAGGTGCGGAGGCTGCTGGACGTGAAGGTCTACGTGGACACGCCGCCCGACATCCGGTTGCTGCGGCGATTCCGCAGGGACATCCGGGAGCGCGGCCGGACCTTCGATTCGGTGAGCGAGCAGTACGTGAGGACCGTTCGACCCATGCACGAGGAGTTCGTGGAGCCGTCGAAGAGATTCGCCGACGTGATCATCCCCGAGGGCGGCGAAAACGAGATCGCGATCGACATGATCGCCAGCCGCATCCGGCTTCTGCGCGCTCCCGGGGAGAAGGCGACGGGATGAGCCGCGCCCTGATCACCGGAATCACCGGACAGGACGGATCGTACCTGGCGGAGTTCCTGCTCGAGCGGGGGTACGAGGTGCACGGCATCGTGCGCCGGGCGTCCACCGAGAAGTTCGAGCGGATATCCCACATCAAGGACCGCGTGATGCTGCACCAAGCGGATCTGCTCGACCAGCTCTCGCTGCTGAGCGTGATCGGCGACGTGCGGCCTGACGAAATCTACAACCTCGCCGCGCAATCCTTCGTGCCCACCTCCTGGTCCCAGCCGCTCCTGACCGGCGAGTTCACCGCGCTGGGCGTGACGCGGATGCTCGAGGCGATCCGGCACATCGACCACTCCATCCGATTCTACCAGGCCTCGTCGAGCGAGATGTTCGGCAAGGTCGAGCAAACCCCGCAGAACGAGAAGACGCCTTTCTATCCGCGGAGTCCATACGGTGTGGCGAAGGTGTACGGGCACTTCATCACCGTGAACTATCGCGAGTCCTACGATCTCTTCGCGGTCAGTGGAATCCTGTTCAACCACGAGTCGCCGCGTCGGGGACTCGAGTTTGTCAGCCGTCACGTGACTGATGGCGTGGCCCGCATCGCCCTCGGGCTGGCCGACGATCTTCCGATCGGCAACCTCGACGCCGAACGGGACTGGGGGTTCGCGGGGGACTACGTCGTCGCGATGTGGCAGATGCTGCAGTCCGACACACCGATGGACTACGTGGTGGGAACCGGCAAGACCCATTCGGTCCGGACCCTGTGCCGGATCGCGTTCGAGCACGCCGGGCTGGACTGGGAGGAACACGTGCGGGTCGACTCGAGCCGGTTCCGCCCCGCGGAGGTCGATCATCTGCGGGCCGACGCCGCGCGGGCCCGGGCCGAGCTAGGATGGTCGCCCAGCGTGGACTTCGAGGAGCTCGTCCGAATGATGGTGGACGCGGATCTGGCACGTCATCGCGATCCCGCCGCCGTGGGTGGCAACGAGCGTGGCTGACCGCGAGGCGGGATCGATGTCCGAGCCCGTGCAACGCGATCGGCCGTTCGGGGGTACACGGATCCAGGATCGTGAGGTTTTGCTGGACGTGCCGGAGCTGATCGTCCGCCAGGACCAGGGCGTCCGCGCCTGGCACGCCGGGCCGGCGGAGGCAGGGCGACTCCTGGGGGAGGGAGCGGCCCGGACGGTCCTGGACGCAGCGATCGGCGCGGAGCACCTGGTCAACATCGGTCTCTGGCACGAGGAGGACGAGGCCCGCAGGCCCGACATCTCCGACCGGAGGATCGCCGACACCAAGCGCCGGATCGACGCGCTCAACCAGCGCCGGAACGACCTCATCGAGCGGATCGACGAGGTGCTGCTGACGATCCTGGAGGAGCGGGCCTTGCCCGCCGAGGATGCGCCGCTGCACTCGGAGACGCCGGGCGCCATCGTGGACCGGCTGTCGATTCTAGCGCTCAAGATCTACCACATGCAGGAGGAGGCCGCGCGGGACGATGCCGAAGCGGACCATCGCCGGAGATGCCATGAGCGGGCCGAGGTGCTGGAGACCCAGCGCTCGGATCTCGCCGAGTGCCTCCAGGTGTTCCAGCGGGAAATCCTGGAAGGCCGGCGCCGCTTCCGCAGGTACCGGCAGTTCAAGATGTACAACGACCCGGAGATGAACCCCGTCCTGCGACGCTCCGGGGGCCGGACGGAGAACATTCCAGGAGGCGAGCATGAGGGTTGAGGCCTCCCGGCTCGTGTTGGCGGCCGCCTGCGTCCTAGCCGGCTGCGGTCCCGAGGGCGCGGCGTCCGAGGCGCGCGGGGACCGCTATAGCGCACGGGGGCAGTTCGCCGACGCGGCGGTGGAATACGAGATCGCGCTCGAGGCGGCGGGGGAGGACGCGCCCTCCAATCTCCGCCTCAAGGCCGCCGAGTTGGCTTTGCGATCGAAGGACTTCAACGCCGCGGAGCGGATGTTCGACGCCCTGATCGAGCGGGACCCGGACTACGCCGACCGGGTGCGGGCGCTCTACTACCTGCACGCTCGTCGCTGGTCCAGCCAGGGCGACACTTTCGCGATGCTGCGCGCCATCGACGGGATGCGCCACCGGGACAGCACGGCGACCCTGGGCTCGCTGTACTATGCGCTGGGCGACGCCGCGTTCACCCGGCCCGACTACGACGCGGCGATCGAGGCCTATCTCATGGGACTGGCCCGCATCCCTGAAGAGGCCGGACCGGAGGTGTACGCGCGGTTGGCCGACGCCTACGAGCAGCGCCGCGACTGTCCGGCCGCGGTCGCGTACCTCGAGCGGTACATGCAGCTGGCCGGAGCAGATGGCGGAGACCAGGAGGAGGTGCGATACCGGCTCGGTTCGTGCTCGTACCGGCTCGCAGAGCGCGCCTTTGCCAATGAGGACTACGAAGCGGCGTCCCGCTACCTGGACACTTTGCTCGCCACGGGGCAGCCCCCGAACCTGGTGCCCGAGGCCCTGCTGATGATGGCCCGGATCAAGGAGCGGGCGGGGGACCGCGACGCGGCGATGGACTACTATCGGCGGGTCATGGACGAGGAGGGAGACCGGGAGACGCCGGTCGCCCTGCAGGCCTTCCGGCGGCTCAAGCAGCTCGAGTTCGGTTTTCCGCTCGAAACGACCGAGAGGCTGAGGGAAGCGTCCGAGCGGGGGGCCCAGTCCGCCGGAGCGGCGGGATCGTGAGCAGGGCCGCGTGGTGGTTCGTGGGGGTGGCGCTCACCCTCGGCGTGGGGGCCTGTGCCTCGACCGGCGAGACCGGCGTCCTGCCGGCCGACGAGCAGTTCCAGGCGGCCACGCGGTTCTATGAGGATCGTCAGTACGACCGCGCGGTCGGAGCGTTCCAGGCGTTTGTTTTCAACTATCCCCAGGACCCTCGCGTCCCCGACGCGCGATGGCTGGCGGCCGAATCCTACTACCGAATGGAGGACTGGGCGACGGCGGCCCAGGAGTACCTGAACTTCCAGCGCGACTTCCCGCGGGAGGATCGGGCCGCCGAGGCGATCTACCAGGCGGGACGGGCGTACCAGGAGATGAGCTTGAGGCCCGAGCTCGATCAGCGCGACACCGAGCGGGCCATCAACGTCTACGAACGCCTGCCGGTGGAGTATCCGTCGAGCGAGCTCGCGGCCGAGGCCCGCGAACGCGTGGACGAGCTTCGCAACAAGCTGGCCGAGAAGACCTACCTGAACGCGGAGTTCTACTTCGACCACGAGGACTTCGAGGCCGCGGAGATCTACCTCGCGGACCTGATCGCCACGTTCCCGCAGACCGACTGGATGCCGGCGGGGTACGCGCTCCTGGCGCGAACCTTCTGCGCGCAGGGGCTGTCGGACCGTGCGGCGGACGTGATCGCGCGGCTGCGTGAGACGTACCCGGACAGCGAGGCCGCCCGGGAGGCCGAGGGCCAGCTCCCCGGCCGGTGCCTGCGGCCACCGGCGCCCGAGCAGGCGGCGGGCCCGTCCGACGGCAGTTGACGGGGCGATGACGGATCCGGGGCGGGTCTCTCCCGTCCGCAAGGGGCTCCTGGGCGGCACGTTCAACCCGCCCCACGTAGCGCATCTGATCGTGGCCCACATCGTGCGTGAGGCCCTGGGGTTGGAACGGGTCGTGCTCGTGCCCACCAACATCCATGCGTTCAAGGGAGAGGGTGAGGCCAGCGCCCGTGACCGGGCCGTCATGGCGGAACTGGCCGTGGCCGGCGATTCCGCCCTCGAGGTCGACCGAATCGAGGTCCGGCGTGGGGGGGTCTCCTACACGGTGGACACCTTGCGGGAGCTTCGGGAGCGGGAGCCGGACACGGTCTGGCACCTGATCGTGGGCGACGACAACCTCGCCGAGGTGCGCCAATGGCGCGACTTCGAACGGCTCCCGGACCTGGCGCAGATTGTGGTGGTCAGCCGCGGGACGGCGGACGGAGGCACGGAGGCGGCCGAGCCAGCCTTCGGAGGTCGCCAGGCGCGGGTCCGCGTACCGGCGCTCGAGATCTCTTCGACGGCCGTCCGTCGGCGGGTGGCCGAGGGTCGGTCGATCCGGTATTGGGTGCCGCCGGCGGTGGAGGCCTACATCGCCCAGCGCGGTCTGTACGGTGGGATGTCGACGAAGGCGGTCGGTGGTCCCGGGCGCCCGGCCGGACGTTGATTCCGTCGCGGAAAGGCGCTACATTGAACACGTTACCGCAGTACCCGCCGAAATCGTCCGGCCGAGAATCCCGCCCCCGCGGGTCGCTTGATCGCGACCGGACACGCTCCTTGGAGAGCACTGCATAGGCAACGAGGAAAAAACGTGATCCTGCAACCGATCCTGAAACTGTTCGTCGGCGACAAACACCGCCGCGAGCGGAAGCGGCTGTGGCCGGTCGTCGAGCAGATCAACGAGATCGCCGAGTCGTTCCAGCCCCTCGGGGACGAGGAGCTGCAGGCGAAGACGGCCGAGTTCCGACAACGGCTCGCGGCCGGGGAGACACTGGACGATATCCTCCCCGAGGCCTACGCCGTGGTCAAGGAAGCCTGCCGCCGCAACCTGGGCCGGACATGGCTGGTCACCGACCAGGACTTCACCTGGGACATGGTGCCGTTCGACGTCCAACTCTTCGGCGGCATCGTACTCCACGAGGGGAAGATCGCCGAGATGGCGACGGGCGAGGGCAAGACGCTGGTCGCCATCCTGCCGCTGTACCTCAACGCCCTGAAGGGCAAGGGAACCCACCTCGTCACCGTGAACGACTACCTGGCCCGCCGTGACTCGGAGTGGGTGGGCGAGATCCTGCGCTGGCTGGGTCTGACCGTGGGCGTGATCCAGAACGACATGAACTTCGAGCAACGCCGCCAGGCCTACGACTGCGACGTCACCTACGGCACCAACAACGAGTTCGGCTTCGACTACCTCCGCGACAACATGGCGATCGCCCGCGAAAACCGGGTCCAGCGCGGTCATCACTACGCGATCATCGACGAGGTGGATTCGGTGCTGATCGACGAGGCGCGGACGCCGCTCATCATCTCGGGTCCGACTCAGCACGACACCTCGGGGAAGTTCGGCGAGCTGAAGCCGCTCGTGGAGCGACTCGTGCGTGATCAGGCGCGGACGGTCAACCAGCTCGTGGCCGAGGCCGAGGCGCTCCTCGAGAAGGAGGGGGAGAGCGAGGAGGGGGAGGGCGCCTACGAGGCGGCGATCAAGCTCTTCCAGGCACAGCGCGGCATGCCCAAGAACAAACGTCTCATGAAACTGCTCAACGAGACCGGCGTCAAGAAACTGGTCCAGAAGGTCGAGGCCGATTTCATGCGCGATAAGCGCGTCCACGAGCTGGACGAGGCGCTCCTCTTCGCCATGGACGAGAAAGGCCACGACGCCCATCTCACCGACGGGGGACGCGAGAAGATCGCTCCCAAGGATCCCGAGCTGTTCGTGGTCCCCGACCTCTCGCAGCTCCTGAATGCGATCGACGAGGACCCGGATCTCGACGAGGCGGAAAAGGTGGAGCGGCGGTCGGCCCTGGAACGCGAGTACGCGGAGAAGAGCGAGACCATCCACAACATCGCCCAGCTCCTGAAGGCGTATGCCCTGTACGAGAAGGACGTCGAGTACGTCGTCCAGGATGGGAAGGTCCTCATCGTCGATCAGTTCACGGGTCGCCTGATGCCCGGTCGGCGCTACTCGGAGGGCATGCACCAGGCCATCGAGGCCAAGGAGGGAGTGCGGATCGAGGGCGAGACCCAGACCTTCGCGACGATCACCATTCAGAACTACTACCGCCTGTACGACAAGCTGGCGGGCATGACCGGCACGGCTGAGACGGAGGAGAACGAGTTCTTCCAGATCTACGGCATGGAGGTCGTCGTCATCCCCACCAACGAGCCGGTCCGGCGCGCGGACTTCGAGGACGTCGTCTATCGGACGCGCCGCGAGAAGTACAACGCGGTGATCGAGGAGATCGAGCACGAGCACGCGCGGAAGCGCCCGGTCCTGGTCGGCACGACCTCGGTCGAGGTGTCGGAGACGCTCTCGCGGCTGCTCAAGCGTCGCAACCTGCTCCACAACGTGCTCAACGCCAAGCATCACCAGCGTGAGGCTGAGATCGTAGCCCGGGCCGGACAG
>Ga0299907_10000616_pt1 | contig 18037 bp, 17 predicted proteins | sample RVTome_16_FD_198680 | JGI IMG/M metagenome (GOLD analysis project Ga0299907, IMG submission 198680) | Soil microbial communities from uranium-contaminated site in the Upper Colorado River Basin, Wyoming, United States - RVT152D67 (version 2) ...
ACCGAACGCTGGGCGTTCAGTCGGGGCAGGCGGAGCCGCGGACGACGGCGCGAATCCGCTCAGGCGAGCTGGCCGCGAAAGGGACTCTGCGAGGCTTGCCCCGACCCGCCGCCCGGCCCGGCCCGACCCGCGCCGCCGCTGGGCTCTCGACCCGCCACCGCACTCGCCCGCCGCCGCGCCGGAACCCCCCGCGTCGTGCCGCACGTGAAACGACCCCGGTCCCTCGCGGGACCGGGGTCGTGGGCGGAGCGGCGCGGAAATTACTTCGCGACGAACGTGCCCTTCATGTCCGGATGGACCTCGCAGATGAAGGGGTACGAGCCGGCGGCGAGCGCCGGGATCTGGTAGGTCACCTTGGAGCTCGACACGATCTCGCCGGTGAAGATCTTGGCGCCGGTCGCATCGGAGACCTGGATGTTGTGCGGTGGGGCCTCCTGGTTGTCGAGGATCAGCTCGAACGGGGCGCCGGCCGGGACCGACACCTCGGTCTCGACGAACTTCAGGTCGCGGGCCGTGACGATCGGCGTGGCCGGGGCGTTCGGGTCGACTGAGGCCGGCGGGGTTGGCTGGCCGGAGGCGGGAGCCGCGCTGGCTCCGGAGCACGCGGCGAGGACCGCGGCGAGGGCCACCAGTCCGAGGGTCAGGGTCAGGCGCTTCACGTGACGACTCCTTGAGGTGCGGGAAGGGTCGGAACCGGACTACGCGGCGGCACCGGCCGGGCTGCGCCGGCTCGAGACGAAGCCCGTGAGGGCCGCGAGCTCGCGGCGGACGACCGCGACGGGATTGCCGTCCATGCGGGCGAAATCCACGACGAGGAGCACGATCAGCGCGACCTCGATGCCCTTGGCCAGGTAGGCCGTCGAGTAGAACGGGCCCTGCAGCGCCCAGCCGAGGATGGTCGTGGCCGCATAGCCGACCAGGCCGACGCGGACGATCCAGCGGAAGCGGACGGCGAGCGCCAGCGGGATGATCATCGCGACCGCGGCGACCAGGTAGCCCACGGCGTTGAGCGTGAACAGCAGGCCCCCGAGTGTCGAGTGGATGTAGCCGGTCGCCAGGGCGAGGCCGACGATGGCCACGCGGACGACGACGTTCGTGGGACGGAGCGCGGACGGGCGGGCGAACATCGAAACGGGGTACCTCCGAAGTGGTGGATGGTGCCTGGGTCGTTGCGCCGGAACCGTGCCGGCGGCCTGGCGGCATGGTCGATCCGCGAACCGTGCCATCGCGCCCGACAAGGGTCGCCGCGAACGCCCGGACGACCGACCGCGATCGGCCTCGACGCCCGACCATCGCCCGGCGGGACGGATGACGTAGCGTCACCCGGCGAACGGCGATCCCCCTCCCCGTCATTGCGGCGTATTCTCCGCTCGATGCCCACCCGGAAGACCCGTCCCGTCACCCGTCCGTCCGGCACCGCTCCGGTTGCCGCGTCCGCCCTGCCGGTGGAGACTCCGTCGATCGACGGAGCGCCGCCGGCGACGGCGACCGCCGACGAGCTGCTCGTGCGCGCGGTCGAGGAGGCCGCCCGTCTGCTCGACGCCGACGGCGCGATGGTCTACCTGCTCGATCGCGAGTCCGGCCTGCTCCGGTTCGCCCACGAGGCCGGCATCCGCAGTGAGCGCAGCCGCCAATGGGTGACCGGCCTCGAGCTCCCGGTCGGCACCGGGTTGTTCGGCCGGGCCGTGGCCGAGCGGACCGTCGTCAAGACCGACGACTACTCCGACGATCCGTCGTTCCGTCACGCCTCGGCCACCGACCGCGTCGTCGACGATGTCGGGATCCGCTCGATGGTCGCGGCCCCGCTGCTCAGCGGCGACGAGGTGTTCGGTGCGCTCGGCACGTTCTCGACGCGCCCCGAGGCGTTCGATCCGGCACAGATCGCGCTCGTCCGGGCGTTGGCCGACCATGCGGCCGCGGCGATGGCCAACGCCCGCCTCATCGAAGCCCTCGACCGGTCGCGCCGGGAGCTGGCGCAACGGGCCGACGTCGAGCGCAGCCTGCGCGAGATCGCGGCGCGGATCAGCAGCGCGCTCGATCTCGACGCGGTCCTCCAGCGAACGGTCGACGAGGCGACCCGCCTGATCGGGGCGGACGCGGCGATCCTCGACGTCCTCGACCCGGACACGAACATCCTGCACTGGTCGTTCGACTGCGGACTGTCCGAGACGTTCACGCCCGAGGAGCGGGCCGACCTGTGGATCGAGCTCGGGGTGGGCGCCACCGGCCGGGCGCTCGCCGAGAACCGGGTCATCGTCGCGGGTGACGACCTCGTGGCCGAGTTTCCGGCGTCACCCCAGTCGGACCTGTTCTTCGGCCGAACCGGCTTTCGCTCGCTGATCGCCGCCCCGATCGCCGGCGAGGGCGGACGGCTCGGCGTTCTCGAGGTCTACGCGGGCCGACCGGACGCGTTTTCGGAGGCGGACGGCGACCTGATCCAGGCCCTCGCCAGCCACGCGGCCATCGCGATCACGAACGCGCGTCTCATCGAGGAGCTCGCCCGTTCGCGCGAGGAGCAGGCCCACGCGGCCGAGGCGGAGCGCGCGCTCCGCGAGATCGCGGCGCGCATGACCGCGATGCGCGACCAGAACGAGATCCTCAAGGTCATCAACGACGAGGCCGCCCGGCTGCTCCGCGGGACCGGCTCGATGATCAATCTCACCGGCAGCTCCGAGCTGACCGACGCCTGGGTGCACTTCCGCGACCGGCCGCGGATCGCCGATCGCAAGCACCTCATCGACGAGGTCCAGCTCGAGGAGGACGCTGGAGTCTCCGGACTGGCCTACCGGACGCGCCAGGTCGTGTGGACCGACGACTACATGCTCGACGACCGTTTCCGGCACATGCCCGAGCGTGACGCGTTCGTGCGCGCGGCTCGGATCCGCTCGGTCATCTCGGCGCCGCTCGTGCGCAACGACGAGGTCCTGGGCGTGTTGACGGTCTACGCCGACGAGCCGAGCGCGTTCGGGGCAAAGGACGCCGCGCTGCTCGGAGCCCTCGCCGACCAGGGCGCGGTCACGATCGTGAACGCACGCCTGATCGGCGAGCTCGAGCGGTCGCGCGAGGAAGTCGCCCGCCGTGCCGACGCCGAACGGACGCTGCGCGAGATCGCCGCCCGGATCACCGCGATCCGCGACACCGGCGATCTCCTCCAGCACGTCGTCGACGAGGCGGCGCGGCTGCTGCGTGCCGACGGCGCGATGATCGACGTGTTCGATCCCGAGACCGAGACGCTTGCCTGCGGCTACGACGCCGGCCTGCCCGACGAGCACCGCGAGGCCGTCCGGAACACGCATCTCGCGATCGGCGAGGGCGTGTCGGGCAAGTCATTGGCGGAACGCCGGGTGATCGTCGTCGACGACTACGCCGGGGGCTCCGATTTCGTTCGCAACCCGAACGCCGACCAGCTGGCCCATGCCAGCGGGATCCGCTCGCTGATCGCCGCCCCGATCATCACCGACGACGGGCCGCTCGGGGCCATCGAGGTGTTCCGCCACGTGCCGGGCGCGTTCGATGCCTTCGATGCGGCGGTTCTCGGTGGGCTTGCCGATCAGGCCGCCGTGGCGATGACGAACGCGCGGCTCATCGCCGAGCTCGCCCGCTCGCGTGCCGAAGTCGAGCACCGCGCCGAACGGGAGCGGTCGCTGCGCGACATCACCGCGCGGATCACTTCGCTGCGCGATCCGCGCGAGGTCCTCGAGCGGGTCGTCGAGGAAGCCAAGCGGCTGCTCGGGTCGGACGGGGCCCACCTGACCCGGATGGCCGAGGCCGGAACGTACCTCGTCCCGGTCGTCGTCGCCGGCGGCGACCCGGAGACGGCTGAGTGGATCAAGACCCAGGAGTTCCCGATCGGCGGCGGGATCAACGGCCTGGCGGCGGAACGGGTCGAGATCGTGTGGACCCGCGATTACCTCGTCGACGAACGGATTCCACTCGAGGAAGACGACATCGTGGCCGCCGAGCGCCTTGGGTTGCGCGCGATGGCCGCGGCGCCGCTGCGCGCGCCCGCCGGTGGGGTGATCGGGACCCTCGCGATCTCGTACCGCGCGCCGCGCGCGATCGAGGACGAGGAGCTCGACCTGCTCCAGGGCCTGGCCGACCAGGCGGCGATCGCGATCGCCAACTCGAACCTGCTCGAGCGTCAGACCGAATCGGAGCGGCGCTACCGGCACCTCGTCCAGAACTCGCCCGACCTCGTGTGGTCGATCGGACCGGACGCCAGGCTGACATTCGTCTCCGACACCTGTGAACGGCTGACGGGCTGGCGCCCGGACGAGCTGCTCGGCCGGCACTTCGGGGCGCTCGTCCATGCCTCCTCGCGGGACGTCGCCGAGATCGACTGGGCACGCGATTTCACGAGTCCGTCGCAGGAGTTGCGCGGTCGGGTCAACCTCCTCCACCGCGATGGCAGCGCGCTCCCGGCCGAGTTCACGGCGATGGCGACGCTCGATGCCGAGGGCCGTTTCGCGGGGGCCAACGGCTCGGTCCGGGACATGGCCGAAACCGATCGCCTCGAGCGCGAGCTGCGCGAGTCCGAGAATCGCTATCGGGACCTCGCGTCGTCGTCGCCGGACATGGTCTTCGCGACCGACCCGGAAGGCCGCTACACGTTCGTCAGCGATGCGGCGACGAAGATCCTCGGATGGGACCGCGACGCGGTCATCGGCCGGTCGTTCACCGAGTTCGTCCCAGCGCATGCCCTCCCGCTCGCCACCGCCAGCTACGAGGCGCTGGTTGGCGAGCCGGATCGCGTCCACCACTCGCGGATGCCGTTCCGCCACGCCGACGGCCACGAGGTCCCGCTCGACATCAACGTGGTCGGTAGCCTCGAGGACGGCCGGCTCGTCGGGATCCATGGCGTCGCGCGCGACGTGTCGGACCGAGAGCGGCTCGAGCGCGAGCTGCGGGAATCGGAGGCGCGCTTCCGGCAGCTCGTCCAGACGACCCCCGACGTCATCTGGCGGGTCGGGCCGGACGGACGGTGCACGTTCATCGCCGACAGCGTGGAGGCCCTCGTCGGATGGCGTTCCGACGAGATCATCGGTCAGCCGTTCATGACGCTCCTCGACGAGGTATCGGTGCCTGCGGCGATCGAGAACTGGGAGCGCTCGAAACTCGAACCGGATGTCGTCCGCCACGTCCAGTACGTCCTGCGCCGCAAGGACGGCTCGACGTTCCGCGCGGAAATCTCGGCTGTCGGCCTGATCGAGAACGGGGTGTTCGTCGGCGGCCAGGGCACGGTCCGCGACATCAGTGAGCGCGACCGGCTCGAGCGCGAGCTGCGCCGCCAGGCCGGGGAGCTAGCATCGAGCGAGGAGCGAGCCCACCTCGCACGCGAGCTCCACGACTCGGTGACGCAGGCCCTGTTCTCGATGACGCTGGTGGCGCGCAGCGTGGAGTTGCTCCTCGAGCGCGACCCCGAAGCGGCACGGACCCAGCTCGCGCAGCTGCGCGAGCTGCAGCGCGAGGCACTCGCCGAGATGCGCGCCCTGATCTTCGAACTGCGCCCCGGCAATGTCGAGCAGGACGGGCTGGCGCGGGCGCTGCGTACCCACAGCGCCGCGTTGCAGGGCCGGATCGGGCTGCCGATCGTGGTCGAGAGCGAGATCGACGAACGGCTCCCGCTCGAGATCGAGGAGACGCTCTACCGCATCGCGCAGGAGGCCCTCCACAATGTCGTGAAGCACGCCGCCGCGCGACAGGTCCGGCTGGCCATCCACCGCGTCCGGCGGGGCGTTGCGCTCCGCATCGAGGACGATGGCAAGGGCTTCGATCCCGACGCCGTCCCCGACGGGCACCTCGGGATCGCGGGCATGCGCGCCCGCGCGGCGAAGATCGATGCCGAACTCGAGTGCCGCAGCCAGGTGGGACGCGGCACGACGATCGAGGTGCTGGTCCCGAATGCGGTCATCGCGCGCTTCCCGGCCTCGAGCCGCCCGACATCCAAGACGCCGAGCGTGCGCTGATCTCGTTGACGTAGAAACGATCGGCGGAATGACGTAGTCGGCCCGTGCCTGCGGTCCATCGCGGTCCACGCAGGTCGAGCCGGATCATGTCGTCATGCACGAGCTCTCACCCGCAGAATGCCAGCGACTCCGTGTCGTGCTCGTCGATTCCGACGAGCGCGTCCGCGAGAGCCTCGCCGGGATCCTGTCGATCGGCCGGCAGGTCGAGGTGGTCGGCACGACCGGTGAGCCGGCCGCCGGCATCGAGCTCGTCACGAGCCTCCACCCGAACGTCTGCGTCGTCGATCCGCGTCTTCCCGACATGGATCGAGGGCGTGCGTTCATCGGGCGCCTGCGCGACGTTGCGCCGGACGTCCGGATCCTCGTCATGAACGTGTCGGACGCGCCCGACGACGGGCTCCTCGGGAGCACGGTCGACGGCTTCGTCCGGAAGACCTACCGCCCGAGCGAGCTGCTGGCCGCGATCATGTCGACCTGCGTTCCGGCCGCTCGCTGAACGAGGCGAGCCAGCGACCGAAAGAGGCGTCCCTTTGCTAGACTCCCTTCCGTCCGTCACCCGCCGAGACACGTCGCGCGGCGCCGACGCCGCAGGAGCTTCCGTGGACGAATCACCGAGAATCCGCGTGCTCATCGTCGACGATCATGCGGTCGTTCGATCGGGCCTCAAGGTCTTCTTCGATCTCCAGCCCGACATCGAGGTCGTGGGCGAGGCATCGGATGGCTCCGAGGGCGTGGCGATGGCCCGCCGGCTGGAGCCGGACGTCGTCCTGATGGACCTGCTCATGCCGAACATGGACGGCATCACCGCGATCGGGCGGATCAAGGCGGAGCGGGCCGAGACCGAGATCGTCACGATGACCTCGTTCATCGAGGAGGAGAAAGTCACCTCCGCGCTCGAGGCCGGGGCATCGGGCTACGTCCTCAAGGACGCCGAGGCCGAGGAGGTCGCTGCGGCCGTCCGGGCCGCCTTCGCCGGCGAGGTCCACCTCGATCCGGCGGTCGCTCGCCTGCTCGCCCAGCGGATGCGCACGAAGAAGTCGCCGGACGATCAGCTGGTCGAGCCGTTGACCGAGCGCGAGAAGGACGTTCTCCGCCTGCTCGGCCAGGGCATGAGCAACAAGGAGATCGGGTCGGCCCTGTTCATCACCGAACGAACGGCCCGAACCTATGTCTCGAACATCCTGGGCAAGCTCGGTCTCGCGTCGCGCACGCAGGCCGCGCTGTACGCCGTGGAGCACAAGCTCACCGAGTAGCGACCGCTCGTCGCGGCGGTCCGGGCGGCCCGCTCAGAGGCAGCCTTCGGACCTCGCCGAAGGGTGCCAGCGTCTGCGATGCTGGGCCTGCGCACGGCCGCGAATGCCAGCGGTCGTCTCGGAGGGTGACGGATGAACAACGACCGGCGCGGTGCGATCGTCCTGGGGACGATCCTGATCATCATCGGCGGGGCCTTCCTCGTTTCGAACGTGGTGGGGTTCGAGCTCGAGGCGGCCTGGCCGCTGTTCATCATCGTGCCCGGGCTCGTCCTGTTCGGGGCCGCCTTCGCCGTGGGCGGCGAGCCGGGTAGCGGGTTCGCCGTTGCCGGCTCGATCGTCACGACCGTCGGGCTGGTCCTGGCGGTCCAGGAGGCGACCGACCTGTATGAAACGTGGGCCTACGCGTGGGCCCTCGTCGCGCCGGGTTCGGTCGGGTTCGGCCTCGTGCTGTACGGGCTGCTGACGCGACAGCCGCGGCTGGTGTCCGCGGGGCTGCCGACGCTCGGTGTCGGGCTGGCGCTGTTCCTCGGGTTCGGCCTGTTCTTCGAGGGCGTCATCGGACTGTCGGGCGTGCCCGAGCTGCAGAACCTGCTGCCCGTCGGGCTGGTCGTGCTGGGGTTCGTGCTCGTGATCGGCAGCCTCGTCGGACGGCGCTCGTCGTAGGGCGCACGCGCCGACGCCCGCTCAGCCCACCGACACGACCCGGTAGCGGACCTCCCCGCGCGGTGTCCGCACCAGGACGTCGTCGCCGGGCCCATGCCCGAGCAGGGCGCGCCCGACTGGCGACGCCGCTGAGATCCGGCCGTTCGCGGGATCGGCCTCCGCCGAGCCGACCAGGACGTACGTGACCTCCTCGAGGGCCGACTCCACCGTGACGGTCGAGCCCATGCCGATCCGCGACCCCGCGGCCGGCGTCTCGATGATCACCGCGCCGCGCAGCTGGGCCTCGATGGCCTGGATCCGGCCCTCGAGGAACGACTGCTCCTCGCGAGCCGCCGTGTAGTCGGCGTTCTCCTTGAGGTCTCCGAGCTCCTTTGCCGCCCTGATCCGGCCGACGACCTCCGGCCGCCGCTCCTCGGTCAGTGATCGCAGCTCGTCGCGCAGCCGGACGGCACCTTCGGGCGTGAGATGGACCGGCTCGGCCGAGCGCCCGGGCCGTGTTTCCGCCTTGGGGCTCACGCGTGCCCGGCTGTGGGCGGCGGTTGCCGGCCGGCCAACCGGGGGCTCGCCACGTGCTCCCTCCGCGTCGCCGTCGGGCAGCTTGACGACCCGCGTCGCCGGCGCGACCGTCACGGGTTCGGCGAGCAGGGCGCCGCGGAGGCCCGTGCGCTTGCGTGCACCGGTCGGCGTCCGCAGGTTCGCGAACGGCAGCACCACTTCCGCGTCGGGCAGCGCCGAGCGTTCGGCCTCGGTCACCCCCTCGCCGAACGCACCGAGCAGCGCGTCCTCGTACTCTTCGACGGCGTCGGTCGAGGCCCACCAGATCCGTGTCGTCTCGAGGCGGCCCAGCACGTGCAGCCAGTGTCCGCCCGAATGTGGTCGGCGATCACCCAGGATCGTCTCGCGGAGGGCCTTGACTCGTCCGCCGATCGAGGCCGGAGTCGCACCGATGTACAGGACGACCTGGCCCGGGAGCCAGAAGGCCGCGAGGCGGGACGCGAGCTGGCGTGAGGTCGGTCGCGCGTCGTCGAGGCGCATGGGTTCGACCCGCTCGATCCACTTGCCGACCCGGGTCAACTCGATCGGCGCAGCCGGGATCGGTGCCGGGAGCTCGACGAGGAAGACGCCCGGGCCGGCGGCCGGGACGCGCCGGCCCCACGGGACCGGTCCATCGGGAAGCAACCCCACGGCGCGCAGCAACCCCGGGGCGGATCGGTCGTGGGCCATCCGGCTCATGGTACCGGTCGGGTCGACGCGCTATCGTTCACGTTCGATGGTCCTCCTCGTCATGGCGGTTCGATGACCCGACGACCCATTTCGGCGCTGCTCGTCGCCGGGCTCGCGTGCGTCGCGACCGCCACGGTCCTCGCCTGGGGCACGCCACCCGCGGTCGAGACCCCCGTCGCCGCCGCCGTGTCGACCGCCACGGCCACGCACGGTCAGGGCGCCTCAGTTGCACCCTCGCCGACGGTCGAGCCCGCCGGTCCACCCGCCACCGTCACGCCCGCGCCGACGCCGCGCGCCTCCGAGCCGGGGTCGCTCCGCGACGGGCTCGCGGCCGCGCTCCAGGTCCGTCTTGACGGCATCCGCAAGAAGTACGCGATCCCCGGCCTGTCGGTGACGATCATCCTTGCCGACGGAACGACCTGGACCGGTGTCAGCGGCCACGCGGTCGTCAAGGGCAAGGTCAAGGTCGAGCCGGACACTGCGTTCGCGATCGCCAGCATCAGCAAGACCTACACCGCAGCCCTGGTCCTTGCCCTCGCCGACGAGGGTGCCCTCGATCTCGACGCCCGGGTCACGACGTTCCTGCCAAAGGTGAAGATCGCCGGCAAGGCCACGGTCCGCCAGCTGCTCGACCACACGAGCGGCCTGCCCGACTTCTTCCTCAACGGCAAGATCGACCGCGCCCTGTACGCCGACCGCGGCCGGACGTGGACGACCGCCGACACGTTCCGCTACGTCGGCAAGCCGATCTTCCCGGCCGGCAAGGGCTGGTATTACTCGAACACGAACTACTACCTGCTCGGGATGATCGCCGAGGCGGTCGACGGGCGGCCGCTCGCCGAACAGGTCAGGGTTCGGTTCCTCGACCCGCTCGGGCTCGATCACACCCATACCCAGGTCGCCGAATCGCCGCGCGGCACGCTCGCCCACGGGTACCGCGTAAGCGGGACCGCGGCGAAGCCGAAGTACTCCGACCTGACCGATGGATCGGAGGTCGTGCCGTTCACCTCGGTCGTGACCGCAGCCGGCGGCGCCGGATCGCTCGCGGCGTCCTCGATCGACGTCGCCCGCTGGGCGCGCGCGCTCTATGGCGGCGAGGTCCTGTCCGAGGCGACCGTCGCGGCGATGGTCGCCGACGGCAAGCTGACGGCCCGCTTCAAGCCGCGCATCCCGTATGGCCTCGGCGTGCAGCTCGTCAAGCTCGATGGCCGCCCGGCACTCGGCCACTCCGGGCGCTTGACCGGCTTCCGGAGCGTGGTCCGCCACCTGCCGGCGGAGGGGATCACGATCGCGGTCCTGACAAACCAGTCCAAGCAGGATCCGGCGATCATCGCGAAGGCGCTCGTGCGCATCGTCAGCCCACCGAAGCCCGCTCCGACGACGACGCCGGCGTCGAGCCCGATCCCGTCGACGTCCCCCGCGCCCTGACCCTGAGGCCTCCGTGACGGTCTGGATCGGGACCTCCGGCTGGCAGTACCGCGACTGGCGCGGGACCTTCTATCGGCGCGACGTGCCCCAGTCGCGCTGGCTCGAGGCATACGCGGACGCCTTCGCCACGGTCGAGTCGAACAACGCCTTCTATCGGCTCCCCGAGCGCCAAGTCTTCGAGGCGTGGGCAGAGCGGACGCCGGACGACTTCGCGATGGCCGTCAAGGTCAGTCGCTTCCTCACCCACATCAAGCGGCTGCGCGACCCGGACGAGCCCGTCGATCGGTTCCTCGACCGGGTTAGCGGCCTCGGGTCCAAGCTCGGCCCGGTCCTCGTTCAACTTCCGCCCCAGTTCAAGCTCGATCTCGGGCGGCTCGAGGGGACGCTGGAGCGGTTCCCTGCCGGCGTCCGCGTCGCCGTCGAGTTCCGCCACCGGAGCTGGTTCGTGGATCCGGTCCGCGAGCTGCTCGAACGGAGGGGCGCCGCGCTGTGCCTGGCCGATCGCCGCGGTCTGCGCAGCCCGCTGTGGAGGACCGCCGACTGGACCTACCTGCGATTCCACGAGGGCCGCGCGACGCCGAGACCGTGCTACGGCCGGACGGCGTTGCGGACGTGGGCCGAACGGCTCGCCGACGGGTGGGCCCCGACCGACGAGGTGTGGGTCTTCTTCAACAACGATCCGCGCGGCTGTGCCCCGCGGGACGCCGCCCGCTTCGCGACCGCACTCCGTCACGCCGGCCTCAATCCGACCCGCGTCCCGGCCGTCCGCGCCGTTCGGCCCCGGTCGACAGGCTGAACGGCCCCGTACGACCGTGGCGGCCCCGGGAGTACGGACGGGGACTGCCGGACGAGACGATCGGTGGAGAGACTCGTCAGCAGGAGGCATGAGAGATGCCGGTCCGAGTCGACGCTTACGCGAGCACGGGGATCGCCGAGGGATGGTTGCGCGGCGCGGTCCATGTCCGTGACGCCCTCGAGCGCGGCGAGCCGCTCGAGCTCGAGCGAGTCACCTGGCAGTCCCTCGAGGACCTGGCCCCGTCGACGCACGAGTCGCTCATGCTCGATCCTGACGACATCGTCGTCCTCGTGGCCGATGACGATACCTTCGTCCCGGTTCACGCCGCCTGGCACGCGGTGGCCCTGCTCGCGGGCGCGTATCGCATCGAGGGCGAGCTACCGACCCTCCCCGGGTTCGATCCCGGCCGCGCCCTGACCCGTCCGAGCGGAGAGTTCGTCCTGCTCCGTGACCTCCGGCTCGAGCTGGTCGATCGGCCGGAGCTCGGTCAGGTCGGCGGTGCCCACGGCCTGGTCAACCGCTACGCGGTCGAGCGGGTCGAGGCGGACATCATGCTCGGCTTCTTCTTCCCCGGGGCGACCGTCGACGAGTCGAGGCTGGCCGTGACCAGCCCGGTCCAGCCCCCGTCAGGGACGCCGCCCGCTCCCGGCTGACGCCCGCCGACGCAGCGGCTTCGGATGGGCGTGGTGCGGGCCACCCTGCCCGCGGGAGGCAAGGCCCCCGATCGGCCGCGGCTCGCGGTCGCGCTCGGGCACGAACCCCTCTTCGACGGTCCACGGAATCGCCCGGCGCAGCAACCGCTGGACCCCACGCAACAGGTCTGCCTCGTCGATCGTGACGAGCGAGATCGCCTCCCCGGTCGCGCCGGCCCGCCCGGTCCGCCCGATCCGGTGGATGTAGTCCTGCGGGTTCCACGGCAGCTCGAAGTTGACGACGACCGGCATGTCCTCGATGTCGAGGCCGCGGGCGGCGACGTCGGTCGCCACGAGCACCCGGATGTCACCCGCCTTGAAGCCCTCCAGCGCGCGGGTCCGTTCGGGTTGCGATCGATCGGAATGGATGGCGACCGCATCGAGACCCTCGCGATCAAGTCGTGCGGCCAACCGGCTCGCGGCCAGCTTGGTGCGTGTGAAGACGAGGACCTGCCTGAGGTCGTAGGTGCGCAGCAGGTGCGCCAGCAGGGCCTCCTTGCGATCGCGGTCGACGGGGTAGACGAGCTGCCGGACGGCTTCGGCGGCCGTGTTGCGGGGCGCGACCTCGACCGTCGCAGGATCGCGCAGGATCGTCGCCGCGAGTCGCCGCACCTCGTCGTCGAAGGTGGCCGAGAACAGCAGATTCTGGCGCTGCTGCGGCAGGAGCTCGAGGATCCGGCGGATGTCCGGCAGGAAGCCCATGTCGAGCATTCGGTCGGCCTCATCGAGGACGAGGATCGACACCTGACCGAGATTGACGGCGCGTTGCTGGAGGTGGTCGAGGAGCCGGCCCGGCGTAGCGACGAGGATCTCCACACCGGCCCGCAGCACCTTCGTCTGCGGCTCGATCGGCACCCCGCCGTAGACCACGCTCGATCGCAGCGGGACGGTCCGGCCATAGGTGCGGACGGCCTCGTCGACCTGCACCGCGAGCTCGCGCGTCGGGACCAGGATGAGCGCGCGGACCGGGTGGCGGGCGGGCGAGAAGCTCGTGTTGGCGTCCTCGCGAAGGCGATCCAGGATCGGCAGCGCGAAGGCGGCCGTCTTGCCCGTCCCGGTCTGGGCGGCAGCCAGGACGTCGCGACCCTGGAGAACGAGCGGGATCGCCGCCGCCTGGACTGGCGTGGGGGTCTCATAGCCCTCCTCGGCGACGGTCCGGAGGAGATCGGGAGACAACCCGAGCGAGTCAAAGGTCAAGCGGTCACTCCTGGTTCGGTCATTGGGCATGCGCGCCGCCGAGGGTCCAGCGGACCGCGCCGCCCGAGCATAGCCGATCTCGGGCACGTTCCCGCCGACGTGCGCTCGGGTGGGGGACCCAGGACATTCGGCCGGACCGTCTGGTTCATGAGACGGAGTGACAACGCTGCAACGAAACTGGCATACTCCGCCGCGGACCCCCAGGCAATCCGATAGACAGGTTCAATCCCAGACGCCGCCCCCCACGGCAGACCCCTGTCGCTTTCGTCGGTTCGCCCAGACCCGGCGGATGGATCGGCTCACCCGATCTGAACCGTGATCGCGCGTCATCGCGCGCCTGATCGGTCTCGCCTCCGAACTGCCCGTGCCGCGGCACCAGTCCACCGTCACCGTGCCTCATCACGGTGTCTGGCAGGGAGGAGGCAGGAATCTTGCCGGTTACCGAGACAGGCGCCCAGCGGGCGCGAATCCGTCACTTCCGCGTCATTGGCATGGTGTTGTTCGCCTTGGCCTTCGCGGTCGGGCATCTCGCCGTCGATCCCGCACCGACCCTTGCGGCGGGCAAGAAGGTCGTCATCGTCGTCGGGCCCACCGGGTCGCAGACGGCCAGCTTCATCCGGGACGCCAAGCGCTACGCCTCCGTCGCCCGCAAGTACGGGGCGTACGTGAAGGAGATCTACAGCCCGTACGCGACGTGGTCGAAGGTCAAGTACCACGCTCAGAAGGCGAACATCCTCATCTACCTCGGCCACGGCAACGGCTGGCCGAGCCCGTACGGCTCCTTCCAGCGCTACACCAAGGACGGCTTCGGGCTCAACGCGACATCGGGCAACGGCCACAACAACGTCAAGTACTGGGGCGAGTACTACATCGACCGCTACATCCAGATGGCGCCCAACTCGGTCGTGATCCTCGCCCGCCTGTGCTACGCGTCGGGCAACTCGGAGTGGGGCGCAGCGAACCCGACGAAGTCGACCGCGATCAAGCGCGTCGACAACTTCGGGGCGGGCTTCCTGCGGGCCGGTGCCAAGGCGGTTTTCGCCGAGGGCATCACCGACGCCTCGTACATCATCAAGAACCTGTTCACGACCAACCGCACGATGAAGCAGATTTTCTACGCGTCGCCCGAGCGGACGATGAAGTACCGGTTCGGCTTCACGTCGAGCCGGACGTCGGGCATGTGGGCGGTCATGGATCCGTACCGTCCCAGCCGCTACTACCGGTCGGTCATCGGCAAGCTGTCCCTGACCGCGGGTGCCTGGCGCAAGTACTGAGCACGACCGCGTCACGAGGACGAGGCCCGGCTTTCGGCCGGGCCTCGTCGATTCCGGGTCGGGGTCAGTGCGCGATCGGAGGCGCCGGCACCGGCCGCGGCTGCGGTCGCGGCGCGGCCGTCCGCAGCTCCACCTCGGCCTTCCGGATGAGGCCGAGGAGGGTCGGCTGGCGGCGCGGGCTCGCGAGGCAGATCGGGTAGGTGCGAAGCGACATCGGTCCGGCCCTCCGGGACGGTGGCTACACGAAGGCGGCGTGGGCGATCACGCCGAGGGTCGTCAGGAGCATGACGAGCACGAGCATGAGCGTCGGGATGACGCCGATGGCATCGACGTGGAGATACGGGGTCCCGGCGGACATCAGGCGTCTCCTTTCTGGTCTGGCCCTGCGCAGCGACGGTTGTTGCTGCTGATCCGAAGTCTCGGCGCCCCGGCGCGCCGGGCCAGCGGACGGCGGTCGGGGACGATGGTCCACGAACGCCGGTAGTCGACCCCGACAGATGACGATGCCGGCCATCTGGCGAGGCGCTACCCTTCGCCGATGCCCATCCACTCGCCCGTGTCCCGCCGCGGCCGACCGCTCGGCGTGCTCGCCGGGTTGTTCCTGGCCACGCTGGCGCTGCGTCCCCAGCTCGTCGGCATCGGCCCGCTGTTGCCGGGCATCCAGGCCGACCTGGAGATCTCGTACGCGGTCGCCGGCCTCCTGGGGACGATCCCGGTCCTGCTCATGGGGCTGTTCGCGCCACTCGGGCCGTGGGTCGCCGGCCGGATCGGCCCGCGCCGCGCAGTCGCCGCGTGTCTCGCCGCCGTGGTCGGCTTCGGGCTCCTGCGGCCGGTCCTGCCGGGCGTGCCCGCCATCCTGCTCACGACGATCGGCATCGGCATCGGGATCGGGACCGCCGGGGCGTTGCTTCCGATCGTCGTGAAGCTGCGGGTCGCAGCCGTCCCGGCGCTCGCCACCGGCGCCTACGCCGCGGGCATCGTCGCGGGATCCCTCGTTTCGGCCGCCACGGCGATCCCGCTCGCATCGGCACTCGGCGGCTGGCGCGGTCCGCTGCTCGCCTTCGGCCTGGCCGGGCTGGTCTCGCTGCTCGGGTGGCTGGTGCTGCTCCCCGGCGATCCCATCGAGGTCCGCTCGACGGGACGGCCGCCACGCCTGCCATGGTCGAGCGCGACCGCCTGGATGCTCGTCGGCGTCTTCGGCGCGCAGTCCCTCCTTTACTACTCGGCGGTGTCCTGGCTGCCGGCGGTGTATGTCGAACGAGGCTGGCCGGCGGGTGACGCGGGCAATCTCGTCGCGGTCATGCACCTCGTCGGGCTCGTGGCCGGGCTCGGGGTGCCGCTGGCGGCCGACCGGATCGGCAGCCGCCGCAGTCAGCTCGTGGCGGTCGGGTCGGTCGTCTGCCTCGGGTTCCTCGGAATCGTCGTCCTGCCCGATCAGGCGGGGCTGTGGGCCGTCCTCCTGGGTGTCGGGCTCGGGGCGGTCTTCCCGCTCGTCCTCACCCTCCCGGTCGACGTGGCGGAGGGCGCGGCCGCGGTTGGTGCGACAGCCGCCCTGATGCTGCTCGGCGGCTACGTTGCGTCGAGCATCGGGCCGGTCGGGCTCGGGCTGCTGCGCGACGCGACCGGCTCCTACTCGATCAGCCTGTGGCTGCTCGTCGGGCTCTCGGCCGCGCTCGTCGTGGCGTGCCTCGCGCTCACGCCGGGCCGGCTCCACCGCGGCGTTGGGGCCCGTGGCGAGGTCGTCGCCGGCCCCTGAGGCGGATCAGCCCTCGGCGCCACCGGGGCCGGCGCCCGGCACGCTCCCGACCGGCGTGCGCTCGGCCGGGGAAGGGGACCGGGCCGCCGCGCTGCGGGGCACCGGTCGCGGGATGGTCGGCTCCCGAGTTGCGGCGAGGTCTTCACGGATCTCTTCGTTGCTCGGCGGTGTGCCCGGCAGTCCGAGCTCGGTGGCGGCCCCGACGGCGCGGTTGCGGAGGTCCTTGCGGCGCCCCTCCGCCGTGCGCTGGACTTCGCGGCCCAGAACACCGAGACGCTGGCCGAGCTCCGCCCTTCGGCCCCGACCGTGGTCGGGATCGAGCAGAAACATGATGCCTGCGCCCGCCAGGAACCCGAGCGTCATGCCGCCGAACAGCATCGACGAGCGGGCCTGCGCGCGACCCCGGCGGTAGGCCAGGTCGTAGCGATCCTTGGCAGTATCCGGCAGCTCGCGGATGAGGCGGTTGACGACATCGTCCATCACGGGATCCTCCTTGGTTCCCATCGTGGCTGGCCCGGCTGCGCGGCCGCATGGTCGTGCCCGTGCCGGACATCACGACCGCCTTGCAGCGGCCGGCCCCGCTGCTTCACCGGCGCGGACCGCGTCGCGAGGTGATGCGGACGCAAGAATCACAATTAGAACGCGAATCTTGACAAATAGAAAGTGGACTTGCTATAACGTGAGCCACCACACGCTATCAGAGGGATCGAACCGACGCCATGGCCCACGATGTGATCTCCACCTGTCCGGTCTGTGCCGGCGAGCTGGGCGTGACCCGGCTGCGCTGCCGGTCCTGCGGCACGACGCTCGAGGGTGACTTCAGCGTCGGCCGGTTCGGTCGCCTGGACCGCGACCAGCTCGCCCTCCTCGAGAGCTTTCTCCGTTCGCGCGGGAACCTTCGCGAAATGGAGCGTGAGCTCGGCATCAGCTATCCCACCGTCCGCTCCCGGGTCGAGGCGCTCGTCCGCTCCCTCGGCTTCGGCCCGCGCGCCGACGACGAGGAACCCTCGATCGAACCCGGCCAGACCCGCGAGGCGATTCTCGAGCTCCTGGCCCGGCGCGAGATCTCTGCCGAGGACGCCGCGCAGGCGATCCGGGCACTCGGAAGGAGCCGCCGATGAGCGCCACCACCACCGCTGCATCCCTCGAGCACGTCATCGGGCCCGAAGGCCTGTTCGTGCTCAACGTCCGTGACGGAACCGTGCGACTCCGCGGGACCGACGGCGACGCCGTTCGCGTCACCGACTCCGACGGTGACCCGGCCGACCACTTCCTGGTCGAGCGCGGCGAGGGCAGCCTCGCCCTGCGCGCCGTCAAGGGCCTGCGCATCCGCGTGGGCAAGGGCCACGGCTCGGGCCGAAGTCGTCTCGAGGTGCAGGTTCCCCGGATGGCCACGCTCGTGGTCGAGTCGACCCGGGCGGACGTGACCGGCGAGGATGTCGCCGGCGAGCAGCGCTACCAGACCGTGTCCGGTGACATCGACCTGGACCGGGTTCGCGGGCTGGTGACGATCGATGCGGTGTCGGGAGACGTCCGGCTGACCGCGAGCGGCGCCCTCCGCCTGCGCGCACGGACCGTGTCCGGCGACCTCGCCGCCCGGGCCGGCCGGCTCGACGAGACGATCATCGCGACGACGAGCGGCGACGTGTCGATCGCCGGCGAGCTCACGCCCGACGGCGATCACCGGATCGAGACGGTCAGCGGCGACACGCTCCTCGCCCTCGTCGGCGGGGCACGGATCGAGCTGTCGACGGTGACCGGCGACATCGATGCGAACGTGCCCCACCG
>Ga0299907_10000617_pt1 | contig 18037 bp, 17 predicted proteins | sample RVTome_16_FD_198680 | JGI IMG/M metagenome (GOLD analysis project Ga0299907, IMG submission 198680) | Soil microbial communities from uranium-contaminated site in the Upper Colorado River Basin, Wyoming, United States - RVT152D67 (version 2) ...
GAACGCGCCCGCCGGCTCGCAGGTGGAGGTGCTGCGGCTCGACGGTCGCACCCCGCTGCTCTTGGTGGACGTGCCCGCGCACGGCGTGCCCGGCGGCAACCACGCGCAGCCGACCGTCCTGATCTACGGCCACTGCGACAAGCAGCCCGAGATGACCGGATGGCGCGATGGCCTCGACCCCTGGACACCCGTCCAGGACGGCGACCGCCTGTACGGGCGCGGTGCGGCCGACGACGGCTACTCGACGTTCGCCGCGCTCGCCGCGTTGCGTGCCGTCCGCGACGCGGGCGGCAGGCACGGCCGCTGCCTCGTGGTGATCGAGGCGTCCGAGGAGACCGGCAGCCCCGACCTGCCCGCGTACGTCGACGCGCTCGGCGACCGCGTGCGCGATGTGCAGCTCGTGGTCGGCCTCGACGCGGGCTGCTCCACCTACGACCGGTTGTGGATCACGACGTCGCTGCGCGGCCTCGTCGGCCTCGCAGTAAAGGTCGAAGTGCTGACCGAGGGCATCCACTCAGGCGCCAGCGGCGTGGTGCCGTCGAGCTTCCGCATCCTGCGCGAGCTGCTCGCGCGCGTCGAGGACCCGTCCACCGGCCGCATGCTGCTGCCCGAGCTGCACGTCGACATCCCCGGCGAGCGCAAGGAGCAAGCGGAGACGGCGGCCGCGCTGCTCGGCGACGACTTGTGGACGTCGGTGCCGTTCGCGTGCGACACGCAGCCGATGACGGCCTCGCCCACCGACGCCATCCTCGCCAAGACGTGGCGCCCGGCGCTGTCGCTCACCGGCGCGGACGGCCTGCCCTCCGTGCGCGACGCGGGCAACGTGCTGCGGCCGTCGACCACGCTCAAGCTCTCGGTGCGGCTACCCCCCACATGCGACCCCGCCGCGGCCGAGGCCGCGCTCGTGCGCGCGCTCACCACCGACGTGCCGTACGGCGCGCACGTCACCGTGGAAGCCGAGCCGCACGCCGCGGGGTGGGACGCACCGCCCACCGCGCCCTGGCTGGCGGACGCGATCGAGCGCGCGTCGAAGTCCGTCTACGGCCAGCCGCCGGCCGCGCTGGGCGAGGGCGGCACCATCCCGTTCATGGGCATGCTTGGCGAGCGGCTGCCGGCGGCGCAGTTCCTCATCGTCGGCGTACTCGGCCCCGGGTCGAACGCGCACGGCCCCAACGAGTTCCTGCACGTGCCGATGGCACGCTCGCTCACTGCGTGCGTCGCGTCGGTGCTCAACGACCACGCATCGTTGGCGTGAGCTACAGGGAGCGCCGAGCCCGCAGGACGGGCGCGACCGACACGCCACCGTACGCGACCGAGTCGATCGCCATCGAGATCCGCGGGTTGCGCAAGAGCTTCGACGCGAAGGTGGCCGTCGCCGGCATCGATCTCGACGTGCCGGCCGGCTCGTTCTTCGGGCTCCTCGGGCCCAACGGCGCGGGCAAGACCACGACGCTTCGCATGGCGACAGGGTTGTTGCGGCCGGACGCGGGCCGGGTGACCGTCGCCGGCCTCGACGTGTGGCACGACCCGGTGCGCGCCAAGGCGGCAATGGGCATCCTGCCCGAGGACGTCCCCCTGTTCGACCGCCTGAGCGGCCACGAGCTGCTCGTGTACAACGGCTTGCTGCGCTCGATGGAACGCCCCGTCGTCGAGGCGCGCGCCGCCGAGCTGCTCGACGTGCTCGCGCTCACCGACGCGGCCGACACGATGGTGGTCGACTACAGCCAGGGCATGCGCAAGAAGATCGGCCTCGCCTGCGCGCTGCTGCACGCGCCGCGCGTCCTGTTCCTCGACGAGCCGTTCGAGTCGGTCGACCCCGTCTCCGCGCGCACGATCCGCGAAGTGCTCGCGCACGTCACCGACAGCGGCGGCACGGTGGTGTTCTCCAGCCACGTCATGGAGCTGGTGGAGCGGTTGTGCGACCGCGTCGCGATCATGCACGGAGGCAATGTGATCGCAGCGGGCACGATGGACGGCGTGCGCGGCGGGAGGCCGCTCGAGGAAGTCTTCGTCACCCTCGTGGGAGCGCGACCCGACGCCTCGGGAAGGCTCGCGTGGCTGTCGCCTTCGTCCTCGTAAGGCTCAAGCTCGCGCTGGTTGCCGCCGGCCTGCGCACGGCCGGCATCGCCGGCCTCCTCGGCATGCTGCTCACGGTCACGAGCGCGGTGGCGATGGGCGGCATCGGCGCCGTGCTGTTCGGGCTCGTACGCTTCGCCTCCGAGCAGGCCGCGATGGAAGCTGCCGTCGCCGGGTTCGGCGTGGTGCTGCTCGTGTGGGCGCTCGGCCCGATCGTGACGGCCACGTCCGACGGCACGCTCGACGTCGACCGGCTCGCGCTGCTCCCGCTGTCGGCGCCGCAACTGATGCCGGGCCTGCTCGGCTCAGCGCTGGCCGGCTTCGGCGGGTTGGCCACCGTGTTGACGTTCGCCGGCGCGTTCGTGGGGCTCGCGCCCCTCTCGCCACTCGCCGTCGTGACCGCGCTCGCCGTCGCCCTCGAGCTGGCCACGTGCGCGACGTGCGGGCGCCTGCTCGGCACGGTGATCTCGGGCGCGGCCCGCAACCGGCGGTGGCGCGACGTCGCGCTGTTCGCCGGACCGATGATCGCCATCGGCACGAACGTCCTGATCCAGCTCGCGCTGCGGCGCAGCGCCCCATCCGGCGGCGCCGGCACCGTGGCCCTCGAGGACAACCCGATCGCGCGGGCGTTGCTGGTGACGGCGCGGCTGCTGCCCTCGGGGCCGGCAGCCATGGCCGCTGGCTTCGCGCGGGCGGGGCGCACACTCCCTGCCGTCGCCGCGCTGATCGCCGGCGCGCTCGTGCTGTTCGCCGCGCTCGCGCTCTGGCACGCGGCGTTGGAGCGAACGCTGGCGTCGTCGGGATCGGGGACGTCCGCGCGCGCCCGGCGGCGGGGTGGGGCCCACCGGCCGCGCGACCTCTTCCCCGCGGCCGTGGCGTGGGCACTCCCCGGCAACCGCGTGGGAGCAGTGGCGGCCAAGGAGCTGCGCGTCATGGGGCGCGACCCGCGGCAGCGCATGGCTGCGATGAGCTCGGTCTTCATCGTGGTGATGGCGTTCTTCTCGATGCAGGACACGATGGTCGGCACCCCCCGAGGCGTGCTGTTCGCGATCGTGCCTGCGTACGCCGCCACGCTCACCGGCATCAACCTGTACGGCTTCGACGGCACCGCGCACTGGTTGAACGTCGCGGCCGGCGACGACGTCCGCAGCGACATCCTCGGCAAGTGGCTGGCGCGGCTGCTCACGATCGTGCCGGTCATGGTGCTCGTGGCGTGGTACCTCGTCGCGCGCGCTGGGTCGGCCGCCTACCTCGCGCCGGGGCTCGCGCTCGCGCTCGCCGTCGTCGGCACGTCGTTCGGCCTCGGCAGCGTGGTGAGCGTGCGGTTGCCGTTCCCCATGCCGACGTCGAGGACGAACGTGTTCTCGAGCGGCAACAGCGGCCGCGGCGCTGTGTCCGGCTTCGCTTCGATGGCGGTGCTCGGCGCGCCGGCCCCTTGGTCGCCGCCGCTGCGCTTCTCGACGGCACGGTGCCCCGGGTCGTGGTGACGCTGCTCGCCTTGCTCATCGGCGTTGCCGGCGCCGTTGCCGGGCTGCGCTACACGGTGCGCTGGTCGGGGCCGCGCCAGCCCGAGCTGCTGCTCGCGTTGGCGTCGAAGCAGACCTAGCCACCCCTCGTTTGTCGGTTGGAACGTGGCATTCGCCGCCACGTTCCAACCGACAAAACGAAGAGGGACGGGGCCGAAGCCCCGTCCCTCACTCACGTCGCAAGTATGCTGAAGCTACGAGCCGCTGGGACCGACGACCGCATCGTTGGCCATCTTGGTCGGCTCGATGATGAGCGTGCGGTTGCCGACAAAGGCCTCGGTACACGACATGCCCGCCCCAATCGTTGACGTGGTGCGCGCACACGGGGCCAATGCAGTGCCGATCTCGTCTCCCTCGACATTGAGATCGGCCACCAGGCGCACGTAGCGGATGCCGCTGCCGGCGTTGAGGAGCACCCAGTTGAAGGCGTTGGCCGACTTGGTGTCGATGTAGTCGGTCTCGCGGTCGATGCCGTCGGGCTCTTCCTCGCCGTCCTCGACGGTGCGCTCGTAGGTGCGGTCGCAGAAGGTCGCCGCGTCCTTGTCCTTGTCGCCGCCGTTGGGCAGCGAGCCGTTCTGCGGCGGCTGGCTGCTGCTCACGACAGGGACGACGCGCTCGTCCTGGCCGATCTCCGGCACCTCGTTATTCTCGGCGTCGTCGTCGATCTCGAGCCAACCGCGGATCGACGCGCTGGCCTTCGCCGTCGACGAGAACCCGGGCTCTTCGCTTGGGCCAGTCTGCAGCTTGGTGAGGATCGAGCACTCGAGCGAGGTCGAGAGCAGAAGGTCGGTGGGCTTCGACGTGCGGAGCGTCGCCTCGAGAAGCTTGACCTCCGCGCCAGGCCCGAAGACCTCGAGGTTGGCACCGGCCGCGGTGGCCTTGTTGGCCGGCGTCGGGTTGCCACCGGGCCCGTTGCCGGCGATGGCCATCTGGCCCACGAAGCCCACGGCAACAGCAACCGCGGCGATCAGGGCAATGCGTACGCGTCGGTGAGAACGCATGCGTCTCCTTTGAGTTATGGGCTTTCGGTGCCCCCAGCAGGCCAGCCCGATTGGGCCGGTTTCTCCGAAATGCGTGTTCAGTCTCACTTGGAGTGGCCGTCAGGGTCAAGCTCATACGCCGAGGGAGACCTCACCCAGGGCCTAGATTCCGCCGCCGTGACAGGACCGGATCACGTGATCGAGGCCGACAGCTTGGTGCGTCGCTTCGGCGACGTCGTGGCCGTCGACCGGCTGAGCCTGACCGTGGACCGGGGCGAGGTGTACGGCTTCCTCGGGCCCAACGGCGCCGGCAAGTCGACCACGGTCCGCATCCTCTGCACGCTGCTGGCGCCGACCGAAGGCACCGCCAGGGTCGCGGGCTTCGACGTGGTCGACCAGGCAAGCGAGGTGCGGGTGCGGATCGGCGTCGCCCTCCAGGAATCGGCGCTCGACGGCAAGCAGACGGGCCGCGAGCTGCTCGACCTGCAGGCGCGCCTCTACGGGCTGCGCGGCGCCACCCTCCAGCGGCGGCTCGACGCGGTCATCGGCCTCGCCGATATCGGCAACGCCATCGACCGCCAGATCGGCACCTACTCGGGCGGCATGCGGCGCCGCCTCGATCTGGCCGCCGCGCTCGTGCACGACCCGCAGATCCTCTTCCTCGACGAGCCGACCACCGGACTCGACCCGCCCACCCGCACCAAGGTGTGGGCCGAGGTCCGCCGCCTGCAGCGCGAGCACGGCGCCACCATCTTCCTCACCACGCAGTACCTCGAGGAGGCCGACGCTCTGTGCGACCGCGTCGCCATCGTCGACCAGGGCACGCTCGCGATCGAAGGCACGCCGTCCGAGCTGAAGCGGCGCGTCGGGCGCGACCTCGTCGTGGTGGAGCTGGCGGGCGACACCACCGGCGCGACCACCGGCGCGACCGCGGGCGCGACCGACGCCGTGGCCGACCTCGCCGGTGTCGACGACGTGCGCATCACCGACCGCACGCTCGTGGTGGCGACGGCGAACGGCGCCGGTCTCGTCGGGCCCGTCGCCGTCCGCCTGGCGGAGAAGGCGTTCGACGTCGCCAGCCTCACCGTGCGGACGCCGACGCTCGACGACGTGTTCCTCGAAGCGACGGGCCACCGGTTGCGCGACGACGGCACGATCACGGAAGAGGTGACCCGATGAACACCCCTACGTTGGCGCGGCCCGCGGGCTTCGCGGCGGACGTCGCGTCCATCGCCCGGCGCGCGCTGCGCTCGCTGTGGCGCGAGCCGGAGTTCCTCGGTCCCGCGCTGTTCTTCCCGATGTTCTTCTACGTGATCAACATCGGGTCGCTGCAGGACGTGGCCGAGCGCATCCCCGGCGTCGACTACAAGGCGTTCCAAGTGCCGGTGGCGATCGTGTTCGCCGTCACCGGCGTGTCACGCGCCACGGTGCTCGTGCTCGACGTGCAGCAGGGCTACCTCGACAAGATGCTCGTGACGCCCGTGCGCCGCACGGCATTGCTGCTCGGGATGATGGTGGCCGACATCGTGCTCGTCTTCACCCTGAGCGTGCTCGTCGTGGCGATGGGACTGATCGCCGGCGTGCGCTTCGAGACCGGCGTGCTCGGCTTGCTCGTCTTCCTGCTGATCGCGTCGGCGTGGGGCATGGCCTTCACCGGCATCCCGTACGCGGTGGCGCTGCGCACCGGGAACCCTGCAGCGGTGAACTCGAGCTTCCTGCTGTTCTTCCCGTTCCTCTTCTTCACGTCCGCGTTCGTGCCGCGCGAGGCGATGACGGGATGGCTCGGCGGGCTCGCGGCGTGGAACCCGGTGACCTACCTGCTCGACGGCTTGCGCTCGCTCATCTCCGTGGGCTGGGAGCCCGGCGACATCTTCGGCGCGATCGCCGCCGCGGCCGGCATCGCCGTCGTCACGTTCTGGCTGGCGTTCTCAGCCCTGCGCTCGCGCGTCGCCGGGCCCGCATAGCGAGCGCGAGCACGCCCAGCACGACCAGCAACAGCAACGCGGCGAGCAACGCGAGGGCCAGGCCAGCGCCCGAGCCGGTGACGCGCTCGGCCGGCACCGGCGCGCCCTTGGCCGGGCCCGACGGCGAGGGGAACGTGATCGGCGCCTCGGCCGCGCGCTCGACGGTGCCGGAGCGCAGCGTCGCCTTCGCCCGCCACGGGCCGCGCGGCAGGTCCGTCGGCACGAGGACGGTGACCGTGCCGCACTCGCCGGGGGCAAGCGTCGTCGCGCCGGTGCTGCGGAAGGGGCCGGCCGACGTGTCGCCCGGTCCTTCGGTGAGCTCGACGGCGGCGGTGAGGTCGACGGCGCGCCCGCCGCCGGAGCACGCGGCGATCTCCACCGCGGGCTGACCGTCATCAGCGCGCAGCGGCGTGAACGTCTTCAGCTCGAAGCTCGTCGGCGGCTCCTCCGACCCACCCACCGACAGGTACATGCGGATGCCCACGCGGTTCACGAGCGTGACGCCGCTCTCGTCCGTGGCGCCGGGCAGCTCGGCCCACACCACGGCATAGCGCTCGCCGCCCGACGCGGACGCCGGCACGGCGATGGCGACCGTCGCCTCCGCGGAGCCGCCCGGAGCGATCGTCACCGACGCCGGCGTGACGGTGGTCCACCCCGTGAGCTCGTTCGGAGTGCGGCCGTCGGCGAACCTGAACGCGCCGCCTTCGACTGTCGCCGCCGCCGAGTAGAGCTGGATGGTCGCAGTGGACGCGGTGCGGTTGTCGACCTGGATGCGGCGCGTGATGCGATCGCCCGGCCTCAGGTGGTCGACGACGTACTGGCTGGCGCGGGGGTCGTCGGCGCGACTCGACGGTCCCTCGAGCAGCTTGATGGCGACGGACCCTGGCTCGCCCTCGCCCTGTTGGGCTTGCTGCGCGGCCGCGGCGGTGCCGGGAGCGAGCAGGGCGAGACCGCAGAGGCCCGCGAGGAGGGCGTGCCGCACGCCCGGCATTCTGACGCTGCCTAAGCGACAGAGTGCGTGATCGTGCCGCGGTACGTGCCGGCGACCTGGCTGCTCAGCAGCGTGAAGGTGACGGTGGGGTCCCATGTCACGGCGCTGACGCCGCCGACGCCGACGAAGGCACCGGCCACCCGGAGCTCGTCGGGGAGGTCCATGCTGGCCACGGTGCCGCCGGTGAACACGCCGCCGTTCTGCACGGACGGCGCACCGGCCGAGTACGCGATGTTCGCCTTGGCGACCTTCTCGTTGGCCGCTGGCGTGGCGGCGGCGCCGTCACGCACGAACTCGGTGGAGGACACCGTCGCCGTCCACACCGCGAGCGACAGCGGCAGGGCGCGGTTGTCGGTGACGGCCACGTCGCCGAGGTTGCCCGACAACGTGAGGCTGCCGGCGCTGGCCGAGCCGAGGCTGACGCCGCCGCTGGCGGACGGCTCGCTCACCGACAGGCCCGAGCCCGCGATCTGGAAGTAGGCGTCGGTGCCTGCCGACGCGGACGGGGCGCCGCCGGCACCCAAGCCGCCGGCCAGCCCGAGGGCTCCCGTGGCGACGGCGATTCTGCGGATCAGACGAGCGTTCACGAGAGCCTCCAAGCTGCGATGGTGAACAACTGCTGTTGAAGGTCTCGACGCCTGGGGGTTGGCAGAACATCGCCCGTCCGGGCGGTTTTGGCGTGGCTACGTCGGGCTAGTCCTTCGTCTTGCCGGCCGTGTCAGCCGGGCAGGGTGACGTCCAGCGCGCGCCAGAAGTACCAAGCGGCGATCGAGCGGTAGGGCCGGAACGGGTCGCCCAGCGCCACCAGCTCCTTCGGCGCCGGCGCGTCCTTGTCGGGGATCCCGTACGTGCGGGCGTAGCCTTTGCGCACGCCGAGGTCGTCCACCGGCCACACGTCGAGGCGGCGCAGCTGGAAGATGAGGAACATCTCCGCTGTCCAACGGCCGATGCCGCGCACGACGAGGAGGCGCTCGATCAGCTCTTCGTCGGGGACGCGGCTGACGCGGTCGAGGGGCACCGTGCCGTCCACGACCTTGGCCGCGAGGTCGTGGATGGACGCGGCCTTGGCGGCGGACAGGCCGGTGCGGCGCAGGCCCTCGATGGGCGTGGCGAGGACGGCCTCGGGCTCGAGTTGGCCGTCGCCTTGGCCATCGCCGTCGCCGTAAAGCGCGAGGAACCGGCCGTAGATCGTGGCGGCGGCCTTGCCGGAGAGCTGCTGGAAGGTGATCGCCCTCGTCAACGCCTCGAACGGCGTGCGTTGCGGCGGGCGGATGCGCGGCGGACCGACCTGGTCGATCACGCGGGCGAGGACGGCGTCGCGCGCCGCGAGCTCGCGTGCGGCTGCGGTCGGGGATGGTCGGCGGCTGGGCATCGGGCGGAAAACCATGCCACTTGTCTCGCCGGTACTCGGTACGCTCGCCGCCATGCGTACGAGCTTCGTGTTCACCGGCGTGATGCGTCGCCCCTGAGGGGCGGCCCACGTCGCGCACGTAGCGCACACCGACGGCACGCTCCCGGGGACGGGGACGTGCCGCTTTCGCGTTTGCGCCGGCCTTGCCTGTCGTCCGCGGAGCCATGACACGACAGGAGACCTTCGATGCACGTCCTCATCGGCGCCGCGTGGCCCTACGCCTCCGGCCCCCGCCACGTCGGCCATCTCGCCGGCGCCTTCCTCCCCGCCGACGTGATTGCCCGCGCCGGGCGGTTGCTCGGCCACGACGTCTTGTTCGTGTCGGGCTCGGACGAGCACGGCACGCCGATCACCGTTGCCGCCGAGCGGGCTGGGGTCGGCCCGGCGGAGTTCGCCGGCGCGCAGCATGACGTGATCGCCCGTGAGCTCGCTGCGGTCAGCATCTCGTTCGACCACTACGGGCGCACGTCCTCTGCCGTGCACCGGCGCACCGTGCACGACGTGTTCGCGCGGCTGCAGGCGCGCGGGTTGGTGGAGGAGGGTTCGCAGCTGGCCGCGTGGTGCGCGGCGGAGGGGCGATCCCTCCCCGACCGCTACGTCGAAGGGACGTGCCCCTGGTGTTCGAACGGCTCGGCCCGGGGCGACCAGTGCGACGAGTGCGGCCGCTCCTTGGATCCGGAGGAGCTGGGGGACGCACGGTGCCGCGTGTGCGGTGCTGCTGCGTCGTTGCGGCCGCAGCGCCAGCTGTTCCTGCGGTTGGACCTGCTGGAGGATGCGGTCGGCGAGTGGCTGGCCTCGGCGTCCGGTTCGGGCACATGGTCGAGGCGGTGGGTGGCGGACGAGGCGAACGGTGCGTGGCGCGAGGGCTTGCGGCCCCGCGCGATCACCCGTGAGTTGCGATGGGGCGTCGACGTGCCACTGGCGGGGTGGGACGACCGCGTGCTGTACGTGTGGTTCGACGCGGTCATCGGCTACCTGTCGGCGAGCATCGAGGCGCGTCCCGACGATTGGGAGGCGTGGTGGTGCAGTGACGGCGGCGGCGACGGTGACGCCGTGCGGCATCGCTACGTCGTCGGCAAGGACAACGTGTGGTTCCACGCGCTTTGGTGGCCGGCGATCCTGCTCGGCGCCGCCGCAGGTGCGGGCGGCGGCGGGTTGCGCCTGCCCGACGACGTCGTCGGCAGCCACTTCTTGACGGAGGCGGGCGCGCAGCTGTCGGTGAGCCGCGGTCACGGCACGACGATCGGCGAGGCCGTCGCGCGTGTCGGTGTCGACGCGCTGCGCCACGCGCTGGTCGCCCTGTCGCCGGAGACGGCGGACGTGGAGCTCACGTGGGAGTTGGTGGCGGACGCGACGCGGACGGGGCTGGTGGGCGCGATCGCGAACCCTGCGCACCGTGTGGCCACGCTGCTGGCGCGGCGGTTCGGCGGGCGGGTCGACGAGGGCGTGTGGCATGGCGCGGACGTGCAGCAGGCGCGCACCGAGGCTGATGCTCTTGCCGGGCGCGCATTGCGCGCGTTCCACGACGACGCGGCGTTGCGGCGCGGGCTGTCGCTCGTGCACGAGATCGGGCGCACGGTGAACCGGCGGCTCGCCGCGACCGAGCCCTGGTCTGCGGCCGACGATGTCGCCCACCGCGAGCTGACGCTGCTGGTGCCTTGGCTGCAAGCGTTGTCCGTCGCCGCGTCGCCGGTCGTGCCCGACGTGGCCGCTCGCATCGGCGCCGCGTTCCGCGGGTCCGCGTCCCTGGATCCGCCGGTGGTGCCGCCCGATCCCGAACCTCCGTACAGGGGGGTGTAGCGGACCCGGCAGAATGCGCCGTCGTGGCGGTGTTGCTCGGGCTGGCGGTGGCGATGGCGTATGGCGCGGCCGACTTCCTCGGCGGCTTGGGCACAAAGCGCTCGCCTCTCACGAGCGTGTTGCTGGGCGCGCAGGTGGTCGGCTTGCCGGTGCTGCTCGTGCTGGTGCCGGTCGCGGGCGGCGAGCCCACGGGCCGCGCCGTGCTGTTCGGCGGGCTGGCCGGGCTCGGCGCCGCGGTCGGCGTCGCGTGCCTGTACCGGGGGCTGGCGATCGGGCGCATGACCGTGGTGGCGCCCGTGACCGCCGTGGGCGCGGCCGTGTTGCCGGTCGCGTGGGGCCTGGCTCGGGGCGAGCGCCCGTCTGACGTCGCGCTCGCTGGCGTGTTCGTCGCACTCGTGGCCGTGGTGCTCGTCTCGAAGCCCCCGACCCCCGAAGCCGAGGCAGAGGCCACGCACACCGCCACGGGGCGCGCCGCGCTCGCGTTGGCGGTGGTCTCGGGCATCGGGTTCGGCTTCGTGTTCATCCTGCTGGCCGAATCCGGCGAAGGCACGGGGCTGTGGCCGCTGGTCTCCACGCGTGTGGTGTCGTTGTCGTCGCTCGCCGTGTTCACTCTCGTGACGCGTCAAGCGTTCCGGCCGGCGGCCGGCGTGTTCCCGACGATCGTCGGTGCCGGCGTGCTCGACATGACGGCCAACGTCCTCTACCTGCTCGCCAGCCGCCGAGGCTTGCTCACGCTCGTGGCGGTCTTGAGCGCGCTCTACCCCGCCGTCACCGTGCTGCTCGCGCGTGTGGTGTTGGGTGAGCGCGTCGGTCGCCTCCAACTCGGCGGCATCGTCCTCACCGGCGCCGGCGTCGTGATGATCGCCGCCGGCTGACCACCACACCGGCTTTGGCCGCGCCGGCGGCCGGATGCAGCCGTGAGCGCGGCCAAAAAGCCGAAGGGGCGGGCGCTGTCCTCAGCAGGTACGCCAGAGCCGGCGGGCGTGGGCGTGGAAGTGGTCGGGGATCTGGCGCATCACCCGGTCAACGATGTAGCTGCCGTCGCCGAGCACTTCGGTGGCGACTCGCTCGAGGTGGGTGAGCATGTGCGCGAGCTCGTCCTCTGGTGGTCCGACGCCGTGGGAGCGCCACACGACCATCGGCACCGAGCACGCCTCGCACTCGGCAATCCAGCAGACGTCGTCCTCGTGGTACCACGGTGTGAACCGCGCCGCCTCGCACAGCTCACACGTCTTGGCCGCGCTCATGCCGGCACTCCGGCATGAGCGCGGCCAAAACGAGAAGGGGTCACGTCGTCGCCACCGCGGTCGACCCGGAGAAGCATCAACCCCGACCCAGCGCCACCCGCACCGCGTGCAGCTGATCGCCAAGCTCGGCCACCGAGGCGCCGTCGAGCATGCGCCGCATCAAGGCGGATGCGATCACCACGCCGTCCGCCTCCGCGCACAGCTCGACCGCGTGCTGCGGCGTCGACACGCCGAAGCCGATCACCACCGGCAGATCGGTCACGGCCTTCAACCGCTTGGCCATGATCGTCGCGGTCGACGCGACCCGCTCGCGCTCACCCGTCACGCCCATCAACCCCACGCCGTACACGAAGCCCCGCGACCGAGCGGCAATGCGCGCCAACCGCTCGTCGGGCGTGACGGGCGACGCGAGCAACACGGTCGCCACGCCGGCCGCGTCCGCAGCAGCGGCCCACGGGTCGAGCTCGTCCAGTGGCACGTCGGGCACGATCGCACCGCTCACCCCGCCACTCACCAACGAGGACGCGAACCGCTCGTGCCCGGCCCGGAACACGAGGTTGTAGTACGTCATTGCCACCAGCGGGACGTGCACGTCGACATCCGCCAAAGCCGCGACGATCGCAGCCGGCGTCGCGCCCCCGTCCAACGCCCGCTGCGACGCCTCCTGGATCGTCGGGCCGTCCATCACCGGGTCGGAGAACGGCAAGCCGATCTCGATCGCATCCGCGCCGGCGTCGGCGAACGCACGAACGACCTCGCACCACTCGGGACTCAACCCACCCGTCACGTACGGCACGAGCAGCTTCCGGCCGCCGTCCCGAAGAGAACGCAGATGCGGTTCGAGCGCGATCGGCGCGCTCACGAAAGCAGGTCCATCGCCTGCGCGGCGTCCTTGTCGCCCCGGCCCGACAGCGTGAGCAGCACCGTCGACCCTGCCGGCAGGTCGTCCGTCCCCGCTGCCCGCAGCACCCACGCGAGCGCGTGCGCGGGCTCGAACGCGGGGATGATCCCCTCGGTGCGCGAGAGCACGGTGAAGGCGTCGAGCACCGCGGCATCGTCGGCCGTCACGTAGGTGGCCCGCCCCATCTCGGCCAACTGCGCGTGCTCGGGCCCGACACCGGGGTAGTCCAACCCCGCGGAGATGGAGTGCGCCTCGGTCACCTGCCCGTGCTCGTCCTGCAACAAGTACGACTTCGACCCGTGCACGACGCCGGGGATGCCGCGCGTCAACGCCGCACCGCCCGCGGGCTCGACGCCCACGAGTCGCGCATCCGTGGAAGCAAAGCCGGCGAACGTGCCGGCCGCGTTCGACCCTCCGCCCACGCACGCGACGACCACGTCGGGATCGCGCCCGCCCAGCAGCGCACGGCACTGCTCGCGTGCCTCGTCGCCCACAATGCGCTGGAACTCGCGCACCATCCACGGGTACGGGTGCGGGCCCATCACGCTGCCGAGGCAGTAGTGCGTGTCCTCGACGGTCGCCACCCAGTCGCGCATCGCCTCGTTGATGGCGTCCTTCAACGTGCGGCTACCCGACGACACGGGATGCACAGACGCGCCCAGCAGCCGCATGCGAAAGACATTCAACGCCTGCCGCTCGACGTCGACCTCGCCCATGTACACGACGCACTCCAACCCGAACAGCGCGCATGCGGTGGCGGTGGCGACGCCGTGCTGGCCCGCGCCGGTCTCGGCCACGACCCGGCGCTTTCCCATGCGGCGCGTGAGCAACGCTTGGCCGACGACGTTGTTGATCTTGTGCGAGCCCGTGTGCGTGAGGTCCTCGCGCTTGAGCAGCACGCGCACGCCCAGCCGCTCCGACAGGCGCGTGCACTCGGTGACGGGCGTCGGCCGGCCCGCGTAGCCGCGGAGGAGCGCGTCGAGCTCGGCGCGGAACGCAGCGTCGCCCCACGCCTCGGTGAACGCAGCTTCGAGCTCGTAGCACGCGGGGATCAACGACTCCGGTACGTAGCGGCCGCCGAACTGTCCGAAGCGGCCCGTGCTGTCCGGTTGCATCATCACCATCGCGCACCGTCCTGCTGCCAGTCGTAGGGCTCGTCGCCGCCGTCCGCGTCGGGCGCGCGCTTGTCGAGCTCGTCGCCCGCCGCCTTCGCCGCGAGGATGAACGCCCTCAGCCGGCGCGGGTCCTTCCGCCCCGGTGCCGACTCGACGCCGCTGCACACGTCGACGCCCCACGGCTTCACCTGGCCGATGGCATCGCGCACGTTGTCCGCGTCGAGGCCGCCCGCCAGCAACAAGCGCGTGCGCGGCGGCACATCTTCGGCTAGCCGCCAGTCGAACACCACGCCTGAGCCGGGCGACGCGGAGTCGAGCAACACGGCGTCGGCGCCGTAGTCGCCCGCCCGCCCGATGGCGCTGTCGCCGGCCGCGAACGCTTTGACCACCATGGGAACGCGCGCACGAATCCACCGCGTCTGCTCGGCGCTCTCGTTGCCGTGCAGCTGCGCGGCCCGCAACCCGCTCTGCTGCATCGTGTCGACGATGCGTTGTGACGAGTCACCCCGGAACACGCCGACGGTCACGATCTCGGGCGGGAGCCGCTTCACGATGTCGGCCGCGGTCGTGGGCGTCACCTGCCGCGGCGACGGGGCGAAGATGAACCCGACGGCGTCCGCGCCAAGGGCGACGGCAAGCAGCGCGTCCTCCTCGCTCGTGGTGCCACAGATCTTCACGAACATGCGTCGACCAACCTCCGCACCGCGGCGGCCGCGTCGGCGCTCGTCACCAAGTGCTCGCCCACCAACACCGCGTCGTACCCCGCATCACACAGCCGCCGCGCGTCGTCCCGCCCGGTGATGCCGGACTCGGCCACGCGCACCACGCCGTCGGGAATCGCCGCCGCCGTTCGCACGGCGCGGTCGGTGTCGACCTCGAACGTCACGAGGTCGCGCTGGTTCACGCCGACCACGCGCGCACCAACATCGACCGCGCGCTGCACCTCACGGTCGTCGTGCGCCTCGACGAGCACACCCATCCCGAGCGACAGCGCGAGATCGTGGAAGGCGCGCAGCTCGCGGTCGTCCAGCGCGGCGACGATGAGGAGCACCGCGTCGGCGCCCATGGCGCGCGCGTCGTACACGTCGGCCGCGCACACGGTGAAGTCCTTGCGCAACACGGGAAGGTCGCACGCCGCGCGCGCCGCCGCCAGGTCCGCGGCCGAGCCGCCGAAGTGGGGTTCGTCGGTGAGCACGGACACCGCTGCCGCGCCACCCGCCGCGTACTGCTTGGCCAGCAACGCGGGGTCAAGCTCCGCGTGCAGCGGGCCCTTCGACGGCGAGCGCCGCTTCACCTCGGCGATCACCGCAAGGCCCTTCCCGCGCAGCGCGGCCTCGAACGGGCGCGGCGGGGATGCCGCGGCCGCCGCCGCTTCGAGCTCCGCGACGGGCCGCCGGTCGCCCGCGGCCCGCAACCGGTGCGCGGCGAGGATGGCGTCGAGGTACGTGGCCATGTGCCCGGCCAGCGTATAGGTGCGAGACAATCTGGCCGTGGCCACAGATGCGGGACCGGCCGGCGGAGCTCGGCCACGAGCTGGCACCGTCGTCGTGGTCGAGGACGATCCCAACATCGCCGATCTCGTCGACCTGTACCTGCGGCGCGAGGGCTTCCGCGTGCTCCAGGCGGGCGACGGCCAGGCCGGGCTCGCCGCCGTCGAGCGGGAGCGGCCCCGCCTCGTGATCCTCGACGTCGGCCTGCCGGGAGAAGTGGACGGCCTCGAAGTGTGCCGCCGCCTGCGGGCCACCAGCCACGTGCCGGTGGTGATGCTCACGGCGCGTGACGGCGAGATCGATCGCGTGCTCGGCCTCGAGCTCGGCGCCGACGATTACGTCACCAAGCCCTTCTCCCCTCGCGAGCTCGTCGCGCGGGTGAAGGCAATCCTCCGCCGCGTCGAAGGCCCGAAGGACACCGACGACGCCGGCGTGCTGCTCACGGGCGACGTCGAGGTGGACGTGCGCCGGCGCGAGGCACGCGTCGGCGGCGCGCCCGTTGCACTCGCGACGCGCGAGTTCGACCTGCTCCAGTACCTCGCCGAGAACGCGGGCATCGCGCTCTCGCGCCGCCAGATCCTCGACAGCGTGTGGGGTGCGGACTGGTACGGCGACGAGCGAACCGTCGACGTCCACGTGCGCCAGCTCCGCAAGAAGCTCGGCACCGGCTTCCCTCTCACCACGGTGTGGGGCATCGGGTACCGGCTCGGGTAGCGAGCGACCGTCATGCGCCGCCGCCTGTTGCTCGTCGTCGTCGGCTCGGTAGTGCTCGCGGTCGTGCTCTCCGGACTGCTCACCCTCGTAGTGCTGCGCCGAAGCGCGCGCGAAGAAGTCCGCCGCGACCTCGTCGCGCAAGCGGAGGACCTCGCGACGCAAGCGGGCGACGCCAACAGCTTCCGCGTGCTCACAGCGGTCACGCGCGCGCTCGACCTCGAAGGGTTCAGTCGCGTCACGATCTTGGCGAACGGCCTCGTCGAAGGTGAGGTGCCGGCCGGCATCGACGTGGCCGACCTGCAACCAGCGCGCCTCGTCCTGGGCGAGACGGTGTCGGGCCACCGCCACGGTCTGGTGTTCGCCGCGACGCCGGTGGAGGTGCCAACTGGCGCACGCGCCGTACAACGCCCGCTACTCCGCAGGAGCGTCACCGCGGTGGTGCTCACGCGCGACGCCGATCCTGGCGCGTCACGCACTGCCGGCTGGCTGGCGCTGTCGACGCTCGTGAGCGTGGTCGTCGCGATGGTGGTGGCCGACGGGCTGGCCCGCCGCATCACCCGACCCCTCGCCGCGGCGGAGCACGCGACGCGGCGCATCGCGGCGGGCGACCTCGATGCGCGCGTCCCCGAGACCGCTGACGACGACGAGCTGGCATCGCTCACGCGGTCCGTCAACACGATGGCCGAGGCACTGGCGCGCTCGCGCGGGCTCGAACGCCAGTTCCTCCTCGCGGTGTCGCACGACCTGCGCACGCCGCTCACGTCCATCCGCGGCTTTGCCGAGGCCATTGCCGACGGCGTCGAGCCCGACCACGCCAAGGCCGCGTCCGTGATCGCCGCGGAGTCGCGGCGGCTCGAACGGCTTGTCGGCGACCTGCTGGAGTTGGCCAAGCTCGACGCCCGCCAGTTCTCCCTGCACCTCGGGCGGGTCGACGTTGCCGAGGTGGTCGGCGTCACCGCGGAGGGCTTCCGGCCCGAGCTCGACGACCTCGGCATCGAGCTCACCGTCGACGTACCGGCAACGGGCGCGTTGTTCGCGCACGCGGACGCCGACCGGCTCGCGCAGGCCGTCGCCAACCTCGTGGAGAACGCGTCGAAGTACGCGCGCTCACGTATTGCCGTCACCGCGAGCGCGGACGGCGACGGCGACGTCGTGCTGGTGGTCGACGACGACGGTCCCGGCATCACGCAAGCCGACCTACCGCACGTGTTCGACCGTCTCTACACCTCCGCCCGCCACCCGGCCCGCAAGGTCGGGACGGGACTCGGACTGGCCATCGTCGCCGAGCTGGTGGCGGCGATGGGCGGGAAGGTCGGCGCGCGGTCCGCCGGTGACACCGGTGACGCGGGTACGCGCGTCGAAGTACGGCTCAGCGCGCTGCCGTCGTCGTCGTAGACGCGGTGCCGTCGCCCGAGTCGGGCTCGACCGCGACTGCGCACGGCGGGATGTCGAGCGGGAACGTGTCGTTCTCCCCCACGAGCACCGACAGCGGCTGCTGGCCGGCGCGCCGGCAGTCGAGCGTGAACGACACGTTGCCAAGCGAGTCGGACGTGGCCACGTTGGCCGAGCGGACGCGCCAATCGCCCGCGCCGAACAGCTCGACGCGCACGTCTGGCACGGGCGTGCCGCGAACGATGCCGTTCTCGTCGACGGCGCGCTCGGCCACCTGCACGACGAGGTTGGCGGTCTGGTCGACCACTGGCGGGCTCGGCGCGATGTCCGACGTCACCGCCAGGCCTTGGTAGACGCGCAGCGACAGGTTCACGACCTTGCTCTCCGCGCCTTCGAGGAAGAACACCTGCGGCTCGACCATCGAGAGGTT
>Ga0299907_10000618_pt1 | contig 18020 bp, 17 predicted proteins | sample RVTome_16_FD_198680 | JGI IMG/M metagenome (GOLD analysis project Ga0299907, IMG submission 198680) | Soil microbial communities from uranium-contaminated site in the Upper Colorado River Basin, Wyoming, United States - RVT152D67 (version 2) ...
GATCGCGGCGGACCCGACACCGCCGGTGACGAGCGCGACCAACACCGCAACGACGCCCGCCGTGATCGCCCCGACGATCGGGACGAAGGCCGCGAAGAACGTCAGGATCATCACCGGCACGACGAGCGATCCGCCGGCGAAGAGCAGCGCCAGACCGATGGCGATCGACTCGACGGTCCCGAGCAGCGCCGCGCCGCGGAGGTAGGCGCCGAGCGTGTACCACCCGCGGGCCGCGGCGCGCTGAGCGCGCTCGTGATGATCGGGCCGCAACCGTCCCATCGCCCACCCGGCGAATCGCGCGCCGTCGCGCAGCATGAAGAAGGTCAATAGCAGCGCGAGGAACAGACCCGCGACAACCTCGGCTGCGAACGTCGCCCCGTCGATGAAGCGGCCCTCCGACGCGTTGAGCAACGCCCGGAATTCGTCGGCGGCGCGCGAGCGGAGGTTCTCGATTGCCCCACGCGAGACATCGAATGTTTCGACGAGCCAGTCCTCGACGTCGTCGAGCGCTTCCTGCAACGTCACGCCGAGCGTGCTCGCCTCGTCGGCGATCGGCGGAACGATGAGGAACGAGAACCCGACGAGTCCGGCGATGAGTACGAGCATCGTCGCGGCGGCGGCGAGGCCGTGCCGGATGCGGATGCGGCGTCGGAACACCTCGTTGACGGGCGTCAGAAGTCGGGTGAGGAACAGCGCGATGACGGCCGGCACGAGCACCGGCGCCAGCAGCTGGATGACCCACAAAACGCCGAGCGCCGCCGCCGCGATGACCAGGAGACGCCAGCTGTAGGCGGCGAGCCACGCGACGCGGTGGTCGACGCGTGGCTCCGCTGGTTCGTTTCGACTCACGCTCGACGAACCGTACCCCGAGGTTCACCGCTGCGCGCGCGCTCCGTCAGACGACCGCGTGGTCGCCGATCCCGGCGCCGCTCGCCGACGGGACCGAGAGCCGCAGCACGTCGACCGCGTAGGCGCCGAGCACCGCGCGTTCGACCGTGCTCGCCTCCAGAACGCGCCGCACCGGGTAGCCGTAGCGCCTGCACAGATCGAGGTGCGGCGTGCACAGCGGAACCATGCGACCGCCGCGGTGACGAACGACGATGTCGCAGCTCGACGACGAACCCCCGCGTTGCCAGAAGCACAGTTGGCAGATCAGCGCGAGTCGCTGCGGGTAGCCGAATTCAGCGCGCCACCCGTGCTCGTGCTCGGCGACGCTTCCCCACAGGGCAACGGTCCCGAGAACGGACGGGTCGCGCGTTCGTCGAAGGATGTCGATGGTGTGCGTCGCGTGGATCCCGCATGTGCAGTCGAGACCAGGAACCGCGTGACTCCGCCGCCTCGCGCAGCGGCCGAGGACGGGTTCGCGGACGGGCCACGCCTTGCCGGTTCCGGCGATCGGGTAGAGCCGAACGTCGAGACCGTCATTCGATCCGGCGAGCGTCCACGTTCTCCACGCGTCGATCGCTTCGGCCAGGACCGCCGGTCCCGCCGCGGTCCCAGGCTCGGGCATCCGTCAGGGCGCCGGTTCGGCGGGCTCGGCTTCGGGGACGCGCTCCGGCTCGGGAAGCTCCTCGGGCACGGGCAGCGACACCGGCTCCACCTCGATGACTCGCTTCAGCGGTCCGATATCCACGGAGTTGGCCTCCTCGCGTGACGTGGATGAGGGTACCTCGCACGTTCCCTCGGCGCCAGAGGCCGAAACGGTGGCCGGCCGAGCGGGCGCGTCAGGTGCGAACGAGCCGGTAGATGCCGTTGAAATCGCTGAAGTAGATGCGCCCTCGGGGTCCGATCTCCAACGACAGCGTTCCTTGAGGGTGGTTGTACACGATCGTTTGGCGGTCCACGTCGTTACGCCGCCGGTTCAGGATCAACCGTGTCACGCGCCCGTCGTTCACGGCGCCGTGGAACGCGGCACCGTCGCTCCGCCCTCCGAGGCCGCATCCGTCGCAGAACGCGATCCCCGTGATCCCGATTGCGTTCGCGTAGAACGAGGCGGGGAGGATCGGGTTGGGGCCGTCCTGGTTCGTGTTGGCCGGCGACGACCCGGTGCACGTCGCCGACGACCCCCATCCGTAGTTGCCACGGCGAACGATCAGGTTCACCTCGTCGTTGCACGCCGGCCCGTTCTCGGTTTGCCACAGGTCGTGGGTCGCGGGATCGAAGGCGAACCCGAACGAGTTGCGGATCCCGAACGCCCAGATCCGGTTGTTGAAGGGGTTCGATCGCGGAACGCCGCCGGCCGGCGTCATCCGGAGGATCTTGCCGAGCTCGTTGTCGAGGTTCTGTGAGTTCGCCGCGGCGTGTCCCTCGCCGACGATCGCGTAGAGCATGCCGTCCCGTCCGAACAGGATTCGCCCACCGTTGTGGTACGGGCTCGAGCTCGCCGGACTCGAGAAGATCGTTCGGAGGTGCGCGCCCCTTCCGTTGCGATCCTCGTAGCGCAGGATTTGATTCCGCAGATTGCCGTTCACCGATCGCGTCGCGTACACGTACACGAGCGGACGGTCGGGGTACCGAGGGTGTAGCGCGATACCGAGCATCCCGCGCTCGCCTTCGCCGTTCACGCCACCTACGGTCTCGAACAGCCGGTCGCCACCCGTCGCGAGGTCGATCACGCGGATCTCGCCCGAGTCCTTCTCGACGTACCAGAGCTGCCGGTCGGGTCCGAACGTGAAGGCGACCGGCTGCTGCAGGCCGCCGGCGATCTCTCTGGCTCCGACGTCGGCTCGTGCGGGCGCCACAGCCAGCGCCGCGATGACGACGAAACATCCCGCGAACGTCAGCGTTCTGCGCATACTCGCTCCCGTGGTATTCGACGGCTCATGACGAACCTGATCTTCGGACGTGTCGTCCGTCGGATCGAGGACCCGAGGTTCCTCGCGGGTCGCGGTCGATACGTCGAAACGGTTCGTCCAAAGGGTGCGCTGCGGGCCGTGTTCGTGCGTTCCATCATCGCGCATGGACGGCTCGAAGGCGTGGACGTCGATGCGGCGTCGTCGATGCCGGGTGTGGTCGCGGTCCTGACGGCGGCGGATCTTTCGCTCCCTGACCGCCCGCCGGCCGACGACGTCGAGGGTCCGTTCGACCGTCCGGTACCGGCGTCGAGGACGGTCAGGTACGTCGGGGAGCCGGTCGCGCTCGTGCTCGCTGAAACGCTCGGGCAGGCATCGGATGCGGCCGAGAACGTCGTGGCCCACGTCGAACCGCTCGACGTCGTCGTCGGCGTCGACACGGCGCTCGCTGACGGCGCTTCGCTGCTGTTCGCGGAAGCGGGGACGAACGTCGCGTACGCCTTCGAGTCGGGGTGGGAGGAGAACGTCCTCGACGGCTCGGACGTCGTCGTGCGCGTGCGCGTCGAACATCAGCGGCTCGCGCCGTCGCCGATGGAGACGAACGCGATCGTCGTCGAGCCGCACGACGAGGGGCTGAAGGTGTGGGTGCCGTCCCAAGTCCCGTTCGACGTTCGCAGCGAGATCGCCGAGGTGCTCGGGCTCGGCGAGAAGGCCGTTCACGTCGTGGCGCCGGACGTCGGCGGCGGCTTCGGGAACAAGGCGTACGTCTATCCGGAGCACCTCATGTGCGCGGCGGCGGCCATGCGCCTCGGGCGAGCGGTCGCGTGGCAGGAGACGCGATCGGAAAGCTTCGTCGGGCTCAACCACGGGCGAGCGCAGATCCACGACGTCGAGCTCGGAGCGCGTCGCGACGGGACGATCGTGGGGCTCCGCGTCGACATCGTGACAGACATGGGGGCGTATCCGATCGGCGCGTACCTGCCGGTCACGACGAGCTCGATGCTGCCCGGCCCGTACAGGATCCCCAGGGTCGCCTACCGGGGCCGCGCCGTCGTGACGAACGCCGTTCCCGTGTGGGCCTACCGTGGCGCGGGTCGACCCGAGGCCGCGGCGTCGCTCGAGCGCGCCGTCGACGTGCTGGCGGACGAGCTCGGCGTCGATCCGATCGAGGTCCGACACCGCAACGTGATCCGACGTGACCAGTTCCCATTCACATCGGCGACGGGGGAGGTCTACGACACCGGCGACTACGATCGCGCGCTCGACGAGGTGACTCGGCTCGGCGGCTACGCGTCGCTCCGACAGGAGCAACTGGATCGGCGGCGACGCGGCGACGTTCGGCAGCTAGGGATCGGCGTTTCGTTGTACGTCGAGGTCACCGGTTTCTCGCGGAAGGAGTTCTCGTCGGTCGAGATCGCGGTCGATGGGTCGGCCACGATTCGATCGGGCACATCGCCACACGGACAGGGACACGAGACCGCGTTCGCGCAGATCGCCTCCGGCGTGCTCGGGATCCCGATCGAGCGCGTTCGCCTCATCCACTCGGACACCGCAGAGGTCGAGCGCGGGGAGGGGACGTACGGCTCACGCTCGTTGCAGATCGGCGGGACGTCCGTGTTCCGTTCGGCGGAGCAGGTGCTCGAACGCGCGCGCCGCGTTGCGGCGCACATGATGGAGGTGGCGCCGGAGGACGTCGTCGCCACCACCGATGGTCGGCTCGGCGTGGCCGGGGCTCCCGACGCTTCCGTCTCCTGGGCCGATGTCGCGTCGGCGACGGTGGACGGAGACCGGTTGCCCGACCACCTGCGAGGGGAGCTCTCCTCGAGCGGCCGGCCGTACCAACGGGGCCACACGTATCCCTTCGGTGCACATGTCGCCGTCGTCGACGTGGACGTGGAGACGGGCGCCGTTCTCCTGCTCCGGCTCATCGCCGTCGACGACTGCGGCCGCATCCTCAACCCACTCCTCGTCGAGGGGCAGGTGCATGGCGGGCTCGCGCAGGGGATCGCCCAGGCGCTGTTCGAGCAGGTCGTGTACGACGAGCTGGGCACGCCTCTCACGTCGAACCTCTCGACGTACCAGATGCCCGCGGCGTCGGAGCTCCCATCGTTCGAACGCGGCGTGCTCGAGACGCCCACACCATTGAACCCTCTCGGTGCGAAGGGCATCGGGGAATCCGCCACGGTCGGCTCGACGCCGGCCGTGGTCAACGCCGTGGTCGACGCGCTGTCACCGTTCGGCGTTCGACACCTCGATCCGCCCCTCACGCCCGAACGCGTGTGGCGCGCGATCCACGACGCGCGCGGCCGAAACGCGTAGTTGCCGCCGTATCATCGCGGCGTGATGGGTCGGGTCGCCGCCGCCGTGCTGAGTATCGGGCTCGTCGCGACCGGGTGCGCCTCCGACTCCGACGTAGGAGCGCCGACACCCTCGCCGCGGCCGCCTGAGGGGACGACCTCGCCGACGTCCGAACCGACCGACGGCATGAAGCCCGCCATCGTCGTGAAGCAACCCGCCTCCGGCGACGAGGTCGCAAGCCCGGTGACGATCTCCGGTACCGCAGACGTCTTCGAGGCCACCGTCCACGTGCGCATCCTCGACAGTGGCGGTCTCGAGGTCGCCGCGAGGTTCACCACCGCGACGTGCGGCTCCGGCTGTCGAGGCGAGTTCTCGACCGAGCTGTCCTTCTTCGTGGAGGAGACTCAAAATGGAATGATCGAGGTATTCGAGCTGAGCGCGGAGGACGGCTCGCAGATCAACGTCGTGACCGTGCCGGTCGTCCTCGTCGCCGGCTGATCGAGCCCTCTCCTCAGAGTTCCAGCCGTTCGTCGCGCTGCTAGTCTCTGCGGCCGCATGCCGGATACCCCCCTCTGGGAGCAGCGGTATCGCGCGCCGACGCGGACGTTCCCCCACTGGTCGCGCCACGCGGCCGATCGACTCGTCTACACCTCAGATGAAGACGGATCGTTCCAGGCATACGCGTGGGATCGAACGACCGGGATGCATCGCCGCGTCTCCAACGAGACCGTGGGCGTCATCTACGCGACCGTGTCGGCAGACGGGCGAGAGGCGATCTGGTTCTCCGACCCGACCGGCGACGAGTCGGGCCGATGGCTTGCCGAGCCGTTCGAGGGCGGCACCTCTCGCGAGCTGCTACCCGGCGCGCCCGTCGGCTGGCCCGACGGTCTGACCGTCGGCTTGCACCTCGTCGTCGGCGTCATCGCGGACCGCAGCGGGTTCGCCTTGTATGTGTCCGAGGATGGCGGCCCGGCGAAGGAGATCCACCGCGACGCCGACTCGATCTCCGTGGCGGCGACGGACTTCCATACCGAAGGGTTCGGACTCGCGGGGCTGTCCGCGGACGAGGGATTGGCGTGCGTCGCCGTCGCGCAGGACGGCGACAACATCCACACGGCGTTGCGCATCATCGACCCTCGAACCGGTTCGGTCGTGGGTGAGCTCGCCGACGGAGCCGGCCACGCGCTCAGCGAGTACGCCTGGTCGCCCGTCGAGGGCGATTCGTGGCTCCTGATCGGGCACGAGCTCGAAGACCTGTTGCGTCCTGCCCTGTGGAACCCCGCGACCGGCGAGCGAACCAACGTCGAGGTCGATCTGCCCGGTGATGTCGTACCGATCGACTGGTGGCCGGACGCGAGCGCGATCCTCGTGGCGCATGTCTACCGAGGCCGCGACCGGTTGTACCGGCTCGAGCTCGCGAACGGGACCCTCACCGAGATCATCCACCCCACAGGCGAGATCCACGGCGCGCGCGTCCGCCCTGACGGGAGCGTGTGGCTCCGCGTCTCCAGCGGCGATCGGGCGTCACGGGTGCTCGACGACCACGGCGAGGAGGTTCTCCCGGAGCCGCCGGGCGGCGTTCGCGTCGGCGCGCCGTACCGGGGATGGGTGTTCAAGAACCCTGTCGGCGATTCCATCCACGGGTGGGTCGTCACGCCCGACGGACCCGGCCCGTTCCCGATCTACCTGAAGGTGCACGGCGGTCCGAACTGGCTGTACCTCGATACGTGGTGGCCGGACGTGCAATCCCTGATCGACGAGGGGTTCGCCGTGGCGATGGTGAACTACCGCGGCTCGACCGGGTACGGCCGCACGTTCCGAGACCACATCATCGGGAACATCGGGTTCCCCGAGGTCGAGGACGTCACGTCGGGGCTCGACGATCTGATCGCGCGCGGCGTCGCCGATCCCGAGCGCATCGTGATCGGCGGATGGTCGTGGGGCGGATACATCACGCTGCTCGCGCTCGGAACGCATCCTGACCGGTTCATCGCCGGCGTCGCCGGCGTACCCGTCGGCGACTACATGGCCTCGTACGATGACTCGGCGCCGTCGTTGCAGGCGTACGACCGCTCGCTTGTTGGCGGCGTCGTCCACGACATCCCCGAGTTCATCGCCGAGCGCTCACCGATCACCTACGTCGACCGGGTCAAGGCGCCGGTGCTCGTCCTCGTCGGTGAGAACGACACGCGGTGCGTTCCGGCTCAGGTCTACGCGTACGTCGACGCGCTCCGCAACGCGGGTGGCGACGTCGAGGTCTACTCATACTCCGAGGGCCATAGTTCCTACGTCGTCGCCACGGAGATCGACGAGTGGGCCACCGTCCTCGAGTTCCTCAAGCGCCGCGTTCCGCGGAGCTAGCTCCTCACTCGCCGCCGGTGATGTAGTTCCGCCACATGCCGTCGGCGTCGATCGCGAGCCGGGGCCCGAGGTAGTGATCCTGCTCGACCATGATGTCGATGTCGCGACCGGAGAATCCGAGAAACGCGAGATCCTGGCGCTCTCGATCGGTCAGGTTGGTGAAGTCGCTGTCGACGAGGTACGGCCACAGGTACAGCGTGCCGTATCCCTCGATCTCCAACGGTGCTGTCGGGGGGAGCGTCAGGATCGCCGGGATCGCGTCGAGAACCGTGGGGTCGTCGCGCCAGCCGGGGATCGGGTTGCTGCCGTCGTCCGCGTTGTGGACGAACGTGTTCGGATCGAGGAGCGACGCCAGCAGCTTGAAATCCAGAGCCAGGACGCCGTCGTAGATCAACCGAGCGGTCTCGGCCGTCGCAGGAGGCACGGCCGTCACGTCGACCGGAGGCGGCTGCACCGGACTCGGTTCGGAGACGGACGCAGAAGGCGTCGGTTCAGGAACCTGCTCAAACGGGGTTGGCAAAGGGATCGCCGTTGCCCCGAGCGCACGGCCGCGGTCATCGACGATCTCGATCCACAGCACCGCCGGCTCGTTTAGGGGGGGCGTCGTCCACCCCCACGTCTCGGCGAGGGGGAGGATGTCACCGCTCACCGCGGAGTCCGGACTGAGGCCGGTGACGATCTCGACGCTGATCCCGGTCGGAGCCCACGAGTCGGCGACCCTGGTCGGGTCCAGCAACGTCTCGGCCAGTCGCCCGGCCACGGTGAACGAGTCGTCGTGGAGCGCGCCGATTCGGTTGACCTCGATCAGCGGGCTCGAGACGCCGGTGACGCTCCAGACACCGTTCGGGCCGGTCCGACCGAGTTGCGCGAGCTCGACCGTGATCGGAGGAACGGGGTCCCCGAACGTCGGGTTCACGACGGTGACGGTCGCTCGGTCCTCGCGGACGTCGACGTGGTCAGCGCCGAACTCACCGGGAGGCCACCCGAACACGTTGACCGCGAGCAGCTGCGCCGTTCCCACCGGATCGGCTCGGAGCGGCTGATGTCCGTCGTCCACCTGCGCCTGCGTGTCGGCCAGGCCGGTGGCGTCGGTTTCGGGCCAGATGCCCTGGAACGGCCGCACGCCGACGCTCGGAAGCGGTGTCTCGCCACCGCCGCCGATCGTCGGTGTTCGATCGGTCGACAATACCGACGACGCCCCGATGGCCACTCCGGCGATGAGGCCGACGGCGACAACGACCGACAGCGTTGCATTGAGCACGCGCTGCCTGCGGACTCGCTTGATCGTGCGCCGCTCGAGACCCGGCGCCACGTCGACGTCCCGAACCAGCTCGAACAGCTCCTGGCGAACCCTCGTCTCGTCCATGTCACGCATCCCGGCTCAGCTCCTCGCGAAGACGGTCCATACCGCGCGAGACCGTCGACTTCACCGTTCCGATGGGGATCCCGAGCGCCTCGGCCGTGTCCGCCTCGCTCAGGTCCTCGTAGTACCGAAGGACGATCGCCGCCCGCTGCTCGGGTCGAAGCGTCATCAGCGCCCGGCGCATCCGGTCGCGTTCGCCGAGGTCGGGTCCGGGCGCTGCCGCCTCCGGCCGCTGCGTCGCGAGCCACGCCCGTTCGACCTTCCGCCGCCGAAACTGCGACCGCGACAGGTTCACGATCGTGCGGCGCAGGTACCACCAGAACGCGTCCGGATTCCGAAGATCGCGGAACCGCCCGAGCAACTTCACGAACGCGTCCTGCACCAGGTCCTCGGCGAGCGCGCGTTCACCGGTCAGGAGGAACGCCAGGCGGGTCGCCTCGGGCGCATGGACACGGAAGAGCTCCTCGAGTCTCCCGCCGTCGCTCCGTTCGGTTCGCGGACGTTCGGCCGTCACGACCATCTCACGCGCCAAGACGCGCAGGGGCCCGCCGAAGGTTCCACCAGCTCGAAGGTGGGCTTACCAGCGGCCGCGGAGGCGTTCGGCCTCGGCGACGCGCTCGACGGCGATCTCGTAGCCCGCCTCGCGATGCGTGATGCCGCGTTCGTTGGCTCGAGCCAGCACCCGGTCGGTCGCGGCGTTCGTGATCTCGGACAGGCGCTGGTTCACTCGGTCCTCGCTCCATGCGTCGCGCTGGAGGTTCTGGATCCACTCGAGGTAGGAGACGACCACGCCGCCGGCGCTCGCCAGGATGTCCGGGATCACCGTGACGCCGCGCTCCTTGAGGAGCACGTCCGCCTTCGGCGTGATCGGGTAGTTCGCCACCTCGAGGACGAGGTTGGCCCTGACCGAATCGGCGTTGTCCTCCCGGACGTGTTCCTCCATCGCGGCCGGGACGAGAACCTCGCAGTCGAGGCCGACAACGTCCTCTCCCTCGATGATGTCCGCGTTCTTGAACCCAACCACGCTGCCCGTCGAGCGCTTGTGCTGCAGCACGGCGCGCGGATCGAGTCCCTCCGGGTTGTGGATCCCGCCGGCTGAGTCCGAGACCCCGATGATGCGGTAGCCGACCTGCGTGGCGAGCGTGGAGAACCACCACCCGGCGTTGCCGTACCCCTCGACTGCGATGCGGATCCGGTCACGCGACCAGCCGCGATGATGCGCGATCCGGTCCAGAACGAACAGCGCGCCGCGCCCGGTCGCCTGCTCACGCCCCAGCGAACCGCCGAGCGCGATCGGTTTGCCGGTGAGGGCAGCCAGCGCGTCGCCGTCGCCGGAGACGCGCCGGTACTCGTCGGCCATCCACGCCATCTCTCGTGGTCCGGTGTTCACGTCCGGTGCCGGGATGTCGATCCGGGGTCCGATCACCGGTGCGATCTCCCGGATGAACGAACGAGATACCCGCTCGAGCTCGCCTTCCGACAGCCGCTTCGGATCGACCCGGACGCCGCCCTTGCCGCCGCCGTACGGAATGTCGACGAGCGCGCACTTCCACGTCATGAGCGCCGCGAAGCACTGGAACTCGTCCACCGAGACCGACGGATGGAACCGCAGGCCGCCCTTGTACGGACCGCGCGCGTTGTTGTGCTGTACCCGCCAGCCCGGAAACGTGCGGATCTCGCCGTCGTCCATGGCCGCCCGGACCTGGACTTCGGTCTGGCGCTGGTGAGTCTGCAGGAGGGCCCGGACGCCGTCGTCGAGCCCGAGACGCTCGGCGGACGTCTCGAAGAACGCCTGCACGGCCTCGAACGCGCCCATCTGCACTCGCCCCTTCCTGCCCGGCGATTCTGTCACCCTTCAGGTTCAGGCGCTCGGGCCGCCGGCCGCCGCCTGCGTACACTCGGTTCGTGAGCGTGTGGGTCGTCCTTTCGGCCGTGCTCATCGGCGTGGTGATCGCCTGGGTGGGGTTCACCGCGTTGCGCGCGGCATCGGGCGTCGGAGCGCGGCCGCGCCATCCGGCCGGGGTGGAGGACGTCGAGGATCTCGACGTCTTCCTGGTGTGTCGAGAGTGCGGAACGGAGTTCCGGGTCACGCGGCTGGGTGAGCTGCAGGTGCCGCGGCACTGCGGCGAGCCGATGGCGGTCGTTCAGCGGCCGCCCGTGCCCTGACCGAGTCCGGCTCTCCCCGAGCTTTCCACAGGAATCCAACACCGGGGGCAGGCGCTTTTCAACAGTCTCTCCCAGCCCCGGTCGGGGCGCGATTTTATCGCCAGTTCGTCGCGGCGATGAACCCCACGGAGACGATGCCGAGCCCGACCCACAGGTAGTGAGGTTGATACTCGCCGGGGAGGAAGTTCATGTAGTTCATCACGATGACGGAGATCCCCACGACGATCAGACCGAGAACGAGGTAGCCGTACCAACGCGGGCTTGCCTTCGGCCGCTTCCGCGTCGGCGGGGGCGCGTAGGGGCGGGAAGTGCGGCGCTGACGCTGGCGAGACTTGGGCATGATCGGGCGATGTTACCCGCCGGGCTCGAGCCGGAGGGTCGTCATACCGCCGGCGTCGCGAGAGACCGGCGCAGGCCTGAGCTCGCCGGAGACCCACAGCGAAGCCTGATCGTTCCACTGCGGTGACGCCGGATTCCCGGACTGACCGGTCGGCAGCACGGACCGTGGGTGTTCGAGGTCCGAGAGGTCCGTGACCAGTCGCCACGACGGCGCGACGACGACGTCGAACCCGAGCCGCGCGTCGAAACTGGCCTGAAGGACGGTCTGTTCGTCGCCGCCGAGCTCGTGCTCCGCGGCGACGAACAGCGCCCCGAGACCAGGCATCCGGGCGAGCGGATGGGCGAACCGAACGCGATGAACGGCTCCCCATCGCCACGCCGCTCTGTCCACACCGAGGTCGCCCTCGAGGAACGCGAGCGCCTCGCGGAGCGCAACGCGAAGGAGCTCCGTCCAGCTCGAGTAACCACCGGCGATCCACGCCGGAACGTCGCCCTCGAGGAGACGGGGGAGCGCACGACAGACGAACGCCTCGCGCCGTGCGAAGTACCGGTCGTGCGCCGCTCGGTTCGTTTCCGCGTCGAGGACGATCCAGGCGATCCGCGAGAGCCAAGCGTTGTACACCGCCGCTGCGGCGGAGTCGGCGCGCTGATCGCCCTTCCACGCGCGCAGCAGCTCGAGCGCCCACCGCTCCTCTTCGCTGGACGGCTCGAACGCCGTGAAGCGCGGAACCAGCTCGCGCGCGGCCGCGGACACCGTGTCGACTTGGAGATTCGCGGCGTCGTCGACGCTCATCTTCTCGGTCGCCTCGATCACCTCGACGATCCGGCGAGCGCGATGCGACGTGTGGAAGTCGTGCCCTATCAGGTGCGGATACGCGTCGTCGTGCGGACGGTTGTTGGCCGTGACGAGGTAGCCGCGATCGGGGTTCTTCGACCACGGCAGCTCCTCGAACGGAACGAACCCGTCCCACTCGTGCTCCGACGTCCATCCGGGTACCGGCGTGGTGCCGTCGCCGTTCCTCCTGATGGGGTAGAGCCCGGTGAGCTGGTATCCGATCGTCCCGTTCACGTCGGCGTACACGACGTTCTGTCCCGGACACGACAGTCCACGCAACGATTCGCGGAACTCCTCGAAGCTTTCAGCGTTCGCACCGTCGACGAGCGCCGACGGTTCCAGCAGCCCTTCGGTCGCCGTCCATCGCAGCGCGTACGCACGATCGAGCGGCACGTACTCGAGGTTCGACACGCCGACCGTCTCGACCTCGAGGAGCGGGCCGTGCCGGGTCTCGCGAACGTCGACGACCACCGGGTCGCCGCCCCGAACGGCGATCTCCTCGCGGTGCACGCCGACGGGTTCCCACGCGCCGTCGAACTCGGCCGCCGAACGATCCTCGTTCAGCCGCTCCTCGTACAGGTCTTGGACATCCCCACTCACGTTCGTGATGCCCCACGCGTGGTGCGGTGTCGCCCCGATCACGATCCCGGGCGCGAACGGGAACGCCACGCCGCGCGCGTCGTAGCCGGGAGCGTGGAGCTCGAGCTCGAACCACGCGCCGGGTTGCTGGACGAGCAGGTGAGGATCGTTCGCGAGTAGCGGCTTGCCGCTCGCCGTCCGAGACCCCGCGATCACCCACGCGTTCGACCCCTGACCACCGACATGCGGCAGCGCGTCGAGCAACCGGCCGGCCAGACCGCCGGCGAGCACGTTCGGCGGATCCGACGGAGAGGGCGGCAGAAGGGCTCCGACGACGTCCTGACCGAAGCGCTCCGCGAGATGGACGCGGAGCAGCTCACGGTCCCAGTTCCCCGACAGCCCCCACGCGACGAACGCCAGGGCCGCCGCCCACGACCCGAGGTCCGTCGGTAGCTCCGGCGCGAACGCCAGCAGAGCGTGCTCGACCGGTGGCGCCGGCGAGGACGCGACGAACGCCCTAGCGCCACCGACGAACCGCGTCGCCATCGACAGCGACCGCTCGTTCCACCGTTCGGCCTCTTGCACACCCAGCCGGTTGAACCCCACGAGGCGGGCGAACCGATCCTGCGGAACCGTCAGGTCGCCGAAGACCTCCGACAGCCGCCCGGTAGCGGCGCGCAGCGCCGCGTCGATCTGGAACAGCCGCTCCGAGGCCGTGACGAACCCCTGCGCGAACCACAGGTCGTCGAGCGACGCGGCGAAGATCGACGGGACGCCCCAGGAGTCGCGGCGGACCTCGACCGGCTCGCGGAGCCCGCGAACGGCGATCGTGCCCTCGACCTGGGGCAGGGCCGCCTCGGCGGCGGCGCGCACCTCGTCCATGCAGATGGAATGATGCCCGCCATGACGAGTCACCGCCCGTGGTTCAGGAGCTACCCGCCGGATGCGCCGCGAACCCTCGAGCCATACCCCCGCATCTCGGTGTTCGGGATGCTCGAGGCGTCGGCGAGGAAGTACCCGCGCGCACCGGCCATCGCCTGGTTCGGCCGCAAGCTGACGTTCTCGGAGCTGTTGGCCGAGACCGAGCGCTGCTCGGCCGCACTCGCCGGCCTCGGCGTCGGCCGGGGCGACCGCGTGGCGCTCGTGATGCCGAACTGCCCCCAGTACCTGATCGCGTACTACGCAACCATGCGCCTCGGCGCGATCGTGGTCGGCAACAACCCTCTGTATACGAAGCGGGAGATGGAGTTCCAACTGCGCGACTCCGGCGCCAAGGTGGCCATCGTGCTCGATCTGCTCCATCACGACTTCGCCGACGTGTTCAAGACGGTCGGGCTCGAGCCCGTCGTGGTCGCGCGGCTGAACGACTACATGTCGTTTCCCAAGCGACAGCTCGCGCCGATCGTGAAGTTCCGCAAGACGCAGCGCTCTCAGGGCAAGCCGTGGCCTCCGGTGCCGAAAGGCGCGCGTGTGCTGTGGTGGGAGGAATGGATGAACGCGGCCGGCGCGGTTCCGCTCGCGGCACAGGTCGATCCGGAGACAGAGCCTGCGGGTTTCATCTATACCGGGGGAACGACCGGCGTGAGCAAGGGCGCGATGCTCTCGCACCGGAACCTCGTGGCGAACGCGATGCAGGGCGCCTCGTACCTGAGCATCGGCGAAGGTAACGAAGCGCTGCTCGGCTCGCTCCCGTTCTTCCACTCGTTCGGGATGCTCGTGATGAACGTGGCGATCCTCCGCGCCGGCAAGCTCATCCCCATCCCGAATCCCCGAGACCTTCACCTGGTGATGGAGGAGATCGACAAGGAGAAGCCGACGTTCGTGCCGGGCGTCCCACGGTTCTTCGCCGCCCTGAACGAGTCCCCACTCGCGACGAAGCTCGACCTGCGTTCGGTGACGGCGTCGATCTCGGGGGCCGCCCCGCTCCCGGCAGCCGTCGCCGAGAAGTTCGCCCAGATCACGCACGGCGCGGTTCTCGTCGAGGGCTACGGGCTCACCGAGGCGTCGCCGGTAACGCATGCGAACCCGCTGAATGGCGTTCGCAAGGTCGGCTCGATCGGGCTCCCGATGCCCGACACGGACTGCCGGATCGTGGACCTCGACGACCCGGACCGAGAGCTCGCCGCCGGCGAGCGCGGTGAGCTGTGTGTGAAGGGTCCGCAGGTGATGGTCGGATACTGGAATCGCCCCGAGGAGACGGCCCTCTCCATCCGGAACGGATGGCTGCACACGGGCGACGTCGCGACGATGGACGAGGACGGCTACTTCCGCATCGTCGATCGGCTGAAAGAGATGATCATCGTCTCCGGGTTCAACGTGTATCCGAACGAGGTGGAGGACGCGCTCTACCGTCATCCGAAGATCTTGAAGGCTGCGGTCATCGGCGTCCCCGACGAACGGACGGGCGAGGCCGTGAAGGCGTTCGTGGTGCTGAAGGAGGGCGAGCACGCGACGCCCCAGGAGATCCTCGACTGGGCGCGCGATCCGGGAAACGGCCTCTCGGCCTACCGCGTCCCGAAGCAGCTCGAGATCCGCGAGTCGCTCCCCGAGACGATGATCGGCAAGGTTCTTCGTCGCGTGCTGACGGAGGAGGAGCGTCGGAGGGCGTCCGCGACGAGCGCGCGCGGTTGAGGTGAGCACGCCGTTCCTCGATCTCGGTGACGGCGTCGAGGTCAGGAAGCTCGAACCCGCCGACGCCGAGGAGATCTACGCGATCGTCGGGAGCGAGCGCGAACGGCTCCAGCCATGGATGCCGTGGGCCGAGGGTGCCTCGGTCGAGACCACGCGCTCGTTCATCGAGGCGAACATCGCGACGGACGGGTTGGACGCGCTCGGGGTCTACGTCGACGGCGCGTATGTCGGCGGCATCGGCATGCGGCCGGAGGAGCTGCACGGGGACACGGAGATCGGCTTCTGGATCTCGTCGACCCACGAGGGGCGCGGGCTCGTCACGCGCGCGTGCAGGGCGCTGATCGACCACGCGTTCGGCGAGCTCGGTCTTCATCGAGTGACGATCAGAGCGGCACCGAACAACGCCCGAAGCCGGGCGATCCCCGAACGGCTCGGGTTCACCGAAGAGGGCGTCATGCGGGAGGCCGGCCGCACCTCGCTCGGCTACCACGACCTCGTCGTGTACGGGCTGCTCGACCGAGAATGGAAGCGGGAGTGAGCCGGTTCGCCGCGGTTGTCTTCGACCTGTTCGGAACGCTGGTGTACGAGTTCCCCCGCGTGGACTGGGATGAGTGGCTGGAGACCACTGCGGCCGTTCTGGAGGCCGAACCCGAGGCGTTCGCCGGCGCGTGGCACGCGACCGCCATCGATCGCCAGACCGGCGCCGCGGGGGGCATCGACGAAAACCTCCGAACGGTCGCGGCGCGCGCGGGCGCGTGGCCGACGGACGCGCAAGTCGCCGAGGCGCTGGAGGCGCGAGCGGAGCTGTACCGCAAGTGGTTCGTCCCGAGGCCCGGCGCCGAGGAGATCCTTCGCGAGCTCCGCGAACGACGTATGCCGACGGCGCTTATCAGTATGTGCACGCCGGACACGCCGGCCCTCTGGCGGGCTTCGGCGCTCGCGGGCCTGATCGACGTCGAGGTCTTCTCGTGCGAGGTCGGACTGCGCAAGCCCGAGCCGGAGATCTACCTCGCGGCGACCGAACGGTTGCACGTCGAACCGAAGGCCTGCCTGTACGTCGGCGACGGTGCCTACGCCGAGCTCACCGGCGCGTCGTCCGTCGGCATGCATGCCGTGCTGATCAGCGACCCGGCCGAGGCCGAGATGGAGGCGCTTCGACCCGAAGCGGAAGAATGGACCGGGCCGACCATCGCTCATCTGAGCGAGATCGGCGCCCTCGTCTTCGGCGACTAGCGCCGGCTCGCGACGCTGCGGGCCTCCACAGTGGCCTCCGCGAACAGCTCGTGCGAGAGCGCCACGACGTCGTGGGCGACATCGGGTCGACGCTCGCTCAGGTGAGGGCGCCCACGCGCCGTGCGGCGGCGAGGGCTCCTTCGCGCTCGACCGGCGAAAGTGGGCGAAGGGGCGGGCGGACGTCCGGCCGAACCGGCACGCCACGAGCGCCGAGGACCTCCTTCATGGCGGAAATGAACGGCATCGGCGGTGCGAGGAGCTGGCGGAGCGTCGTCACGTGCTTGCCCGCCTCGTCGCTCCGTTCGTGCACGAGCGCCGAGACGATCTCGGGGAACGCCGTCGCCAGTCCGCTGACGGCACCTGCGGCGCCCTCTCCCAGCCCTTCCAGGACGAGCGGTTCCGACCCCACGAACAGATCCAGTCCGTCGATCAGGTAGGGGCGGACGTTGTCGAACGGCCGATCCGACACCTTCAGGCCGGCGAGATTCGTGGTCGTCTGGCGGAGGCGCTCGATCACCGCGACCGAGATCTGATATCCGGAGCGCGCCTCGAACTCGTATGGGTAGAACGGCAGCGGGGCGCACGCATCGGCAGCAGCGCGGAGATGTTCGAACAACGACTCATCGTCGAGCGGGAAGTACGGCGGAGCGATGACCGCCACGGCGTCCGCTCCGATCTCCTTCGCGTGCGTGGACAACGCGACGGTGTGATCCGTCGTCTGGGCACCGGCGTGAACCGCGACGAGGAAGCCGTCAGGGCGTGCGGAGACGAAACGCTCCGCCGTGCGCTTGCGCTCATCGACGGACAACAGGATTCCCTCGCCGGTCGTCCCGCACGCGAGCACGCCGTCGACGCCGCCGTCGGCGAGGAACCGCACGAACGAGGCGAACGCGCCGTCGTCGACGGCTGACCCGCCCTCGCGTAACGGCGTCACCGCGGCGGCGATCGCTCCGTGCAGCATTCGCGGATGCTACCGGTTGGTTTCCGTGGTCCCCGCACGGGTACGTTTGGGCATCGTGGAAGCGATGCGCCAGGCAGGGTTGCGCTGTCCGATCTGCGGAAAGGGTGTGCTGGCCGACATCGCGTACGACGAGCATCACCCGCCCGTCGATCCGCCGAAGCAGGCGCCCGAGAGCGGTGAGGTCGTGACGTTCACGTGTGGTCACGAGGTCGAGGTCGGCCGTCTCGCCGACGCCGCCCGAGACGATCCCAACGTCGAGCGTCGAACGTCCGACGAAGTCGTCGATCCCGCACCGGCGGGGGGTGAGCCGTGATCAGGACTGAGGTTCCGCCACCGAGTCCACAGCCGGAGCCGTTGCCGCAGCCGGAACCGATGCCGCAGCCGGATCCCGCGCCGCAGCCTCATCCGCCACCGCGACCGGAGCCACAGCCGACTCCGGTCCCCGAGCCGGAACCAGGACCC
>Ga0299907_10000619_pt1 | contig 18018 bp, 15 predicted proteins | sample RVTome_16_FD_198680 | JGI IMG/M metagenome (GOLD analysis project Ga0299907, IMG submission 198680) | Soil microbial communities from uranium-contaminated site in the Upper Colorado River Basin, Wyoming, United States - RVT152D67 (version 2) ...
TCCGGGTCGTCGGGGAGGAGAATCATCGTGCCCGGCGCAGTGTTGGATCGATCGATCCCGGCGTTGGCGCACACGAACCCGTGTTTGGTCTCGGCGATGACCAGGTCGCCTCGTCTTCTCACGATCGTCCTCGCCACCTCCTCGACGAGAGCTTTCTTGAACACCTCCTCGTCGCCGACGATCTCCCGAACCGCACCCTCGGACTTGGATACGATCTTGTGGGTCACCACGAGGACATCGCCCTCACGGGTTGCAATGTCCTGCAGAGCCGGAGCGAGAATGGTGGCAATGTCGTCGCCCCGCTCAACCACGCCGACATTGCGAAGAGGATGGATCTCGAGACTCAACGGCCAACCAGCTCGGCGGCGAGCCGGGCTCCTGCCGCCGGGTCCTCGATGAGAGTGTCGGTCACGATTATCTCTATATCTTCGATGGAATCGACATCGTCACTGTCAGAAGAGTCGATGACAAGTCGATCGATCAGGCCGGCATAGGCGTCAGCCACCCCCTGATTGCCGGGTGGGAGACCTAGAGCAGCCATCACCTCGCCTGCCGGCCCTTTGACTGTCTTGCCTCCGATCAAGGGGCTGACCGCGGTGACCGCAGGATGTGCTTCGACGGCATCCCGAATCTCACCCACGGCGAGAATGGGCCAGATGGAAAGCGGGGGATTAGACGGCGCGATGATGACCAGCTCGGCGGACGCGATCGCCTCGACTACGCCTGGAGCTGCCTTGGCCGAATCGGCGCCGTCGAACCTCAGCTCGAGGACCTCGTCTTGATGTCCCCGCGCCACGAAATACTCCTGAAAGGTCACCCAGCCGTCGGCAATGCGGACCATCGTGTGCAAGGGGTCATCGGTAGCGGGGACGATCCGTGCCTCGATTCCGAAGCTGCCAGCCACGGTGCCGGTAACGGCTGACAGCTTCGCTCCACCTGCCAGTGCCTGGGTCCGATAGATCTTGAGCGCCACATCGCGATCACCGAGCTTGAAGGTGTTGTCCAGCTCGAAGCGGGCCAGTTCGTCATTCATGGCAAAAGTGTCGCCTGCTCGTCCCCAACCGTGTGGGCCTTCCAACCCGGCGAGCGTATAGACGACGGTGTCGAGGTCCGGGGAGATGGCCAGGCCATGGTTGGCGGCGTCGTCGCCGACGTTGACGATGACGGTCAGATCGAGCTCATCGAGGGCGGCGAGGCCACGGGCCATGCGGGCACCACCCACACCCCCTGACAGCTGGACGACGGTCATTTTCTCGCTTTGATATTGCTGAGCGTTGCGCACCCGTTAACAATGGCAGCTCGCATGTCCCAAACCACTCCGCAGGTCGCGGACGCTGATACCACCGAAGACATCGTCCGCGCGCCCCGCGTGCGAATTCTGGTCACCGCGGTCCCCGACGCCGACCTCGATGCGGCGTTGGCGGTGGTGCGCCGACAGGTGTACGAGCCGTCGCCAGAGGTGGTCGTCGTCGGGGAGAGCCTCGACCTCGACAACGGGGTGGACACGGCACCCAATCTCGAAGAGGCGATAAGGACTACCGACTCGTCGGTCGACTATCTGTGGATCCTTCACGCTGACGGACGACCCCGGCCCGACGCTCTCGCGGCGCTGATATCTGAGATCGAGCGAAACGAGGCATCGCTGGCAGGTTCCAAACTCCTCAAGGCGGGGACGATGGACGAGCTCGAGTCGGTGGGAGGGGCCACCGACGTCTTCGGGGAGCCGTACTCAGGTCTGGACGAGGGAGAGATAGACCTGCAGCAATATGACGTGGTCCGCGAAGTAGCGTTTGTCCAGTCGGCATCGATGCTGGTGCGCCGCGATCTCGCCCAGGGACTACGCGGCCTCGATCCATTGCTTCCTCCGGTAGCTGCGGGTTTGGATTTCTCCCAGCGGACCCGTCTCGCCGGTGGGAAGGTGATCAGCGTCCCCTCGTCGGAGGTCTATCACCAGGCGCGCTGCGGTGAGCGGGGGCGAGGCTGGCGCGAGCAAGCCGGCCGGCTCCGGGCGATGGTCACCGCATACACCCCCTTGACCCTGCTCTGGGTCATTCCATATGACATCCTGGTCTCGATCCTGGACTCGATCGCCAGTCTTCTCCTGCTTCGCTGGAGGCCATTGGTCCGCCACGCACTCTCCTGGGTTTGGAATGCATACCACCTCCCATCAACCATCAGGCAACGCCGCAGGCTTCGTTTGGTGCGGTCGGAAGGCGATGAAGAGCTGTTCCGATTCCACGCCAAGGGATCGATACGCCTGAGGGCGATTGGTGAAGAGGTCAGTGGTCGCGCCCTGTCGATTTTCGACGATGACCAAGCCCTCGCCCGGGGCTCGAGACGGATTTGGGGCTCTCCCGGCATATGGGGAGCCCTGGTCGCCGCTCTGCTTGGCCTGTTCTCTGCCTGGTCGCTGATTTTCATCGGTATGCCCAATACAGGTTTCAGCTTCCCTCTCGAAGCTCCGACGATCGCTCTGCAACGCTGGTTCGCCGGATGGAACGATTCGGGCCTCGGTTCGTCGGCTGCGGTGCACCCCTCTGTCGGTCTCACCGGCCTCCTGTCCCTGGTGTGGTTCGGGGCCGAGGGCGCGGCTCGCACGCTGATGACGGTCAGCGCGGTGGTGGTGGGAGTGGTTGGCGTGGGTCGGCTGGCTGGTCGCATCGGCCTCCGGGGACCGGGCCGGTATCTCGCCGGGCTGGTGGTCATCGCCGGCCCGGGCACCGCGATTCTCGTGGGGAGAGGATCGTGGTTGGCGCTCTTGGCCGCCGCGGTTCTCCCCTGGGCAGTCAGATCTGGCTTCGTCCATCCACACGAATTTGGCCGTAGCCGTTTCACCTACGTCGGATGGGCTCTGCTTTTTGGGGCAGTCCTGGCCGCCTTGTCCCCACTCCTGGCGCTGGCGCCGTTGGTCACAGTGGCTATCTGGCGTCTTCTCGGCGGCGATCGCTCCGGGTGGCTCCTCGCAGCTGCATCGCTAGGCGGTGGGGTCGTCGCCCTGGCCTTCCTCCTCGATGATCCTGCATGGGTGACAGATGCCAGTCGACGACTCGATGTCACGGTGGACGACCTGTGGCCCATTGCAATCCTCGTCGCCGCCGTGCCTCTTGTCTTCAACGAAAGTCGCTTACGGACAATGGGTCTGACCGGCGGTCTGATCGGGTTGGGCTCGATCGCCGCCGGAACTCTCCTACCTCTGGCTCCGGGACCACAGGAAGCCCTGCTCATCTACGCCTCCCTCGGCGCAGCCCTGGTCGTCGCCGCGGCCTTGGACAACCTCTCCAGAAATGTGTTCCGGTTGGTGGCAGCAGCAGGTGCCGTCGCCATCCTGGTGATGTCGGTGGGGTCGCTGCTCAGCGGTCGGCTTGGCCTGCCGTCAGGCGACAGCAACGAGCGGCTCTCCTTCGCGGTGACACTGGCTGGAAACCAGGGGCCGGGGCGCATTCTCCATGCTTCTGTGGACCGCGACCTGATCCCGGGTGAGGCAGCCGCCGGACCGGGGTTTTGGTACCGGGTGCTGGACGCGACCGGCACGACCCACGACGAGATCTGGCTTCCGCCCGTACGAGATGGTGATGAACTACTCAAAAGTGCGCTCGCAGAGATCAGCTCGGGAGTGGAGCTGAGACCAGGAGCTCGTCTCGGATCGTTCGCCATCGACTGGGTCGTCCTCGAAGGCCCGGAGTTCGTGCTCGATGATGGGCTGCTCGCTCAGCTCGACCTCGTCCCCACACCCCTTGACCCCGATTCGAGAGTATATGAAAACGGCGAGTCGGCGCCACTGGCGGGTACCGAGGACGATCCGTGGCAGCGCGTGGGCACCGGCTACTCGGGTGAGCGGGTCAACACGGCGGTGCCGCTGGTCGTCAACTACGACGAATCCTGGGAGCGCGATGGAGCCCGCCAGGAGTGGTCGGTCACCGTAGACGGCTCCACTGGTCTGGCGTGGTACGCCGCAAGGAGGGACGACCTTGTATTGCCGATCGCCTCCCTCGTCCTGGTTGTGGGAGGGCTGGCCATGATCGGAGTGGGACGGAGGCGGGCATGAGATACGCAGCGGTGTTGCTCATGTCCGCTCTCGCCCTTGGAACCGCTTTACTGTCACCACCCGATCCTGCGTCGCCGGAGCAAGTCCCGGGAACCGAGGATCCCCCGGTGGCCATATGCCCGATGGTCGAGGTCGGGAATCAGTCGACCAACATCTCTGTGCTGTCGTCGGTCAACGGAGCTGGCCGTCTGTCCACTTTCGCCGCGGGCGACGAGACTGGCTCGCTCGAGTTCAGGACTGGAGGTTCTGGTGCCGTGACCATCGCTGCCGGAGACGCCGGCGGCGTGGGGATAAACGGAGCTCTGGTCGAGATGCCATCGGAGACGACCGCCGCCGCCTCGGTGATGGCCAGCCCTGAGTCGCTTGCCGCCGAGTCATGCGCCGACATCCCCACCGGCCAGGCCTTCATCTCAGGTGGGTCCACCATCAGAGGTTCGGTATTCGAGATCCAGTTGATCAATCCATACGCCGGTGAGGCCAATGTCGAGCTGACCGTCACATCAGAAGCAGGGATCGAGTCGAACGATCAATTCAACACCGTGATCGTCCCCGCGCTCAGTTCGAGAACTCTTCCTCTTTCCCAAATCATCCCCGGACGAGAGCGGGTCTCGGCCAACATCGAGACGACCCGGGGATCGGTGCTTGCGTTCGGACGTCAGGTCACGGATGGGGAGGCGGCGCTGTGGCGGGCCGTGGCCCTAGGAGAGGACTGGTGGCTCCCCGTGCCCCGTGGAGGCGGGACGAAGCAGATGCTCATCGCCACGCCGGAGGCAGCAGAGATCGGATACCAGGTGGACCTGTATGGGCCCGAAGGTCTGGTCGAGGCACACGCCGAAGGGGTGATCGAACCGCACGGGAACGTCGTGATACCGCTCGCGGCTGTGACCGCGGAGGAGGCGGGAGTCCGGGTGATCACCACTGGTCCCGTTGTGCCCGCTTTGAGAATCGACTCGGCGGAGGGACTGGCCTGGACGACCGGGAGTCAGGTGTCGGCCCCTGTCTGGCTGCTGCCTGGTGCCCGGTCACCCCGGGGTGGTTCAGGCTCAGTTGTTGTCCTCAACGCCGGCATCGAGACGGTCACCGTCTCCATCCGCTCCCTATCAGACGAGACGATCGTGCGTGAGCTGGAGGTCAATGCCGAAGACGTGCTTGTGACCAGTCTGCGCGGGGCCGCCAATGGCTATCGGGTCGAGTCCACCGGCCCAATCGTTGCCTTGTGGACGAGCCAGCTCGACGGGGCCGGTTCGGCCGCCATCGGCATACCCCTCCAGGATGAATGAGCTCTGGCTGAGGGTGGCCCTCGTGGCCGGCGCTCTCGCGGTTGCCGTGGTGATCGCACTAATCCCCCGACGCCGGGCCTCGAAGGAGGTACGAACGGTCAAGGCGGAGAGTCTCGGCGCCGGTGTCTACTTCTTCTCGGCTGCGACGTGTGACACCTGTGAACGAGCGCGGGAGAAACTCGACTCGAAGCTGGGAGCCATCGGATACACCGAGTTTGCATGGGAGCGCGATCCGGATGTCTTCGCCGAACACGGCGTCGATCAGGTGCCCGCGGTCATGGTTGTCGACGACAGCGGGCGGGGTCGTGTCTATCTCGGTCAGCCCGATCGAGCCGTGGGTCCTTGAATGCGATATTCGCGCCTCCTACCGTGGCGCCATGACAGTTAGCTGTACGAGATGTGGCTCCCCTGCCGCCGCGATAATGACCTTCAACTATTCGGACGGCGCTGTCTGGCTGGACGATCTCAGCGACCCAATCGACAAGTACGGGTATTCACTGTGCGCAGATCACGCCGATCGGATGGCACCGCCGCAAGGCTGGACCCTCACCGACCGGCGTACGGTGACCCGACTCTTCGCCCCAGTGCAAGTGGCGTAGTGCCTCCGCTAGACCGCGATTTGTTGGACGCGGTCAAGGATCTGGATGAGCACGGGCTCCGCCGGCTCCAGATCCTGACCCGGGCCCAACTGGAGCGGACCGGGGCCATCGACCCCACCGACGAGCCGAGCATAAGTTTGCGCAAGCAGATGGTGCGTTGCGGGAAGTCGGGCTGCACGAAATGTCCCCACGGGCCCTACTGGTACGCGTATTGGACCGAAGCCGGTAAGCGGAGGAGCCGCTACATCGGACGGCTCCTGGACGAATCGTTGTAGTAACCGCCGTCCAGGTCTTACCATATTGCGATCCATGGACTGTCCCCGCTGCTCACAGGATGACGTGCTCGAAATCGAGCATGTGCTCCCGGACGGGATCGAGGTTGTGTTTTTCTGGTGCCACAACTGTGAAGAGAAGTGGTGGAACCGCGAAGGCGTCGACATCGACGTGACGAAGGTTCTGGAGATAGTCCGCCAAGCACGACAGTGATCACGATTCGGGAGACGCTGCGGCGAATCCCTCCCCTCCCGGCGATCATCCTGGTCACGACGTCCCTGGTCATCTTCATCGTGATGAACCCGGGGCTTGTCTTGTCGGCGAACACTCCTACCGGGGGTGACACCGGTGCTCATGTCTTTGGGCCGGCATATCTACGTGATGTGTTGCTTCCGGAGGGCAGGATCCTGGGATGGTCCAACGACTGGTTCGCCGGCTTCCCTGCCTTTTACTTCTACTTCCCGCTTCCGTCCCTGGTCATCGTCTTTCTCGACATCTTCTTGCCCTATGGGGTGGCCTTCAAGCTGGTGACGACGCTTGGACTGCTGGCGATGGCCCCCGCGATCTATTTCCACACCCGGGCCCTGAGACTGGGCCGTCACATCGGCCTGGTGGCTGCCGGGTCGGGAGCGGTCTTCGCATTCCTCGAGAGCTACTCGATCTACGGCGGCAATCTGGCCTCGACTCTGGCCGGAGAGTTCTCCTACTCCTGGTCTTTCGCCCTATCCCTCGTCTACCTCGGGCTCCTGATCAAAGCGGTGCGGGACGATCGCAAATACGTCAAGTGGGCGGCACTGGCTCTGGCACTCACCGCCCTCTCCCACGTCCTCACCACGATCGTGGTCGTGTTTGCCTCATTGATGGTTTTCGGATGGAAGAAGGGTGCCGCCCGCACCGCCCTCATCTGGTTTTGGGGCTTTGCCATCGCCGCCTTCTGGGCACTTCCGCTCATCGCCCGGATCGGGCTCACGTCCGACATGGGTTGGACACCGTTGAGCCGCTGGGAAGAGGTCTTCCCGGTCGAGTTGTGGCTCCTCGTCCCGATCGCGATTCCTGCTGCCGTCTGGTCGGTGCGTAAGACTTCACGGGTCCTCCCACTCCTGGCCGCGACCCTGCTCCCGATCATCTACTACCCGCTCCCCGGAATCCTCCCCGAGTTGCTCCCTGACGTGTTCGGTGGGGAGCGTTGGAAGCTGTGGAATGGCCGCCTTCTCCCGTATTGGTACTTCGGGGTTGCCTTCTTCGCGGCTCTGGGACTGGGTGTGGCGGTGATGTGGCTTTCCCGTCGTCTGCCCAGCCGACTGAGCACCCATTGGCCAAGGGCGTTGATGGTGGTCGCTTTCTCTGTGGCTACAGGTCTGGTCATCGACTCCACCGAGTTTCCATCTTGGTCCTGGATCGTGGTGGTGGCCGGCGGGTTGCTCGCTCTGGCTGGCAGTTTCCTGATGCGCCCATCGGTCAACACCAGGACCTTCCTCACCCTGGGTGCTGCAGCCGTGGTCGTCTTCGGTGCTGCCGCCGGCGTGACTTTCGTCGACGGCTGGTCGAAATGGAACTACGAGGGATACGAGGCCAAGGAGCCCTGGCCCGAGTACGAGGCTCTGATGCTGGAGCTGGACCGGCTACCCGAGGGTCGGGTGCAATGGGAGTCGAGCAGCGACCTGAACCAATACGGAACACCCATGTCGCCGATGCTGATCCCGTATTGGACCGAGGGGGAGAACCAGTCGATGGAGGGCCTGTACTTCGAGTCTTCTTTGACGACACCGTTTCATTTCATCAACCACTCTGAGATGTCGTACCAGCCTTCCAACCCCATTCCGGGTCTGCAGTACCACACCTTCGATATGGAGCGCGGTCTCAAGCACATGGATCTGTATGGCGTTCGGTTCTTTGTGTCATTCACCCCCGAGGCTGCCGAGAAGGCTGCCGGCATCGAGGGCTTCAGGGAGGTGGCCGTTACCGAGCCATTCCATGTCTTCGCCCTTCCCGAGACCGATCTGGTAGTTCCAGCGACTCATCAACCAGCGGTCTACGAGGTGCCCGAACGCGGCATGCTGGCCTCGCTGATCGGCTCTGACACCGTCACCGGTCCCGACGGTGAGACTCTGCCCAGCTTCCACGACCTGGCGCTCGAGTGGTACGAGGACATCGACAGCCTTCACCGCTGGGTGGTCGCCGACGGACCGGAGGACTGGCCAAGGATCCAATCGCTTGACGAACGGCCCGATACCGAGATCTACACGCCGGCCAAGACGGTGACAAACATCGAAGTCGATCATCATCGCATCTCGTTCACCACAGATGCGGTGGGGGTACCCCACCTGGTCAAGGTCTCCTACTTCCCCAACTGGACGGCGACCGGGGCGGACGGGCCATGGAGGGCGGCGCCTTCGTTGATGGTGGTCGTGCCCACCGAACGCGACGTCGTCATCGAGTTCGAGGACACCTGGGCCGAGAGCGGAGGGAAGTTGCTCACTTTGGGCGGCGTTGTTGGCCTTATCGTGGTGGGTCTGGTTCTCAACCGACGCCGCATCACCGGTAGGTGGGAAACGACGGACGGCTCGGCAGATACCCCCGCATCTTGATCAAACCGACAATGGTGCGCGGTGCTCGCTTGATCAACGAAGACCTGGCAGTCCGCATCTCCTCGACCACGACCGGCACCTCGACGATCGAGTAGCCGGCGCGTTCGGCCCTTATCACCAACTCGGTGTCGAACAGGTCGGTCGTGCTCACCACCTGGTGAGCGAGGTCGTCGACCAGCTTCCTCCGGAAGCCTTTCATCCCGTGAGTGTCGGTGACGCTCGATCGCAGGATGAGGGTAAGCAGCAGGTTGAAAACCCCCGTGGCGAGTCGGCGGATGAAGGGACGGCGATCCTCTGACTCCGGGTCGCGCTTGGAGCCGATGACCAGATCGACATCGTCGGGTTGGGAGAGGAGTTGGCGGAGAAACTGCGCCGAGAAGTAGTCGATGTCGAAGTTGACCACCCAGTCAGAGTCGGCGTGCAGGAAGCCGTGACGCATTGCCGCGCCATAGTCGGGCTCGGCTAGAGACTCGACCACGACGTTGGCGCCCGCCGCACTCTCCCGGGCCACCTCGGCGGTCCCGTCGGTCGAGCCGTTCTCCACCACTCGAATCGTGTAGGGGATCCCGACGTCCTCCACACTGGCGATGAGCCTCGGCAACGCTTCGGGGACGAATTCGGCCTCGTTGTAAACGGGCACGACGACGGTGATGGACGGGGCCATGGGGTGCTGGCAGTGTAGGAAACGATGTTCTCAAAGCCCACCTCTACACTCCCGTTCCCGTGGATCCACAAACCGTTTTCAAGGCATACGACATTCGCGGGCGGGCCGACAACGGTGAGCTCGACGATGAGCTCTATCGCAGGATTGGAATCGCCCTGGTCGACCGTATAGGAGCGCAACGCGTTGCGATTGGGCGAGATTGTCGTAGGAGCAGTGCCGGATTCGCTGATGCCCTGGCCCGGGGGGTCCTATCAGCCGGAGGCGATGTCATCGACGTCGGAGAGGTCCCGACCGACGCCATCTACTACTACTCGGGAGCCAACCAGGTGCACGGCGCCGTGGTCACTGCGTCGCACAACCCGGCCGAATACAACGGTCTGAAACTGTGCCGTCCCGGAGCGGCACCAATAGGCATGGAGACCGGGCTCGCTGATATCAAGGAAGCAGTCATCGCGGGGAATGGCCCGGGCGAAGTCACCGAGGGCAATCTGGAAACGGCTTTCATCGTCGATGACTATGTCGACCATCTCTTCAGAATCCTCCCCGCTGAATCGATCGGCAATCTTCGGGTCGCAGCCGATGGTGGCAATGGGATGGCCGGAGTAGCCATCCACCAGGTGTTCGACCGAATATCAGCCACCCTCGAGGGGCTGTTTCTCGAACCGGACGGGACCTTCCCGAATCATCCCGCCGACCCCTTGGTCCCCGAGAATCTCCGCGACCTCGAAGAGCTGATGACAAACGGCGATTTCGACATCGGGGTGGCCTTCGACGGGGACGCCGACCGGGCCTTCTTCCTCGACGACAGCGGCAAGCCACTGAGTGGGAGCACCGTCACCTCGCTTGTGGCGCGTCGGATACTGGCTGACAATCCGGGTGCCAAAGTTGTCCACAACCTGATCACTTCGAAGGCTGTCCCCGAAGTGGTCGAGGAATCCGGGGGGAGACCCGTGCGAGCTCGAGTCGGGCATAGCTACATCAAGCAGGTCATGGCTGAGACCGGGGCCGTTTTCGGTGGGGAGCACAGTGCTCATTACTACTTCAGGGACAACTACCGCGCCGATTCCGGGATGCTCGCCATGCTCTTCTTGCTCCGGGTCGTAAGCGAAGATGGTCGCCCACTGTCGCAGATCCGCACGGATGTCGAGCGTTACGCCGCATCGGGCGAGATCAACTTCACAGTGATCGACCAACAAGCTGCCATGGACGACGTGGTCGCCGCCTTCGAAGACGCCACCATCGACAGGCTCGACGGTCTGACTATCGAATTGGGAGATCGTTGGTTCAATCTGCGACCATCGAACACCGAGCCACTGCTTCGTCTCAATGCCGAAGCTCCGGACGAAGCAGGGGTTGCCTCGCTCGTGGAGAAAGTGAGTCGAATAGTGCGGAGTGAAACTTGAGTCTCATCGACCCGACATTGGCTCAGGTGCTGGTTTGCACCGTCGACAAGGCAGACCTCGTGGAGGACGCCGAGGCGAGTCGCCTCGAGTGCTCTGAATGCGGGCGGCGCTACCCGGTCGTTGACGGCGTCCCCCACATGATCGTCGAGGAGGCCGAGGGAGGGCCCGAAATCCAATGACCGAGATGCTTGCTCAGATCAGGAGCCTTGGGGAGCAGCTTCGCTGGGCCGCTGAGGTCCAGCCTCCGCACATCGGCACTTTCTCCGAAGTCTTGTACGCCGGGATGGGGGGATCCGGTATCGCCGGGGACTACGCCGGTGCCGTCGCTTTGCCCTTGGGGACTCGGGTGGTGGTTCACAAAGGTTACGGGCCGATCCCACCATGGGCGATCAGGGTCAGGCCGCTCGTGATCGCTGCTTCCTACTCGGGAAACACCGAAGAGACGCTCGACCTGGTCACCTCGGCATGGGAGTCCGGTCTGCCGGTGGCCACGGTCACCACAGGTGGCAAGCTCGGCGACCTCACGGCGCAGCACAAGTGGGGGACAGTGACTGTCCCGACCGGTCTCCAACCCCGCGCCGCCGCCGGCTACATGATCGGGGCGGTGATCCGCCTCCTGGAGGGAGCAAAGTCTCTCGACGACCATCGTCTCGCCTTTCTCGAAGCCGCCGACCTGGCCGACGAGATGACTGCTGAGGGAAGTCAGGCATGGGACCAGGCGGCAACCATCGCCGAGGCCCTCGAGGGCAGAGTCCCCATCATCTACGGAGGCGGTCCGATCTCGTCGGTGGTCGCGCAGAGATGGAAAACTCAGATCAACGAGAACGCCAAGGTGCCGGCGTGGTACTCGGTCCTCCCCGAGCTGGATCACAACGAGATCGTCGGATGGGAAACCATGCCAGAGCTGACCACGGAAACCCTGGGGATCGTCGTGCTCAGCGACAACTCGGACCACGATCGGGTGAAGAGCCGGATCTCGTTCACGAGAGACCTCACCAACGATGCCGTCCCCTGGGTAGGTGAAGTCGGGTCAAGCGGCTCTTCCCGGCTGGCCCGGCTCGTCTCGCTCACCGTCGTGGGTGATCTCGTGTCATGGATGCTCGCGGAGCGACTTGGCGTCGACCCCACGCCCGTAGCGACAATCGAGAAGCTGAAAAAACTCCTCGCCGACGCTTGAGCCGATGGAAAGAGAGCAATGAACTACGACATCGCCAACCCCGATCTCGCCGAAGGTGGCGCACGCAGGATCGCCTGGGCCGGTCGACGCATGCAGGTGCTCGAGACGGTCCGTGAACGTTTCCGTGAAGAAAGGCCCCTCGAAGGGCATGTTGTGGCGGCCTGTCTGCACGTGACCGCAGAGACGGCGAATCTCATGCTGGCTCTTCGCGATGGTGGCGCCGAGCCCATTCTCTGTGCCTCCAACCCGCTGTCCACCCAGGACGACGTTGCTGCGGCTCTGGTGGCTGATGGAATCCCGGTGTTTGCCATAAGGGGAGAGGACGACTCCACCTATTACAAGCACATCAACGCCGCCTTGGACCATGCTCCTGCCATCACCATGGACGATGGCGCGGATCTGGCCACGGTGCTTCACACCGATCGCCGGGACATCGAGGTGATCGGGTCGACCGAGGAGACGACAACGGGTGTCATCAGGCTTCGGGCCATGGCCGCCGACGGCACACTCCGGGTTCCGGTGGTTGCAGTCAACGACTCGGCGACGAAACATCTCTTCGACAATCACTATGGGACGGGCCAATCGACTTTGGACGGGATCATCAGGGCCAGCAACATCCTGCTCGCGGGTCAAAACATCGTGGTCGTGGGTTTTGGTGACTGTGGTCGCGGCGTCGCCAATCGTGCCGACGGCCTCGGTGCCAGCGTGATCGTCGTCGAAGTCGACCCGGTGCGTGCCCTGTCTGCGGCTATGAGTGGCTACCGGGTGATGACCGCCAGTGACGCAGCAGAGGTTGGCGACGTGTTCATCACCGTCACCGGCAACAAGCATGTTTTGCGGATGGAGCATTTCAACAAGATGAAAGACGGAGCGATCCTCGCCAACAGCGGCCACTTCGACATCGAGCTCGACCTGGCATCTCTGCGGGCCGAGTCGACCGGTCGTCGCCAGGTCCGGGACAACCTCGAGGAGTTCGACATGCCCGACGGGCGCCGCATCCTCCTCGCCGCCGAGGGGCGACTGGTCAATTTGGGCGCCGCCGAGGGTCATCCCGCCGATGTGATGGACATGTCCTTCACCAACCAGGCGCTGGCCGCCGAGTACCTGGTCGTCAATCAGGACACGCTCGAGCCCAAGATCTACACGCTGCCCTCCGAGATCGACGATCACGTCGCCTCGATCAAGCTCTTCCATCTCGGCGGCGGCCTGGAAACCCTCACCCCCGACCAAAAGGACTACCTCTCCGGCTGGCAGCAAGGGACGTAATCTGGTTTCCTAATGCCGAAACTCCCATATATGGGAGTTTCGGCGTTTAGTTCGTTGAGCGCGGGTTTGCTGGGTTTGTGTCAGGGTCGCCTCATATAGATAGGCACCATGATTTGTTCCGTATGCCACACAGTCGCTCTCGGGAGTCTTTGTGTCGGATGCCAGAGGACGTTGCATCCCGCCTCTGATCGAATCCTTCCCGGCGGGCTCCGTCTCATCGCGGCCTTCCACCACGAAGGGGCGGCCCGGACCCTCATGCATCATCTCAAATATCGGGGCGTGACCGCCTACGCCGAGTTGGTGGCCGACGTTCTAGAGCCAAGGCTGCCACGTCTGCCGCTGGTGCCGGTTCCCAGAGCCCTCTCTCGGAGACTCAGGTACGGGGTCGACCCGGCCCGTCTGATCGCAGCTGCGCTGGCAGACCGATTGCGGGTTCCCGTCATCGACGGGCTGACGCCTCCTCTGCACGCCCCGCGGCGCGCCGGGAGAGATCACTCTCGACCGGCGTCTCGGTTCCGAGCGCGATCGGCACTCAGGTCTCCGATGGTTGTTGTCGATGATGTGGTTACGACAGGGGCAACCGTCGCTGCCGCCGTGGATGCGATCGGACTGGACTTGGTGCGAGCCATCGCCGCGGCCAACGTTGTCCCCCATGTGTCTAACGTGACGCAATGTGACTAGTCCCAAGCCAGGAGGGGACGGAATTTGGCCACAGTTCTGATCGTCGACGACGCCGAGCTCTTTCGCGAGGCGTTGAAGGCGGCATTTAGACAAGAAGGCTTCGACGTCGTCGCCGTGGCCGCCGACGCCATGGCAGGCATCGATCTGGCCCGGGAGCACGAGCCCGATCTCGTCATGCTCGACCTCCTCATGCCCGGCATGTCGGGTCTCGAGGTGGTCGGCACCATCCAGAAGGCAAGCCCCCGCAGCAGGGTGGTCCTGCTCACGGCCTCGGAGTCAGCCGAGGATCTCCTGGCCGCGGTCAAAGCCGGAGCATCCGGATACCTCACGAAGAACACACCTCTGCCCAGGTTGGCGTCGGCGATGCGTGACGTCCTCGACGGAGGAGCTGTGATCTCCCCGGCCATGGGTGGAAAGCTGTTCTCATCGCTGCGCGACCTCCTCAGACACGCCGGGTCGACCGCGGGTCGTCGCGCCGAGCTGACCGGGCGAGAGATCGAGATTCTCGGCCTGGTGGGAGAAGGCAAGACCTCGAAAGAGATCGCGGACCAGTTGTACATCTCGGAGAACACCGTCCGCAACCATGTCCGCAACATCCTCGACAAGCTGGGAATGAAGTCGCGCTTCGAGGCCGTTAACTGGGCATACCGCGAAGGTCTCATCAGCATCAGATAACGCCATCGCGCCGGTCAAGTTCACGTGGCCGGTACCATCAGGGAGCCAGATGCCCATCTTTCAGAAGGTCCTTCGCGCTGGGGAAGGCAAGACCCTCAAGGAGTTCCAGAAGATTGCGGATGCAGTCAACGACCTGGAGCCCGAATTCGAGGCCCTCGGTGATGAGGAGCTGAAGTCGAAGACAACCGAGTTCAGAGACCGTATCGCCAACGGAGCGGAGTTCGACGACATCCAGGTCGAAGCCTTCGCCACCGTTCGAGAAGCGGCCAAGCGCACCCTTGGTCAGAGACATTTCGACGTTCAGATCGTGGGCGCCGCCGCACTCCACCGAGGCATGGTCGCGGAGATGAAGACCGGTGAGGGCAAGACCCTCGCTTCGACCATGCCCGCTTACCTCAACGCCCTGGCGGGCAACGGCGTGCACATGGTGACCGTCAACGACTACCTGGCCAGTCGCGACGCCGAGTGGATGGGTCAGATCTATCGCTTTTTGGGCCTTCGCGTCGGGCTCATCCAGAACAACATGCCCACCGCCGACCGCCATCCCGCGTACGCCGCCGACGTCACCTACGGCACCAACAACGAGTTTGGCTTCGACTACTTGCGAGACAACATGGCGATGGCGGCTGAGAATCGGGTGCAGCGAGGACATCCATATGCAATCGTCGACGAGGTCGACTCGATCCTGATCGATGAGGCCAGGACGCCCCTGATAATCTCAGGCAGGCTGGGAGACACGGCCAAGTGGTACCGCGACTTCGCCAAAATCGCCCGTCGCCTCCAACCCGAGGTCCACTACGAGGTGGATGAGAAGAAACGGCAGGTGCTGGTCACCGAGGACGGTGTGTCTCGGGTGGAGCAGATCCTCGGCGTCGAGAACCTGTACGATCACGCCGCCGTCGACTTCGTCCACCATCTCGAGACGGCCCTCAAAGCCGAGACCCTGTACCAAAAGGACGTCGAATACCTCGTCGACCATGGTGAGGTCAAGATCGTCGACGAGTTCACCGGTCGCGTCCTCGAAGGACGGCGCTACTCCGAGGGCCTCCATCAGGCGATCGAGGCCAAAGAGGGCGTGGCCATCAAAGAGGAGAACCAAACTCTCGCCACGATCACGCTCCAGAACTACTTCAGGCTCTACGACAAGCTGGCGGGAATGACCGGAACGGCCGAGACCGAGGCCGCCGAGCTGGCCTCGATCTACAACCTCGAGGTAGCGACGATCCCGACCAACATGCCCGTCGCTCGAGCCGACCAGGGCGATCTGGTCTACAAAACCGAGGCAGGGAAATACGAAGCCCTCATCCAGGACATCCGGTCCCGAAATGACAACGGCCAGCCGGTTCTGCTGGGCACGGTCTCCATCGAGAAGTCGGAGAGACTCGCGAGCGCGCTCGACAGGATCGGGATCAAACATGAAGTGCTCAACGCCAAGCACCACGCCCGTGAGGCCGACATCATCGCCCAGGCCGGCCGTCCCGGTGCAGTGACCGTGGCAACGAACATGGCAGGTCGTGGCGTGGACATCATGCTCGGAGGCAACCCGGAGGGAATGGCCAAGACCGAGCTGAAACAACGCGGTATCGACCCATCAGATCCTTCTTATGAAGAGCTCGAGCAGAAACTGACTGAGGAGTACGCCTCTCAGATCGAGCCTGACAAGCAGAAAGTGATCGAGGCGGGTGGTCTCTACGTGGTCGGCACCGAGAGACACGAGTCGCGACGTATCGACAATCAGCTTCGTGGCCGTTCCGGTCGTCAGGGCGACCCGGGGGAGAGCCGTTTCTACCTTTCACTCGAAGACGACCTCATGCGGCGCTTCCAGGGTGAGTGGGTGGCCGGCATCATGGAGCGACTGCGCCTGCCGGAAGACCAGCCGATCGAAGCGAAGATGGTGAGCAAGTCGATCGAGAGGGCGCAACGTCAGGTCGAGTCTCAGAACTTCGAGATCCGAAAGAACGTCCTGAAGTACGACGAGGTGATGAACACCCAGCGTGAGAACGTGTATGCCTGGCGCAAGTCCATTCTCGAAGGCACCGCATCCGAAGATCTGATCGACGACTGGATCGCGGACGCCATCTCTGATGCAGTCGAGTTGCACTTGGGAGACGGCGTCTCCAAGACGGAATGGGATTGGGACGGTCTCAAGCGGGAGATCGAGCAGTTCTACCCCACCAAGATCGATGTTTCCCAGTTCGAGGGCAGCTACGACGTGGACGATGTCATCGAATTCGCCGTGGATGAGGGGTTGCAGCGTTATCAGGAGCGCGAAGAAGAGCTCGGCAAAGAGATCATGCCGCGCGTCGAGAAGTCGGTGATGCTCTCGGTCATCGACAACAAATGGCGAGAGCACCTCTCCGAGATGGACTACCTACGTGCGGGTATTGGTCTTCGCGCCATGGGACAGCGTGATCCTCTAACCGAATACCAGCGTGAGGGCTATGACATGTTCATGGACATGGTCGAGTCGGTGAAACGGGACGCGGTCCGCTACCTGTTCCACGTCGAGGTGGCTCAACCCAAGAGTCAACTGCAGCGGGTCCAGCCAAATCCAACCGGGGGCAAAGGGCCGAGCAAGCCCGTCACATCGGACAAGGTGGGGCGAAACGACCCCTGTCCTTGTGGTAGCGGCAAGAAGTTCAAGCGCTGCCACGGCGCGGCTGCCTGATCGACAGGGGGACACATCTAGCCTGCGGACACATGCTCAGACTCTTGGCGGTGATCCTGGTCGCGTCGGTGGCATGTGCTTGGGGGGACACCCTTGGGATCAACGACATCGACACTCGGGCCAACCACTGAAGCGGATGCCGGGCAGTTCGTCGACGCCCTCGAGGCCAGGGGCCATAACGTGGCGGGCACCGGCCTAATTGAGACATTCTGTCTCGACTGACCGAAAGCTCAGCCGGTCTCGCTTCCAGCCGGGTAGGCCATAAGCTGGTGTGACCGTGGACATCTCCGACCCCATGGCTTTTGCTTCCGCGCTGCGCCAGCGGCTCGATAACGCGCGTGGATTCCTCGATCTCGAAGGCAAGGGCGCAGAGCTCGACGACCTGCGGAGCCAGGCTTCGTCATCAGACCTTTGGGACAATCCCGACCGGGCACGTGTGGTTGGCCAGCGTTTGGCCCGTTACGAAGCACTTTTCGAAAAGGTCCAGGGTCTCGACACCAAGATCGAAGATGCAGAAGTCCTTCTGGAGCTGGCGACTGAGGCTGGAGATGACGACTCTCGCGAGGAGGCGATCGGCTTTCTCCGCGAGGCGGACTCCGCTCTCGATGAGCTCGAAATGGAATCGTTGTTCTTCGATGAGTACGACGAAGCCGATGCCATTCTCAGTGTTCATGCGGGAGCCGGGGGAGTGGACGCCCA
>Ga0299907_10000620_pt1 | contig 18017 bp, 18 predicted proteins | sample RVTome_16_FD_198680 | JGI IMG/M metagenome (GOLD analysis project Ga0299907, IMG submission 198680) | Soil microbial communities from uranium-contaminated site in the Upper Colorado River Basin, Wyoming, United States - RVT152D67 (version 2) ...
TCGTTCGTCTTCGACATCGCTCGTTCCTCGCGTCCTCGGACGCTTCCGGTCGGCGCGGCCGGGCGCTCCTCCGACCCGGACCGATCCGCTCCCTCGGCCGAGCGGTCTCCCGTCGGCTCGCCAATCCAAAAGCGTAGATCCCCGAACGGTCCGCGGCAAGCGCCGCGGCGTCCCTATGCCCCGGCGCGCGTAGCCGATACCGTTGGCCCATGACCCGACCCGCCGCGACCCCCGGACTCGAGGAGTTCCTCGCCCTCGCCCGACCCGGCGCGCTCGTTCCGGTGGCGCTCGAGCTCCCGCTCGATCTCGACACCCCGGTCACGGCGTTCGCGAAGCTCGCCGACCCGCCCTTCGGCTTCCTCCTCGAATCGGCCGAGGGCGGGGAGCGCTGGGCGCGCTACAGCTTCCTCGGCTCCTCCCCCCGCGAGGCGTGGCGGCTGGACGGAGATCGGATCCGCCGGTGGAGCCCCGGGGCCGGCTGGGGCGACCCCGAGCCGACCGACGATCCGTTCGCGGCGTTCGAGCGCTGGATCGGACGCTACGAGCCGGCGGCGCCCGAAGGTCTGCCGCGGTTCTGGGGAGGCGCGGTGGGATACTTCGGGTACGACACGGCGCGCTGGCTCGAGCGCCTCCCGGACGCACCGCCGCGCGATCTCGAGGTTCCCGACGCGTGCTTCATGGCCACCGACCGCGTCCTCATCCTCGACAACCTGCACGCGACGGCCCTCGCGGTGCGCGCCGTCCCCATACCCGGCGCCTCGCGCGGCGACCGCGCCGCGCTCGAGGCGCTCCACGCCGGCGCCGTGGACTCGCTCGAGGAGTGGACGCGGCGCCTGGCGCGGCCGCACGGCCTTGCGCCCCTCCCGGCGGAGGGCGGGGAGGGCGTCGGGGCGCGCGGCAACCGCACGCGCGAGGACTACGAGGCCGCGGTGGGGCGCATCCGCGAGTACATCGCCGCCGGCGACGCCTACCAGGTCGTCGTGTCGCAGCGGGCGAGCGCTCCGTTCGACGCCGATCCGCTCACGCTCTACCGCGCCCTCCGGCAGAGCAACCCGTCCCCCTACCTGTTCTACATCGACCTCGACGGCGTGCGTCTCATCGGGTCCTCGCCCGAAACCCTCGTGCGCGTCGAGGACGGCGAGGTCACCGTGCGCCCGATCGCGGGCACGCGCCCTCGCGGCCGCGACCCGGAGGAGGACGCCGCGCACGAGCGCGACCTGCTCGCGGACGAGAAGGAGCGCGCCGAGCACCTGATGCTCGTCGACCTCGGCCGGAACGACGTGGGGCGGGTGGCGCGGCCGGGCACGGTCCGCGTGCCCCGGTTCATGACCGTCGAGCGTTACAGCCACGTGATGCACCTCGTGAGCGAGGTCACCGGCGAGCTGCGGCCGGAGGCGACCGCGATCGACGCGTTCCGGGCGTGCTTTCCGGCGGGCACGCTCACCGGCGCGCCCAAGGTGCGGGCGATGGAGATCATCGACGAGCTCGAGCCCACGCGGCGAGGCCCGTACGGGGGGGCCGCCGGCTACGTGGGCTACGGCGCGCGCACACTCGACATGGCGATCATCATCCGCACCATCCTCGCCGTGGAGGGCGAGGCGCACGCGCAGGCCGGCGCCGGGGTCGTGTACGACTCCGACCCCGGCCGCGAGTGGGAGGAGACGCGGCACAAGGCGCGAGTGCTCCTCCAGGCGCTGTCGGCCGTGGGGGCCGGCCGGGGCGCTCCCGGGACGCCCGGGTGAGGACCGCCGCGCCCCGGCCGCGGCGGGGTCGCCCGTGGGAGGACGCATCATCGTATGGACGCATAGTCGATGCGGACGCATCCTCATATCGAGGTGCGGCTCGCACGCGGGAACGAAATGATGACCGGGCCCACGCAGGTCACCATCACGCGGCTGGCCGAAGCCCTCTGAACACGACCGGGCTCGTGCACGAGGCGCGCGAGATGAGCCGGACAATGTGACCATGGACGACGCGCGCAGCGATCGAATCGGCCGTCTCTTCGAGGAGGCGCTCTCGCTTCCGCCGAGCGGGCGCGACGCGTTCCTCGATGGAGCATGCGAGGGAGACGACGAGCTCAGGGCCGAGCTCGTCTCGCTGCTCGATCGGCACGACGAGGCGCCCGACGATCTGGAGGACCTGGCGGCGCGGCTGCTGCCCGAGGCGATCGCCGCGGCGACGGAGGCGATGTCGGACGATCCGCTGGTCGGGAGCCGGCTCGGGCGCTACGAGATCCTGGATCGTCGCGGGAGCGGCGGCATGGCCGTCGTGTACCGGGCCCGCGACCGGACGCTGGAGCGCACGGTCGCCCTCAAGCTCCTCCCGCCCAGCCTGAGCGCGGACGAGGAATCGCGCGCCCGCTTCCTGGCCGAGGCCCGCGCCGCCTCCGCCCTCGATCATCCGAACATCGGCGTCGTGCACGAGGTCGGGAGCTTCGCGCCCGAAGGCGGCGGCCCGGCGCGCCTCTACATCGCCATGGCGTACTACGAGGGCGAGACGCTGGCGGAGAGGCTCGGCCGCGGCCCCCTGTCGGTGCGTGAGGCCGTCGACATCGGGCGACAGGTCGCGGCCGGGCTGGCGGCGGCGCACGGGAAGGCGATCGTCCACCGCGACATCAAGCCCGCGAACCTCCTCATCACCCCGCAGGGGGTCGCGAAGATCGTGGACTTCGGGGTCGCGAAGCTCCTCGAGCGGACCGGGATCACCCGCACGGGGGCCTCGGTCGGAACCGTCGCCTACATGAGCCCGGAGCAGGCGGCGGGCGAGGCGGTCGACGCGCGCTCCGACATCTGGTCCCTCGGCGTCGTGCTCTACGAGGCGCTGACGGGGCGCCGTCCCTTCCGGAGCGGCGATCAGCGCGCCCTCATCCACGCGATCCTCGACGGAGACCCCGAGCCGCTCGCGGGCGCCCGGCCGGACGCGCTACCCGGGCTCATCGACGCGGTGTCGCGCTGTCTCGAGAAGAACCCGCACCGACGCTTCCAGACGGCCGACGCGCTGGAGGCGGCGCTGTCGACGGCGGCGGCCGATCTCGCGGGGGGGTCGGCGCGCGCGCGCGCTCCGGGGGGGCCGGCGAGGACCGTGACGCCATTCCGGATCGCCGGCGCCGCCGCGGCCCTCCTGGCGCTCGGCGCGCTCGGGTTCGGGCTCTACCGGGCCGGCGCGCCGCCGACACGGGTCGAGGGGGGCTCGCCCACGCTCGCCATCCTGCCCCCGGTCCCGGTGGGCGGCGACACGGCCCTCGCCCGTCTCGCGGACGAGCTGGTGGTGACGCTGAGCGCGAACCTCACCGGACTCGGGAACCTGGCGATCGTGGACGCGATCAGCATCCTCGCGCACGCCGAGGATGGCCGCGAGTTCGGATTCGAGGGCGGCGGCCGGCTGGCGCGCGATCTGGGGGCCAGCGCGTTCGTGATCGGGACGCTGCGCAACGCCGGCCCGGAAGTCCGGCTCGAGTTCCAGGTGCACCGGACCGCGGATGGCGCGCTGCTCGACCGCGGGGCGGTCGACGCGAGCCCCGACGACCCCGGGTCCATGGCGGACACGGCCGCCTTCGCCATCCTCGACGCCGTGTGGGAGGAGGGCGACCCGCCCGCGCCCAACCGGGCCGCGATCTCGACCTCGTCGGTGCCGGCCCTCAGGGCGTACTTGCGCGGCGAGCGCGCGTTCGCCAGGGGCTCGTACGGCGACGCGATCGAGGCGTTCGAGGAGGCGTTCGCGATCGACTCGACCTTCTGGTTCGCGTACTGGCGCTCGCTCTACCCGCGTTCGCACGTGCTCGAGCGCCCGGCCGACCCGGAGCTGGTCGAGAAGGTGCGCGAGCACCGGGCGGAGCTCCCCACGCAGGACCGGCTGCTCGTGGAGAGCGGGATGGGGGCGACGCTCACCGAGCGGCTCGACCTCCTCGAGCGTCTCGTACTGCGCTACCCGCATTACTGGCCGGCATGGTGGGCGTACGCGAACACGCTCGTCCACTGGGGGCCCTACGTCGGCCGCACGGCGGCGGATTCGAGGGTCGCGCTCGAGCGGGTCGTGGCGCTCAACCCCGGCTTCGCGACCGGGTGGGACCACCTGTTCTGGATGGCGGAGGTGGAGCACGACACGGCCCTCGCGGAACGGGCCATGCGACGCGTGCTCGCCATCCAGGCCGGTGACGAGGCGCGGGCCGAGTATCGCGAGTTGGTCGGGTTCAGATACGAGGTGCTGCGGTCCGGTCTCGAGCACCCCGACACCCTGGCCACGGTCGCGACGTGGCTGCGCGCACACCCGCAGGTCATGGAGATGGCCGTGTGGGGGCTGGCGGCCTCGTGGATGCCCCGCGCGCAGCACCGGCTGAACGAGCGGCTGCTGGCGCTCGGACAGACCGCCCGCGTCACGGCCGCCATCGAGGGCGGGAACGCGCTCGCGTGGGTCGCGCGTGGCGCGTGGGACTCCGCGCTGGTGGCCGTCGATCGGTGGAGGAGGGTGGCGGATGCCGCCGGAGGGCTCGAAGCGTACGGTCTGGTCGTCACGGGCGCGGCCCTCGGGGTCCTGGCGCCCGAGGAGGCGCGCCGGCGCCGGCCCGCCCCGTCGGTCGGCGGCGGCGGCCCCGAGGATCCCGGTGTGCACGAGGACCAGCTCGCGTGGCTGGATGGCGTGCTCGCGCACGCCGAGGACGACGCCGACGGCCTCTCGCGATCGATCGAGCATCTCGGCTCGGACCCCGCGGCGACCCCGGGCGGCTCGCCGCGCCGCGACGCGCTGCGCCGGTCCCTGCACGCGCTCCGCACGGAAGCCACGGGCGATCGGGAAGCGGCCGCCGAAGAGCTGGTCTCGCTGGAGCGCGAGCTGGCGGACCGGTTCGCCACCGTATGGCTCACGGTCCGCCACCCCTACGTGAGCTCGCTCCACCGCGTCCTGGCGGCGCGCTGGCTCCGGGAGCTGGGCGATGAGGCACGGGCCGGCGAGCTCCTCACCTGGTACGAGTCGGTCCCGGGGGCCCGGGGGCCGTGGATCACGGCCCATCAGGTCGGGCTCGGCGTGATCACGCTCCTCGACCGGGCCGAGATCGCCGAGGCCCTGGGGAGCGAGGCGGAGGCCCGCCGGCTCTACGTCCGCTTCCTCGAGCTCTTCGACCAGCCCGCCCCCTCCATCGAGCCCATGATCGGGCGGGCCCACGCCGGTCTGGAGCGCCTGGGCCCACCCTGAAGGGTCCCCGTCGGGCGGTGGGGTCAGGGTGGATCACGACGGTCGGCGCGCGCCGCGCCCGCCTCGAGCCATGCGCAGCGGCCCTCTGCCTCGCGCGCCCCTCCGGCTTCGAGCCAGTCGCGAATCCGGTCCGCGGACGACTCGATCGCGGTCTCACCCGGGGGAAGGAAGAGGATGCCGGGGAAGCTCCTCCCCGCATGCCGGAACGCGGTCGCCAGCCGGGTGAAGTCGGCGTAATTCCGGGTCACGAGGAGGCACTCGTCCTCGATGGCCGATTCGAGCAGCAGGCGCGCATCGGCGCACGCCAGCTCGCGCTCGGCGCCGACGTGCAGGGCGCGGATGCCGCGACGCTCGAGGGCGTCGCACAGGACGGGGGGCACCGTGCGATCGAGAAGGAGCCAGATCACGACGCGTCGCCGCCCGCGAGCCGCCGATTCCGCTCGAGGATCCGGCCGATCTCCGCGGGGAACGCGGCGGCGTAGGCGAGCGCGTCGACGAGGGCGTCGCGCCCGACCCACGAGAAGTGGCTCTCGACGCGCTCGCCGATCTCCCGCTCGTCGCCGGCCACCTGCGCGACCTCCCACACTTCGGGTCCGCCGCGCACCGCGGCGCGGCGCCCGAACGCGGTGTCCCGGAACTCGAGCTCGCGGAACCGGTGGGCGGCGAGCCACTCGCGCACGACGTTCCGGAGCCCCTCCGAGGGGGACCATTCGAGCGCGGCGAAGCGCTCCTCCAGCTCGGCCTCGAGCTCCCCCGGCAGGCGGGTGCACAGCGGTCGCGGCAGCGGCATGTATACATAGTATACGAGCGTGCCGCGGGGGACAACGCCCCTCGACGTCTGGCGCGGGCCGGCGGCGCGCCGTCTCTTGCACCCGGTGAGCCTGAACCGCGACATCGCCCGGAGGATCGAGCGGCCGGAGGACAAGCGCGCGTACGTCCGCGACCTCTTCGCCGGCGTGGCCCACCGATACGACCTCACCAACGACGTCCTGTCCCTGGGTCTCCACCGGCGCTGGAAGCGGCGGCTGCTCGAGCTGGCCGACATCCGTGCGGGCCAGACCGTGCTGGACCTGGCCGCCGGCACGGGAGATCTGGCACGCGGGGCGATCGAGGCGGCGGGCGGCGATCTCGCCGTCGTGGCCGCCGACCTCACGCCCGAGATGATGCGCGTGGGGACCCGGAGGAAGGGGCCGGCCCTCGACGGGTGGATCGCGGCGGACGCGGGCAGCCTCCCGTTCGCGGATGGGCGCTTCGACCGCGTCCTCATCGGGTACGGGCTCAGGAACTTCGCACGGCTCGAGCGCTGCCTCGCCGAGGTCCTGCGTTGCCTCAAGCCGGGAGGAAGGCTCGTGGCGCTCGATTTCGGACACCCTCCCCACCCCGGGTTCGGGCGGGCGTACCGCGGGTACCTCGAGGTCGCGACCCGCGCGGTCGGCTGGGCGCTCCACCGGGACGCGGAGTCGTACGTCTACATCCTGGAGTCGCTCCGGCGGTTCCCGGGGCAGCGTGGGGTCCAGCGCCTCATGGAGGAGGTGGGGTACGCGCGCGCGGGGTTCGAGGACCTCTGGTTCGGGACGATGGGGATCAACTACGGGGAGCGCCCGGAAGCGGGCGGCTGAGCCAGGCCGCCTGCCCGGTCGCCCGGTGTGTCAGCTCGCGTCGCTCTCGGCCTTCCAGACGGTGATCTGACGGTGACCCCCGTCCGCCTCCTCGAGGCGGACCGTCAACGTGTCGCCGTCGCCGATCCGGAGGTCGTCGCGCATCTCCTGCGGGATCGTGATGCGCCCGCCGCTCCCGACCGTGATCGTCGAGTAGTACATGACGCGAAAGATCGCCATATCACCTCCGTGGTGGGCTCCCGTGGCCCGGCAGGGCTTTCGAGCCGGCCGATGGACGAGACCCGCGAGCCGGCGGGATTGCGGGGATCACGCGGTATTATGCGGTCCACGGGGGCGGCGCGGTAGGGGCCCCGGCGCTCCATACCTGCCATTGTGGCATTTCAGCCCGGCGGCTCGAGATCCCACGCGCGATCCCACCCCGTCTCGCTGCCGTCCACGAGCCGGGCGTCGACCGCGCTCTTGAGCTCCTCGGCGACCTGCTCGCTCAGGAGCCCGCGCCGGTACGCGTCGTCGATCGCGGCCCGGCCCGCGCGCAGCATGCGCTCGCTCGCCCGCGCGAGTTGCCGCCCCCGCACGAGCTCGTGCTCGCCCGCCGTCCGCTGCGCATCCCGGGCGGCCGTCTCGCGGATGCGCTCGAGCGTCGACCTGAGCGACTCGTAGGTGGCGCGCGACAGCCCGCCTTCGGCCCACGCGTCCTCGAGGGCGTCGAGCTGGGCGCGGGTCTCCCAGATCCGTCCGAGTGCCGTCTCGTAGTCGCGCTCCTCGGGCCGCAGGCCGATGAGGCCGAAGCGATCGAGCACCCACCGCATGCCGAGCCCCTGGACGAGCAGCGACAGCAGCACGGCCCCGAACACGACCGCGATGAGCTCCGCGCGCAGCCCCGGCGTGATCGCGCCCGCCGCCGGGATCCCGAGCACGAGCGCGATCGGGATGGAGCCGCGCACCCCACCCCAGTCGACCACGGTCACCCAACCCCGCGGGAGCCGCACCCCGCCGAGCAGGCGATCGACCCCGAACGCCCCTCGCACCACGAGCGCCCGCACCGCCAGCATGAGCGCGTACGCGGCCAGGATCGCGCCCGCGAAGCCGAGCAGCCGGTCGATCTCGAGCTCGAGCCCGATGAGGAGGAAGAGGAGGGAGTTCGCGATGAACGACGCGGCATCCCAGAAGTGGGCGAGCGAGACGCGCGTGCTGGGGCTCATCGAGAACATCACGCCGTAGTTCCCGATGATGAGACCGGCGACCACCACCGCGATCACGCCCGACATCGCGAAGCGGTCGGCGAACAGGTACACGCCGTACGCGAGCACGAGCGACATGACCACCTCGATCAAGTGGTCGTCGATGCGGCCCAGGATGCGGTGCGTGAGGTACCCGAACGCGAACCCGACGATGGCGCCTCCCGCGACCTCGCGCGTGAACTCGATGAGCGCCTCCGAGACCGTGACCGGGTGACCGGTGGCGACATCCACGGCGATCAGGAACAGCACGACGCCGATCCCGTCGTTGAACAGCGATTCGCCTTCCACGAGGACCGACAGCTCGTGCGATACGCCGTGCTCCTTGAAGATGGCGAGCACCGAGATGGGGTCCGTCGGGCTCAGCATCACCCCGAGGAGGAGTGCGACCTCCAGCGGAAGCGGGAGCCCGAGCCAGCGGAAGGCCCAGTAGCTCCCGAACCCGAGGAGCAGCGTGGAGACGAGGGTGCCGGGGAACGCCAGCAGTAACACGCGCCGCCAGTTCCGGACGAGGAGCGCGAGATCCATCTTCAGGCAGCCCTCGAACAGCAGCGGGGGCAGGAAGATGAACAGGATGAGGTCGGTCGAGAGCTCGAACGGCGTGAACTCGCCGACCGCGCCCAGCGCGAGCCCGACGAGGACGAGGGCGATCGTGTAGGGGAGCCGGATGTACTTGGTCGCGATGGCGACGATCACCGCGATCAGCAGGAGCTCGACGACCGGCGTCGGACCTGTCACGACTGCCTCCCTCCCGCGGGCGTCCGCCGGCGTTCCGCTCGGCGTGGCGGCGGTTGCTGACAGCAGGTATCATCGGCCCCGTGAGCGCGCCAGCGATACGCCTTCGAGGCGTCAGCAAGCGATACGGGAAGAAGACGGCGGTCCGCGATCTCGATCTCGAGGTTCCGGTGGGGTCGATCTACGGCCTCATCGGCCCCAACGGCGCCGGCAAGACCACGTCGATCCGCATCATCCTCGACATCATCGGGCCGGACGAGGGCGAGGTCGCCGTGTTCGGGTCGCACGACATCGAGGCGGAGCGCGCCCGCATCGGCTACCTCCCCGAGGAGCGTGGGCTGTACGCGAAGATGTCGGTCATCGAGCACCTCGTCTTCTTCGGCGAGCTCAAGGGGATGGATCGCCGCAGCGCGCGGCGCGAAGCCGCCCGGGGACTCGAGCGCATCGGGCTGGCCGAGGAGTCCGACGACAAGATCGAGTCGCTCTCGAAGGGGATGGCCCAGAAGGTCCAGTTCCTCGCGACCATCCTTCACCATCCCGACCTCCTGATCCTCGATGAGCCCTTCAGCGGGCTCGATCCGATGAACGTCGACCTGTTCAAGACGATCGTGCTCGAGCGGCAGCGCGAGGGTGCCACGCTCCTCTTCTCGACGCACATGATCGAGGATGCCGAGCGCCTCTGCGAGCGCGTGTGCATGATCGCGGGCGCCACGAAGGTGCTGGATGGAAGGGTCTCCGACGTGAAGGCGGCCGCCGGCCGCAGCGAGGTCGCGATCTCGTTCGAGGGCCCCTCGCGCTTCCTCGACGCGCCCGGTCTCGTGGAGCGGGTGGCGGACCACGGCCGCTACGTCGAGGTCCGGCTGGTGGACGGAGCCGACCCGCAGGAGCTGCTGCGACGCGCGGTGGACGCGGGCGTCCGTCTGTCACGCTTCGAGCTCGTGGAGCCGTCGCTGCGCGAGATCTTCATCGAGAAGGCGACGGCGGCCGGCGTGTCGCCCGAGGACGCGCCCGAGCAAGAGGCGGCGGCGTGAACCCGTTCACGCGGAAGGTCCGCGCCGTGATCCGGCGCGAGTTCATGCAACGCGTCCGCTCCAAGTGGTTCCTCGTCTCGACCCTCGGGATCCCGGCCCTCATGATCGGGCTCGTGTTCCTGGCGGGCTTCTTCGTCGCGCAATCCGATGACGACACGGGGGCGGCCGCCACGGTCGGCGTCGTCGACCCGACCGGCCGGGTCGCGGACGTCCTCGTGGAGGAGCTCCTCGCCGACTCGGTCCTCGCGGCGAGGGCCGAGGGATTCGAGCGGTCCACGGAGGAGGAGATCCGCGCCGGTCTCTCCGGGTCCGCCTACGACCTCCTGCTGCTCCTCCCTGAGGACATCCTCGAGCGGTCCGACCCGCGCTCGCGCGACGCGAGCGAGCGAGCCCGCCTGTTCGCGCTGGACAACGTCCCCGAAGGGCGCCAGCGCAGCGTGCGCGACGCGCTCAGCCGCGCCCTGGTGCGGGTGCGGCTGGCGGATGCGGGCCTGGAGGATGTCGATGCCGAGGCCCTGCTCCGGAGCGCGCCGATCTCGGTCGTGAACGTCACCGAGACGGGCGAGGCCCGCTCCCAGGAGCTCTACCAGGTCATCAGCTTCATCATCGACTTCCTGTTCTACATGGTGCTGCTCATCTACGGCCAGATGATCATCCGATCGATCATCGAGGAGAAGGCGTCCGACATCGTGGAGGTGATGGTGTCGTCGCTCCGGCCGTGGGAGCTCATGCTGGGGAAGATCATCGGCGTGGGCGCCGTGGGGCTCGCGCAGCTCGCCGTATGGGCCGTGGTGATCGGGCTCACGGCGCTCCTCGGGCTGACCGGCGCGGGAGCCGCGCTCGCCGAGGCGGGGGTCGACCTGTCGGCGATCGCGCTTCCGTGGAGCACCACGCTCCTCGTCCTCCTCTTCCTCGTGCTCGGGTACCTGCTGTACGCCGGGCTGTTCGCGGGGACGGGCGCCACGATCAGCTCCGAGAGCGACGCGCAGCAGGCGGCCCTCCCGGTCACGCTGCTCATCGTGGTCCCGTTCATCGCGGTCCAGGGGATCATCCAGAGCCCCAACTCGATCTGGGCGGTCGTGTTCTCGCTGATCCCCTTCTTCAGCCCTCTCGCCATGCCGCCGCGTCTCATGATCTCGACGGTCCCGGCGTGGCAGATCGCGGCCTCGATCCTCCTCCTCGTGGCGTGCGTGCTCGGCGCGGCCTGGGTGGCGGGACGGATCTATCGCGTGGGCATCCTCATGAAGGGGCAGCGCGCGAACCTCCCGGAGGTCCTGCGGTGGGTGCGGCACGGCTGACGCTCGCCGCGCTCCTCTGCTCCACGGCGGGGTGTGGAGAGGCGCCCCGCTCGTTCATCCTCGCCGCCGCGACGTCCCTCTCCGACTCCGGTCTGCTCGACACGCTAGTCTCGCGCTATGCGCGCGAGCGGCCGGACACGCGGGTCCGGGTCGTGGTGCTGGCGAGCGGCCGTGCGCTCGACCGGGGGCGGCGCGGGGGTGCCGATGTCCTCCTCGTCCACGCCCCCGCGGCCGAGGACCGCTTTCTCCGCGACATGACCGGGGCGGAGCGCATCCCGGTCATGTACAACGACCTCCTGATCGTCGGGCCGCCGGACGATCCGGCGGGGATCGCCGGTGTGCGCGAGCCCGGGCGCGCCCTGGCCCGCATCCAGCGCGCCGGATCGCTCTTCCTCTCCCGCGGCGATGGGTCGGGCACGCACGAGCGCGAGCTCGCGCTGTGGCGGGATGCGGGGCTCCGACCGGGCGGGCGCGGGTACCGCGAGGCGGACGAAGGCGAGGGCGCGACGCTCCGCGCCGCGAGCCAGCGGCGGGCCTACGCGCTCACGGACCGGGCCACGTTCGCCGCGCTCGAGCCCGCGCTCGACCTCGAGCCGCTCGTCCAGGGCCACGCATCGCTGGCGAACCTGTACTCGGTCATACTCCCGGGTGGATCGCCCGGAGCCGAGGCGGCGGTGGACTTCGCCGACTGGCTCACCTCCGCGCGCGGTCGCGGCGCGATCACCGGCTTCCGCCACGATGGGGCCGGATTCCCGCTGTTCGCGTCGCTGCTGGTCGGGTGGTCCCTCCCGTTCCCGGGCGGCGCCGGGCATGACGAGATGTCCGAAGATTCGGCCTCGGACGGGGTTACGCGACCGGTTCCCTGAGCCGGAGCGGCCACCCGGACCCGGCCGGGGCCGCCCGCGCTTGTAGAGGAATCGTCGCCACCCCCAAGTTTCGGGTGGCGCCGCGAGGCCGCGCACGTCATCCCATCCGGGGGAACGGTGGACCCTCTCCTCGAAGCCCTGCGTCTGATCACGTCCGGCGACCTGTACGTCTGGAACGTCATCATCCGCTCGCTTCGCATCAGCGGCACGGCGCTGCTGCTCGCCGTCCTGCTCGGGCTCCCGATCGGCGCGCTGGTCGGTCTGAGCCGCTTCCGCTTCCGCTCCGGGGTCGTCGCGGTGATGAACACCGGGCTCGCGCTGCCGCCCGTCGTGGTGGGTCTGGCGGTGTTCCTGCTCCTGTCGCGGTCCGGCCCCCTCGGCGCGCTCGACATGCTGTACACGCCGTGGGCGATGATCCTGGCGCAGACCGTGATCGCGGGCCCGTACATCGCCGCCGTGGCCCTCGCGGCCACGGAGTCCGTGCCCTCGGAGGTGCGGCTCCAGGCGCGGGCGCTCGGCGCCGGCCGGCTCCAGACGGTGCTCCTCCAGCTGCGCGAGGTCCGCACGTCCCTGGTCGCCGCCGTGGCGGCCGGGTTCGGCGCGATCATCAGTGAGGTCGGGGCCGTGATGATCGTGGGCGGAAACATCCTCGGCGAGACCCGCGTGCTCACGACGGCGATCGTGCTCGAGACCGGGCGGGGCGACCTGGGGGTCGCCATCGCCATGGGGATCGTGCTGCTCGCGGTGGCGCTGTACGTGAACGTCCTCCTGCTGCTGCTGGGCCGCCGGACGATCCGGCGCCCGCTGAGCGCGTGATCCGGTGACCCTCCCGCTCCTTATCGGCGACCGCCTGCGGCGCACTCGGGGACCGAGGACCGTCCTCGACGTGGACCGGGTCGAGGTGTTCGAGGGCGAAGCGCTCGCGGTCCTGGGGCCCAACGGCGCCGGCAAGTCGACGCTCCTCCTCCTGCTCGCGATGCTCGAGGCGCCCTCGGGGGGCCGCGTGACGTTCCGGGGACACGGCGGGGCGCGCGCCGAGCGCGAGCTCCGCGCGTCGGCGGCGGTCGTCCTCGAGCGCCCCCACCTGTGGCGCGAGTCCGTCGGCTACAACGTCGGGCTCGGTCTGCGCCTGCGCGGCCTCCCCCGTGTAGAGACCGACCGGCGCGTCCACCGCGCCTGCGATGCCTTCGGGCTCGGGGACCTCATCACCGCCCCGGTGACGTCGCTCTCCCGCGGGCAGGAGAAGCGGCTGGCGATCGCCCAGGCCCTGGTCCTCGAGCCGGAGCTCCTGTTCCTCGACGAGCCGACGTCCGGGCTCGACGCCGACGCCCGCGAGGCGCTGCGGCGGGACCTCGCCACGCTGGTCCGCGATCGGGCCACCACGCTCGTGCTCGCCACACACGACCGGAACGAAGCCTTCCACCTCGCCGACCGGGTGGCCGTGCTGCGCGACGGCTCGATCGTGCAGTCGGGGTCGCCGGTCGACCTGTACGCGGACCCCGCCGACCGGTACGCGGGCGTGCCGACGGGGGCCGAGCTCGTCCTCCCCGGGATGATCATCGCGGCCGAGCGCGGGGCCCTCACGGTCGACGTGGGCGGGCTGAGGCTGTCCGCGGTGGGGGACGGAGCGGTCGGGCCCGCGGTGCGGATCGGGTATCGTCCCGAGGATCTCGTCCTCGGGCGCGCGGTGCCCACGGCGGGCGACCTTTCGGCCCGCAATCTCTTCTACGCCACGGTGGCCGAGCGGCGCGACGAGGCCGGCCTCGCGCGCGTGCGGCTCAGGGGCCCGGTCGACGTGGCCGCGCTCGTCACCCGCGCCGCGGCCGACCAGCTCGAGCTCGCCCCGGGGAGCCGGGTCACGGTGCGGATCAAGGCGACCGCGCTGCGCGTGTACGCCGCCGCGTCGCGCACGGAGCCGGCGTCGGTCGCCCCCGAGACCTCCGCGGAACTGCCGGACGCGGACGCACCCGCCGGCGCGCCGGGCGGGCGCGACGCCGTCCCGGATGGCGATCGCGCCGAAACACCGGCGGATGCCGCTGTGTCCGCCGACGACGACGGCGCGCCACCGGACGATCGCGGCCCGCGGCTCGACGGGCGGCCGGAGGTCCCGGCGGACGCCACCGGCGCCACGGGTCGGTGACGGGACCCGGCGACCGGCGCCGCGTCCTCGTCGTGGAGGACGACCCCGACGCGGCTTCCGTGCTCGCCGACTACCTGACGCAGGCCGGCTTCGCCGCGCACGTCGCGCACGACGTCGACGAGGCGCTCGCCACGGCCCGGGCACACGCCCCCGACGTCCTCATCACGGATCTCCGCCTCCGCGGGCCGCGCGGCGGGCTCGATCTCGTCCGCGCGCTCGCCGGCGAGCCCGGGGCTCCGCCGCTCATCTTCGCGGTATCCGGCTACGCCACGCGGGAGGAGCGCGAGGAGGCGAGCGCGCTCGGCGTCGAGGGGATCTTCTCCAAGCCGTTCGATCCCGACGCGCTCGTCGCCCGGCTTCGTGCCCGGCTGGAGGATCCGCCACGGGGGTGAAACCTCCATTCCACATCGTCGTATCTGCGGTATGGACGCGGATCCCCGTGCGGCGACCTCCCTCGCAAACGACCCCGGCCGCTTCGAGTTCCTGGCGGAGGCGGGGCGCGTCCTCGTCTCGTCGCTCGACTACGAGGCCACGCTCGACTCGGTCGCGCGTCTGGCGATCCCCCGTCTCGCGGACTTCTGCACCGTGTTCATCGTCGAGGATGACGGGCGCTCCCGCCGCGTCGTCCTCGCCCACGCGGATCCCGACGTGGAGCGGCGGCTGCGCGATCTCCTCTCCCGTCACCTCTCGGGTCCCGAGAACCCGCGCAGCCTGGCGAGCCGCGTGCTCGCGACCGGCGAGCCCGTCGTCCTGCGGGAGGTGTCACCGGAGTTCTTCGAGCGGATGTACGAGCACGCGCCCGAAGTCAGGGAGTACGTACGGAGGGTGAGGCCGCGGTCCGCCATGAGCCTCCCGCTCTCGGTGCGCGGGCGGGTTCTCGGCGCGCTGAACTTCGGGGTCTCCGCCGGGCGCGCCCCGTACACGGATGAGGACATCGAGCTGGCGCGGGAGCTCGCCCACCTCGCCGGGCTCGCCATCGAGCACGCGCGGCTGTACAAGGCCGAGCGGCGGGCGGTCAACGCCCGGGAGGAGGTGCTCTCGGTCGTGTCGCACGATCTCCGGACGCCGCTCAACGCGGTGTCCGTGGGCGCGCGCGTGATCGACGGGGTGCTCCGCCGCGGGGGGGAGCTCGACGAGTCCGACCACGAGGTCCTGCGCAGACAGGTGCGCGTCATGCTGCGCGCGATCGCCGGCATGGATGGTCTGATCGCCGATCTCCTCGATGCCGCGCGGCTGGACGCGGGCACCTTCTCGATCGAGTCCCTCCCCGTGGACCTCACGGCGCTGATCGGCCGCACCCTGGACCTGCTCGAGCCCCAGGCGCGCGCCTCCGGGGTGTCCCTCGTCTGGGCCGGCGAGCGGCCCGTGCCCGGCGTGCGGGGTGACGCCGCCCGGGTCACGCAGGTCCTCTCGAACCTGGTCACGAACGGGATCCGGCACGCGCGGCGCGGGGGCGACGTGAGCGTGCGGGCCGAGTCGGTCGGAGGCGAGATCGTCGTCACCGTGAGCGATGACGGGGACGGCATCCCGCCCGAGCGTCTCGAGCACCTGTTCGACCGCTTCTGGCAGGCGGATCGCGAGAGCGGCCGCCCGCGGGACGGGGCCGGTCTCGGTCTGTGGATCGCCCGGGGGATCGTGGAGGCGCACGGCGGCCGCATCCGGGCGGAAAGCGGGCCGGAGCGCGGGACCCGCTTCACCTTCACGCTTCCGCGGCTGGAAGGACCGCCCCGCGACGAACCGGCCGGGAAGCGCTCCGCGACACGCCTGGCCCTGTAGTCGAAGATCTGCTCGAGCCGCCGCCGCCACGGGCGCGGCATGCCCCCGACGTGTACTCTCTAGCATCATGCACTGGATCCTGCTCGTCTCGCTGCCGCTCGCGGCGGCCTGCGCCTCGCTCGGGATCGAGTCGGGCGTGCAGGCGCCGGCGATTTCGAGCGTCGAGGACCGCGAGCCCACCCTCCAGCTGCGGCCGCCCGGGGCCGGGATGCCGGCCGGCGGCGCGACGGTCCGGCTGTGGGCGCGGGTCGAGAACCCGAACGCGTTCTCGCTCACCCTGTCGCGTCTGGCGGGCGACCTGTACCTCGGCGACGCGGAGGGGGTCGCGGTCGACTTTCCGCTCGGGGTGCCGCTCGTGGCGCGCGGCGACACCATCCTGCCGCTCGACGTGTCGCTCGACTTCGACGACCTGCCCGCGCTCGCCGAGGCCGCCCTCGCCGCCCTCGGGTCGGGCGTCATCCCGTACCGGCTCGACGCGACCCTCGGGGTCGACGCGGGCCTCCTCGGCCGGCCGACGTTCGGGCCGATGACCGTGCTCAGCGGCTCGCTCCGCGTTGCGGGGAACCTTGCCCCCCCCGGACGTCACGGGGCGCTCGGTATCCGGGACGGGATGCGAACCGCGGACGCGTCGACTAGATTGAGCTGGTTACGTGGCCACGCCCCGGAGTCGTTCCACGAGGTTCATCGTGTCGAACTCAAGGTCAACCTTCCGGCTCGCCCTGACGCTTCCGTTCCTCGGCCTCGCGGCCCTCGCCGCCTGCCTCGGGCTCGACACGGATCCCGGCTTCCAGCTCCAGCAGTCGGTCGTCGCCACGGGCCGGGCGCTCCCCCAGATGGCCTCGGCACAGGGCCACTCGGGCACGGCCGCGGTGACCGGTCAGATCGTGGGCCGTCTCCCGTGCGACGACATCACCGGCGACGTGCGCGAGGAGGGGGCCGGCCTCCGGGTCATCCTCGTGATGGTGTCGGGCGTGAACGGCTGCAACGGCACGATCCCCACGACGTTCTCCTACGTGGCGAACATTTTCGGGGTGCAGCCCGGTCAGCGCGGGATCATCGTCGAGCACCGTTTCGAAGGAACGAACGGGCAGGCCGGCGTCGTGCTCGACACCGTCGTGACCGTGAACTGAGCGCCGGGCTCACGCCCTCCGGCGCCCGCGGTCGCGCGACCGCGGACCTCAGCCCTCCAGCAGCGTCCGCTGCGCATCGCCGGCCGACGGCACCTCGTGGCACGCGCGGCACCTCGCTTCGTAGCTCTCCGCGCCGCCCACCTGGATCGTGGGCCCCTCGGCCGAGGCGGGCGCGCCGTCGAGGAGCCGTTGGTTCCGCGTCGCGAGATCGCCGCACACGACGCAGATCGCGTGCAGCTTGTCGATGCGCTCGGCGATCGCGAGGAGCGGCCCGATGGGGCCGAACGGGCGGCCGCGGAAGTCCATGTCCGTGCCGGCGAGGATCACGCGCAGGCCGCGATCCGCGAGGTCGTTCGCGACGCGGACGATCCCATCGTCCATGAACTGCACCTCGTCGACCGCCACGACCTGCGTATCCGCGCGGACGCGCTCGGCGACGTCGACCGAGGTGGAGACCGGCTGAGCCTCGATGCGGACCCCGTCGTGCGAGCCGACGTGGCGGATGCCGCTGTAGCGCTGGTCGAGGTGGGACTTGAACACCTGGACGCTGCGGCGCGCGATGATCGCCCGGCGCACGCGGCGCATCAGCTCTTCGGACTTGCCCGAGAACATCACGCCGGTGACGACTTCGATCCAGCCTTCCCGGCCTTCTCCGAGCACGGCGGGCCCTACTCGAGCGGCGTGGACTCCCGGAGGAGCGCGACCAGGTCGGCAGCGCTCATCTCCGCGAGCGCGCGCGTGGCCTCCGGGACACTGCGCGACTCGTGCGACACCCAGCGCGGGCGCTCGAACACGTCGTCGAGACACACGAAGTAGATGCGCGCCGCCGCGGGCGTGCTCGGCTGGCCGCCCGAGACGTACGCCTCCCAGCGGATGAGCGCGTCGTCCATGAACTCGCGCGAGGCGACGCCCTTCGAAGCGGCCATCGTCCCGGCCCCTAGACCCTGACCGAGCGCGCCAGCAGCTCTCGCAGGGCCGCCTCGTCCATCTCGTCGAC
>Ga0299907_10000621_pt1 | contig 18016 bp, 18 predicted proteins | sample RVTome_16_FD_198680 | JGI IMG/M metagenome (GOLD analysis project Ga0299907, IMG submission 198680) | Soil microbial communities from uranium-contaminated site in the Upper Colorado River Basin, Wyoming, United States - RVT152D67 (version 2) ...
GCCCACATCGGCCTCGGCCGGCGTCAGGCGCGGCTCGAAGCGGCGGTCGAGCGTCCAGCGTGACGCCACCTCCTCCGGCGACGCCCACACGCCCTCGGCCAGCCCGGCGATGTAGGCGGCGCCGAGGGCAGTCGTCTCCTGCACGACCGGGCGCGCCACCGGGGCCTGCAGTTGGTCGGCCTGGATCTGCAGCAGCAGGTCCATCGCCGACGCACCGCCGTCGACGCGCAGCTCCGGGATCGTCTGGCCCGACGCCGCCGACATCGCTTCCACCACGTCACGCGTCTGGTAGGCCATCGCCTCGACCACGGCGCGGGCGAGGTGGGCGGGCGTGGTGCCACGGGTGATGCCCAGGATCGTGCCGCGGGCATAGGGATCCCACCAGGGGCTGCCGAGCCCGGTGAACGCCGGCACCACGACCACGCCCCCCGTGTCGTCGCAGGTTGCCGCCAGGGGCCCGATCTCGGCGCTGTCGTGGATCAGCCCGAGCCCGTCGCGCAGCCACTGGACCGCGGCGCCCGTCACGAAGATCGCCCCCTCCAGTGCGTAGGTGGCTTCGGGCCTCCCCTCCATGGTCCAGGCGACGGTCGTGAGCAGCCCCTCCACCGGATCGGGACACGTCTCGCCCACGTTCATGAGGACGAAGCTCCCGGTGCCATAGGTGTTCTTCGCCAGCCCGGGAGCCAGGCAGGCCTGGCCGAAGAGCGCCGCCTGCTGGTCGCCGAGCACGCCCGACACCGGGATGCCACTGCGGACGGGCAGGCCCTCGGCGGTGACACCGAAGCGCCCGCCCGAGGGAAGGACCTCGCCCAAGGCGGCAACGGGCACGCCGAAGAGCTCCGCGAGCTCGGGTGACCAGGCGAGGTTCCGGATGTCGAACAGCAGCGTCCGGCTGGCGTTCGATGCCTCGGTGACATGGACCCCGCCGTTCGGGCCACCCGTCAGGTTCCACACCAGCCAGCTGTCGACCGTGCCGAGCGCCGTGTCTGGTGCGGTGGCACCGGCGCGCACGCCGCCCTCGGTGAGGAGCCACTCGAACTTGCTGGCCGAGAAGTAGGGGTCGAGCACCAGCCCGGTGGTGGCGCGCACACGGTCGAGGTGGCCGGCCTCGCGCAGCTCGTCGCAGCGGCCCGCGGTGCGGCGGTCCTGCCAGACCAGCGCGTTGTGCAGCGCCGCGCCGGTCCGTCGATCCCATGCCACCGCCGTCTCCCGCTGGTTGGTGATCCCCACCGCCGCCACCGGCTCGCCGTCGAGCGCAGCGATCAACTCGCCGAGCGTGGCCGTGGTCGCGTCCCAGATGCTGCGGGGGTCGTGCTCGACCCACCCCGGCTGCGGGAAGTGCTGGGGAAACTCCCGGTACGCGTAGCCCGCGGGGGACCCGTCCTCCCGCACCGCGAAGCTGCGCACCCCCGTCGTCCCGGCGTCGATGGCGATGACCACGGACATCGGCGCCGCACGCTAGTGGGCCTCCTCACCACAACGACATGCGGGGGACAGGCGGGCGACATGGGGCGTCGGCGGTCGGCGGGCCGTCGGTAGTGTCGGTGCATGCGTGTCGCGATGCTCACGGGGGGCGGCGACTGCCCGGGCCTGAACGCGGTGATGCGGGCGGTCGTGCGCAAGGGCCAGGTCCACTACGGCGACGAGATTGTGGGTATACGGGACGGCTGGCGGGGGGCGGTCGAGAACCAGGTGGTGGAACTGTCTGTCGAGTCGTTTCGCGGCACGCTGCCCCGCGGGGGGACCATCCTCGGCTCGTCGAGGACCAACCCCTACAAGCTCGATGACGGCCCCGAACGGGTGAAAAGCACGCTGGCCGACAACGGCATCGAGGCCCTGGTCGCCATCGGCGGGGAGGACACCCTCGGGGTGGCCGCCCGCCTGGCCGACGAGGGGGTGGCCGTCGTGGGCGTACCGAAGACCATCGACAACGACCTGTCGGCCACGGAGCTCACGTTCGGCTTCGACACTGCGGTCCAGGTGTGCGTCGACGCCATCGACCGGCTGCACACCACCGCCGAGTCCCACCACCGGGTCATGGTCGTCGAGGTGATGGGTCGCCACGCCGGTCACATCGCGCTGTGGGCGGCCATCGCCGGCGGGGCGACCATGGTGCTGGTCCCCGAGCGGCCCTTCGACATCGACGAGGTGTGCCGGGTCATCCGGCACAGGCACGTGCGCGGCCGCTGGGCGTCGATCGTGGTGGTGGCCGAGGGGGCCCAGCCGATCGAGGGCACGATGGCAACATCGTCGTCCGAGGTCGACGCGTTCGGCCACGTGCGGCTCGGTGGCATCGGCGCCCAGGTCGCGACCGCCATCGAGGAGCGCACGAGCTACGAGACCCGGGCCATCGTGCTCGGGCACATCCAGCGCGGCGGCACGCCCACCGCCTTCGACCGGGTGCTGGCGACCCGCTTCGGCATCGCCGCCATCGACGCGGTCCACGACGGCGCGTTCGCCACGATGGTGGCACTGCGCGCCGGCGACATCGTCCGGGTGCCGCTGGGCGCCGGTACCGCCGAGCTCAAGCTGATCGATCCCGCCCTCTACGACGTGGCGTCGGTGTTCTTCGGCTGACTCACCCGGCGGCGGGTTCGGCCTGGAGGCGCTCGTAGTCGTCCGCGCACGTCACCTGCCCGCCCGTGGCGCCCGAGTCCACCTGCACCTCCCTGGGCTCGCCCTCCACCAGGAACCGCACGAAGTCGACCCCGTCGAGCGCGTTGGCCGTGCAGACGATCTGCCCGAACGCGGCCCGCTGGTTCTCCCCCTCGACGTCGAAGATCTCGCTCGTCAGGTCGACCACCAGCGTCCCCCCGGCCAGCTCCGGCTGTGACGCCAAGCGGGTGTCCTGCGGGATCAGGTTGGTGATGCCGTTGGCCCGTTCCCGGGGGTTCGCCGTCGCCGTCAGCAGCGTCTCGAGCACCGCCGCCGGGTCCGCGCCCGCCGCCGGGCTGTCGACCGGCACGCGACGCATGACGGGCGCCAGGCGCGGGTCATCGGGTGACTGGACGAGGTAGATCGAGGCGTTGACCGCCGACTGCGATGCGGTGGTCCCGGTGGTGTCGTCCACGACATCGTCGGGGACGTTTTCGCGGGAGATGGCGCGGGGGCTGTCGTCGGTCGGTATGCCGCACCCGACGATGCCCAGCGTCACGACGGCCAGGGCCGCCGCCCCCAGGCCCGTGCGCACCTGCCGGCTCATGGCGCCTCCGTGGGCAGTTCGATCACGAAGCGCGACCCCTGCCCGCCGTCGGCCCGGTCCTCGACCCACACCGAGCCGCCGTGCAGGCGCACGTGCTCGGCGACGAGCGCCAGCCCGAGGCCGACGCCGTCGACGTCGAGCCGGCGCCCGGCCCGCGAGCCGCGGTTGAACCGGTAGAAGATCGACTCCCGGTCCTCGGGGGGCACCCCCGGGCCGTTGTCCTCGACGGCGATCAGCACGTTGTCTTCGTCCTTGCGCAGCTGCACCCGGGTGGCGCCGTCGCCGTACTTGGCGGCGTTGTCGAGCAGGTTGGCGATCACCCGGACCAGCCGACGCTTGTCGGCCTTCACCACCACGCCAGCCAGGTCGGCGTCGATGTCGACCGGCACGTCGGCGTCGGTCGAGGTGGATACGGCCTGCATGATCAGCTCGGCCAGGTGAACCTCCTCCAGGTCGAGGTGCATGACGCCGGCGTCGAAGCGGGAGATCTCCAGCAGGTCCTCCACCAGCTGCCGGAACCGATCGATGTCGGCGACCATCAGGTCGAGTGCCGCCTTGGCCCGCTCCGACATGTCGCCCCGCTGGTTCTCGAGCACCTCGATCGACGCCGACAGAGTCATGAGCGGCGAGCGCAGTTCGTGGCTCACGTTGGACGCGAACCTGGCGTCGCGCTGGATGCGCTCCTCGAGAGCGGCGGCCATGTCGTTGAACGAGTCGGCGAGCGGCGCCAGGTCGGCGTCGGCACTGGCCTCGACCCGGGTGTCGAGCCTCCCCGTGGCGAGGGAGTGCGCGGCCTCGCGGATCCCCACCAGCGGCCGCAGGACCCGGCGGGCGGCCCACCAGCCCAACGCCGCCCCCGCCAGCGTGGCGATCAGCGCCGCCGCCAGCAGCGAGATGCTGATCGACTCGAGCGTCGACTCCAGCTCGTCCAGCGACACGATCTCGAAGTAGGCGCCGTCGACGGATTCGAGCGGCACGCCGACGGCCAGCTCTGTCTCGTCGTTGTACCGGAAGCGCATCCGGGCCGGCTGCCCCGACTGCACCAAGTCGCTGAGGTCGGGCGGCAGGCTGTCGCCGCTGAACTCGGCGTTGAGCGGATACCACGTGCCCTCCAACAGCAGCACGGGATTCGACCCGGTCGGCGTCACCAGCGACGACACGACCCCCAGCGGGTCGCTCACGTCGGACTCCAACTGGTTGTGCACGTTCTGGGCGTTGGCGTACGTCTGGGCGGTGGCGGCCGACTCGCGCTGGTCGAGCAGGTTGCGCCGGGTCAGCCCGATGGTGGCGCCCGCGAGCACTGCCGACATGAACAGGGCGCCGACCGCGAAGGCGATGGTGATGCGGGCTCGGAGTCCCAGACGGGGGAGGAAGCGCCTCACCGGGCCCGGGTTCAGGCCTGGAGCTTGTAGCCCAACCCGCGCACGGTGACGACGTGGCGCGGGTTGGCGGGGTCGGCCTCGACCTTCGTGCGCAGCCTGCGCACGTGCACGTCGACCAGGCGGCCGTCCCCGAAGTAGCCGTAGCCCCACACCCGCTCGAGCAGCACCTCGCGGCTGAACACTCGGCCGGGGCTCGACGCCAACTCGACCAGCAGGCGGAACTCGGTCTTGGTCAGGTGGATCTCCTCGCCGCCGCGGCGGACCACGCCCTCGTCGGGGATGATCTCGAGATCGCCGAAGCGGAGGTGGGTGGCGGTGGCGTCGGTGGCGCGGGCCCGGCGCAGCAGCGCCCGGATCCGCGCCGACAGCTCCTTGGGCGCGAACGGCTTGGTGAGGTAGTCGTCGGCACCCGCCTCCAGCCCCGCCACGACGTCATGCGTGTCGGCCCGCGCCGTCACCATGACGATCGGGACGTCGGAGTTGCGGCGGATCGCACGGCAGACGTCGAAGCCGTCGATGCCCGGCAGCATGATGTCGATGAGCACCACGTCGGCGGGCTGGCGCTGGAACGCGTTGAGCGCCTCCTCGCCGGTGTCAGCTTCCTCGACGGACCAGCCCTCGTCCTCGAGGGCGAGCTTGACGGCGGTGCGTATCCGCTCGTCGTCTTCGACCGACAGGATCCGTGTCCCCACGGCATGATGGTGCCTCATCTCGCGCGCCCGCGCCGAACGGGGCGGGTGGAGGGGGGTCCGCTCAGTCGGCGAGGCCGTCGGTCTCGAGGTCGCGATAGGCCGAGAGCAGCGCGTCGCGCCCTGGCCCGCGGCTCGTGCGGTAGTGCAGCCCTCCGGGGAGGTCGGACCCCAGCGTCCGGCAGGAGACCAGCGCCCTGGCGCCCTCGTCGGTGAACGACTCGAGGCCCCGCAGGTCGATGTCGAGATGCGAGGGGCCGGCGGCGACGGCGGCGGTAGCGGCGTCGATCAGGGCCTCGCCGGTCGACTGGTCGAGACCGCCTTCGACGGCGATCACGACTGCGGTCCCATCGGAGGTGACGTTGATGGCAGTGGGTTCGGGTTCGGGCATGGAGGCGAGAGCGTCGCTTCCGGCGGCGGAGGGCCGCGTGGGCGACCCGGCGGTTGCGGCGGACATCTCCACGAGGATGCCCACGGATCGTGACGGCGCGGGGCGCAAGTCCATTGCGATCTGGTAACGACTTGGCATCTCAGTGACTCACGACACATTGTGGTCGCCCAGAGAGCTGAGGAGGTCACGCAGCGTACCGAACACACCGGGACCGGCGGCCACGATCGAGCCGGCGTCCGGCCCCGCCGGTCCGCCGTCGATGGCCGAAACGAGGGCGCCGGCCTCGGCCGCGACGAGGCCGCCGGCCGCCAGGTCCCACCATGCGAGGCCCCGCTCGTAATAGGCGTCGACTCGCCCGCAGGCCACGGAGCACAGGTCCACCGACGCGGCGCCCATGCGACGGATGTCGCGGACGCGGGGGAGAAGCTCGACGAGCACCTCCGCCTGGGCCCGCCGCCGCTCGGCGGCGTAGCCGAAGCCGGTGGCCACGAGGGCGGTGCTGACGTCGTCCAGGGACGAACAGGAGATCGCCCTGCCATTGCGCCGCGCCCCACCGCCCCGGGTGGCGGTGAACACGTCGCGGTGCATGGGATCGACGACCACGGCGGCGATCACGCCGGCGTCGTCCTCGGCGGCGATCGACACCGCCCAACCGGGGTGGCCGTAGAGGTAGTTGGTGGTGCCGTCGAGCGGATCGATCACCCAGCGCAGGCCGCTGGTTCCCGGCGAGGTGCTGCCCTCCTCGCCCACCAGCCCGTCGTCCGGGCGGGCGGCGAGCAGCGTCGACACGATGAGCCGCTCCGACGCCCGGTCCATCTCCGACACCATGTCGGTGGCCGTCGATTTGGTCTCGACGGTGGCGCGCGCCTGCTCGAACCCTTCGAGCAACAGGTCTGCGGCCCGCTGGGCGGCATCGGTGGCGAGGTCCAGGAGCGCGGCGACCGGACCGGTACCCACAGCCATGGCGGGCGACGGTACCGTGCCCGCCGATGGCCCCCGATCCGCCCGACGCCCGCGGTGTGGTGGACCTGCGCAGCGACACCGTGACCCGCCCGACCGCCGCCATGCGCCGCGCCATGGCCGAGGCCGAGGTCGGCGACGACGGCTTCGGGGACGATCCCACGGTCAACCGCCTGCAGGAGGTGTTCGCCGAGCGCGTGGGCAAGCCCCAGGCGCTCTTCGTCCCGTCGGGCACGATGGCCAACCAGATCGCGCTGCGGGTCCTGGCCGCCCCCGGCACGCTGGTCGTGGCCGGCCGGCGGCAGCACGTCGTGACGCACGAGGGCGGCGCGTTCGGCGCCAACCAGTCCGCACAGCTCCACGTCGTCGACGACGCCGACGGCACGCTCGACCCCGGGGAGATCGCCCACCTCGTCGCCGGCGCCGAGCACCGCTGGCCACCCCCGGCGGCGGTCGTCGTGGAGAACACGCACCTGGCGGCGGGCGGCCGGCCCTGGCCGCTCGAGAGGCTCGAGGCCGTCGCCGCGGTCGGCGTCCCCGTCCACCTCGACGGGGCGCGGCTGTTCAACGCCGCCGTGGCCACGGGCGCGCCCGCGGCCGTCCTCGCCGCCCGCGCCACCCTCGTGACCGCCTGCCTGTCGAAGGGCCTGGGCGCGCCGATCGGGTCGTTGCTGGCCGGCCCGGCCGACCTCATCGGCCGCGCGCGCATCGAGCGCAAGCGGCTGGGCGGTGGCATGCGCCAGGTGGGGATCGTGGCGGCCGGCGGCCTCGTGGCTCTGGACACGATGGTGGAGCGCCTGGCCGACGACCACGCCCGTGCCCGCACCCTGGCGGAGGCGGTGGCGGAGCGCTGGCCCGACTCGGGCTGCGACCCCAAGGAGGTGGAGACCAACGTCGTGCTGTTCCGCCACCCCGATCCCGCGGGCCTGCTGGACGCACTGGCGGCGGACGGCGTGTGGGCCGTGACGCTGGGCCCGCGGACCGTCCGGCTCGTCACCCATTGCGACGTCGACGATGCCGCGATCGCCCGGGCGGTCGCCGCCATCCGCCGGGCCCCGTAGAGGCCGAGCGGATAGGCACGCAAGTGGGCACCGAACAGTACGGGATTTGCAGCGCAGGCCAGGCCACGCAGCTCGGCCTCCCGGCAATACTGACCACCGTGGGCCAAGACGACGTGCCTATCCGCGCACCCTTTTAGGTCGATGGCGTCCGCCCTGCTCGACGAGTCGCCGGCGCGGGCGCTCGCCGTGTACGCCCACCCCGACGACCCCGAGGTCTCGTGCGGGGGCACGCTCGCCCACTGGGCGCGGGCCGGCGCCGACGTCCGGCTGGTCGTGGTCAACGCCGGCGACAAGGGCTCGCCCGACGCGGCCACCGACCCGGCGGAACTGACCGAGCGGCGCGCCCGGGAGGTCGCCGCCGCCGCCGAGGTGCTCGGGCTGACCGGCGTCGAGCGGATGGGACTGCCGGACGGCGAGGTGACCAACGACCTCGCCCTGCGGGCCCGGCTCGTGGGGCTGATCCGTACCCACCGCCCCGACATCGTGGTGTGCCCGGACCCCACCGCGGTGTTCTTCGGCGACAGCTACGTCAACCACCGCGACCACCGCGAGGTGGGTTGGGCCGTCGTCGACGCCGTGGCCCCGGCCGCGGCCAGCCCACTGTACTTCCCCGAGACCGGCCCGCCGCACCAGGTCGCCGGCCTGCTGTTGTCGGGCACCTTCGAGCCCGACGTGTGGGTCGACATCTCCGACTCGCTCGAGCTCAAGGTGGCGGCCGTGCAGTGCCACGAGAGCCGGGTCGGCGGCGATCCTGCGCTGGTCGCCGAGCTGCTGCGGACCCGCACCGCCGAATCGGGCGCGCAGGTCGGCGTGAGCGCCGCCGAGTCCTTCCGCCGCCTGCGCTTCGGCTGACGGCGCCGCCTGCGCCCGTCGGCTAGCGGGTCGGGGCCGGCGGCGAGCCCTCCTGGCGGTGCTGGATCGTGCGCCATTCGCCCATGGCGCGCAGCGCCAGCGTGGCGACCACCGCGACGCCGAGCGCCCCCACGATCGCACCGGCCAGCCCGGCCAGCCCGGCGAGGATGCCGGGGTCGTCGTAGGTCAGGTCGACGAAGGCCCAGCCGATCAAGCCGCCGCACAGGCCCCCGACGAGGATCGCGACGAACGCCAGCACCCGCGCGGTGGTGGAGGGCAGGGCGCTGGGCGCGTAGTCGCCGTCTGCGGCAGCGGGTCCGGGCGCTGGCACGCAGCCACTCTAAGGAATCGGGCGGGTCGCTACGTCCTCCGGGCCGACCGCGGTCCAGCGCTGCCTCCGAGGGGCCACGTGCCACACTGGGCCGATGCGGGATTGGCTGGTCGGAGGCGGGCTGATCCTCGACCAGGGCGGCCTGCTCCTGGTCCGCAACCGGCGCCGCAGCGGCGAGCACGACTGGACCCCGCCGGGGGGCGTGATCGACGCCGGCGAGACGCTCATCGATGGCCTCACCCGGGAGGTCGCCGAGGAGACGGGCGTGACCGTCTCGCGCTGGCGCGGTCCCGTCTACGAGGTGGAGGTGGAGGCACCGGGCCTCGGCTGGCGGCTGCGGGTGGAGGCGCACCTGGCGCTCGAGCACGCCGGCGCCCTCCGCGTCGACGATCCCGACGGCATCGTCGTCGAGGCTGCGTACGTCGAGGCCGGGGACTGCGAGGGCCACCTCGCCGGCTGCCACCGCTGGGTCAGCGAGCCGCTGGAAGAATGGCTGTCCAGCCGCTGGGTCGACAGCCGGCGGTACCGCTACTGCGTGGAGGGCGACGATCCCGGGACGGCCACGGTCAGCCGCCGGTGACCGGCGGCCCGCCCCAGCCACCCAGCCGCAACGAGTCCGACGCTGGACCGGCGGCATCGCAAACGACCAGGACGATCCTGCATGTCGACATGGATGCCTTCTTCGTGTCGGTCGAGCTGCTGCGCCGGCCGGAGCTGCGGGGGAGGCCGGTGGTGGTGGGCGGCACCGGGAGCCGGGGCGTGGTGGCCGCGGCCAGCTACGAGGCCCGCGCCTACGGCGTCTTCTCCGCCATGCCGAGCGCCCGGGCCCGGCGGCTCTGCCCCCATGCCGTCTTCCTGCCCGGCGACCATGCGCACTACGGCACGGTGAGCGAGCGGGTGATGGACGTCTTCCGCTCGTTCACCCCCCTCGTGGAACCGATCAGCCTCGACGAGGCATTCCTCGATGTCACCGGGGCCCGGCGTTCGCAGGGCGACGGGGCCACCGTGGCCCACCGCATCCGCGACGAGGTGCTGGCGCGTGAGGGGCTCACATGCTCGGTCGGGGTGGCGCCCTCGAAGATGCTGGCCAAGCTGGCGTCGGAGGCGGCCAAGCCGCGGGCATCAATGGACGGTCCGGTTGCCGGCGAGGGCGTGCACGTCATCGCACCCGGGAGCGAGCTGGCGTTCCTTCACCCGCTGCCCGCCCACGCGCTCGGGGGCGTCGGCCCGGCCACGCTCGATCGCCTCGAGCGGCTCGGCGTGCGCACGGTCGGCGACATCGCCGACCTGCCGGAGGACACGCTCGTGGCGACGCTGGGGTCGGCGCACGGCCGGCACCTGGCCCAGCTGGCGCGGGGCATCGATCCGCGCCCGGTCGAGCCCGACCAGCTGCTCAAGTCGGTGGGCCACGAGGAGACCTTCGCCCACGACCACCACGAGCACGAGACGCTGAGCCGAGAGGCCGTGCGCATGTCCGACGGTGTGGCCTGGCGCCTGCGCCGCGCAGGCCTGGCCGGCCGGACCGTGACGCTCAAGGTGCGGTTCGCCGACTTCCAGACCATCACCCGATCGTCGACCCTGCCGACCACCGTCGACGACGGTCCGACGATGGCCCGAGCCGCACTGGCGCTGCTGGCCGGGGTCGATCCCACGCCCGGGGTCCGCCTCCTGGGCGTGAGCGTCTCGGGCCTGGTGGCGGGCGCCGCCCAGCAGCTCAGCTTCGAGGATGTCGGGGGCGCCTCGTGGCACGAGGCCAGTGGTGCGGTCGACGCCATCCGCGAGCGCTTCGGCGACCGCGCCATCGGCCCGGCGTCGGCGGTGGGCGAGCGCGGTCTCCAGGTGCCCCGCCGGGGCGAACAGCAGTGGGGTCCGAACGACCGGGGGACGGCCGACCAGCGATCCGAGTGAACTTTTTCCCTTGGGTCCACGCGTTGTCGTTCCAGGCGGCCTGTGGAACACTTGATCGTGCCGGTTCGATATGCCGTCCGACAAGGGGTTCCGGTGCCGCTATCCGAGGACGAGGAACGCATCCTCCAGGAAATCGCTCAGCGGTTCTACGAGGACGATCCTTCGTTCGCGCGTGAGGTGAGCGAAACCACGCTCTACCGCCACACGGTGGGCCGGATGAAGTGGGCCGTGGTGGGCCTGGTTGCCGGCGCGGTCTTCCTGGTCGCTACCCTCTCGACCTCCTACTGGCTGTCGTTCATCGGCTTCATCTGCATGCTCGGCAGTGCGCTGCTGTTCGAGCGCAACCTCCGCAAGCTGGGGCGCGCCGGGCTCGACCAGCTCTCGAAGTCGGTACGCGCCAACGGGCTGCGCGAGGCCCTCGGCGGCGCCGGGCGCCGGGTCCGCGAGCGCTTCCGACGCGAAGACGAACGCGACGACGAGTAGTTCCGCCGACATCCACGCCGCCGACGGGTCGCACCAGCCCGTCGCTCGCGTCTCAGCGTCCCGCAGCCACGACCGCCTGGTGCTGCGTGACCAGCCGGGTTCGGCGATCGCGTCGCCGCAGCTGGCGGAAGTCGAAGTGGCGGGACACCCGCGGCCAGCGGGGCTCCCACCGGTTGACCTCGGCATTGACCGAGGCCCAGGCGCGCTGCGCATTGGCGACGGCGTCGGGCGTGGGTGCCTCCTCGGCGTAGGCGATCCGCTCCATCGTGCGCGCCATCCCCTGGACCGCCTCGCCCGAACGCGGCACCGCGGCCACCAACCGGTTGGCGGTCTCGGCGATGGTGAGCGACGCGGGTAACCGGACGCCCGCGGCCTCGGCCCGCTCGATCGCCTGGCGCCACGACAGGCGCACCTTGTCGGCCGGGCTCCTGGCCCGGCGGCGGCGGACGAATCGGCGGCCCGCGATGGCCAGGGGGACCAGCGCCAGGTAAGCCACCAGCGCCACCCCGATGGCGATGCCTACGTTCCTCACGCCCTCGGGCAGGCCGCCGTCCTCGGACTGGCCGGGCGGGCCCGACGCACCGCCCTCGGCGAGACCCACGTTGAGCCGCTGTTCGTCGCCGGCGCTCAGGCCGTCCTGCGCTCCCGCATTGGTATCGCCGAAGCCCGCGGCCGGTGTGGAGGAGCCACCGCCCGTGGCGTCCTGGAGGGCGGGCACGCCCAACCACTGCTCGCCGTTGACGGGGCCGCGCCCGGGCGTCGGCTCGAACGGCACCCAGCCGTAGCCGTGGAAGTAGACCTCGGGCCAGGCGTGCGCATGAATGCCGCGGACCCGGTACAACGTGGGCTCCTCTGGATCCTGGGCGCCCCAGGTGAAGCCGACGGCCACGCGGGTCGGAAGGCCCACGGACCGCGCCATCGCCGCGAACGACCCCGCAAACTGCTCGCAGTAGCCAAGGCGGGTCTGGAACAGGAACGTGGCCAACGCGTCGGCCCCGGCGCCGGGCCCCACGGTGGCGTCGTAGACGTAAGGTGGGCTCCTGAGGTAGGTCTGCAAGGCAAGCGCCCGGTCGTAGGGCGTCTGCGCGCCCGCGCTGCGGATGACGAGCTCGGCTCGTTCCCGGACGGCGGTCCTCAGGGTCGCTGTGTCGGGCAGCGCGGTGTACTGCTCGCGGAACTCGGTCGGCACGTCGGTGTCGCTGACCTCGCGTAGCTGCGCCTCCGTCCACCGGGGGATGGCCGAGGTGACCTCGTACGTCATGCCGTCGGACGTGGGGACGTCGCGGTCGACGATCAGGGTGCTGGAGTCCTGGTCCCAGCCGACGTCCGTGTCGCCGGCGTCGAGCGAACGCGCCTCGAAGGCGGCGGGGAGCCAGACGCCACCCAGTGCCTCGACCGTGACCGTCTGGCGCACCGACTCGGTGTCCGCCGCCGAGTCGACCGCACGGGGCAGCGTGCCCTCGGCGCCGTCGGTGCCGTACGAAGACTTCCAGATCTGGCCGTCGAACTCATCGAGGGCGGTGAGCCGCCAGTAGGAAGGCTCCTCGCTGCGCACCGTGAAGACCTCGACGTTGGGTTGCTCGACGATCCGGGTGCGCAGGTCGACCATCGGGCTCGGCACGACCCGGGTCGGCTCGTCCTCACCGATGTGCCGCCAGTCGATGACGGCGTCGGCCTCCGCCCCGGGCAGCCGGGGACCGGTCACGGCGCCGGCCACCACCGCGACGGCCGCCAGCGCCGCCCCCGTGCCGAGCAGCGACCAGCGCCCCCGATCCCGGTGGCTCGCCGCCCAGGTCGACGACTCCTCCTGGACGAGGGTCTTGTGCAGCAGCACGAACAGCAGGGCCGCCGCCGCGAACACTGCGGCCGAGGCGACGCGGCCACCGGGGGCGCCGAGCGCGGCGGCGAACAGGAACAGGGTGGTGGCCGGCAGCAGGGCCTCGAATGCCGCCCGGGCGCGGAAGGCGGCCCAGTCGGCCACGAACGCCAGGAACCAGATGGCGATCGCAGTGGCCACGATGAACCCGTTGACCACCGGGGCGGGCGCCTTCACGTCCTGGAAGACCCGCCAGGCGGCGTCGAGGTTGTCGCCGGCCGTGCTGAGGGTCGCCCCCGTCGGCAGCAGGTACCCGAGGGTGTCGCCGAAGCGGGTCCAGGAGATGAACAGCACCCCGGCGACGGCGGTGATCGCGGCCGCCGGCAGCAGGGCCACGCGCTGGCGGCGCAGCGTCGCGACCACCGCGTGGGCGGCGATCGCCTGGAGGGCCAGCGGCCCCCGGTAGGACCCGTCGAGGAACAGACGGTGCATGCCCGTCACGGCGGCCAGCGTCACCAGCGCCAGCGCCACCTCGGTGGCCAGCAGCAGGTGCCCGTGCCGACGCTCGCTCACGAAGCGCCCCCCACGGGGATGTCCGGCACCGGGTTCACCGCCGCGACGCCCTTGACGCCCGTGCCGCGCACGTCGTGGACCGCGGCGCGGCCAGGCTTGCTGGCGGCGATGGCGCGGTCCCACACCTCGCCGAACGGCGCCCCGGGCCCGACCCGGAGCAATGTCGCCGAACCACCGACCGGTACGGGGGCCCGGGTGTCCCCGCTGGCGCCGTCGACCTGCACCACGGTGAGCGAGCCGAAACGGCGGCGCAGCCGGGTCACGCCGGAGAGCTCGGCCGATGTGATCTGTGCCACGACGACCACCAGTGCGCCGCCGCCGCTGCGATTCAGCAGGTCGAGCATGGTCCGCAGGCTGGCGCTGCCGGCGGCGTCGATGACGGCCAGGTGCTCGAGCAGCGCCTCGCTGTGGTTGCCGCCGACGCCGAAGCCGGAATCCGTCCCGTCGGTGGTCACCAGCCGGACCAGGTCGTGGCGCGCGCCGTTGGCCATGACCACGCTCGCCGCCGCCGAGACCGCCAGCTCGAGCGACACGCTGTCGTGCGCCGCCCGCCGGACGTCGAGCAGGACGGTGGTCCGCCCCTGCCAGGGCTGCTCCTGATGGCGCACGAGCAGCTCGTCGTGGCGGGCGGTCGACGGCCAGTGGATCCGCCGCAGGTCGTCGCCCACGACGTACGGCCGCAGGGCGTAGAAGTCGTCGCCGGTCTTGCCCAGGGCGTGGGGACGGATGGCGCCGGCCAGTGGATCGTGCCCCGAGGTCAGCGGGACCGGCCGGATGTCGTCGATCGCCGGGAACACGGTGACCTCGACCTCGGGGGCGCCCACGCTGCTCGCCTGCACCAGGCCGAAGGGGTCACTGACCACCACCCGCAACGGGCCGACGCGCACGATCCCCCGGCGGCTCGTCGGCAGCCGGTACGTGGCGAGCGTGGCCGCACCCTGGTCGAGCGGCGGCACGAGCAGCTCGGCCCCGGCGGTCCCCGAGACCGGGTCGCGCAGCCGCAGGACCGGCGTGTCGGTCCGGCGCAGGTTGCGCAGGCGCACGTCGACCCGGCTGACCTGGCCGGCATGGACGCGGGCGGGGTGCACCGTGCGGTCGATCTCGACGTCGAGCCGCGTCAGGCGCACGTAGAGCAGCGCGAACGCCACCAGACCCAGGGCCACGGCGCCGAACACGTACAGCTCGTTGATGCCGAGCAGCCGCGCCAGCACGACGAGCGCCACGCCCCCCCAGACGACCAGCCACCCCTGCCGGGTCAGCATCGTGGGGTGGTCACGGGATCAGTGCCCGCCGGGGACGGGGACGGCGCGCAGCACTTCGTCCAATGCGTCCGCGGGAGCCATGCCCTGGAGTTGGGCCTCGGGGGTCACCAGCAGGCGGTGGGCCAACACGGGGCTGGCCAGCGCCTTGACGTCGTCGGGGATCACGTAGGCGCGGCCCTGGGAGGCGGCGCGGGCCTTGGTGACCCGGAGCAGGGCCAGGGTGGCTCGCGGCGAGACGCCGAGCGCCAGGTGCGCGCTGCGGCGCGTCGCCTGCGCGAGGTCGACCAGGTACGCCTTGAGGCTGGGGGCCACGTGCACGCCCTTGGCGGCGGCGGACAGGCCCATCACCTCGTCGTTGCCGATCACCGACCCGATGTCCCGGTAGGCGTCATGGTCGCCGTGGGTGTCGAGGATCTCGAGCTCGGCGTCGGGCGACGGGTAGCCCACCGACACCCGCATGAGGAAGCGGTCGAGCTGCGACTCGGGCAGCGGGTAGGTCCCCTCGTGCTCGATGGGGTTCTGGGTGGCGATGACCATGAATGGCCGGCTGAGGGGATACGTCACCCCGTCGACGGTGACCTGGTTCTCGGCCATGGCCTCGAGCAGCGCCGCCTGCGTCTTGGGCGAGGCGCGGTTGATCTCGTCGGCGAGCACGACGTTGTTGAACACGGGCCCGGGCCGGAAGTCGAACGAGCCGTCGCCCCGGTTCCACACCGTGATGCCCACCACGTCGGAGGGCAGCAGGTCGGGCGTGAACTGCACCCGCCCGAAGCTGCATTCGAGCGACGTGGCGAGCGACTTGGCGAGGTTGGTCTTGCCGACGCCGGGCACGTCCTCGAGCAGCAGGTGGCCCTCGGAGACGAGGCACAGGAGCACGAGCTCGATGACGTCGCGCTTGCCTTGAATGACGCGCTCAACGTTGTCGACCACGCTGTCGTAGTAGTCGGAGAAGGTCGCCCCCCGGGCAGCCGCGGTTTGGCTGGTGGCCACAGCCTCGTACTCCCTCCGTCGTTGGGTGAGCCAGGTCAGGTTAGGCCGCGGACGACGTAAGGCGGGCGCGAGGCCTGCGAGGGGCGACGAGTAGGTTGCCGCGAGCCCGAGCGGGCGTCCCGACGGGTGAGAGAGCGAGCGGGGCCCGAGGCCCGGCCGGACGCCAGGAGCAGGAAAAATGTTGGAGCTGGTGCTGGCGGTCGACATCGGGGGCACGAAGCTCGCCGTCGGGCGGGTCGACGGCGACGGCGTGCTGATCGACCAGCGGACGGTGCCGACGCCGGCGGGAGGGACCGCCGGCGAGCTCTGGGACGTGCTGGCGGGGCTGGTCTCGACCGTGCGCAGGGGCGACGAGGCGGTGGTCGGGGTCGGGTGCGGGGGGCCCATGGAGCCCGATGGCGCAACGGTGTCGCCGCTGAACGTTCCTGCGTGGCGGGGCTTTCCGCTGCGGGAGCGGCTGGCAACCCTGACCGGCCTCCCGGTCCACATCGACAACGACGCCAAGGCCCTGGCGCTGGGGGAGGGCTGGGTCGGCGCCGCTCGGGGCGTCCGCAACTACATCGCGATGGTGGTGTCCACCGGTGTGGGGGGCGGGATCGTGCTGGACGGCCGCCTGCTCGACGGGGCGACCGGCAACGCCGGCCACATCGGGCACGTCATCGTCGAGCCGGGGGGGCGGACCTGTGCCTGTGGAGCGCAGGGTTGCCTCGAGGCGGAGGCATCCGGGCCGTCGATCCGAGCGACAACGGGCCTCGACCCCCAGGCGGTGGGCGACGACGTCCGCCGGCGCGTCGGCACGCTTGTCGGCCGGGCCGTGGCCACGGTGGCCAACCTGCTCGACCTGCGGCTGGCCGTCGTGGCCGGCTCGGTGGCCCTCGGCTACGGCGCCACCTTCTTCGACGCCGCCCAGGCCGAGCTGGACGCGCGGGCCCGGATCGAGTTCGCCCGCGGCGCCCGCATCCTGCCCGCGGGGCTGGGCGACGCCGGGCCCCTTGTGGGCGCGGCCGCCGTCGGCCGGCGGGGGCTCGGGCTCGACCTCGGCCTCGGCTCGGGGACCTGATGGACGCGGTGCCGCTGCGTTGGGCGTGGCGTGCGATGACCGCCGTGGCCCGGCATCCGTCGCTGTGGGCCACCGCCCTCCGCCAGGCGTTGGTGTTGGCCGCGCCCGGATGGTGGCACCGCCGCCCGTTCCTGCCGCTGCCCGCACCCGAGTACCTACGGTTCCGCCTCCAGACCGCCTACGGCGGCGAGGGGGACAGGGACCCCGATCCCGACGACCTCCTGACCTACCTCCGCTGGTGCCGGGACCAACGGTCATCGCAGAAGTGGCGACGGAGGGGGTCGCGCCACCAGTAGTTTGTCCGCCACATGACCGAGCGTCGGCGAGCGAACGAGGGGCACACCGGCCCATCCGCCGCAGGGCGGTGGACGGTCCTCGCCGTGCCGGAGGCGCGTCGATGACCAGGGCGCTCGTGCTCAACGCCACGTTCGAGCCGCTGTGCATCGTCAGCGACCGCCGGGCCGTCGTGCTCGTGCTCGGCGAGACCGCCGAGATGCTCCACGCCAGCGACGCGGTCATGCACTCGCCCCGGTTCGCGGTCGCCGTGCCGTCCGTGGTGCGCCTGCGGCGGTTCGTGCGGGTGCCGTACCGCTGGCACACGCCGCTGAATCGCCGCTCCGTGTTCGCCCGCGACGACCACCGCTGCCAGTACTGCGGGGGGCCCGCCGAGAGCATCGACCACGTCGTGCCGCGCAGCCGCGGCGGCGACCACACCTGGGAGAACGTCGTCGCCGCCTGCCGGCCCTGCAACGTGCGCAAGCGCGACCGCATGCTGCACGAGACGTCGATGCGGCTGCTCCGCATGCCGAGCGTCCCACGGGGCTCGAGCTGGCTGACGTTCGCGCTCGGCGTGGTGCCCGACACGTGGACGCCCTACCTCCTCAACGCCGCTGCCTAGTGTCCTGGAAGGCTGAAGCGCCTTGAAATGGTTGGCATCATTCGGTGGTGTCTCCGTTGATGGCGGCGCAGTAGCCGGCGAGGCGTTCGAGGATCTGTTCGGCGGTCTTGTGCCACACGAATGGGGTGGGGTTCTCATTCCAGTTGGCGGCCCAGGCG
>Ga0299907_10000622_pt1 | contig 18011 bp, 21 predicted proteins | sample RVTome_16_FD_198680 | JGI IMG/M metagenome (GOLD analysis project Ga0299907, IMG submission 198680) | Soil microbial communities from uranium-contaminated site in the Upper Colorado River Basin, Wyoming, United States - RVT152D67 (version 2) ...
AAGTTCGGGTTCCGCTTCGTCGTCTTCGTCGCGGGACGCTCCAAGCGCGAGATCCTCGAGGTGCTGCGCGAGCGCATCGGCCGCACGCGGGAGGAGGAGCTCGACACCGGTTGCCGCGAGCTCGTGGCGATCGCGAGGGACCGGTGGACCCGTACCTGAAGGACGTCCTCGACGTCACCATCCGGGTGCTGCACGTGCTGGCGGGCATCGCCTGGATCGGGGCCTCCTTCTACTTCGTCCGACTCGACCTGTCGCTGCGGCCGCCGAAGGACGCGAGCGACGCCGACACCGGCGTCGCGGGCGAGTTCTGGGGCGTCCACGGAGGCGGCCTCTACCACTCGCAGAAGTACCGCCTCGCGCCCGCGGAGATGCCCGAGCCGCTGCACTGGTTCAAGTGGGAGGCGTACACGACCTGGCTCAGCGGGTTCGCGCTCCTCGTCCTCCTCTACTACATCGACCCGGAGCTCCGGCTCGTCGACCCGCAGGTGGCCGACCTTACGAGCTGGGCCGCGATCGCGCTCAGCATGGGGGGGCTCCTCGTCGGCTGGCTCATGTACGAGGTGCTCTGCCGGACCGTCGGCCGCCGGAGCCAGGCTGCGCTCGTCGCGGCCGGGGTCGCTCTCCTCGCCGTGACCGCGTGGGGGGCGAGCGAGCTCTTCGCCGCGCGCGCGGCCTACCTCGAGGTCGGCGCGATCCTCGGCACGATCATGGCCGCGAACGTCCTCTTCGTGATCATCCCAGCACACCGGAAGCTCGTGCGCGCAATGGACGAGGGACGCGAGCCCGACCCTGAGCCGTTGCTCCAGGCCAAGGAGCGCTCGGTCCACAACAACTACCTCACGCTGCCGGTCCTCTTCACGATGCTCGCCGGGCACTTCGCCTTCACGTTCGGGCACGAGGACGCGTGGCTCGTCCTCGTCCTGGTCGCGCTCCTCACCGCGTGGGTGCGCCACTTCTTCAACCTCTGGCACACTGGCCGGCGCGCGTGGTGGATCCTCGCGACCGGCGCGGTCGCGGCCGTCGCGCTCGCCGTCTGGCTCGAGCCCGAGCGTGCGCCCGCCAGCGCCGAGCCGGTTGACTTCGCCGAGGTGCAGGGCGTGATCGAGCAGCGCTGCGTGGCCTGTCACGCGGGCGCGAGCGCGCCGCTCGGCGTCCGCCTCGAGACGCGCGAGCAGATCGAGGCCCGCGCCGACGACATCGAGCGCCAGGCCGTGCTCACGCGTGCGATGCCTCCGGGCAACACGACGGGCATGACCGACGAGGAACGCCGGCTCCTCGCCGCCTGGATCGCGTCGATGCGGTAGAAGACCCTCGTGCTCGAGATCACCGCCGGCGGCTTCTCGTTCACCGCGCGCCTCGAGGAGGACGCCGCGCCGCAGACGGTGGCCGCGTTCCGGAGCATGCTCCCGCTCGAGTCGCGGATCATCCACGTCCGCTGGTCGGGCGAGGGCGGGTGGATCCCCATGGGCGACCTCGACGTCGGCATCGGACCCGAGAACGCGACCAGCTATCCGAGCCCCGGGGAGCTCGTCCTCTACCCGGGCGGGGTAAGCGAGACCGAGCTCCTGCTCGCATACGGCTACGTCGCGTTCGCGAGCAAGGCCGGGCCGCTCGCCGGGAACCACTTCGCGACGATCGTCGAGGGCAACGAGCAGCTTCGTGAGCTGGGGCGCCGCATGCTCTGGGAGGGCGCCCAGGACATCTCGTTCGCTGAAACCGGGTGACTGTCACCGCAGGTGACTGTCACCGGCTTTACGTAGCGAGGCGGGCGAGTGCGGCGGTGAGCACCTCCACTGCGAGCAGTACGTCCTCGTCGGAGGAGAGCTCGTCGGGCGAGTGGCTGACGCCGCCGTTCAGGCTCCGCACGAAGAGCATCGCGCTCGGCACTCCGGCGGCGGCGAGGATCCCCGCGTCATGCCCTGCGCCGGACGCGAGCTCGATCGCGGGAAGGCCGTGGCGCTCGATCTCCTCGCGCAGAACGTGCCGCAGCTCGGCCGACATCGGCGCGGGCTCCGTTCGCTGCACGGGCTCGAGCCCGATCGCCGACACCAGCCCCTCGAGCCTCTGCGCGTCGGGTGCCCGCGCGTCAACAGAGAGGCGCACGCGCGAGGGGATGACGTTGCTCGCGCCCGGCTCGACGGAGACCTCTCCGACTGTCGCCACGGCGCCGTCGATCTCCCGGGCAGCGTCTCGAAGACGCAACACCGCCTCCGCTGCTGCCACGAGCGCGTCGTCGCGAGCGTCCATCGGCGTCGTTCCCGCATGTCCCGCACGGCCCTCGAACACGAGCTCGCCACGCGCGTAGCCGACGATGCCCGTCACGACTCCCAGCGGCACGCCTGCTGCGGCGAGCACCGGTCCCTGCTCGACGTGCAGCTCGAGGAATGCGCTCGGCAGCTCCGCGTCTCCCGCGCAGAGCGCCCGGCTCCCGACGCACCCGACCTCCTCTCCGCGGAACGCGACGACCGAGCCGCGCCCCGTCTCCGCGACCGCCTCGATCGCGGCGGCGACTCCGAGCGCGCCGTCGAAGCGCCCGCCGCGGGGAACCGAGTCGAGATGGGAGCCGACCCAGACGTCCGGTCGCTCGGGCGCCCGCCCGAAGAGATTGTCCGCGGCGTCCACCTCGACCTCGAGACCCGCCTCGCGCAGCCACCCGGCCGCGAGCTCGTGAGCCTCGTCTTCCGCCGCGCTCGGGTGCGGGCGGTTCGCGCCCGGCCCGCCGCCGATCGCGTACAGCGCGTCGAGCCTCTCGAGAATCCTCATCGCGCCGCAGTATGTCGGCGTTCGCCGAGCGGTCCCAGCATCCACCAGCCCACGAGGGGGAAGATCGCTGCGACGGCGAACGCGAGCGGCCACGACGTCCATGCCACGCACGACGCGAAGAGAACCGGCGCCGCTACCCCACCGAGCGAGAGGATGGTCTGCTGCACGCCGATCGCCGCTCCGCTGCGAACGGGGCCGGCGAGCTCGGCCGCGGCCGTGAAGGACAGCCCGTTCCAGGCCATGGTCGACCCGCAGGCGACGATGAGAACGGGCACGAGGAGCGAGACCGGTCCTCCGGCGAGCGCCGCCGTGGCGACCATCGCCCCCACGATCGCGAGCCCGACCCGCCGAAGCGGAACCACACGCGAACGCACCACGTCCGACCAGCGCCCGGCACCGATCCGAGCGGCCATCGCGACCGCCTGACCTCCAGCGAGCACGAGCGCCGCCGACTGCTTCGAGAAGTCGTGCTCGTCGACGAGGAAGAGGACGCCGAACCCGAGCACCGCGATCTGCGCGTACAGGTAGAGGCCGCTGCCGAGCGACAGCCTCCACAGCCTCGAGTCGGCGATCGTGCGACGGATCGAGGCGGCCTCGATGCCGTCCGCGTCCTCGCGACCGCGCAGCACGAGCGCGCCGACGAGTGCCCCGGCCCCGCTCAGCGCCGCGAGGAAGAGGAACGCCGCCTCCGAGCCTTCCGCGCCGGCGAGCTGCGGAAGCGTGAGCGCACCCACCAGCCCGCCGAGCGGTATCGCGGTCTGCCGGACGCCGAGGGCGAGTCCGCGCTCGCCCGCGCCGAACCAGTACATCACCGCTCGCCCGCTGGAGGAGTTCACTGCCGCCCCGGCGGCGCCGACCAACGCGAGCAGGACGACGAGCTCCACGTAGCCGGAGGCGAAGGCGGCGCCGACGAGGAAGAGCGCGGAGGCGAGCATGCCTGCGACCAGCACGATGCGCTCGCCGAAGCGATCGGCAGCGAGGCCCCAGGGCAGGAGCGTCAGCGTCGTCCCGATCCACGAGGCGGCGAGCAGCACGCCGATCTGGCCGAGCGAGAGGTCGTACTCCTCACGCAGCTGGGGGACGATCACCGGCAGGCCGATCACGAACGCGGCGTTGGTCGCCGCCGCCGCGGTGCCGGCGGCGAGAATCGCCCACCGATACCGGTCTCGCTCTACAGCCCGAACGGGTTGATCGGCCGTGAGCCCGTGGAGACGATCACGCTCTTCGTCTCCAGGTAGAGCTCGAGCGTGTCGAGCCCGAGCTCGCGGCCGAAGCCCGACTGCTTGTAGCCGCCGAAGGGGATCCCGGGGAAGGCCGTGTAGGGCATGTTGATCCCGACCGTCCCGGACCTGATGCGAGCTGCGATCCGGTGGCCGCGCGCCGGGTCGCCCGTCCAGACGGTCGCCATGAGCCCGTAGCGAACGTCGTTCGCGAGCCGGATCGCGTCCTTCTCGTCCTCGAACGGGATGACGGCGACGACCGGCCCGAAGACCTCCTCCTGCGCGATCTCGAGGTCGTTCGTGGCGGCGATCACGGTCGGCGGGTAGAAGGCGCCCGCACCGTCGGGGATCGACCCGCCGGCGACCACCTCGGCTCCCTCGGACGACCCGCGCTCGACGAACCCGTGCACGCGATCCCGATGCGCCGTCGAGACGAGCGAGCCCATCTGCGTCTCGGGATCGAGCGGGTCGCCGACCTTCACCGCCCCCGCGTACTCCGCCATCTTCGAGACGACCTCGTCGTAGAGCGGCTTCTCGACGAGCAGCCGCGACCGTGCCTCGCAGCTCTGGCCCGCCGCATAGAAGATCGCCCAGGCCGAGCTCGGGAGCGCGCTCGCGAGATCGGCGTCCGCGAACACGAGGTTCGGGCTCTTGCCCCCGAGCTCGAGGATCACGCGCTTCACCGGGTCGGACGCGAGCCGCATGATCTCGCCGCCCGTCCTCGTGGAGCCCGTGAATGCGATCTTGTCCACGCCGGGATGCCGCACGAGGTACGCGCCCGTCGTCGGCCCGTCGCCGGTCACGATGTTGATCGCGCCGGCCGGGAAGCCGACCTCGGCGGCGAGCTCGGCGAGCCTGATCGCGGTGAGCGGAGTCTGCGGATCGGGCTTGAGGACGACGGAGCAGCCCGCCGCGAGCGCGGGTGCCAGCTTCCACGTCGCCATCATCAGGGGGTAGTTCCACGGCACGATCTGCCCGGCGACCCCGACAGGCTCCTTGAGCGAGTAGAAGAGCAGCGAGCCGCCGATCGGGTTCGAGCGCCCGGCGATCGTCGCGATCGCCGAGCCGTAGAAGCGGAAGTTTTCGACTGCCTGGTGGAGCTCGGCCTTGACGGACGAGATCGCCTTGCCGACGTTTCGCGCCTCGAGCTCGGCGAGCTCGGCGCGGTTCGCCACGATCGCGTCCGCGAGCGCGTGCAGGAGCCGGGAGCGCTCGGTACCCGAGGTCTTGCCCCAGTCGCCGTCGAGAGCGCCGCGCGCGGCCTCGACCGCGCGGTCGACGTCCTGCTCCCCCGCCATCGCGGCGCGCGCGAGCGGCTCGCCGGTCGCGGGCTCGATGAGCTCCCGCAGCTCGCCCGAGGCCGGCTCCGTGAGCGCGCCGCCGATCCAGAGCAGGTACTCGCGGTCGGTCGCGATCGCCATCGGGCCGGAATCTACCCCCTGGCTTGCGCCCCTGGGGGTTGACTTGAGTCAGACCCCGGTCGTCGACCACCGGGGTCAGGCTGAAGCCTGACCCCCGCACGCGGTCGCGGAACACCTCGGGTCAGGCTTCAGCCTGACCCCGCACGCTTCCCAGAAGCCGCTCGATCGCGAGCGCGACGCCGTCATCGTCGTTCGACTCCGTCACGTCGTCCACCTCGGCCAGGACCGCGGGATGCCCGTTTCGCGGCGCGACGGACCGCCCGGCCCATGCGAGCATCGGAAGGTCGTTCGGGTAGTCGCCGAACGCGACGGCCTGCTGAGGCTCGACTCCGAGCTCCCCCGCGAGCTCCGCCAACGCCGCACCTTTGCTGATACCTGCCACCGTGATCTCGACCACCTGCGTGCCGGCGTGCGAGACCACAGCCAGTTCACCGACGATCTCGGCGACAAGGGCCGAGAGCTCGTCCGTCGAGCGTGTTACGTCGCGCACGATGAGCTTCGTCACGGGCGATTCGACGAGCTCGAGCGCGTCCCCGAACGCGTCCCGGGCGGCAGCTCCCAGCCATCCCAGGCTCCTTCGAACGCATGCTCGAGCGCGAAGCGGGACTCGGTCTCGGTCGCGAAGCAGACAGCGGGCAGATGCTCGCGTAGCGCCCGGATCACGTCGACGGCGACTTCGGACGGAAGCGGCCGGTGTCGGCGGACCTCGTCGCGCGCCAGGTCGAGCACGAGTGCTCCGTTCGAACAGATCGCGATTCCATCCGTGACGCCGACGTCGTCGGCGACTAGCTTGACCCCAGCCGGACCGCGCGCGCTGACGAGCGCGAGAAGGATGCCCGCGTCACGAGCGCGGCGCAGTGTGTCGCGAGTGAAATCCGAAACAGTGCCGTCGGACCGCAGAAGCGTCCCGTCGAGGTCGGTGGCAATGAGCCGGACGGCTTCCAGGGCAGGACCCTACCCATTCGGCCCGTAGGTGGTGTCACCGCCCATGCGGTGACAGTCGTCTTTCGCGGCCTGAACATCCGGCTTGCTCGGCGACGCTACCGGCTTCCTTCGAACAGCGCGGCCTGGCCCTGGCCGACGCCGACGCACATCGTCGCGAGCCCGTAGCGGCCGCCCCGGCGGCGCAACTCGTGCAGCAGGGTCACCACGAGGCGGGCGCCGCTCATTCCGAGCGGGTGGCCGAGCGCGATCGCGCCGCCGTTCACGTTCACCCGCTCCTCGTCGAGCCCGAGCTCGCGCACGACGGCGAGGCTCTGCGACGCGAACGCCTCGTTCAGCTCGACGAGATCGAGCTCGTCCACCGTGAGCCCGGTTCGCTCCAGGAGCTTGCGGACCGCGGGCACCGGGCCGATGCCCATCACCCGCGGGTCGACGCCCGCGACGGCGGAGGCGACGAACGAGCCCAGGTGCTCGAGCCCGAGCTCGCCTGCACGCTCCTCGCTCATGAGGACGAGCGCCGCGGCGCCGTCGTTGATCCCGGCCGCGTTCCCCGCGGTCACGGTCCCGCTCTCGCGGAACGCGGGCCGGAGGCCCGCGAGCGCCTCGGCGCTCGTCGTGGGGCGCGGGTGCTCGTCGACGGTCACGTCGTCGACGGGCACGAGCTCGTCGGCGAACCGGCCCGCCTCGCTCGCGGCGGCCCACCGTTGCTGCGAGCGGAGCGCGAAGGCGTCCTGCTCCTCGCGCGAGACTTGCCAGCGCTCGGCGACGTTCTCGCCCGTCTCGCCCATCGACTCGAGCGGGAACATCGCCTCGTGCCGGCGGTTCGGGAAGCGCCAGCCGAGCGTCGTGTCCCACACGGTCCCGTTGCCGCGCGGGAAGGCGTGTTCGGGCTTTGCGAGCACGAGCGGCGCGCGGCTCATCGACTCGACGCCGCCTGCGACGACCACCTCGGCGTCGCCGGCGAGGATCGCGTGGCTCGCGGAGACCACCGCCGAGAGCCCGGACGCGCACAGCCGGTTGACGGTCACACCCGCGACCGCCTCGGGCAGCCCGGCCAGGAGCGCCGCCATGCGCGCGACGTTGCGGTTGTCCTCGCCCGCCTGGTTCGCGCAGCCGAGGAAGACGTCGTCGATCGAGCCCGGCTCGATCCCCGCGCGCTCGACCGCGGCCGCGATCGCCACCGCCGCGAGATCGTCGGGCCGGACGCCCGACAGCGCGCCGCCGTAACGCCCGACCGGGGTACGGACGGCGGAGACGACGACTGCGCGGCGCATCGAGCGGAGTGTAGGGGCGTCAAAGCCGGTGACAGTCACCGGCGGTGACAGTCACCCGACGAAGTCGATCCGGACCGGCTCGGGGAACGCCCCCAGCGCCTCGCCGCGACGAAGCAGCTCGGTCACGGCCTTGCGGCCCTCGTCCCCGTAGTCCTGGGTGAGCTCGTTCACGTACATCGAGACGAAGCGGTCCGCCACGGCCGCGTCGATCCCGCGGCCGAACTGCACCGCGTACTCGAGCGCCTCCGCGCGGTGGTCGAGCCCACACTGGATCGCCTCCCGGAGAACCCGCGAGACCTCGCCCACGATGTCGCCGCCGAGGTCACGCCGGACCACGTTCACGCCGAGCGGCAACGGCAAGCCGGTCTCCAGCAGCCACCACTCCCCGAGGTCGAGGATCTTCACGAGGCCCTCGTCCTCGAAGGTGAGCTGGCCCTCGTGGATGAGAAGCCCCACCTCGGCCCGTCCGGATGCGACCTCGGCAGGGATCTCGTCGAAGGGCAGCTCGCGGAAGCTGAACTCGCCGAGGACGAGCCGGAGCGCGAGAAACGCGGTCGTCAAGGCACCCGGCACGACGACCTCCGACGAGCTGAGCTCGTCGAGCGAGCGCTGGTCGCGAGCGACCACGATCGGCCCGTAGCCGGCCCCGATGCTGGCACCGTGCGGGAGGAGCGCGTAGTCGTCCTGGACGAACGGGTACGCGGCGAGCGAGAGCGCCGTGACCTCGAGCCTCCCGGCTCGCGCCCACCTGTTGAGCGTCGAGATGTCGGCGAGCACCTGCTCGAACTCGAGCTCGCCGGTGTCGAGGAGGTCCGTCGTGAGCGCCCAGAACATGAAGGCGTCGTCGGGGTCCGGGCTGTGGCCGACGCGGATCCGCACGGGGCGGTGACGCTAGCACTGTGCCTCTCCGAGCAGGCCCGAGAACCGGTCGTCCGGGAGGGGCGCGCGTCAGCGATTGAAGAACCAGCGTTCGAGGAGCGGCAGGACCTCCTTGCGCGTGAACGGCCGCGCGTCCACCTCCCGCCCGTCGCCCTCGAGCACGTTCACGTCGTCCTCGAGCGCATCGTTCGCGCGGGCGAGAGCGTCCTCGAGCTCGTAGCCCTCGAACACGACGTCCTCGGCGCGCGGCTCCTCGGACTCGCGCAGGTGCGGGTTGACGGAGCGCCCGACGGCCCACACCGCCCCCGCCCGGCGCTCGATCCAGAGGACGATCCGCTCCTCCGCTCCCGAGTCGTCGACGCCCGCGAGCGTGCGCTCCGCGTAGCGGGACTCCCGGGAGCTCCGTTTCATCTCCCTGGATACAATCGCGTCTCGTGTCCGCGTTCAAGAACCTCTTCTCGTTCCTCTTCCAGCGCAGCTCCGCCGAGGAGCACGTCGCGAGGTATGTCATCCGCGAGCACGACCGTGGGCGCAGCCTCGAGGAGATCCTTCAGGATCGCTACGTGCAGAACCGCCTCTCGCCGGAGCAGCAGAAGCGGCTGCTCGACCGCCCGGAGATCGTCGGAGCGATCTCCGGCGACGCCCTCGAGGCCGCAAAGAGCGGCGTCGCCACGTCGCAGCGCGGCACGTAGGGCGGGCGAGGCAAGCCTCGCCCCTACACCCACGTTCCGATGCCGACCTCGCGCGCGCGGCGGAGCGCCTCGGCCGCGAGCGCGACGTCCCAGGCGGCGAGGCCGTTCGACTTGAACACGACGATGTCGTCGTCGGACTGACGGCCGACGATCTCACCGGACACGACCTCGTGCAGCTCGTGCACCTCGAGCCAGTCGAGCACGCCCGCCTGCACCGGTTCGATGAGGTCGCCAGACTCGAGCCGCGCCTGCTCGAGGAGGTCGCAGCAGACGAACGACGCCCGCTCGAGGACGGCGTTGTCCAGCTCGCGGCGGCTCGCGACGTTCGCTCCCGCAGCGACCACGAGCGCGCCCGGAGGGAGCCACTCGCCGCGGAGGACCGGGTCGCGCGAGCTCGTGATCGTGACGACGACGTCCTGCGAGCCGGCGTCGCGGTGGCTCGCGGCCGGCTCGGCACGCACACGTCGGCAGAACGCCTCCAGCCGCTCCGGCGTCCTGCAGAAGGCGACGACCCGCTCGAGGCCGGGAAGCGCCGCCCGGATGCACGCGACCTGGGTCTCCGCCTGGTGTCCGCACCCGAGGACGCCGAGACTGCGCGCTCCGCTTCGCGCGAGGTGCCGCGCCGCCACCGCGCTCGCGGCACCGGTCCGAAGGCGTCCGAGCTGGTCCGCTTCGAGGACGCCGGCGAGCTCGGAGGTCGTCGCGTCGAAGACGCACACGACGAACGTCGCGCCCTGCGAGGTCGCGGCGTAGAGCTTTCCCCCCGCGAGTCCGAGCCCGAGATCCGCTGCGGCCATGTCCGCGAGCGACCCTTCGGGCAGCCGCAGCCGCCTGCGCGGGGCGATTTCGACCTCCCCGACCGCCATGCGCCGGAAGCACTCCTCGACCACCTCGACCGCGTCGGAGGGCTCGAGGAGAGTCGCGACGTCGGTCTCCGTAAGGTAGAGGGGCATTGGGTGCAGTCTTGCGCAAGACGGGAATCCGCCAAGCGGATTCCCGTCGCGCCGAAAAGGACCTAAAGCGCGGCCGCTGCGCGGCCGCGGAGCGCGCCGGTCGTCCGTCTAGCAGCGCTCGCGGCGCCGTAGACTCGGTGCCCTGAAGACCGAAAGCTACCTCGATCTGCGGCTCGACACGTTCCTGGACCTCCTCGCGACGGGCGAGGAAGGGCCGGGCGGGGGGTCGGCCGCTGCGCTCAGCGTCGCGTTCGCGGCGAGCCTCGTGGCGATGGTCGCTCGCTGCAGCCCCACCACCTGGGCCGAGGCTGCAGGAGTCTCGGCACAAGCGCTCGCGATCCGGGACCGGGCGGCCCAGCTCGCCCGCACGGACGCCGACGCCTGGCATGCGGCGCTCGAGGCGCTCGCGGACAGCGGCGACGAAGGGGGCGCCGACCGGCGGAACCACGAGCTGGAGCGCAAGCTCGACCTCGCGGCGGCCGCGCCGCTCGAGATCGCCCAGCTCGCGGCGGATCTCGCCGAGCTCGCCGCGGCCGCAGCCGAGCGCTGCGAGGGATCCTTCCGGGCAGATGCGGCTGCGGCGGCCGCGCTCGCGGCCGGTGCAGCGCGCGCCGCCGCGCACCTCGTCGAGGTCAACCTGACCGTTCGCGTCGGCGACGAGCGCCTGACGAAGGCCCGCGCGAGTCATCAGGCAGCTTCCGAATCGGCCGATCGCGTGCTCACGGTCCTGGAGTGAGCGCGGACGTGAGCCTCTCGACGCTCCCGGACGCCGAGCTCGTCCGGCGCTGCAAGGCCGGCGACGAGGACGCGTGGAACGAGCTCGTCGCTCGCTTCTCGCGCTACGTCTATGCGATCTGCACGCGCGGCTTCCGCCTCTCCGACACGGACGCCGAGGACGTGTTCCAGGAGCTGTTCGCCCGCGTATACACGAACCTGCACACGCTCCGCGACGACGCTGCGGTACGCCCTTGGATCGCGCAGCTGACGCGACGGCTCTGCATCGACACGCTCGCGAAGGGGGAGCGCGAGCGGCCCGACGCGGAGCCGCTGCCGGACGCTCACGGGAACGACCTCGCCGAGATCGACGAGGCCTTCGAGGTCCGTGAGGCGGTGGCGACGCTCTCGGACACGTGTCAGGAGATGCTCGACCGGTTCTTCGCCCGCGACCAGAGCTACCGGACGATCTCGGAGGAGCTCGAGCTCCCGGCCGGCACGATCGCGAGCCGCATCGCCCGCTGCCTCGGGAAGCTCCGGATCGAGCTCGAAGGAAGAAACCAGCCGCCTCCAGGGTCTAGGGAGTAGATGAGCGAGCAGCTTGGAGAGGAACGCCTGGGGGCGCTCCTGCGCGTCCTGCGCCCTGCCCCGAAGGGATGGGTTCGGGCAGCGCAGGAGTTGCCGCTCGCCCGACGCACGCTGGACGAGATCGTCGAGCGCGCCGAAGCCGACCGCGCGTTCCGCGAGGCGCTGATCGCCGACCTCGAGCAAGCGCTCGCCGGCGAGGGGTACGAGCGCGATCCGCGGATCGTGGCCGAGCTCCGACGGCGCCTGTCCGAGAAGTAGCGCCACGACCTACGTACGATCCCGCACGTGAGCGAGCCGGCGGGCGAGCGGGAACGACGCACCCGGGTGGTGCTTCCGGCGTGGAGCCTCCCGAGAGACGAGGCCGATCGCATCGCGCTCGCCGCACGTTGGCCGGAACGGGTGACGCGCGAATGGGCCTGGGGTGAGTCGACCGGCGAGGGCATCCGCGTGTGCATTCTCGACTCGGGTGTGGAGACCGGTCATCCGCAGGTGGGAGAGCTCGAGAGCGCGGTCGCCATCTCGATCGGCGACGACGAGGAGACAATCGTCACGGAGGACACGGAGGGCGACCTGAGCGGTCACGGGACGGCCTGTGCGGGAATCGTCCGCTCGATCGCGCCCGGCTGCCGGCTCTCGAGCGTCAGGGTCCTCGGCCAGGGCTTCAAGGGGTCCGGCCGCGTCCTGCTCGCCGGCCTCCGGTACGCGGTCGAGGAGGGATTCGACGTGATCAACATGAGCCTCTCGACGACGAAGCGGCCGTTCGCCGCGGTGCTTCACGAGCTCGCGGACAGCGCCTACTTCAGGCGAGCAGTGCTCGTCGCCTCGGCGCACAACATGCCGGTCGAGAGCTACCCCTGGAAGTTCTCGTCCGTGATCTCGGTGGGAAGCCACGAGGAGCCCGACCCGCTCACGTTCTTCTACAACCCGAGCCCGCCGGTCGAGTTCTTCGGGCGCGGCGTCAACGTCGAGATCGCATGGATCGGAGGACGCACGATCACCGCGTCCGGCAACAGCTTCGCGACCCCGCACCTCACCGGGATCTGCGCGCTCATACTCTCGAAGCACCCCGAGCTGACGCCGTTCCAGCTCAAGAGCGTCCTATACCTGACCGCGTCGAACGTCGGAGGGAGCGAATGACCGAGCGGAGCGAGCTGCACGCGGCCGTCGCGTCGGGAGTCGTGGGCTCCGCGGACTCGTTCCGCGAGCTCCTGAACGCCATCGTCGAGGTCGCACGCTCGATCTTCGGGGCGAAGGCGTCGTCGATCCTCCTTCTCGACCCGGAGACCGACGAGCTCGTCTTCGAGGCCGTGGTCGGGGAGGGCGAGCAATCCCTTCTCGGCATGCGGTTCCCCGCCGATCGCGGGATCGCCGGGTTCGTGCTCGCGACGCGAACGCCACTCGTGATCGAGGACGTCCGCAAGGATCCGCGCTTCGCCTCGGACGTCGCCGAGGACACGGGCTACGTCCCGAGCGGGCTCATGGCGGCGCCGTTGCTCGCGGACGAGGACGTGCTCGGCGTGCTCGAGGTTCTCGACCGGCCCGAGCAGTCCCACTTCAGCCTCAAGGAGATGGACCTCCTCGGCCTGTTCGCCAACCAGGCGGCGATCGCGGTGGATCTCCTGCTGCGCGCGCGCACGGCAGAGCGACTGCTGGCGGAGGAGGGAGATCTCACGGTCGTCGCCCGGCTCGCGGCTGCGGTGACCGCGCTCGAGGAGGAGCGGCGCGAGGCGGGCGTCCGGCTGCTTCGGAACCTCGCCGACATGCTCGGCTCTCAGCAGCGGGCCTGAACGCACAAAGCCACTCGAGCGACCGGCGCGGGACGCTTTGTGGCCGAAGGGCGATTCACTCGCCCGAGAGGCCAAGCGCGGCCGAGCGGTGCACAACGCAGAAGAAGGGGGCTCGCGGGGGAAACATGGTTTCCCCCGCGGCAAAAAAGAGGCCCGGGCGGCTGCACATCCCGCCCGGGCCTCGCGACCTGCGGTGCTACATCGACTCCGTGCCCGCGGGCTCGGTGCCCATCGACTCCGTCCCCTCGGGCTCGAAGCCGTGGAGCTCGAAGTCGTCGTCCGTCGCCGCAGGCTCGGTCCCTGCCGGCTCGGTTCCCGCCGGCTCGGTCCCCGAAGGCTCTGTGCCCTCCGGCTCGTACCCGTGCGCCTCGACCTCGTCCTCGTCTGGGCGCTTCGTGTCGTCAGCCATTTCTCCTCCTTGTCGTGCGCGGGTTCGCGCGTTTCTGTCCAACAAGACGCGGGTGCTACGGAGAATCTTCCCTGCCGTACTTCATCCGTGCAAGCCATCGTGACATGCTCCCGCAAGTGAGCGCCGTCACTCGTCACCTTCGGGAGTCGGCGACAGCGTTCCGAGGGGTCTTTGCGAACCCCGACCTGCGCCGCCTCCAGCTCGCGTGGGCCGCGGCGATCGTCGGGCACTGGGCCTACCTCGTCGCAGTCGCGGTGTTCGCGTACGAGGCGGGCGGCGCAGGCGCGGTCGGGCTGATGGTCGTGATCCGCACCGTGCCGGCCGCGCTCGTCGCACCTTTCGCGGCCATCCTCGCCGACCGCTACAGCCGGACGACGGTCATGGTCTGGTCGGCCGTCGTTCGCGCCGCCCTGATCGCGGGCGCCGGTGTCTGCGTCTCCGCGGACGCGCCGGCGTGGATCGTCTACGTGATCGTCGGCGTGGCCATGCTCGTGGGCACGCCGTTCCGCCCCGCGCTCGCAGCGCTGACCCCCTCGGTCGCGCGCACGCCCGGCGAGCTCACGGCCGCGAACGCGGTCTCGAGCACGCTCGAGAGCGTCGGCTACTTCCTGGGCCCGGCTCTCGCCGGGCTCCTCCTGGCGACGACGAGCTCGGAGGTCGTCTTCTTCCTCACCGCAGGGACGTTCGTGATCGCCGCCCTCCTCATCTCGCGCGTCCGCGACCCCGCACGGGTCGAGGGACGCGAGCCGGCCGAGCGCTCCGGGATCCTGTCGGAGACGTTCGTCGGGTTCCGGACGGTCGGGAGCGACTCCCGCCTACGCATCCTCCTCGGTCTCTTCTCCGCGCAGACCTTCGTCGCCGGAGCGCTCACCGTCCTCATCGTCGTCATCTCCTTCGAGCTGCTCGAGCTCGGCGAGTCGGGCGTCGGCTACCTCAACTCGGCGATCGGCGTGGGTGCCCTTCTCGGGTCGGTCGCGGCGCTCTCGCTCGCGGGCATGCGGCGACTGAGCCCGGCGTTCATCGGCGGGGTCGTCCTCTGGGGCATCCCGCTCGTGCTCGTCGGCCTCGTGCCCGAGCCCGCCCTCGCGATCGTCCTCCTCGGGGTCGTCGGCGCCGGCAACTCGCTCGTCGACGTCGCCGCGTTCACGCTCATCCAGCGCGCGGTGCCGGACGAGGTGCTGGCACGGGTGTTCGGCGTCATCCAGTTCCTCTGGATCTCGACCTTCGGGCTGGGCGGGATCCTGATCGTGCCCGTCATCGACTGGCTCGGCTCCGACGGGGCGCTCATCGCGGCCGGCGCTTTCCTCCCCGCGCTCGCGCTGCTTGCCGGGCCGCGCCTGCTCCGGCTCGACGCAGAGGCCGAAGCCCCCGGCCCCGGGCTCTCGCTGCTGCGCTCGATCCCCATCTTCGCGCCGCTTCCGGGAACGCCCCTCGAACATCTCGCGGCGCGACTGGTGCCGCTCCATCTCGACGCAGGCACCGTCGTCGTCAGACAGGGCGACACGGGCGACCGCTTCTACGTCGTGGTCGAAGGCGAGGTCGAGGTCCGCGTCGACGACGAGGTCGTCTCGGAGCTCGGCCCGGGCGGCTACTTCGGCGAGATCGCGCTCATCCGCGACACGCCGCGCACCGCGACGGCGACGGCGAGGACGCCGGTCGTCCTGTACGCGCTCGAGCGCGAGGACTTCCTCGCGGCGGTCACCGGACACGCCCCGAGCGCGCAGGCAGCGGAGCGGGTCGCGAGCTCCCGCCTCGCAAGCGTCGCCTCATCGGGGGGCCACCTCCCCGAATGACGACTCCGGATCGGGCCCTGACTGCCAACGAGTTCGAAGAGCGGCTGCGCTCGTACGTCTACGAACGCTCCGAGGAGTCGCGGGCCGTACGGGTGGGCGAGAAGGAGCGCTCCGAGCAGGCGGCGATCGTGGCGCGCTACCACGACCTCTTCGCCCGCGACCAGCTCGGGGCGCTTCGCGCAGCGGAGCAGGCAGGGTCGACGGAGGACGAGCACGAGCGCCTGCACCGCTTGGCCCGCACCTGTGAGTCCGGCATCGTCACGGCCGAGCTCGCGGAGCTGCAGGACGAGATCCGGAACGCGGAGCTCTCGATCCGCGTCGAGCACCGAGGCGAGGAGGTGCCCCTCCGAGCGGCGACCGCAAAGCTGAGCACGCTGCCGTCGTACGGGGAGCGGGAGGAGCTGGGGCCGGTCGTCTTCGACGCCTCGGCCACGCTGAACGGCCGCTGGCTCGACCTCGCTCGTGCATCGGAGACGCTGCGCGCTGAGCTCTCGGGCATCACCGATCCGGTCACGCGCAGCGAGGCCGAGAAGGGGATCTCGCTGAGGCAGCTCGCCGACGTGCTCGACGACGTGAGCGCTCGTACAGCAGGTGCCTACGACGACCTCCGGGAGCGCTGGCTCGATCGCCTGCTCGGCCCCGAGCGGGCGCAGCAGCCGCCCTCGTACCACGCGGCGTACCTGTTCCGCCTCACGCCGCTCGCCCACGTCTACACGAAGGAGCGGGCCACCGAGGTTTGCCTCTCCACCCTGGCAGCGCTCGGCTGCGACCTGCGCGAGAACGGCAGCATCCGGCTGGACCTCGAGGATCGCCCGCAGAAGTCCCCTCGCCCTGTCGTCATCGCCTCCGACCCACCGACGGTCGTGCACCTCGTCACGCGGCCGCTCGGAGGGCTCCAGGACTACCAGGACTTCCTGCACGAGGCGGGCCACGCCCTGCACTACGCGGGCTGCGACCCGACGCTGCCCTTCGCGTTCCGCGCTCTCTCGCGCGACTACTCGCTGACGGAGATCTACTCGTACCTGCTCCAGAGCATCGCCCGCGAGCCGGGCTGGCACCGTGCCCACTTCGACCTCACGCTCGAGCAGGCGGCGGAGAACGCCGAGGCGGCGCAGTTCCTGGACGCCTTCATGTTCCGCCGCTACCTCGCGAAGCTCGGGTTCGAGCTCGACTTCTGGTCGCGCTTCGGCGACGACGGCGGAACACCGGACGGGTACGCGGAGCGGCTGACCGCCGCGACCGGGCTCGTGTACCGCGCCGACCGCTACCTCGCCGACATGGACTCCGGCTTCTACTCGGCCGACTACCTGCGGGCCTGGATCCGGTCGGCGCAGCTCCGCTCCCACTTGGGCGCGACGATCGGGGACGACTGGTGGTGTCGCGCCGAGACGGGTGCGCTCCTGCGCCAGCTCTTCCGGGAGGGCTTGCGCCCTTCGAGCGAGGAGGTCGCCGGCCGGATCGGGTTCGATCCGCTCGACGTCGGGCCGCTGATCGCGGAGCAGCGCGGATCGCGCGCGGGCGTCGGCAGTTAGCCGCTCGAGCGCTCTCGCTCGATGAAGCTGATGCTCCCGCTCGTCTCGAGCACGGCCCACTGCACACGGTCGAGCGAGGCGAGGCCCTGCAGGCGCGCGGCGGCGAGCAGCTCCTCGTGCGTGATGCGGTTGCGATCGAGGTTCCGCTTGATCGCCTCGCCGTCCTGGACGACGATGATCGGGTCGCCCTCGAGGACCGGCCGTAGCCACGGCAGCTTGAAATTGCCGTAGGAGACGAGCACGACGAGGATCGCGATCGTTCCGCCCGCCAGCAGCATCCCCGTGACGGAGAAGTCGTTCTGCGTCACTCCCTGCTGGACGAGGTCGCCGATCATGACGAGCAGGATCAGGTCGAACGGCTCGAGCGACCCGAGCTCGCGCCTGCCCACGATCCGCGTGAGCAGGAACACGAAGAAGAACGCGACGATCGCTCGGAGGACGATGTCCATCAGGGCCAGACCGTCAGGGTGCGTTCGATCGAGGCGACGGGACGCTCCCCGTCGTAGAGATTCGCGTGCTGCGATCGCCGCCCGGTGGTCGTCGGGTTTACCTGGAGCTGGAGGAAGAAGAGATGCTCGTCGCCGGCAGGGATACGGCCGAGCTCGAATGCGATGCGCCCGTCCCGGCTCGCCTCGCCCACCGGAGCCGGCGTGATCGTATTGAGCGTCATGCCGTCGAGCCAGTCCGGGTCGAGGACGAGGGTCGCAGCCTCGAGCTCCTCGAGCGCGGTGATCCGGAAGCGCGCCTGGTAGTACAACCCGCTCCGGAGCTTCGTCGGCGCGGACAGCTCGAGCTCGGCGACGTCGCCAGTGGCGGTGGCCGACGACGGCGACTGGCCGAAGACGTTCGCGAGGCCCACGACGAGGAGCAAGCCCACGAGCCCGAGGAGCGCTCTGCGGACGAACGGCCGCCGCTCACGGCCTTCGAGGTCGCGGTGGTAGCGGACCGTGAGACCCTCCGGAGCGGCCACGCTCTGCCGGTTCGGCGCCTGGCACGCGGCTCCTGCGGCCCACGGAGCCGGGAGGTAACGGGTGCGACAGCGGC
>Ga0299907_10000623_pt1 | contig 17993 bp, 18 predicted proteins | sample RVTome_16_FD_198680 | JGI IMG/M metagenome (GOLD analysis project Ga0299907, IMG submission 198680) | Soil microbial communities from uranium-contaminated site in the Upper Colorado River Basin, Wyoming, United States - RVT152D67 (version 2) ...
CCCGGCGAGCGGTGCGCGTCGACGTCGAACCGCAACTTCGAGGGCCGTCAGGGTCGGGGTGGCCGCACCCACCTGGTGTCACCGGCGATGGCCGCCGCCGCCGCGATCCACGGGCACTTCGTCGACGTCCGCGACCTGTCCACGGGCCGTTAGGAGAGCACAGCCATGCAACCCGTCACCACGATCACCGGCCGCATGCTGCCGCTGGATCGGGCCGATGTCGACACCGACCAGATCATGCCCAAGCAGTTCCTCAAGCGGATCGAGCGCACTGGCTTCGGGGAATTCGTCTTCCACGACTGGCGCGACGACCCCGCGTTCGTGCTCAACGACGAGCGCTACGCCGGGGCCAATGTGCTGGTCACCGGGCCGAACTTCGGCTCGGGCTCGTCCCGCGAGCATGCGCCATGGGGCCTTCAGCAGCATGGGTTCGACGCGATCGTCGCGCCGAGCTTCGCCGACATCTTCCGCAACAACTGCGCCAAGATCGGGCTGCTGACCGTCACCCTTCCGGCCGCGACCTGCCGCGAGCTCATCGCGCTGACCACAGACGACCCTGAGGCGTCGATCCGCATCGACCTGCCCGAACAGGTGGTCGTGACGGCCGTGGGCACCATGCGCTTCGAGATCGACGGGCACACCAAGCACCTGCTGGTCGAAGGCCTCGACACCATCGATATGACCCTCGCGCGCGACGACGAGATCACAGCGTTCGAGCAGCGCCGATCGCTGTTCATGCCCATCGCCGGCTGAGCGCCGGTCGCGGCGTCGCCGCGTGCTTGGGGGCGTCAGCCGGCCGTGGCGTGCAGCGCCGGCCCGGAGGAGCGGTGCGGCAGAGATCGCCGTCGACACCGACGGCCTGCCAGTGCCCACGCCGCGACGGCAGCACGGCGAACCGCCCGAGACGTCGTACCATCACCCGTCATGGTGGTCACCCCGGCGTCGGCGACCGCCGCATCGACCGGGTGCGGCCGCGCATGATGCTGCGTGCCGATCAGGCACGGCGCATCGCGCTGGCCGCGCAGGGGTTCGACCGCCCGCGTCCGGTGGGACGCATCGACATCCGTCATGTCCGCAGGGTGATCGATCACGTCGATCTGCTGCAGATCGACGCCGTACAGACCGTCGAACGCGCCCAGTACCTCCCACTGTTCTCGCGGCTGGGTCCCTATTCGCCGACGCTGCTCGACGACGCGGCCTACCGCCGCCGTGAGCTGTACGAGGCGTGGGCCCACGAGGCGAGCCTGGTCAAGGTGGAGCGCTGGCCGCTGCTGCAGTACCGCCGCCATCACTGGTCGAGCCGGCGGGCCGAGCGCCTGGAGCGGGATCAGCCCGGCTACCTCGACGCCGTGCTCAGGGAGGTCGCCGCTCATGGACCGTTGACGGTCGGCGACCTCAAGGATCCCGGCGACCGGACCGGACCCTGGTGGGGGTGGTCGCCGGGCAAGACCGCGCTCGAGGCGCTGTTCGCGCATGGCCACGTCGCCATCGCGGAGCGACGGGGTCAGACCCGCGTCTACGACCTGACGGAGCGCGTGCTCCCCGCGGCGGTGCTCGCGCAGCCGCCCGTGGAGACCGACGACGCGTATCGCCGGCTGCTGTGCGTGGCGGCGCGGGCACTGGGCATCGCGACGGCGAGTGACCTCATCGACTACTACCGGCTGCATGCGCCGACCGCGCGCCCGCTGGTGGAAGACCTTGTCCGGGAGGGTGCGCTCGAACCGGTCGAGGTCGACGGCTGGCCGCCCGCCTACCGCAGCCCCGACGCTCGGCTGCCGCGGCGCATCACGGCGGCCGCCCTGCTGACCCCGTTCGATCCGCTGGTGTGGTGCCGGCCGCGCGTCGAGCGGCTGTTCGGCTTCCACTACCGCCTCGAGTTCTACGTCCCCGCCGAGAAGCGTGAGTACGGCTACTACGTCATGCCGTTCCTGTTCGGCGATGAACTGGTGGCGCGCGTCGACGTCAAGGCGGACCGTCGCGCCGGCGTCCTGCGTGTTCCGGCCGCGTTCGTCGAGGACGGCCATCGACCCGGACGGATCACCGGCCCGCTGCTCGACGAGCTGAGCGAGCTCGCGGCATGGCTCGGGCTGTCGTCGGTACAGGTCGGCGACCGGGGGTCGTTGGGTCCGGCACTGGCCAGGGCCCGTTCCTGGTCGAGCTGACGTACGGTGCCGCTACGCGACGATCGGGTACCGGATGTCAGACACCACGGATGCCGTGCAGACCGAGCGGCGGCGCATCGCCCGTGTCCTGCATGGCGGCATCGTCCAGCAGATCACGGCGCTGTCGCTGGCGATCGACAGCGCCCTGCTCCACGACGGCGAGGGACGTCGCGAGCAGGCGAGCGCGGCGCTGCGAACCCTGCGCGAGATCGCCGATCTGACAGCCCTCGACTGCCGCAGGCTGCTCGACGAGCTGCACGACGGCGCGCTGCTCGATTCCGGGGATGCTTGATTTCGGCGCCGCCCCCGGCGACGCTGGTGACACGACCGTGACGATCAGTGCCGGGAGGGTTGGTGGCGGCCGAGCCCACGCCTGACCATTCGTCGCCGCTCCGCGTCCCCGGATACGCCTGGGACTGGCTGCAGCGATCCCGGCCGGTCGTCGAGGCACTGGCGAATGTGCTGACCGGCCAGCCGCCGCGTCCCGGGTTCGTGCAGGCGGTGCGACGCAGCTTCCCGGAAGATGATCTCGTGCGCGGCGCGGTCTTCGATGTCGTGGCCGACGTCGCGTTCCGCGGACGCGTACCTGCGTTCCGCCCGCCCGGCGCATCGTGGGACCGGGGGCTGGTGTGGTGGGCGGCGGCGCTGTCCGGGCGGTCGGTGGAGGAGTACGAAGACCGCGGCCAGGGCATCGAACAACCACGGCTGTTCGGTGAACCGCCGCCGTCCAGCGACGCTGCGATCGTGCGGGCGCTGCGCGAGCTGCTGGCCGCCAGTGATGGCGATCAGATCCCCGCCGCGGCCGTACGTCAGCTGATCGCACAGCTTGAGCAGCGCGCGATGGGCGACGACGTCCGCTAGCGTAGGGAGTTTGCGCAAGCGAAAGGTTCCCGCGCTGTTGCAGCTCGTCTTCCAGCCCAATGCCGGCCTGCCAGCAGCTGGCCGGCTGCTCTTCTACCGTGCACGCGGCGATGCGCCGCTGGCCGACGTCGGCGCGCTGGGCCTGCGCGCTGACGTCGACGTGCGTGCGGTCGACCTCGCCGTGCCGATCGACGGGGTCGTGCGGCCGCGCAGCCACCAGGTGGCCGCCGTGCCGCTGCACGCCGCATTGCCGGTGCTGGTGCGTGGCGACGACCGCCGGCAGCCTGGGTCGCCGGCAATGCAGGCGTATGCGCGTGCCGCACGGCTGGCGACGGGCCTTGTCGTCGAGCAGCAGATCGCGCCGGTGCTCAAGCAGGTCGACGACCGTGTGGTATCGCACTGGCGGGCGCTCCTGCCGGCCGGTGGCACGGCCGCTGACACGCTGGCGGCGCTGGCCGACTCGCTGCCGGCCGCGGGACACGCGTTGCCGCGTGGCGAGGGCGCGGTGTGGCATCCCCACGCGCTGCTCCGCGCGTTCATCGACGCCGTCGCCGACCTGCTGGGCCGTCAGCCCGAGGCTGAGGCGCGGTCGACCGGCCGTCCGCGGTCCCGGCTGCTGCCATGGACCGCGCGATGGCAGGAGGCTGCCGTCGACGCCGTCGATCCCACCGTCCCCCTGGGTGTCGAGCGTGGTGAGGTCGTCGCCGGAGTGCGTGAGTGGCTGCGGCCGTTCGAGCAGCTGGCCACCGATCACACACCAGAGCTCGAGCTGCGTGCGCCGGATCGCCCGGCGCGGCAGTGGACGTTGCGCTTCGCCCTTCGTGACCGTGGCGGGCGGCGCATCGGCGCCGAGGAGCTGTGGCGTGACGACGGTGCCGACCGCGATCGCGTCGAGGCGCTGCTCGAGGCGCTGGCGCGGGCTGCGCGGGTCTTTGCGCCGGTCGAGGATGCGCTCGACCAGCGCCAGCCGACCACCGCGACGTTCGACACAGATGCTGCGTGGCGGTTCATCGACCAGGTGGCACCACTGCTTGGCGACGCCGGCTACCACATCGTGCTCCCCGACGAGGTGCCGGAGCTGCGACCGCGCATCCAGCTGGGCATGCCGGCCGACGACGCCGACGGCCCGCCTGACCATGTCGCTCTGACATGGCAGGGCGTCGTGGGCGACGCCGTGCTCGACGCGTCGGCCGTCGACGATCTCATGCGCAGCCCGGATCCGCTCGTCTTCTGGGGCGACCGCTGGGTGCGGATCGCACCTGACACGCGCACCCAGTGGGAGCAGCGCGGCCGCGCCATCGATCGCATCCCGCTGATCGAAGCGCTCGGGCTCGCGGTCGCCGGCGCGGTGACCGGCCTTGGCAGCGTCGATGTTGCGGGACCCACCGAGGTCACGGCGGTTGGGGCCCTGGCCGGCCTGGTCGACCGCCTGCGGCAATCCGTGGGCGCCGAGCCCGTGGCGGAGCCGGACGGGTTCGTCGGCGCGCTGCGCCCGTACCAGCTCGACGCCGTCGGCTGGCTGGGCATGATGGCCGATCTGCAGCTCGGCGGCGTGCTGGCCGATGACATGGGCCTGGGCAAGACGGTCATGCTCATCGCCCACCTCCTGCGCCAGGGGCCCGGCCCACACCTGGTCGTCTGCCCGACATCGGTCGTGGCCAACTGGGAGCGTGAGCTGGCGCGGTTCGCGCCCGACCTGGAGCGCCGGCGCCACCACGGCGCCGACCGTCCCGACGATCTCGAGGGCGTCTCCGGGGTGGTGGTGACCTCCTACGGCACGCTGCGGCGCGACATCGAGCTGTTGCGGGCGGTCGACTGGCGGGTGGTGGCCCTCGACGAGGCGCAGCAGGTCAAGAACCCCGACACCCTCGGTGCGCGTGCCGTGCGGCGGTTGCGGTCGTGGCACTGCGTGGCCCTGACCGGGACACCCGTCGAGAACCGCCTGCGCGAGCTGTGGTCGGTGCTCGACCTGACCAACGCGGGGATGCTGGGACCGCGTGCCCGGTTCGAACGGCGCTTCGCCAACCCGATCGAGCGGCGCGGTGACCATGCCGCGCGCACGCAGCTGCGGCGGATGATCGCGCCGTTCGTGCTGCGCCGCACCAAGGCCGACCCTCGAGTGGCCTCCGACCTGCCCCCGCGCATCGAACGGACGGTGCCGTGCACGTTGACCGACGTACAGCGCCAGCGCTACACCGAGACGGTCGAGGCGTTCCGACGCCGTGCCGAAGGGCCGCAGAGCGGCATGCAGTACCGCGGTGCTGTCCTGGCGTTGCTGACGCGCCTCAAGCAGATCTGTGACCACCCTGCGCTCGGTGGCGACCGGCCGCGTGTCGGCCGTTCCGGCAAGCTCGACGTCACCCGCCAGCTGATCGTCGAAGCGACACGGGCGGGCGAGCAGGTGCTTGTGTTCACCCAGTTCGTCGGCATGGCCGAACTGCTCGCCCGGGATCTGTCGCATGCCCTGGAGACCGACCTGCCGGTGCTGCACGGAGGCATGTCCGCCACCGCGCGGCAGCGCATGGTCGATCGCTTCCAGGGCGAGGGCGATGAGACGCCGCCGCCCGTCCTGATCGCCAGCCTGCGGGCGGGCGGTGTCGGCATGAACCTGACAGCGGCGACGCAGGTCATCCACTACGACCGCTGGTGGAACCCGGCGGTGGAGGACCAGGCCTCGGACCGTGCCCACCGCATCGGGCAGACCGAGCGGGTGCTCATCCACCAGCTGGTCACCATGGGCACGCTCGAGGAGCGCATCGACGCGATGCTCGCCAACAAGCGCGAGATCGCCGAGGCCGTCGTTGGCGCCGGTGAGACGTGGATCACCGAGCTCGAGGTCGACCAGCTCCTCGAGCTCGTGGCGCTCAACGACGGCACGGCGGCGGGTGCCGGCGAGCTGGTGGCGGGTGGTCGCCGGTGACCGCACCACTGCTGTCATGGGTGCGCACGCTCGGCGATCGTGACGAACCGACGTTGCGCCGCCGGATCCGTGATGCGGAAAGGCTGCGCGCCGCGGGGCGCGTGATCTCCACGCGCGCGGTCGCGGGGCGGATCGAAGGCCGGGTGCAGGGGTCCCACGCGCGCCCGCACCTCGTCGAGCTCGTGGCGCCCGAGTGGACGTCGCGCGAGTGGCAGGCGATCAGCGAGGTGCTGTCACTCCAGGCGCGTCACTACGCCCGGCTGCTCGCCGGCCAGCTGCCGGAACAGTTCGATCAGGTGCTCGAGGCGCTGGATCTGTCGCTGGTCCCGCGGCCGGGGGAGTGGCAACTCGACTGTACGTGCAACGCGCCGTCGCCCTGCCTGCACCAGATCGCGTTGTGGTTGCAGGTTCGCGCCCTGCTCGATGCTGATCCGTACCTGATGACCCGCGTACGCGGGCGCAGCCGCGAGCAGCTGCTCGCGGAGATCCGCGATCAACGTGTCGGCGATCAGCGGAACCAGCTCGACATGGACGGCTTCGCGGCGCGCGGCTGGGCGAAGACGGGGATACCACCCACCGAGGTCCCACTGCCGCCCGTGCGCGTCCCGCGAACGCCCGCGGGCCCGCTGCGCATGCTCGGGGACCCGCCCGGATGGGCGGGTCCGGCGACGGCGGCGACGTTGTTCTCGCCCGCGGTCGTGGCGGCCGCGGACCGTGCCCGCGCCCTCCTCGACGACGAGGACTAGGAGACGTCCTGCAGGCCGGGCGGCAGCATGCCGGTCGCCTTCTGCCAGCCGGCGGCGGCACCGCGGCTGGCGAGCATGCGGGCGATGCCGACCGCGAGCCCGGTGGCAGCCGCCCACGCCAGCGCCTCGCCCCACTCGGTGGCCGGATCGGCCGGGTTGGCGGGCGGATCGTGCTTGGTCACCGCGCGCCACACCGACATCAGCACATTGCGGACCGCGATGCCCGCGACCACGGCGGCCCCGGTGCCGGCAAGCTTCCAGACGGTCTTCTCCATTGTGTGCCCCATCTCCGAGCGCATCTCCACGTTGAACACGTCGAGGTCCCGCGCCAGCCGCTCGCGGGCGGCTCGCACCGCCTCCAGCTGTGGAGCGAGCCCGTTGCTCTCGTTCAACGCCCTCGCAGGTGTGTCTTGAACCACGCCACATCCTCCTGCACGTTTGTCTTGGCGGTTTCGACCGACACCGGTGTCTTGAGCTTGCCACGCGCAACCAGGGCCAGCGCCACGGCGATCAGGATCAGCACCACGCTGACGATCAGCGCCGCGGCCCATCCTGGCATCACCAGTGCCAGCGCGAAGCCCGCAGCGATCAGCAGGCCCTGCACCGCCAACCACACCATCACGCCCGCACCGACGAGCATGCCGATGCCGGTGGCGTTCGCGGTCGCGCCCGCCATGAGCTCGGCCTTGGCCAGTTCGATCTCGGCCCGGACCAACTCCGACGTGTCCTGTGCGACGGCCTTGAGTGCGGCGCTGGCTCCGATGGTCGGGCGCGCGCCGAAGGTGAACTTCGAGCCGGTCGGTGGCGATCCGGCCGTGACGGTCGGTGGCGACCCGGCGGTGTCGGTCGGTGGTGATCCGGCGGTGTCGGTCGGTGGTGATCCGGCGGTGTCGGTCTGACCCATGTGCTGATCGTCTCCGTGCGGTCTGTCGGCGCCGTGCGGGGGGTGGTTCATGACGCTGGCGTTCCGCTTCGCACCGCGGCGCACGTATGCTCGGTGCAGAGCTGACAACGTCGTGTCACCGCAGTACCCGTCTGTACGGGGTGTGACACCGCGTTCCGTCGGGCAGATTGTGCTTCTAGTGCCGTTGACTCCGTCGGCCGCTGGCCGTCTCTGGTTATCGAGCGGAGCAAGATGACAACGTGGCAGGTTGCGAGATCGTCGCGTACTGCGCACCATATGGACAAGCCTGCGGCCATGTGGCTGCGGCGCTTCGGCTCTCGTGTCGTAATCTTGGCAGCAGTGCTGAAACTTCGCGGACACGTTGATTCGCGGCTAGCCCGGCGCATACTGAGTTCCGGGTGATCCCAACGTCTGCGCACGTGCGAGCCATAACGATGGAAAGGTGACGGCGACGGTGCCACAGATCGTTGAGGAGATGCCGCTCCACGACCACGTGCAGTTGTACTTGCGCGAGATGGCGCGGACCGCCCTGCTTACCGCGGAAGAGGAGGTCGACCTCGCCAAACGGTACGAGGCGGGCCTCGAAGCGGACCGCCTGGTCGGTCTCGCCGAAGAGCTTCAGCCGATGCGGCGCCGCGAGTTGCAGCAGGTGCTGCGCGACGGTCGCCGCGCCAAGGAGCGTCTGGTGCAGGCGAACCTGCGACTGGTGGTCTCGGTGGCCAAGCGCTACCAGGGGCAGGGCCTGCCCCTGCTCGACCTGATCCAGGAGGGCAACCTCGGGCTGCTGCGTGCGGTCGAGAAGTTCGACTACCGCCGTGGCTACAAGTTCTCCACCTATGCGACGTGGTGGATCCGGCAGGCTGTCGGGCGCGGCGTCGCCGACAAGGGCCGCACCATCCGCCTGCCCGTCCACATGATGGAGCGGGTGCGCCGGGCGCTGTCCATGCAACGCGATCTCGCGGAGAGCCTGGGTCGTGAGCCGGCCATGGAGGAGCTCGCCGAGGAGCTCGGTGAGGATGTCGAGACCGTCGAAGAGCTGCTGACCTACGCGCGCACGCCGACGTCGTTGGAGACACCGGTCGGCGAGGACGGTGACGCCGAGCTCGGTGACTTCATCGAGGACCGCAACGCCGACGACCCGATGGAGGTCGCGGCCAAGGGCATGGCCCGTCGCGAGCTGCTCGACGTGGTCGCCGGTCTCCCCGAACGCGAGCGCATCATCCTCGAGCTGAGGTTCGGGCTCCTCGACGGCGAAGCGCGCACGCTCGACGATGTCGGCCGCTACTTCGGTCTGACCCGCGAGCGCATCCGCCAGCTCGAGGCCAGGGCATTGTCGAAGCTACGCCATCCGTCACGCGGCCGGGCACTGAGCGACACCGCGGCGTGATCGGTTCCGCCGGCCCCGTCGGAAGGCGGCCGTGACGTCCGGTCAGGACCCGATCGAGGCCGCCGGTGGCGTGCTGTGGCGTCCGGCCGCTCGTGGTCGCGAGTTCGCGGTGATCCACCGACCGCGCTACGACGACTGGACGCTGGCCAAGGGCAAGCTGGATCCGGGTGAGACCCACGCGCAGGCGGCCGTGCGCGAGGTCGCCGAAGAGACGGGCTACGACGTCGACCTCGGCCCTGACCTCGGCGAGGTCACCTACCTGCACAACGCCCGTCCCAAGCGCGTGCGCTACTGGGGCATGCGGGTGACCGGCGGTGAGTTCGAGGTGAATTCCGAGGTCGACGACCTGCGCTGGCTCGAGTTGGATCGCGCGCGCCAGGTGCTCACCTATGACCGCGACCGTGAGGTGCTCGACCGTTTCGTCGCCGCCGCGCAACCCGAGGACTGACCCGTGTCGTCCTCGGCCATGCGGATCGCATGTTCGTGCGGACCCCGGGCGGTGAGCGGTGCGGTCGGGGCACGGATGGACGGCCGATGCCCTACAGGTCGTGCTCCAGTAGGTCCATCAGCAGGCAGTCCTGCCATGTCCCGTTCGCGTCGCGTTCGTAGTGGCGCATCACACCCACGGACTGGAAGCCGACGCGCGAGAACGTCTTGATCGCGCGGTCGTTGTCGACCGCCGGATACACGGCGATGCGGTGGTGGCTGCGGTCGTACACCAGGTGCCGCACCAGCGTCCGCACGGCATCGGTGGCGAGCCCCTTGCCGTGCTCGGCGGGATCGAGGAACAGGTCCAGGCTGGCGTGCCGGTAGTCGCGAGCGGGTTCCTCGACGTACTGCACCGAGCCGATGACATCGTCGCTGAGCGTGATGACGTAGACGATCGTGTCGGAGTTCTCGACGAGCACGTCACGGACGCGGGCGTGGTCGTAGCGTGGCCACCACCGGCTCACCTCCGGCTGGGCGAGGATGTCCGCAAGCGCCTGGGCGTCGGCGGAGATGGCCGGGCGCAGCGTGACACGGGAACCATGCAACCGCGTCGCCATCAGCGAGGTTCACCTCCGGGAAGGATTGGCATCACGGACGCCACGCCAGCAGATATCGTGCCAGATTTGCCGGCGGTCCGCTGAGGTTTCAATGATTGGTCGCATCTACGGGGTCTCGCCGGTGCGCCGATGCGCGCACGGCGGAAACCGCCATCCGTCAGTCGGGCCGCCCGGGATGTGGCAGGCTGACAGCATCAGCCCAGATGCGCCCCAGTGGCGCCGCCCGAGGGAGGGCAAGCATGGCAGATCTCCAGATCGCGCTGATCCCAGGCGACGGCGTCGGCCCTGAGGTCACCACCGAGGCCATCAAGGCGTTGCGCGTCGCTGCGACCCGGTTCGGGTTCAGTGTGGACACGATCACCTATGACCTGGGAGGCCGGCGCTACCTGCGCACCGGTGAGCTGTTGCCCGATCCGGTGCTGGCAGAGCTGGCCGAGCACGACGCCATCCTCCTGGGCGCGGTGGGCACGCCTGAGGTGCAACCCGGTGTCCTGGAGCGCGGCCTGCTGCTGCGGCTGCGCTTCGCGTTCGACCAGTACGTCAACCTGCGCCCGGTCCGGCTGCTGCCCGGCGTCGAGTCGCCGATCGGCGGCCTGACACCGGAGCTGTGTGACCTCGTCGTGGTCCGCGAGAACACCGAGGGCGCCTATGCGGGCGCCGGGGGTGTGCTCTACAAGGGCACCGAGGCTGAGGTCGCGACCCAGGAGTCCTTGAACACCCGCCGTGGTGTCGAGCGCGTCGTCCGCTACGCGTTCGCGCTGGCCGAGCGCCGCAACCGGCATCTCACCCTGTGCCACAAGACCAACGTGCTGACCTACGCGGGGGACCTGTGGCAGCGCACGGTCGACATCGTCGCCGCCGATCACCCCGACGTCGATGTCGACTACGTCCACGTCGACGCAGCATGCCTGTACCTGGTCAACGACTCGGAGCGCTTCGACGTCGTGGTGACCGACAACCTGTTCGGCGACATCATCACCGACCTGGGTGCGGCGATTCAGGGCGGCCTCGGCCTGGCCGCAAGTGGCAACCTCAACCCGGAGCACACGGCGCCGAGCATGTTCGAGCCCGTGCACGGGTCGGCTCCCGACATCGCGGGCACCGGGCAGGCCAATCCAGTGGCGGCGGTCCTGTCGGTGGCGTTGTGCCTGGAGCACCTCGGCCACGACAAGGCCGCGATGGCGGTCGAGGACGCCGTCGGGGTCGTCCTCCCGCAACTGGGTGCCATGGGTGGGGTCGACATGGGATACTCGACCAAGGAGATCGGCGACCGCATCGCCCAGGCCATCGCGACGGGCGCCGCTGACGGCTGATAGGCCGGCGGCACAGCCGGCGACAACATCAGCTCGGCCGACACGCCACGCAAGGAGGCGCACGCATGCCCATCACAACCGTCCCGAAGATCTGGATGGACGGCGAGTTCGTCGACTGGGACGAGGCCAGGATCCACGTGCTGACCCCGACCCTGCACTACGGCTGGGGCGTGTTCGAAGGCATCCGTGCGTACGCCACGCCCAACGGCGCCGCGGTCTTCCAGCACCGTGCGCACATGGAGCGGCTGCACCGGTCGGCCAAGATCCTGCAGATGGACGTGCCCTACACGGTCGACGAGTTGATGGCCGCCACGCGTGAGCTGATCCGCATCGCCGGCCTGGACGCGTGCTACATCCGTCCGCTCGTGTACCTCGGCTATGGCGAGATGGGGCTGAACCCGCTGCCCAGCGCCGTGCGCGTGGCGATCGCCGTGTGGCCGTGGGGCACCTACCTCGGCGATGAGGGCATCTCCCAGGGCGTGCGTGCCAAGACATCGACGTGGGTGCGCATCGGCAGCAACATGATCCCCACGGGCACCAAGGCGTGCGGCGTCTACATCAACTCGTCGCTGGCCAAGGTCGAGGCGCTGCAGGCCGGCTACGACGAGGCCATCCTGCTCAACGAGCACGGCATGGTCGCGGAGGGTTCCGGCGAGAACATCTTCGTCGTGCGTGACGGCACGCTGCTGACGCCGCCGCTGACGGCCGGCGTCCTGCGCGGCGTGACCCGCGACAGCATCATCGAGTTCGCCGGCTACCTGGGGATCCCGTTCGCCGAGAGCGATCTGCTGCGTCAGGACATGTACATCGCGCAGGAAGCCTTCTACACCGGCACGGCCGCCGAGGTCGTTCCCATCCGGTCGGTCGATGACCGGAAGCTTGGGCCCCCGGGACCGATCACCAAGCAGTTGCAGGACCTGTTCTTCGCGGTGGTCGCCGGCAAGGAGGCGCGCTTCGCGCACATGCTTGACTACGTCCATCGCGCCTGACGGGCCTCATCGGGGTCGGACGCCAACCGAGACCACCTTGTGAGTGGGTTGGTTCCCCGGGGCCGTTGTGAACGGAGCGGAGTTGTCCGGGCGGCGGTGAGCAGGTTGTGTTCACGCGCGGTCTTGGGCACACTTGGCCCTCATGCACGCCTCCACGCACCTGCGTGACATCGCCCGGCCGCTGGCCGGGTCGTTCGGCGTGATTATTCGCAGGTCCCCGTAGGACCGGCAGCTGGTGCCGGGCCTCGGGGCCCGCATCAGCGCGCTTCGGGTCCGGCACTGGCCACAGGACAACCGGAAAGGCCATGCCGTGACCGTCACGACGGAGTCCCAGCCCGCCGGCGGGCTTCCCGTCCCGCAGTTGTACGACACGACGCTGCGCGACGGGACACAACAGGAGGGCATCTCGCTGTCCGTCGAGGACAAGCTGCGGGTGGCTCGCACGATCGACAGCCTCGGGGTCGCGTTCATCGAGGGCGGATGGCCCGGCGCGAACCCCAAGGACACAGAGTTCTTCAAGCGGGCCGCGTCGGGTGAGCTCGAGCTGCGGGCGGCGGTGTTGACCGCCTTCGGCATGACGCGTCGGCCCAACGCCGACGCCGCGGGCGATGCGACGCTTCAGGCGCTGCTGGTTGCGGAGACCCCCGCCGTGTGCCTCGTCGGCAAGTCCGACATCCTCCACGTCGACGTGGCGCTGCGGACCAGCGGGGACGAGAACCTCGCGATGGTGGCGAGCTCGATCGAGCTGCTCCTGGCCGAAGGCCGTCGCGTGCTCTTCGATGCCGAGCACTTCTTCGACGGTTACGCGCGTGATCCCGCCTATGCCATGGCCGTGCTCGACGCCGCGGCCGACGCGGGCGCCGAGTGCGTCGTGCTGTGCGACACCAATGGTGGCGCGCTGCCCGGCCAGGTCCACGATGTCGTCAGCACCGTGGTGACACGGCTGGGTTCGTGGACGGACGTCGGGGTGCACGTCCACAACGACGCCGACTGCGCAGTGGCCAACTCGCTGGTCAGCGTGCAGGCCGGCGCGCGTCACGTGCAGGGCACCGCGAACGGGATCGGTGAACGCTGCGGCAACGCGAACCTGATGTCGCTGATCCCCAACCTCAAGCTCAAGCTGGGCCTCGACGTGGTCGGGGACGTCGAGCTGGCGCATCTGACGCACGTGGCTCACGAGGTCGCGGAGGTCATGAACCTCACCCCCAACTCGCACGCCCCGTACGTTGGCCACGCCGCGTTCGCCCACAAGGCCGGACTGCACGTGTCGGCGCTCGCGCGGCGGACCGACCTGTACCAGCACATCGAACCCGAACGCGTTGGCAACTCGCTGCGGTTGCTCGTCAGCGAGCTGGCCGGCCGGTCGACCGTGGTGCTCAAGGGCCGCGAGCTGGGACTGGATCTCGAGTCCGACAGCGCAGCCGCCGACCGGGTGCTCGAGCGCGTGAAGCTGCTCGAGCACATCGGCTACGCGTTCGAAGCCGCCGATGCGTCGTTCGAGCTGCTGGTCAGAGCCGAGACCGGCATGCTGCGTGAGTACTTCCGCCTGGAGAGCTACCGCACGATCGTCGAGCGCCGCGAGGACGGCCGGATCGTGGCTGAGGCAACCGTCAAGGTCTGGGTCGGCGATGAGCGGCTGATCGGCACCGGCGAGGGCAACGGTCCCGTCGACGCGCTCGACCAGGCGTTCCGTGCGGCCGTCTGTGACCACCTGCCAGCGGTGACCGACATGAACCTGCGCGACTACAAGGTCCGCATCGTCGATCCCGGCGCTGGCACCGGTGCGACGACCCGTGTGCTGATCCGTTCGACCGACGGCGAAGGCGATTGGGACACCGTCGGGGTCTCGGGCAACGTGATCGAGGCCTCGTGGAAGGCCATGGAGGACGCCTACGCCACCGGGTTCCGGCTGGCGACCGAGGCTGAGCAGCCCGCGCGGTGAGCTAGGGTCGCTGTGTTCCCGCATCCACTCCACATCCCCACATCGAGGTAGCTGATGTCGGTGTCAGCACGTCCACCGCGCGTGCGGTTCGCTCCCGCACCCAGCGGCTGGCTCCATGTCGGCAACGCGCGCGCCGCGCTCTACAACTGGCTGCACGCGCGCGGACATGACGGTCAGTTCGTGCTGCGCATCGAGGACACCGATCAGCAGCGCGCTACCGAGCAGTCGATGCGCGGGATGATGGCGTCACTGCGCTTCCTCGGGCTGGATTGGGACGAGGGCCCCGACACGGGTGGGCCCTACGGGCCCTACCGCCAGAGTGAGCGCCACGATCTGTACGTCGCCGCCGCGCGGATGCTGTTCGAGTCCGGTGCGGCCTACGAGGCGTTCGAGACGCCCGAGGAGCTGCAGTCCGAGCGCGAGGCGGCACAGGCCGTGGGGCGCCCGCCGGGCTATCAGGGTGGTCATCGTGATCTGACCGACGAGCAGCGCGCCGCGTTCAGGGCACAGGGTCGCACGCCGGTCCTGCGGTTGCGCACGCCCGATGACGGCGCGGTCGAGATCACCGACGCGGTCCGCGGCAACGTGCGGTTCGAGTGGGCCACCGTCCCCGACTTCGTCATCCAGCGTGCGGACGGCACCGCGACCTACCTGCTCGCCAACACGGTCGACGACCTCGCGATGGGAATCACGCTCATCGCGCGCGGCGAGGACCTGCTGTCGGCCACGCCACGCCAGTTGCTGCTGATCGAGGCGCTGCTGTCGCCGGGCGGCGACGGCGGGTCCCTGATCGCGCAGGCGCTGGCGTCCGCAGCGCTGCCCGGAGTGGCGGAGCCGGTGCGGCCGGCGTACGCGCACCTGCCGCTGCTCGTCGGCGACGACCGCAAGCCGCTTTCCAAGCGGCATGGTTCGGTTGCGGTCGACGAGTTCCAGCGCCAGGGATATCTGCCTGAGACGCTCGTCAACTTCCTGGCCCTGTGTGGCTGGAGCCATGACGGCGTGACCGAGCGTTTCACCACCGCCGAGCTGATCGAGCTCTTCAGCTTCGAACGCGTCGGACGCAACCCGTCGGCGTTCGACGTCGACAAGCTACGGTCGATGAACGGTGACCGCATCCGCGAACTGTCCCATGAGGACCTTGCCGAACGTCTCGTGCCCTACCTCATCGACGCCGGCGCCATCGCGGATCCGCCGTCGCCCGGCCAGCGCACGCTGCTGACACGGCTGGCGCCGCTGGTCCAGGAACGCATCCAGACGCTGGCCGACGCGGTGCCGTTGATCGCGTTCTGCTTCGCCGAACGTGTGGCGTTCGACGACAAGTCGGTGCGCAAGCATCTCAAAGGCCGTGCGGGCGAGGTGCTCGACGCCGCTGCGGCGGCGCTCGACAAGCTGGGGGAGTGGACTCCCGACACCATCATGAGCGCGCTCGACGGCATCTCGGCTGAGCTCGAGTTGGGACGCGGCAAGACGTTCCAGCCCGTGCGCGTCGCCGTGGCTGGCAGCGCGGTCAGCCCGCCTCTGCCCGAGACGCTCGCGCTGCTCGATCGCGCAGTGGTGGTCGAGCGCATCAGGAACGCCCGTGGCCTGGTTTCGCCACCGGCGGAAGGCTAGCCGTCTTGTTGTTGGGCAGGCCCGCCGCTGCTATCGTCGGGATCCGCCCTTCGGGGGTGGTGTAATTGGCAACACAGCGGGTTCTGGTCCCGTCGTTGAGGGTTCGAGTCCTTCCCCCCGAGCGAGTTGGCTGACGTGCTAACCTACGAAGCGGCTCAATGTGGCCCGGTCGTCTAGGGGCCTAGGACGCCGCCCTCTCAAGGCGGTAACGGGGGTTCAAATCCCCTCCGGGCTACTCTGCGTAACACCAAGGGAACCTTGGTGTTACGCTTTTTCTTTGCGTGCGCCGGTATCGCCATCACTCAGTAGGTGCCGTGCGTAGCGTTGCAGCATGGCGATCGCCCAGTCGACCTTGTCTTCCACGCGTTGTCCCTTCGGTTGCATGGTCGACCACAGTTCGAGGTTGTCGGGGCGGTTGTCGAGGGTGTCACCGTTGATGTGGTGCACGACTTCGTCGTCGTCGAGGGGACGCCCGAGTGTGCGCGCCATCACGAGGCGATGTTCGAGCACATAGGTGCGGTCGCGGGTCAACGTGCGTTCATCCGGCGGAACGGGCACCTGGCGGTAGCCGTGGCTGATGCAACCGTCGCCCGACACCTCGCGGATCGGCACGTCGGCCTGCACGGACCCGGTGGCCTGCTTGCGCTTGTGGTGGGCCTTGCACAAGCCCTTGGAGTGGCAACGTCGTCCACAGCCGTCGACGGTGCAGTGCTCGGGTTGGGTGCGCCGCCCGAGTGGGACGTCGCCGCGGACGTCGCCGGTCCGCACCCAGCGCAGGTAGTGGCCGTGGCACCATCCGCGCGCTTCGCTGACGTGCTCGCACGATGGCACCGCACATGTTGGCGGTGGGACCGATCCGTGCTGTGGAACGTCCGGCTGCGCGTCGCCGTGGCGTCGGACGCGCTTGTAGTGCATGCCGCACAGTCCTCGTGCGTAGTGCCCTCGTCCACATCCGTCGACCGAACACCGCTTCACCATGACCCCCGAGCGTTCGAATGTACGTTCGAAGCGCACGGTAGACCGGGCGGGAACCATGCGTGGCCGCGACCGTTGGGAAGATGTGGATGGTGACCGAGCGTCACCAACGGTGACTGTCGAGGCAGCGGGTAGGCAGCGGCGTGCTCGACCGTGCCTCAGGCGTCGTTCAGGACTCGGCGCGCAGCATCTCCCGGCGGACGGCGCCCGACAGGAGCAGCGCGAGCTCGGCACCGGCGAGCGCGATCCCGATGGCGCTGACGAGGCCACGGAACGGCATGGCGGCGCCAACCAGCATCAGTGCGGCGATCAAGACGCCCAGCGGCCAACCCCAGGCGCGACGGCGGGCGACGCCCAGGCTGGTCACACCCTGGAGGATGGCCGCGATCGCGAAGGCGATCGCCGCGGGGATCACCGCGCGGTCGCCACCGGGCCCGAGGACCGACAGCACAGGGATCTGCACTCCGAGGTGGGCCACGCTCAGCAGCGCGCTCCCAGCGGCCAGCGTGCCGCTGATCCACACGACAGCGTCGAGCCGCCGCGACCCTGTACCGGCCTGCGCTGTGGTCACAAGCTGACCAGCTGCAGGTCCGTGACGCGGTCACCGTCGCGGCGGAAGCGCACGCGCTGACCCAGGCGCAGTTCCTCGAGTCTGCTGTCCAGAAAGGTCTGGGTGTCGAAGGACAGCTCCACCAGGTCGTCCTGCACCAAGGTGCCGGTACCCGTTTCGATGTCGAAGTCCTTTATCGTGCCCTGCGGCATCGCGCTGTGCTCCTCGGTCCTGGTCGTGGGCTGTCTCGAGGCGATCATAGTTTGAGGCCGTAGGTCGTCCGCGTGTTTCGTGGAACCAGGCTCCACGAAGGTTTGACGCCGTAGGTCACCCGTCTGCTTCGTGGAACCAGGCTCCACGGAGTTCGCCGCCGTCGGCGACCGTTCCAGCGTATCGATCCAGGTCCGCCGGATGATCGATGTCGCGCGCCAGCCCGCGTCGCCAGATCAGCCCGGCGCGGACGCCCGCCTGTTGCGCGGCACGCAGGTGTGCCGCGGCGGACGCCACACCGAACGCGGGCGCGATGACGTCGGGGGGCCGCCGCAGCAATGCCCCGGTGCCGCCATCGTGCGTCGGCGCGACCAGCA
>Ga0299907_10000624_pt1 | contig 17990 bp, 16 predicted proteins | sample RVTome_16_FD_198680 | JGI IMG/M metagenome (GOLD analysis project Ga0299907, IMG submission 198680) | Soil microbial communities from uranium-contaminated site in the Upper Colorado River Basin, Wyoming, United States - RVT152D67 (version 2) ...
GCGCTGGACGCCGTAGTCGGCGCGGCGGTGCAGCGAGGAGGCCGGGGCGGAGAGCGCGCCGCGGCCGGCGGCGAACACCCAGCCGCCGCCGATATGCACGCGCTCGATGTTGGCGCCGATGTCAGCGATCCACGGCAGGTGCTCCTGCAGGTGACCGAGCACGGCGGCGGCAAGGTCGGGCGGGCGCGGGCGCTCCCAGCGCGAAGGCTCGGGGGGTGCGACATCGGCGCTGTCGCAGCGCAGGCCGTCCGCATACCACGACAGATAGAAGTCGCGGCCGTTGTAGTTCTTCACGTCGCCGAAGGGCCCGGTGGCGATGACCGCGCAGGGAGTCTGGACGGGCTCAGCGGTGCGCAGGAAGAGCGACTCGCGGTAGCGGTGCGACCACTCGGCGGGCGGCGCCAGGCCCACCGTGCGGTCGATCGCGAGGCGCCCCTCCCAGAGCGCGTTGATGACGAAGCCGAAGCCGTCGAAGCGGCCGGCCGCGGTCTCGACCCGCCAGGGGCCGGCGGTGCCGCCGTCGGGCGCTGCCACGGCGGTGACGCGCGTCGCCATGTGCAGCGCGATGCGCGGCTCGGCGGCGAGCGCGGCGGCGAGGCGATCGGCGATCCAGGTGGTCTCCACCGAGCGCTCCGGCACGCGAAAGCCGGCGACGATGGCGGGCGAGCCGCTGACGGCGGCGAGCGCGGCCGCGTCCAGCCGTTCGAGGCGGGCGCCGGAAGTGTCGGCGAGGTAGCGGCGCGCGTCGGGATGCTCGCGCAGCAGCGCCGTCACGTTCTCCATGTAGGCGGCCATGGCCTCGGGCGGCACCACGGAGTCCCGGTGGCAGAGGTAGAGGTCGTCCTGCGGCGTGATCACCGCCGCGATGTCGCCGGCGATGAGGTCCTCGACCAGTGGCCGGAACAGCAGGCCGCCGGGCATCACGTGGCGCGCCGTGCGCAGCGAGGCATCGGCGCTGTAGAGGTAGCCGAGATGGATCTTGCCCTCGTTCCAGCGGCTGGCCCCCTCCAGCGGCCGCGTCGCCTGGTCGAAGAGCGTCACGGCGGCGCCGCGGCGCGCGAGGTAGAGCGCGAGGCAGGCGCCCATGATGCCGGCGCCGAGCACGGCGACGCGCGGACCGTCTGAAGTCATGCTTCCTGCCAGTGGTCGATGTAGGAGGCGGGGTCGTAGGGCTCGCTGGAGACGACGAGCAGCACGCTGCTGTCCATGACGTAGGTCTGCTCGCACCAGATGCCGGCGCCGACCAGCATGGCGGGGCCGTCGGCGGCGAGCGTGGCGCTCACTTCCTCGTCCTCCAGGCGCAGGCGGAGATCGACGCGCCCCTGCAGGCAGACGAGAAGCTGCTGGCCGCGACGGTGGGCGTGACCGCCGCGCCGGGTTCCGGCCGGCACCCCGGACACGGTGAAGAGACGCCGGGGCGCGAAGGGGAGGCGGTCGAACTCCAGCGGCACCAGGGCGCCACGCGCATCGACATGGCGCTCGACCGCCACCAGGCGGGCGCTGCCGGAGAACCACACGCCGGCCTCGGGTCCGCTGGCCGCGCTCATGACGCCTCCGCCGGGGGATTGGCGTGCAGGCGGCGGGTCAGCGGCAGGGCGAGCGCGACCTTCTCGTCGGTCGGGATCGCCGCGTTCCACAGCTCGCGCAGGCAGGCTGCGTGCGCCTCGTAGATCTGCCGCTTGGTGAAGGCCCAGCTGCGCGACAGGCTGCCCGGCCTGTAGTGCTTGAAGCAGAGCACCTCCGGCACGCGGGCGAACTCGCCGAGCAGGCTCATGTGGAAGAGCCAAGGCCAGTCGGTGGAAAACTCTCCCGCGCCGTGGGGCTTCAGCCCGCCGATCCCGCGGGCGGCGGCGAGGCGGAAGAGGCCGCGGTTGGGCACCCACCACTGCGGGACGGGCTTCAGCATGACGGCGGCGCGCTGCAGCCGCGACTGCACGCCTTCCAGCGCGGTGAAGACCGGCTGCTCCATCCGGCCGTCCACATGGGTCACCCGCATGTCGGAGAAGGCCAGCACCACCTCGGGCCGCGCGTCGAGCAGGGCGGCGAGGCGGGCGAGATAGTCCGGTGCGAGGAGGTCGTCATGGAAGGCGAAGCAGGCGTAGTCCGCCTCGGCCTGGGCGAGGAGGAAGTTGCAGTTGCCGACGTAGCCGAGCCGCCGGTCCTGCCGGATGACGAGGAAGCGGGAGTCGCGCTCCGCGTGGGCGAGGCAGAGGGCGTAGGTGTCGTCATCCGAAAGGTCCACCGAGACGATCACGCTGAGGTTGTCGCAGGTCTGCGCCGAGAGGCTGTCGAGGGTGGCCTGGATGAAGTCGGCGGCCTGCCAGGCCGGCAGCAGGGCGGCGATGGATGAAGTTGGTGCGTCGGCAGGCATGAGGCGGTCCGTCCGGTGTCGGCGGCCCCCAGGGTCGCGCCGTTTCGCCTTCCTTCTATCGCAGCTTCGCCGGCGATGCCATCGCCGGCGCGCCGCCGATGCGCACCGCGGGGGTGAAGTACGGGCGCGATCTTCCGTCAGAGCGGGCTGTCAGAGCGGTGCGCGACGGGTGAGGACCGCCTGGATCGCGCCCACCAGCTGCAGCTGGCCGCTCCAGCCGACGCCTTCGGGCGTGATATGCGAGAAGCCGTCGATCAGGAAGAGCTCGCTGCCCGGCACGGCGCGGGCGAGGGCGATGCTCTCGCTGAAGGGGATCAGCGGGTCGCGGCGGCCGTGCACCAGGATGAGCCGCCCGGCGAGCGGTGAAAGGTCGCGGCGGCTGAGCGAGAGGCGCTCCATCTGCTCGCTCACCGCCGCCGGCAGCGCCGCGATCAGTGCCGCCACCTGCGCCGCATCTCGATTGGTCACCAGGGCCAGCAGGGCGCGGCCCTCCGGGCCAAGGTCGCGCGCCAGTGCCTCTGCGTCGGGATCGCAGGCCTCGAAGCAGCGCGCGCCCAGATCCTGCAGCCGGCGGCGGTCGGACTCGTCGTCCAGCACAGCAGCATTGGTCGCGAGGAAGATCCACTTGGCGGCATCGAGCGGCTCGCCGCTCTCCCAGCGACCGCCCCCCGGCAGGCGGTAGCGGCCGGTGGTCGCGTAGGTCACCACCGCGGCGGTGTCGTAGTAGCCGCCGACGCCGACCAGGAAGTCGAGCGGCGCCTCCTCCGCCACTTCGAGCGCGGCCAGCGCGGCGAGGCCGACGGCATAGGAGATCGCGACGGCGCCGGTCGCGCGCTCCGCTGCCTCCGGCCGCGACGCCTTGAGATGGCGCAGGGCGTCGGCGATGGTGCCGGCGTCCTCCAGGCGCACGCGCAGCGCGCGCGAGCCGGGAATCTCCGGCACCATCACCAGAAAGCGCGCCCGGGCGAGCGAGCGGGCGAGTTCTACCACGCGCGGATCGTCCTTCCCCTGCTGCGTGAAGCCCGGCACCAGCAGCAGCGCACCGCCGAACGGCTGGCGCGGGTGGTAGAAGTCGGCGACGTTGGCGCGGCCGTCGACGCTGTAGCGCTCGGTGCTGCGCAGCGGCTCCGGCGTCTGCCGCTTCAGGGCGGTGGGCGCGCCGCCGGCGTCGATGTCCTGCAGCAGGCGCGTCGCCTCCCAGCTCTCGGCGCTCACGCAGGCGCCCAACAGCAGGGCAAGCAGCGCGAGCGGCAGCAGCGCCTTCTTCACGCCCTGTTTCATGGTAGAAGGGGATCCTGAAGCGATAGGGAGCTCAAGCATGAAAGCCAAGGCAGCAGTCTTGCACGAGGTCGGGCGGCCGCGGCCCTGAGCGGAGACCCGGCTGCACCTGGTCGAGACCCTGGAGCTCGACCCGCCCGGCGAGGGTGGCGCGACCTTCCGTCACGGCGCCGGCGCGCGCCGCGCGAGGACGGCCTGGATGACGCTTACCAGCTGCAGCTTGCCCGCCCAGCTGACAGCGTCGGGCGCGGCGTGGGAAAAGCCGTCGATGAGGAACAGCTCGCTTCCCGACACCGTGTCGGCGAGCGCCACACTCTCGCTGTAGGGGACTAGCGGGTCGTGGCGGCCGTGCACCAGAATGAGACGGCCGGTGAGCGGCGAGAGGTTTCGGCGGCTGAGTGACAGCCGGGCCATCTGTTGGCGCACCGTCTCGGGGAGCGCCACGAGAAGCGTCGACACCCGCGCAGGATCAGTGTTGGTTACCAGCTTCAGCAGGGCGCGCCCCTCGGGCCCCAGTTCCCGCGCCAGCGCCGCGATGTCCGGTTCACAACCTTCGAAGCAGCGCTCAACCACCGCCTGCAGCCGGCGGCGATCGCGCTCGTCCGCCAGGACGGCGGCATTGCTGGCGAGGAAAATCCACTTGGCCCTCGGGAGCGTTTCGCCGCGCCGCCAGTGGCTGCTGCCCGGCAGGCGGTAGTAGCCGGTGGTGGCGTAGGTAACTAGGGCGTTGGTATCGTAGTAGCCGCCGACGCTCACTAGGAAGTCGGGCCGCGCCGTCTCTTCCACCTCGAGCGCCGCCAGCACCGACAGCCCCACGGCGTAGGAGACCGCCGCCAGCCCGAAGCCGCGCGCCGCCGCCGCCGGCTGGCTGCGCTGCAGGTGACGCAGCGCGTCGGCGATGGTGCCGGCATCCTCCAGGCGCACGCGGAGTTCCCGCGAGCCCGCGACCTCCGGTACCATCACCAGGAAGCGCGCGCGGGAGAGCGAGCGGGCCGCCTCAACCAAGCGCCGATCGTCCTTGCCCGCGCGGGTAAACCCGGGCACCAGCAGCAGCGCGCCGCCGAGCGGTTGGTTCGGGTGATAGAAGTCGGCGACGTTGGCGCGGCCGTCGATGCTGTACCGCTCGGTAATGCGGCGCGGCTCCGGCGTCTGCTCCTTCAGCGCCGAGGGGCCGCCGGCGGCGTCGATGTCCTGCAGCAGACGTATCGCCTCCCAGCTCTCGGCGGAAACGCAGCCGCCCAGCAGCAGGAGGAGGAGTAGCAGCAGTGCCTTCTTCACGCTGTGTTTCATGCTAGAAAGGGGACGCTGGAGAGATAGGGAGCGCAAGCATGAAAACGAAGGCAGCAGTCCTGCACGAGGTGGGCCGGCCGCGGCCTTACGCGGAAACCCGGCCGCTCCTGGTCGAAACCCTCGAACTCGACCCGCCGGGCGAGGGCGAGGTCCTGGTGCGCATCGCCGCCGCAGGGCTCTGCCACTCCGACCTCTCGGTGGTGAACGGCGACCGGCCGCGCCCGGTGCCCATGGCGCTCGGCCACGAGGCCGCTGGCGAGGTGGCCGAGGTCGGCCCCGGTGTCGATGACCTGCTGCCCGGCGACCACGTGGTGATGATCTTCGTGCCGAGCTGCGGCCACTGCCTGCCCTGCACGGAGGGCAGGCCGGCGCTCTGCGAGCCGGGCGCCAGGTCCAACGGCGCCGGCACCCTGTTGTCGGGCGCGCGGCGCATCCATCTGGAGGGCCGCGAGGTGCACCACCACATGGGCGTCTCCGCCTTCGCGCAGTACGCCGTCTGCTCCAGGCACTCGCTGGTGAAGATCGACAACGACCTGCCGCTGGAGGAGGCGGCTCTCTTCGGTTGCGCGGTGCTGACCGGCGTCGGCGCCGTGGTGAACACCGCGCGCGTCGCGCCCGGCAGCAGTGTCGCCATCGTGGGCCTCGGCGGCGTGGGCCTCAACGCGCTGCTCGGCGCGCGGCTCGCCGGCGCCGAGCGTATCGTCGCGGTCGACATCCTCGACGACAAGCTGGCGCTGGCCCGCCAGCTCGGCGCCACCGACACCTTCAATGCCGCAGAGGAAGGCGCCGTGGAGGCGATCCGCGCGGCGACCGGGGGCGGCGTCGACTACGCCTTCGAGATGGCCGGCTCGGTGAAGGCGATGGATCTCTGCTACCGCGTGACCAGGCGCGGCGGCACCACGGTGACCGCGGGCCTGTCGCACCCCGACCATCGCTTCGAGGTGCAGCACGTCAGCCTGGTCGCGGAGGAGCGCACGGTGAAGGGCAGCTATATCGGCAGTTGCGTGCCGCTGCGCGACGTGCCGCGCTACATCGCGCTCTACCGCCAGGGCCGCCTGCCGGTCGACCGCCTGATGAGCGCGCGCCTGACGCTCGAGCAGATCAACGAGGGCTTCGACCGCCTCGCCGAGGGCCACACGGTGCGCCAGATCATCCTGCCGTGAGGAGGGTCCCGCTCGTCCTCTCCTGTCGTCACCCTCGGCCTTGAGCCGAGGGTCCAGGGGCAGGCGACGGAGCGGTTGCCCTGGATGCTCGGGTCAAGCCCGAGCATGACGACTTGAGAAGCGGGACTACGCCGCGCGGATGCGCTGCAGGAAGTTTTGCACCTCGCGGCTGACGGTCTCGGCCTTCTCCTGCATCACCGCGGAGGTCCGGCTGACCGACTGCGCTGTCGATTCGGTGGCGCGCACCGAAGCGGTGACGTCGCCGATGGCCCGCGTGATCTGCTGCGTCTCGCGGGCGGTCACCTCGGTGTTGCGGCTGATCTCGCTGGTCGCGGCATTCTGCTGCTCGATGGCGGCGGCGATGGCCGTGGTGGTCTCCAGCAGGTCGCTCACCACGGTGGCGACGTCCTTCATGCCGGTCACCGACTCGCCGGTCGCCTGGTTCAACACCTCGATCTGCTGGCGGATGTCCTCGGTCGCCCGGGTGGTCTGCGTCGCCAGCGCCTTCACCTCGCCGGCGACCACGGCGAAGCCCTTGCCGGCGTCGCCGGCGCGCGCCGCCTCGATGGTTGCGTTCAGCGCCAGCAGGTTGGTCTGCTCGGCGATGGAGTTGATGAGCTCGACCACCGAGCCGATCTTCTCGACGGTGTCGGCCAGCGCCGAAACCTGGCCCTGCGTCTGGGTCGAGCGCGCGCGGGTCTTCTCGACGACGTCCTGCACCGCGCCGACCTGACGCTGGATCTCGTCGATCGATGAGTTCAGCTCCTGGGCCGCCGAGGCGACGGTCTGGATGTTCTCCGCGGTGGACTCGGCCGCGGCGTTCACCTGCTGGGTGCCGCCGGCGGAGTCCTTGGCGCTCTGCGACATCTCGGCGGAGGCCTGCGAGACCTTGCGGACCTCGTCGGCCAGCACCTCGACCGCCGAGGCGACGGAGCGCTCGAACTCGTCGGCGAAGCCGAGCAGGTCGGCGCGGCGCTCCTCCTGAGCCTTCTTCTCGGCCACCGCCTGCTGGCCGCGCAGCTGCTCGGTCTCCTTCATCTTCTTGCGGAACTGATTGAAGGCGCGGGTCAGGCGGCCGATCTCCGTGCGGCTGTCGTCGATCTCCACCACGGTGTCGCTGCGGCCGTCGCCGAGCTCTTCCAGAGCGGTCACCGTGCGGTTCAGCGGCCCGGTGATGGTGCGTCCGACCAGGTAGCTGAGGCCGAGGCCGAGCGCGAGGCCGGCGCCGGCCAGGCCGAGGATGAGGGCGGCGCGCTGGTAGAACAGCGCCTCGATGTCGTCGATGAAGACGCCGGTCGAGACGATCCAGTTCCAGCGCTCGTCCTTGGCCGAGAGGAACAGCTTCAGCGCGTCGTTCACCTTGGAGCCGGGGCGGCGTCCGAGCGATTCGGAGAAGCCTTCGAGGAAGGCGTTGCCGGTGGCCGCGGCATGGAAGATCTCGTAGTTCTTGCGGCCCTGGGGGTCGTCCAGCTTCAGCATGTTCTGGCCGATCTGCTCCTGGCGGGTCGGGTGCCACACCAGCACGCCGTCGGTGTCGAACACGAAGAAGTAGTTCTTGCCGTCGAAGGTCATGCCGCCGATCGCGTCGATAGCCGCCGCGCGGGCTTGCTCGGGGCTGAGGGCCCCATCAGCCTCCAGCTGGGAGTAGTGGTTGGCCACGTTGACGGCCGATTCGACTAGGGAGGTGAGCTTCACCTTGCGCCCCTCGATCATGCTGTCCTTCAACTCGAACAGCATGTAGGTGGAGAGCGCGACCAGCACGATCGAAAGCGTGAGGGTGATGAGCGCGAGTTTCTTGCCGATGGAGAGACGCTTGAGCACGGTGAATGTCCGCCTGCTGATGGGATTGCTCCGCGTTTCTACCATCGGTTCCTTAGCAAGAGGTTACTCCCGCAGCCAAATCAACCACTTAGATTTATCAGTCGCTGAGAACGTTGCCACCTCTGCGGGTCCTGCGGACCTTCGCGTCAATGGCTGCCGGCCTCGCCTTCGGTGATCTCCAGGAGTTGGCGACCGAGCACCTCGATCTCTGCGCGCAGCCTGTCGAGCTCACGGCCCTGGGCCACGACGACTTCGCTGAGGTCGTTGATCATCCTTTCGTTGTAGGCGACATGCGCTTGGAGGTCCTCGACCGAGTCGATGTCGCGAGCCATGACAGTTCTCCCTTTGCCGATCCAGTGCTTTCACATGGTCATGGCTGCCGGTGCAGCCGGGTGATGCTCTCGACGGTGCGCAGCACCTCCTCGTCCGGCAGCGGCGGACGGCAGCGCTGGCGGTTCCAGCACAGCAGCAGCTCGCCCACCACGTCGGGGTCGACCTCATGCCACAGCAGATGCCCGGCGAGCGAGGCGATGGTGCTGTTGCGGCGCCCCTCGGGCACGCCCTCGGCAACGAGGCCGCACCAGTAGGCCGGCGGGTGACCCTGGCGGCTGCCGCGCCAGGCCACCTCCGCCAGCAGGCGCGGCGGCAGCGGGGCGGGGTCGGCTTCACCGAAGCCGTGCCCGGGCGCCCAGGCGTAGCGCCGCCCGCTGGGGTGCAGCGAGGGCGGCGCCACGACGAGGCCGCCGTCGCCGCGCAGGTCGATGCCGGGCCTGAGGCCGGCGCGGTTGCGCACCGGCCGGCCGGGATGCGCAAAGTAGAGGTGGCGCCCGCCGCCGCCGGTCGTCGCCTCCAGGGTGCTGGGAATCGGCCCGGCATCGTCCTCCAGCAGCTGCAGGGCCGCCTCGCCGCCGTGGCGCGCGTCGATGTCGATCACCACGATGTTGGAGATGGCGCCGGTCACCACGGCCAGGTTGGCCCCGGGCCAGCGCTGGAACCAGCCACGGATCTCCTCGGGCAGGGCCCGGCGCTGCTGAAACTCCAGCCAGGCGAGCAGCGGCTGCTTGCTGCGCGGTGCGATCGGCACCATCGACCAGCGCGCCTCGGCATAGGCGAGTGCAGCATTAAGCATTTCATCTTGTAGTTGCTGCGTCATCTCACGGTCTCGCGCGGTCTCCTGCTGCGCCGGCGGGGCCGATGCCGGTTCTCCCGGGTCAACTGTGTCAAGGGTGCGAGGTTGCCGCGGCGAGCGCTCTTGCGGATTGATCCGACTCAATGCGACCCTTAGGTCTTCCAGAGAGGCTAACGAGGCCCGACTGCACAGTGCAATGCCCGTGGGAGAACGCGCATGACGATGGAAACGCCCCTGGAAATCACCTTCCGCAACCTCGACCACTCCGATGCCGTCGAGGCCAGGGTGCGGGAGAAGGTCGCAAAGCTGGAGCAGGTCCACGGCCGCATCACCTCCTGCCGGGTGATGATCGAGGCCCTCAACCGCCAGCACACCAAGGGCAACCTCTTCCACGTCACCATCGACGTGGCCGTGCCGGGCAAGCAGGTCGTGGTCGACCGTAATTCCGGCAAGAACCAGGCCCACGAGGACATCTACGTCGCCCTGCGCGATGCCTTCAATGCCGCTCGCCGGCGCCTGGAGGACCACTCGCGCAAGCGCGCCGGCCAGGTGAAGACCCACGAAGTGCCGCCGCACGGCAAGGTCGCCCGCCTCAACGGCTTCGAAGGCTACGGTTTCATCGTGACGCCGGACGGCGGCGAGATCTACTTCCACCGCAACAGCCTGGTCGACGCCGACTTCGACAAGCTGGAAGAGGGCCAGGAGGTGCGCTACGTGGTGGCCGAGGGCGAGAGCGACAAGGGTCCCCAGGCGAGCACCGTGAAGCTGATCGGCAAGCACCACTTGGCGACCTGACGGACGGGCGGTCGCCGGGGCTCCCGCGTTGTTCTCCACCGCGGCGGATGCGGTTGCGCCGGACTTCGCGCGCAATCGCCTGCTGCAGGGCCTCGCCGCCGCCTATGCCCTGTGGTGGCTGGCGCTGGCGGTGGCGCCCTACGACCGCTTCGACTGGTTGCTCGAGAACCTGCTGGTGTTCGTCTTCGTCGGGCTGCTGGCGGCGAGCTACCGCCGCTTTCCGCTCTCCAACCTCTCCTACCTGCTGATCGCCGTCTTTCTCGCCCTCCACGCGGTGGGCGCCCACTATACCTACTCCAAGGCGCCGGTCGGCTGGTGGATGACCGAGCAGCTCGGCTGGGAGCGCAACCACTACGACCGCGTCGTGCACTTCCTGTTCGGGCTGCTGTGCGCCTATCCGCTGCGCGAGACGGTGATCCGCGGCTGCGGCGTCGCCGGCTGGCGCGCCGGCTTCCTCGCCTTCGCCGTCGTGCTCGCCTTCTCGAGCGGCTACGAGATGCTGGAGTGGGGTGTCGCCATGGTGCTCAGCCCGGAGGAGGGCATGGCCTTCCTCGGCACCCAGGGCGACGTGTTCGACGCCCAGAAGGATACCACCCTCGCCACGCTCGGCTCCGCCGCGGCGCTGCTGCTGGCGCCGCTCGCCGAGCGGCCAAGACGCTAGCCCTTCGGCGGCTCCACGCAGACCTCGTCGTAGCGGTAGCGCCGTTTGATCAGGCCGTTGTATTCGAAGACGTCGAGCGTTGCCTCGAAGGCCGGCTGCGTGATCTCCACGTGCGGCGTCCAGCACCCGAGCTGCTGATAGGTCGCGATGCAGTCGGCCAGCACCGCCTCGTCGATGTTCGGGAAGAACGGCTTTTCCGCCCGCGCGATCTCGGCAGCCGGCGCCTCGTTCAGGTAGGCGCGGGTCTTGCGGTAGGCGCGCGTGAAGGCCTCCGCCATGTCGCTCTGCAGCCACTCGCGCGTGGCGGCGAGGCTGGAGAATGCGCAGGGACCGATCCGCCTGCCGACCTGCGCCACGATGGTGCCGACACCGTCGGCCTGCAGTTGCTGCGGGAAGGGGCCCTGCTGCTGGACGTACGCTCCCTGGCCGTCGCGGAAGGCACGATCGATGTCGGCGGCGCCGCCGGGAGTGATCGGCCGGATCTTCGCGAAGTCGATGCCGGCCTTGTGGCAGGCGTAGCGGAACATGGCGTTCGGCTGGCCGCCCTTGAACATGACGACCTCGGCGCCCTCCAGCTTCTTCCAGGCGAAGTCGGGGTCGGCCTCGCGGGCGGTGAGGAAGAAGCCGTCCATCTCGTTCACCTGGGCGAAGTGCACGACGGGCGGCCTGCGGCCCTCGTTCAGCGGCGTGAAGGCCTGGCTGAGAGCCGACTGGACCACCTGCGCCGAGCCGTCGACGAGGGCGTCGATGGCGGAGACGTCGGGCGGCGCGACCGACCAGTCGGGCTCGAGCCCCTCCGCCTTCAGGAAGCCGCCCGACATGGTCGAGATGAGCGGCGAGTAGAAGGCGGAGAACAGGGTGAACTGGATGGCGATCTTCTCCATGGCGCCCGGTCCCTCGCTGGCAAGCCTGCATTGTAGGGTCGAGAGCCTAGCCGCAGAGTGGCGCTGCGGACAACCGCCTGGCTGCCGGCTCGGTTGATGGTGCGGCGGCGCCATTCATCCATGACCCTCGCGCGGGGCGCCCTGCTGCACGATCTCGCCGGCGCCGAGAGCCTCCGCGTGATCCACCTGAAGCGGCGCAAGTCCCTTGTCAGCACCGCCATCGACGCGTATTTTACATTTAAATGGTGTGAGAGCGCCCGCCCCAGGGTCGTTCGGCACCGCAGACGCAAGACTCCTCGCGGGCGCTCAAGCTGCTCACTCTGCGGCGTGAGGAGGAGTTGTCGATGACTGCCTCAATGCAAAAAGGATGGTTCACCGAGCACCGCGGCTGGGAGGATGTCGTCTCGGCCGCTTGCGGCGTGCTCATCGTGCTGTCGCCGGCGCTGGCCCACGAGGACGTCAGCGTCGCCGTCGTCATCAGCGCCGGCCTTGCCGGCGTGATCATCACCATGCTGGCGCTGCTGGACCTGATGGAGCACGCGCGCTGGGAGGAGCTGGCGGAACTCGCCTGCGGCCTCTGGGTCGTGCTCTCGCCGCTGGTGTTCGACTATGGCGGCATGCTGCGCCTCAGCCATTACCTGCTCGGCGCCGCGGTGGCGGCGCTGGCGCTGCTGGAGCTCTGGCAGGATCGCAGCCGGCGCGCGACGACCTGACGGCTTCGGTGCCGCACGATATTTTTTGACGGGCGCAGGCGCAGACCCCATATCAACCGAGGTCGGGGCCTAGGCGAGATTTCAGGGAGACCGCGCCACGCCATGCGCCCGCTTATTGTCCTGCTCTGCCTCGCCGTGCTGCTGGCGGCGGGCGGCTATGCCTATCTGCGCTACCTGCCCGACCGCTACGACCCCTTCGCGCCGCTGTCCATCGCCGAGCGCCCGAGCTTCCTCACCGAGTGGAAGCTGCGCGCGCTGAAGCTGGACCCGGAGGCCTGCTTTGCCGCCCTCGATGCCGCCGGCATCGGCTATGAGCCTGTCGCCGACCGCGAGACTGGCGAGGGCTGCGGCTTCGAGGACGCCGCCCGCCTGAAGCATAGCACGCTGCCCTGGGGTGCCGCCGCCCTGCCGCTGACCTGCCCGATGATCGCCGCCCTGGCGGTCTGGGAGCGCCACGATCTGCAGCCCGCCGCCGAGCGCCTGCTGGGCGCGCGCATCGCGCGGGTGAAGCACTACGGCAGCTATGCCTGCCGCAACGTGAACAACGCCGGCGCCGGCCGGCGCAGCCAGCATGCCACCGCCAATGCCCTCGACGTCGCCGGCTTCCGTCTGGCCGATGGCCGTGAGATTTCGGTGGCGCGGCACTGGGAGAACGGTGGCGCGGAGGCGACCTTCCTGGCCGCGGTGCACGACGCCGCCTGCGGGCGCTTCGCTTCGGTGCTCGGGCCCGAGTATAACGCCGCCCACGCCGACCACTTCCACTTCGACATGGGCGGCTTCGGCCTCTGCCGCTAGTTGTAGCGGGCGAGAATCTCGGACTGGGTACCGTCGGCGATCATCGCCGTCAGGGCCTTCTGCATGCGGGCGACGACGGCATCGGGAGTCTGCAGCGAGCAGGCGACCGAGAACACCTGCTCATAGAGCACCGCAACCTCCTCCACCGCCACGTCCTGGTCCTGCAGCCGGTGCAAGAAGGACTCGGAGACGGCCATCAGGTCGACGCGGCCGCTCAGCAGCTTCTTCAGCGTCAGGTCCAGGTCGCGCGCGAGGTCGATCTTGGTGAAGCCGGCGTTCTGCAGCAGCTCAACGGTGTAGTCGCCGGTCTGCGTGCCGGTGCGGTACGCCGTCGCCGCAGCGAGGTCGGCGGGCTCGACGCCGGAGCCGGCGGCGCGGACCAGCAGGGTGCGCTCGACCAGCAGAGGCTCGACCCACTTGAACTGTGTGTCGCGGTCGACCGTGTGCGCCGTGGTGAAGACGCAGGTCATCGGCTTATCGCGGGCGAGGCCGATGGCCCGCGACCAGGGCAGCAGTTCCATGTCGTAGGTGATGCCGCTGCGCCGCATGATCTCCTTCACCTGATCGGCGCCGAGTCCCCTGATCTCGCCGCCTTCGTCGAAGTTGAAGGGCGCGTACTGCTCCGTCGTGAGATACAGGCTGTCCCCGGCGGCAGCGGGCCGCAGGGGCAGGAGTAGCAGGGCGGCGAGGGTGATGGATGCAATGGCATCAGCGATCCGAAACATGCGGGATCTCCGTCGGGTCAGAAGGCGCGCTGCGTCAATTCCCCGCAGTGCGAATAGATATCGCTTGCACCCAGACAGCGCCTGGTCAGGGTCCGATAATTGCGTAGGAATAATGGAGATTGCATAAACAATAGTTTAAGAAGCACCCCCTATTCTGGAGAACTTCGGGTCCAGGCTGGCGCCGTTCAGGGCCGGCCTCCCCTGTCTGCGGATGCCGTGACAGGCTGCAAGATCAACCAGATGCGACGCAAGCAAACGAGATTCACCGGCAGCTCGATCCGCAACCGCATCGCCATCACGGTGCTCGCGATCGTGGTGGTGGTGTCGCTGATCGGCACGGCCCTCTCCGGGCAGGATCATGCCGCGCGCCTGAAGAGCGACCTGGAGGCCGAGACGCAGGTGCTCACCAGCGTGTTCGGCGACAGCCTGTCCGACCCGCTGTGGGACTACGACTACGAGATGGTGCAGCAGGGCCTCGATCGCCTGTTGGAGACGCGGGCCGTCGCCGGCGCCCGCGTCGTGGACATGCAAGGCAGGCTGCTCGCCGAGGTCAAGGCCGGTGGCTTCGACCCGGACTGGCCGACCGGCCATTTAGTCTTCAACCGCAAGATCACAGCCGAGACGGGCGAAGCCGTCGGCATGCTCTTCGTCTGGGTCTCGACCGCAGGGGTCTCCGCCGAGGTGTGGCAGGCGGTGCGCGACGATGCCGCCACCGCGGCCATCCTGGCGGTCGTTACCGCGGTGGTCGTCTTCCTCGGCGTCAACCTGATCGCCGCGCCGCTGGCGCGCATCACTACAGCGATGATCCGCATCGGCGAGGGTGACCTCGATACCGAGGTGCCCTCCGGCTACCGCAACGACGAGGTCAGCCGCATGGCAGCCGCGCTGGAGCGCCTGCGCCGCAACGGCCTCAGGGTCGAGCAGGCCGAGCGCGACCTCAGGCGGGCCAACGCCCACCTGGAGCAGCGGGTCTCGGAGCGCACCGCGGAGCTGGAGAAGGCCCGCCTGCAGGCGGAGGAAGCCAACCGCGCGAAGACGGAATTTCTCGCCAACATGAGCCACGACCTGCGCACGCCGCTGAACGCCATCCTCGGATTCAGCGAGCTCATGCGCGTCGAGGCCTTCGGCCCGCTCGGCGATGCGCGCTACGCGGAGTACGTCGAGGACATCCACCACAGCGGCTCGCTGCTGATCGCGCTGATCAACGATCTGCTCGACATCTCCAAGGTCGAGGCCGGCAAGTACGAGCTGGTGGAGGAGGACATCGACGTCGAAGCGTTGATCCACAGCTGCTTCCGCCAGCTGGCGACGGCCGCGGCCGCCGCCGGGCAGACGCTGACCGCCGAGGTGCAGCCCGGCCTGCCGGTCCTGCTGGGCGACCAGCGGGTGCTGGTGCAGATCCTCAACAACCTGCTGTCCAATGCGGTGAAGTTCACACCGCAGGGCGGCAGCGTCACGGTGCGCGCCTGGAGCGAGGTCGACGGCCGCATCCTGCTGAGCGTCGCGGACAACGGCATCGGCATGACGGACGACGGACTCGCAAAGGCGCTGCGGCCGTTCGAGCAGGCGCACAGTGCCCGCGCCCGCGAGCACAAGGGCACCGGCCTCGGCCTGCACCTCTGCGACAACTTCATGCGCCTCTTCGGGGGCACCCTCACGATCGAGAGCCGACTGGGCGAAGGGACGACAGCGACCGTCGCCTTCCCGCCGGAGCGCGCAAAGCCGGCACGCCAGTCCGCGTAGGGCCGCAGCCAGGACCTCCGCGGAAGGGCCAGGATCTCAGCGGAAGCGCCAGGCTTGCGTGCGGCGAAGCACGCCCTTCGACAGGATGAGGTGGACAATACGCGCGCCGGCGTTGGTGTACAGAATCATCATGCCCATGGCGGCGGCCGGCGCGATGTCGCCGGCGTCGTCCATGTTCAGCACCGCGACCGAGGCGAGCGTTGTGGTCGGCGAATAGAGGAACACCACCGCCGAGACCGTCGTCATCGCGTTCACGAAGAGATAGATCGAGATGTCGAGGATGGTCGGCAGGCAGACCGGCACGGTGACCACCCGGAACAGGCGGTAGAACGGCTGCTTCAGCGAGGCGGCAACCGATTCGAACTCGCGGTCCATCTGCTTCAGCGCGGTCACCGCGGTGAGATGCGAGACGGTGTAGAAGTGGGTCACCGTGCAGATCACCAGGATCGCCATGGTGCCGTAGAGGAAATGCAGTGGGTTTCGCGGGTCGTTGAAGAAAAAGATGTAGGCGAGGCCAAGCACCATACCGGGGATCGCCATCGGCAGCATGGCGAGCAGCTGGAACAGCGAGCGGCCGGCCTCGAAGCCCTTGGTCTTCTCGACCATGTAGGCGCCGATGAACACCACCAGGGTGCCGAACACGGCGGTCAGCAGCGCCATCTTGATCGAGTTGGTGTAGGAGTCCCAGCCGCCGCCGTCCATCAGGTCGAAGGCGTAATTCTTCAGGCTGAGGCTGAGGTCGTAGGGCCAGAACTTGATCAGCGCGGCGAACTGGCAGACCCCGAGCAGGCCGAGGATGAAGACGGCGACCAGGATGCAGTAGCCGAAGGCGAGGGCATCGAAGCGCGGGTGGCGCTTCGGCTGGTAGGGGACCGAGCGGGCCGACAGCGCCGCCACCTGGCGCTTCTGCACGATGCGGTCGACCGCGAAGGCGATGACAGCCGGGAACAGCAGCACCACGGAGACCACCGCGCCCATCTCGAAGTTCTGCTGGCCGATGACCTGCTTATAGATGTCGACCGCGAGCATGTTGAACTGGCCGCCGATCACCTTGGGCAGCCCGAAGTCGGTGATCACCAGGTTGAACACCACGAAGGCGGCGGAGATCAGGCCGTAGCGTGCGCCGGGCACGGTGACCGTCCAGAAGATCTTCCAGCGGCTCGCCTTCAGACACTCGGCCGCCTCGTAGAGCCGCGCGTCGGAGATCGCCAGCGCCGTGGTGATGATGATCATCGCGTGCGGAAAGGTGAAGAACACCGAGCCGATGACGATGCCGATAGGGCCGTAGATGCTCTCGCCGAGCAGCAGCGCCTTCAGCATGCCCTGGTTGCCGAAGAGGTAGACCAGGGCGATGCCGGGCAGCAGCGAGGGCACCAGGATGGGCGCCATGGCGACCAGCCGGAAGACCCCCTTGAAGGGCATGCAGCTGCGGCTCAGGGCATAAGCGAAGCCGAAGGCCAGCGCGACGGTGATGACGGTGCTGATGACCGCGATGACCAGCGAGTTCTGGATCGACTGGAACAGCGCCGGCGTCGAGAAGTAGGTGGTGTAGTTCGCCAGGCCCAGGTCGCGCGATGGACGCAGCATGACGCGTCGGAAGGTGTTGGAGTCGACCTCCTGCCAGGCGGTGCCGCTGAACAGCTCCGAGCCGATCAGGAAGGCGGCCTCGTCGACGGTGCCGCGGATGCGGTAGTGGACCGGGCTGCGGAAGCTGAAATCGGGAAACAAGCTGGTCGCCGGCAGGCGGCCGTCTCCGGAGGTGGCGAGGGCCGCCGGCGGCACCGCCTGCAGCCGCTCGTTCAGCTCGGCGGCGCTGACCGGCGGGCTTGCGAAGTTGCCCTCGGCGTCGCTCACCTGGAATTCATAGGCCGTGAGGTCGAAGCGGAAGGTCGAGAACGACTTCGACAGCATGGCATAGAGCGGCAGGGCGAGGCCGACCACCAGGTAGAGCGCGATGACCGCCATGAAGGCGCGCATGACGAAGTCGTCGCGGCCGAGCCTGCCCTTCACCGGTCTGCCCTTCGGCAGCACGGCCCTGACGGCGGCGACCGCTTCAGCCGGCATGGGTTGCGTCCCGTGCCGGGAAGGCGATCAGGCGGCTGGCCGGCAGCTCGATGGTGAGCCGCGCGCCCTCGCCGAGGGCGAGGCGGCGCACCGCGTTGATCGAGAAGTCGGCGATGAGCTCCGCGCCGCCCAGCGCCTCGCCGCTGAGGCGCGAGCGCCAGAACGAGCCGAGGAACTCCATCTGGCCGATGGTGACCTCGACGAGGCTGCCGTCGTTGGCCGCGGCGCGGCTGCCGGCGGCGTGCGGGATGATGTCCTCCGGCCGGATGGTCACCACGATGGGCTGGCCGGGCTGCAGGCCGTCGGTCATGGCCTCCAGACTGGCGCTGCCCAGGGTGAAGCGCCCGGGCGCGGCGAGGGTCGCGCGGAGCTGGTTGGTCTCACCGATGAAGTCGGCGACGAAGAGCGACCTCGGCTCGCGGTAGATCTCTGTCGGCGTGCCGATCTGCTCGATGACGCCGTGGTTCATCACCACGATGCGGTCGGCCATGGACAGCGCTTCTTCCTGGTCGTGCGTCACCATGATGGTGGTGACGCCGAGCTTGCGCTGCAGCTCCT
>Ga0299907_10000625_pt1 | contig 17989 bp, 19 predicted proteins | sample RVTome_16_FD_198680 | JGI IMG/M metagenome (GOLD analysis project Ga0299907, IMG submission 198680) | Soil microbial communities from uranium-contaminated site in the Upper Colorado River Basin, Wyoming, United States - RVT152D67 (version 2) ...
CACTGACCTTTACCCCCGCCTCGAACTCAAGGACCGCGACGTAGGTACCCTTCTCGTTCGGACCATTGATCAATAGGTCCTCGACCGTGATGTTGGATCCCCCGGCGATCCAGAGGTGCTGCCGGTGGGAGTGATCCGCATCATCCGTGTAGACGACTTGGCCAGCCTTGTTCGTGAACAAGCTTGCGCCGTTCCCGAACACTGTGAAATCGTGCCGCTCGTAGATCTTCAGCCTTCCATTCGAGCGATACCGCGCCCCCGCGGCCAGCTCCAGGCACCGACCGTCGGGCACCGTGTCGATCACGGTCTGGAGCTGCCTCGTCACGTTGGTCGAGCCATCACTCGGGACGCGGTCGGGCACCGTGATGCAGCCTGCCGCTGGAAGCAGGGGCAGGGATGTCCCATCAAGAGGGTCGGTACCCCACGTGAACTCAGCGGCGTTGAAGAAACCGTCTCCGTCTAGATCCTCGTAGCCGTCGACGAAGTCTTTTGGCCGGATGCTGTACGGATCGTCGGCCCGGTAGGGCAAGAAGAGACTGTCGTCCGTCGACCAGAGGTCGATCAGATACTCTTGACGCGCGGTGAGGGAATCGCGGTCCTTGTCAGTGTGCCCGTCTTTGGATCCCACACGAAGTCCGTTCCGCCGCTCCCAGCAGTCGGGAATTCTGTCGTGATCAGAGTCGCGGCTTCGGGGCGTGCATCCATTCCCGGCGCTGGCCTCCCGGATGTCTGGCGACGCCATGCCAACCGCAACCAGCAGCAGGATGGCGAACAGGGAACGGCGAGACATGGATTCCTCCTAAGGCGCCCGCGAGCCGTGGCGGGCTGCTCTGTCCTGCCTATCGGTATCTGGTGTCGACAGCCTTGAGTCGGCCGGTCGGGGGACTTCCCTAGTCGCCGACCACGGCGATGCCGTCCAGTCGGATCGCACTGCCGGTCGACGAGGCGTTCATCATGCCGGTCCAGGCGAGCGTGATGGAATGAGTCCCTGGGGTCAGCGCCCGAGAAACGATGTACACGCGGTCGCGGGGGCTGGCGTTGTAGAGATCGATGCGGCGCTGAAAGACCCCGTCGATGTAGACGTCGACCAGGCCAGACGACGCATCCTTGCGAGCCAATACTCCGACCTTTCGGCCCGTGAAGGAGAGCTTGGCCTGCTGCCCGGCGCCTCCAAGCGCGGTGAGGGTGCCGGCCAGCGGGCCACTCGAGGTGATCTGAGATACCGCGCCCGTGTACACGATCGAGGATGACCGATCGTCGTGTGGCACCGCAGTGCACCGCTCCTGGCCCACTCCGCTGTTCCCGACGCTATCGATGGCGATCACCGTGTAGCAGTAGGTGGTGCCAAGCGTTCCTGGTCTCGAATACGTCGTCTGCGGCCCGCTCTGCACGAGCGCCTGTGGACCTGAGACACCCGTACGCTCCAGGACGTCGTATCGGACCACCGCGCGATCGTCGGAACCGGTCCAAACGACGTTCACTCCTTCGCCGGTCAACAGGCTGTCTGCCACAGGCTGCGTCATCGTGACGGTCGGAGGCGTTGCGTCGACGTCCCACGAGAGAATCGCCGGGCTCGAGACATTCCCCGCCCGATCAACGGCTCTCACCTCGAAGGTGTGCCCGCCGCTAGCGAGTCCGACGAGAGCCACCGGGGATGAACACACTCCCGGTGATGCGCCGTCGAGCGAGCATGTGAACGACACCCCCGATTCCGCATCGACGAATGCGAGCGACACGTCGGGCGAGCTGGGATCCGGCGGGGTCTGCGTGAACGTCGGGTTCGGTGGCGGCGTAGTGTCGTCTCCTTCGACCGTCCACGCAAAGGTGGCCGCATCCGACACGTTGCCGACTGCGTCCACGGCTCGGACTTCGAACGTGTGAGGGCCGGCGGGAAGGGCCGGGATGTCGAGAGGGGAGGCACATGTGGACGGTGTGGCGCCGTCGAGCGAGCAGGTCAGGCCGGCGGATGGGTCCTCATCCGTGAACGCGAACGTTACGTCTGCCGAACTGGGATCGGGTGGAGTCTGCGTGAACGTCGGCACTGGCGGGGGTATCGCGTCCACGAGCCACGAGAGCGACGCAGGTGCCGAGACGTTCCCGGCTGCATCGATCGCCCGAACATCGAACAGATGACCTCCGTTATCGAGAGCAGCCAGGTCGTGCGGTGAGTTGCAGGCCGAGGGTGCGGCGCCGTCGAGCGAGCACGTGAAGGTCACGCCCGGCTCTTCGTGGGTGAACGAGAACCGCACCATCGGTCCGCTCGGGTCGGTGGGGATCTCGACGAAGCTCGGCGGCAACGGCGGTTCGGTGTCGACAATCAGCTCGATCTCGACCGCTCCGGCGTCGCAGCCAGGCCCCTGTGGACGAGAGATGCCTCGCTGATCGGTCGCGGGACACGACAATTCGACACCGACATCCAGGGCTGCGCTCCCGAGACCCGGCAGCATCGTGGAGGTCGGGCCGCCATTGTCCTGGAGCGGGCCGAGGCGTGGATCGGCGTTCAGCCCGAAACAGGCGGTACCGGGCCAGGTCACGTTGCCGCCGCCGTCCTCGATGTCTTTGCCAGAGCAGACGGCGTCGCTTCCGGTGAAGACGTTGTTGGTGACGAGCGCGTATTGGGTCAGCAGCACGTATTCGATGTTGGCGAAGCCTGACGCGATCTTGGTCGTCCCCGCGTTCCCGGAGAAGGTGCTGTTGATGACGGTGGCGGTCTCCGAGTTGCCGATCCCGCCGACGTCGTTGGCAACGAAGGTGCTGTTTCGAACGAAGAGCTCACCGAAGTTGCGGATCCCGCCACCCTTGACCGCGGTGTTTCCCAGGAACGTGCTGCCCTCCACGGTCGTGTCGCCGCTGGTCCCGACCGCACCGCCCCGAGAGCTGGAGTTCGATGTGAACGTCGAATCGAGGACGGTGGCAACACCGGGGGGCTCGATGCCGAGCGCGCCACCCGAAGTGAAGGCGGAATTGTCGGTGAACGAGCTCCGCTCGATAGTGAGCGGGCCGAGGCTGTAGATCGCCCCGCCGAGTCGGCGTGTGGCCACGTTGGAGGTGAACGAGGTGCCGATGACGGAGAGTGTTCCGCGGTTGAAGATCGCTCCGCCATCGCTCTGGGCACCGCGGACAAGCGAGAGATCCCGGAGCGTGAGGGTGCCGCTCGGGGCGGTCAGGAAGAAGCGGAAATCGGGCGTACCTGCAGCTCGTTCGATCGTGGCCCCATTACCCTCGACCGTGACGTCAGTGTCGATGATGTCGAACGCGTTCTTGGAGGTACCGCCCGTTTCGAGCATGTACGTGCAGTCGGTGGAGAGCGAGATGGTGTCCGGCCCAGGGTGACTTGTCTCGTTCTCGGCTTGCAGGATGGCACTGGCCAATCCGGAAACGTCTCCACAGGCTACCTCGAGGGTGGAGGCCCGAGCGATTGGGGCCGCCACGAGCGCCATCAGCGCACACCATGTGGCCGCGCCCGCCAGCCACCGGACCAGCCTTGCTTTGAATGTGTAGGGTGTGAGCGCGTCGCGCCGCATACCATGGTCTCCGGCCCGGCCGATCGGGCTCTTTCACGAACCGTAACCGTATGGAGGCAATGCCCGCGTGGTCAATACGTCACAGAGGGTGTCATTCATACGCCCAGCTGCGGGTCTGGATTCGCGTCACGGCTGCGCTGGTATCACCGGATCAAGGAACCGGCGACCCGTACCATGACATCCTCGGGTAACGTCGTGGAACCGACGACATAGGGAGGGGCCCGTGGAGATCATCGTTTGTGCGTTCTGCAGGACCCGGCTGGAACCCGACCACACTGGCCCTTGTCCGGAATGCGGGGGGACAAACAAGAAGGTCGAGACGGTCGAGGACGAGCCTGAAAGCAGTCAGTAGCCGTCGAGTTCCGGATTTTCGCGCCAGGGCGACGAGCAGACGAGATCCTCTGGCTTTTGCCTTGGATCGGATCGAAGGCCTAGCCGGCGTCTTCGCAGCAGTACACGAACTCGATGTGAGAGATGTCGTGCTCGTCGGGTGGTGGTGACGGATCCGGGCAAGGCACGAATGTCGCACCGGTGTCGTCCGAGTTGGGGATCGCCGGCTCGCACAGGGTGGCCCCGCACTTGGAGACCGCGTGACCCTCCAGGAACGTGCAACCGTCATTCAGGGTGACCGACCACGTCCCATCCGCGTTCTGCGTCACCGTGAACTGCTGGGGGTTGCAGCCGCCCTCCACGCTGTCCTCGGTGCAGACGTTGCACTGTCCCGGTCCCTCATGGCACATGGGATTATCCGTGGGATCCCACTTCACGCAGTAGCAGACGGAGCGGGGTGAGCCCCCGGCGGTCTGGGCGGACGCCCGTGGCATGTTGAGCGTCTGAATAGCTGGCGTCGCCCACGCCGCGCCCCCGACGATCGCGATGCGCTTGAGCGCCGTCCGCCGGCTGATGGTTCCTATGTTCCCTGGGGTGCCCATGGCAGCCCTTCCTGACGATGTGTGTTTCTAAGAACGCTTCGGGAGCACCGTATTGCGGCTCGTTCCGAGGGGTCAATACGTCGGACACGGTGTCATTCGTACGCTGTCAGGTCTCTCCTGTGTGTTTCGCTGGAAGGCAATCCCGGTGCCCGGAAGCGGCGATCCGCTCGTCGGAGGGGTGATCCAAGCGTCTAGGATGCTACGTCCGCAGCGGCAGACGGCCGGCTCCGAAGCACCCTCCGCCCGAGACGCTCTCACACGACTGAGGGGTTTCCCCCATTGTGCGGGCAACCACCCCGAGCACACTGGTTCCAGCATGGAGGCGATGTCGGAACGAGGCGGTCTTTCGTTGGCTTCACGTGCCCCCCGCCCCGCCCCACAAGTCCATATCGCGGGCGCACTCGAGGATCCACCCTGGCACTACGTGAGCGGCACGTTTCGCGCACTGGACTTCGTCTTCTCGGTCCGTTCCACCGATGAGGGATGTGGACGCCACATCGACGAGGTGTTGGCTCCCTTACGAACAGAGGGATCCCCGGGGGCGGCGTATTCCGTCATCGACCGCGGTGAGGCCTACGATCCTCGTCGACGCTATGCCCTCTATCTAGGCGACGAGCGGGTGGCGGTGTACCGCAGCCCCGAGCTCCTTTGGCGTTTACTGATGTGGAGCGTCAACCAGCAAGCCGTGCGTTCCAGTGGAGAGACGCACGTGGTTCTGCATGCGGCCGCAGCCGAGCGCAACGGCTGCGTGCTGGTCCTGCCGGCACCGATGGAGTCCGGGAAGACGACCACGGTGGCTGCGTTGATTCGAGTCGGCTTCGACTATCTCACTGACGAAGCAACCGCAATCGATCGAAAGTCCCTGAGGGTCCTGCCCTACCCGAAGCCATTATCGATAGACCGAGGCTCGTGGCAGGTTCTGGCCGATCTGCGGCCGCCTCGCCCTGAGATGTTCGGGGACCATTGGCAGGTAGATCCTCGTGCCATCCGGGGCGATGCTCTGGGACTGGGCGGCATGCCTCGGTTCATCGTCGTGCCGGACTATCAACCTGGGGCGAGCAGTGCGCTCGAACCTGTGAAACCCGCGGACATGCTCATCCACACGATCCGCTCGACCTTCGAGTTCGAGTCGCGCGCGAGCGAGAACATCGCCACACTTGCCCGCACCGTGCGCCGTTCCGGCTGCTACCGACTGACGATCGGGGATCTGGATGAGGCTGTGCGGCTTCTGGGGGACCTCGTAGACAGATCCCCCTGGCATGCAGAAGCCTGAATGAGCTCCAGCCGCGGAGAGAGGCGGTACACGCGCTGTCGCGAGGCGGCTATGCCTTCGTGACCACGAACGTGACTTCGGAACCCGTGCTCGGATCTATCGTCTTGCACGTATAGGTCTGGCCCGAGTCAAGCGAGCTATCGGCGTTGATCGCGGCCTGCACTGCCTGCCTCAGTGCGGTGACATACGCATCCGCCATGCTAGTGAGCCTTTCTATCCACAGGGACCTGGCTTTAGCCCAGGAGCGCAATTGATCACGAACGAGCACGGATCTGTCAGAGGACACGATGAGGCTGGGAGCGTGCCGGCACAGACGCACGGGCAGTTTTCCTCGCCGGGTGACGTCATGCACGGCTCCAGGTGCCCGATCAACGTGGATCCGACGAAGATGTTGACGCATGCGACAGAGTCGCATCCGGGTGAAGTCACAGTCTGGAAGGCCGGCTTTGCGAAGGTCTCCACAGCGGGTGTTACCCAAAGGAGCGCCCCGCCAGCCACGCCTGCCCCTTTCAGCAGGTCCCTGCGCGAGATGCCTAGCGCACGACGTGTGGCGTCGTCTCGCTCGCCAGTCATCCCCACTCCTTCCTATTCGCCTATTCGGTCTGTCCCACTTGACCTCAAAGCGGGACTGCTTTCATCCGCTTTTCTTCGTATGTTTCCTGCGCTGCTTCGGGCCTTGCCATGTGTGCCTCAGGCGGACCGGGAAGGGGGTGGAACCGTGCGCAGAAAGGCGTACGAGACTTGACCCGATTGTGTGATTCCCCAAGTGTTTCCGACGCCTAGCTTCTACTGGTCCGGGAACCCCGCGCTCTACCTCCTGTCGAGGCCACATGAGGATCGACCGACGATCGGAAGCTCGCTCTCTCCCGCTGACGATCGAGCGGGCGCTCACCGCGTTGATCCAGGGCCGCAACTCGATCGAGAAGGCACGGCGACAGGTTGCGGACGCGCTCGAGATCTTTTCCTTCCTGGAGGGCACGACACTTACGGGCAGCGAAGTGCCGAGCACCGAACGGCTTCGCCGCCTCCGCCACGCGCTCGATCAGCTCGAGGCATCGGGGCGTCAGCTCCAGATTGCTGAGGCTCCATCCCTGGCTCCGACGAGCACATCGGAGCTCGGATGAGCGTCCGGATCGACGACCCGGTAGAGCCGGAAGGCGAGTTCCCGGAGTTCCCCGAACGGCTCGTCGTGAGCCCCGGTTGGGGACACGTCCACCGACGGCGTGTCCGGACAGGACGTCCACTCGTGGAGGGCACCGTGATCGGGGAGATCCGGGCGGGAAGGATGCGCACGTTCGTCAGGTCGCCCGTGGCCGGCGCCTTCGTGTCGTGGTTGGTCGCCGAGGGAGATACGGTCGACACGGGACGACTGCTCGCTCGGATCCAGCCCTGAGGTGCGGGCCACTCCCAGATGACTAGATAGGCATCCCCCGGGTCTCGCCGGTCTCGGTCGGACGTCGGCCGTGCGGCCGAGGCGGAAAACCGGTCGGCCGACGGATGCCGGGAAACTGGTCGACGGCCGTACGGTTGTATAGATGGTGGAAGGCGAGAACGAATCGAAGGTGCTCGTCGTCGACGACGAGCCCCAGGTGGTCTGGGTGCTTCAGTTCAGCCTGGAGGCGGAGGGCTACAAGACCGTTGCCGCAACCGACGGCGTCGAGGCTCTCGAGCAGATAGGGGAGCACCATCCCAACGTGATGCTGCTCGACATCATGATGCCCGAGATGGACGGCTGGGCGGTGCTCGAGAAGCTCGTCGCGCTTCCGCCCGAGCAGCGGCCCAAGGTGGTGGTCGTCTCGGCGCTGTCGTCCCTGAAGGACCGTGCAAAGGCTGCGGAGCTCGGCGCCGACGCCTTCGTTCCCAAGCCGTTCAACGTGGACGAACTGCTCGAGGTGCTGCAGGGTCTGCAGAGCGCCTGAGCCTCAGTGGGGCAACCGCTGGTGCTCGGCCGGTACGACGGTCGTGCCCACGGCCTTCAGCGTGAGGATCGGCTCCGCCAGGAACTCGGCCGCACTGTCGCTGATGTCGTTCAGTGCGGTGCCCACCTTGTGGATCTCGAACTCGCAGCGCCGTGACGTGGTACCGACGCTCACGATCCGGCCGCGTGCCTCGATCCAGTCCCCGGCGTACAGAGGAGCGAGGAACTCCACCGACTCGTACGCGCGGAACAGACCCTCGTCGCCGTCGTATCGCATCGCGAGCTCGGTGATGAGGTCGCCCACGATCTCGAGCTGCCGCGCGCCCGCGACCAGGTTCCCGCCGTAGTGCGCGTCCTCTTGACCGAGACGCAGCCGGATTAGCGCGGTCGGGAACTCCCCGCTCACGGCCGGCCGGCCGGCGCGCCGGGGATCACTTTGCCGTGGATCACGCCGCGACGTGGCACGCGTACTTCTGTGCCGTCCTTCTTGCGCACGAAGTAGGTGTCCGCCTCCTCGTCCCATCGTTCGAACATCCCGACCGCCTCGCCCAGGTATCCGTTCGGCAGCTCGAACTGGAACGTCACACGCTTGCCCACATCATCGGGGCTGACGAGGTTCTCGCCTCTCATGGCGAGCGTAGCCTACCCTCCGCTCCGACTAGATTGGCCGCAATGTCGAAGCGCTGGTCGTTCCTCTCGACCCACGGAGAGGTGCTTCTCGCGCTCGCCGGAAAGCCGGATCTCCTGCTGCGCGAGATCGCGGAAGCCGTCGGCATCACGCAGCGAGCGGTCCAGACCACAGTGAATGATCTCGTGGACGCCGGCTATCTGGAGCGGCGGCGTGAAGGCCGACGCAACTTCTACCGCGTTCGGGGGGACAGGCCGATCGGTCTGCCGGGGGAGACAGACCATGTGGTGGCGGACCTCGTCCGGGCGCTTGTCACCGGACCGGGGATCGGGCCGCCTCGATCGGGGACCCGACACGCGCTTGTCCTCGGCTGCAGCGACCATCGATTCCAGGAGCCGCTCCGGACGCTGCTCGCGAGCCTCGGTCTTCTCGCCGACGCGGAGGTCGTCCTGTGGCCCGGGGGCGCGGCGTCCCTGACGGGGCCGGAGGGAGGGCTGATCCTCGAGGTCATGCAGCTCGCTGTGGGCGCGGAACCGCCGAAGCGTATCGTGCTCGTTGCACACGAGGACTGCCATGTCCGTGGTGCGTTCATCTCAACGGGAGATCCGTTTGCGGACGCCCGTGAGGTGGGTCGGCGCCGTCGCCACACGATCGCGATGGTCGTGGAGGCCTTTAACGTGAGGGCAGAGCTCTGGTACATGACGACGCGGGGCGCATCACGTGTGGGCGCTCCGCGCCCAGCCTGACCTTCGAGCTTGGTCTGGTGGCACGTCCCCCGTAGGAAACCTACGGGTCTTGGAGCATGAATGAAGGAAGCCAGCTTCCTATGTTTGCAATATCCATGGGCCATGGATCCCGAGAGACGGGACGCACAGGTGTCTACCAGCCCGTCGCGACGGCCTGATCCCAAACGCGGAGAGGTAAGGGGGCCAGCGTGACCGAGCATCAGCTGCTCTTGTTCCTCATCGAGATCATCGTCGTGGTACTGGCGGCCAGACTCGGTGGGGAGCTCGCCGTGCGGCTGGGCATCCCTGAGGTGGTAGGGGAACTCGCCCTGGGGCTCTGTCTCGGACCGTCGCTGCTGGGTGTTCTGTGGCCGGGCGGGTTCGAAGCCCTCTTCCCGGACGAGCCGACGCAGCGGAGCCTGCTCGAGCTCATGGGATGGATCGGGGTGCTGTTCCTGGTGACCCTCTCCGGCTGGGAGACGAGACTCGGAACACTCCGCAGGAGCGGCAGGGTGCTCGGAGGGGCATGGGTCGGAGGCTTCTTCCTCCCGTTCGTGATGGGCTTCGGCCTCGGCTGGCTGATCCCGTCCTCATTGGTAGGAGCCGGGGTCGATCGCCCGGTCTTCGCGTTGTTCATGGGAACCGCGATGTCGATCTCGGCGATCCCGGTGATCGCACGCATCCTGATCGATCTCGAGCTCCTGCAGACAAGGATCGGCATGGTGATCCTCTCCGCAGCTGTGGCCGATGACGTTGTCGGGTGGATCGTGCTCGCGGTCGTGACGGGCCTGGCGACCGCGGGGGCTGTGGACGGCGCCGCGATCCTGACGACGTTGGGCGGCACCGCACTGTTCGTCGTGGTGGCGTTCACCGTCGGCCAGTGGCTGGTGCGGCGAACGATCCAATTGGCCGGCAGGCGACTGAGGGCACCCCATGCTCGAACCACTACCACGGTGCTGATCGTGTTGATCGGCGCGGCGATCACCCAGGCGCTACACGTGCACCTGGTTCTGGGCGCCTTCATCGGAGCGATCCTGGTCACGCGCAGCCGGGGGAAGGACCATGTCGGCATAGGGGCGATCCGGATAGTTGGGATGGCTTTCTTCGTTCCGTTCTTCTTCGGTTACACCGGCGTCAAGGTCGATCTCACGACGCTCGACGTGTCAACGCTCCCGATCGCGGCCGGAGCTCTTGCTGTCGCCTGCGTCGGGAAGCTCGTGGGAGGAACTGTCGGCGCTCGCGTCGGTGGCCTGCAATGGTCCGACGCGTGGGCGGTCGGTGCGGGCCTGAACGCCAGGGGTGCCATGGAGCTCGTCATCGCCGCCATCGGCCTCTCGATCGGCGTCTTGACATTGCCCATGTATTCGATCGTCGTCCTGATCGCGATATCCACGACCCTGATGGCGGGACCAATGCTCCGACGCTACCGAGACAAGTACGTCAAGGAAGCCGTCGCTATCCCGGAGCTCCCGTTGGAGGTGAGCGCATGATGGTGGCCGCCTCAACCGCCGAACCGCCCCGTTGACCTCTGTTTGTTGTTCCGCTTGTTGTTCCGCGCAGAGAGACCCGTCGTCCGGCGTACGGAAGCTACGGGCGACGACGCATGAACAAAGGAACTGAGCTTCCTATGTTGGGAGCCGAGGAGTTCGTGGTCGGTCGTGTTCTGTCCGGGTCTTCTGGAAGTCGCGGGGAGGCTGGACGGGTCTAGATCCCACGGGCTGCAAGGCACCATCGATCGCCTGGGAGAAGGACTCCCCACGAGAGGAAGGAATCGACCGTGAGCATGTCACCGAACGGATCAACCAAGAAGGACCTCGACGCGGACGTCATCGTGATCGGGGGCGGGCCAGCGGGATCGGGGATCAGTTCATACCTCGCCATGAACGGGTATCGCGTGGTGGTCTTCGAGCGCGCGATCCACCCGCGCGAGCATGTGGGCGAATCGCTGGTGCCTGCCACCAACCGTGTGCTCGAGGACATCGGATTCTGGGAGAAGATGGAGGACTACGGATGGACCCGGAAGCCCGGGGCAACCTGGACGGGGTATGCGGGCAATGTTGGTTCCGAGGTCGTCGTTACGTTCGCCGACGTGGAGATGGAGAACATCAAGCAGGACTACACGTTCCACGTTGACCGTGGTCGGTTCGACTGCGAGCTCCTCAAACACGCTTCGCTGCTGGGAGCCCACGTCTTCCAAGGAGCAAACGTCCTCCGCGTGAACACCGATGAAAAGGGCCGGGCGACGGGTGTTCGGGTCCGCTTCCTCGACAAGGAACTTGACTTCACATCGCGCTACGTGATCGACGCCAGCGGCCGCCGAGCGCTCATCGGCAAGCAGTTCGGCTTGTGGGAGAAGGACCAGCAGTTCGACCAGATGGCCGTCTATTCGTGGTTCCGTGATGTGAAGCCGCCGTCGGAGGAGACTTCGCAATACATCCACGTGCACTTCCTGCCGATCGAGCGAGGCTGGGTCTGGCAGATCCCGATCTATGACGGGATCACGTCAGTGGGCGTTGTGGTCGAGAAGGAAGTGTTCCAGGCCTCGGGGAAGGACTACGAGGGCTTCTTCGACGAGGTGGTGAACCTCAGCAACAACACGAAGCACATCCTGAGCGACTCCACGCGCATCCGCGATTGGTACATCGAGGGTGACTACAGCTACAAGGTGAGCCGGTTCGTCGGTGACGGATGGATGCTGGTCGGGGACGCTGCGCGATTCGTGGATCCGATCTTCTCCTCAGGTGTGTCGGTGGCCATGAACTCAGCGAAGTTCGCTTTCGAGGCGCTCGACGCCGCCCTGAAGGGAGGCGACGAACGGGAAGCGTTTGAGGCGTACAACGATAAGGTGCAGCGCGGGGTCCAGATCTGGTACGAGTGGATCACGATCTACTATCGACTCCAGGCATTGTTCACGCGTCTTGGAAAGAACAAGGAGAACAAGCGCCAGATGCAGCAGCTGCTGCAAGGTGACGTCTACGACAGAAGCGCCGTTGACGTCCTCGACAAGATGAAGGCGCTCGTCAAGGCCGTGGAGGAGAACGAGGACCACCTCTACCACTCGATGCTCTCCGAGTCGGTCACAGTTGCGGACTGAGCTTCTGTTCAGCCGGCAGCTTCCTCGGGCAGCGTGAGCACGGCCTCGGCCGCCATCCGAAGCAACAGCTCTCGCGTGTCGAGATGTGCCCCGAACCCGCTCTTGTCCCACTCGTCGCCCGAGAGGTCATCGGAGGTCATGAAGATCATGCCGAGCGGCACCTTCCGGAACCTCGCGATCGCGAAGAGCGCGGCTGCCTCCATCTCGACCGTGATACATCCCTCGGCGACCCGGCGCTCGACCTTCCCGCGCGTCTCCCGATAGGGGGCGTCGGTCGTCCAGGTCGCACCCGTGACGTATGGGACGCCGTGCTTCTCCAGCGTATGCTCGATCGCCTGCACGGCTTCGGGCGATGGGTCAACCCTCCGACCCGCCGGCAGGTAGTGATAGCTCGTCCCCTCGTCTCGGATCGCCGACGTCGGGACGGTCACGTGCCCGATGGTGAGGCTGGGCACGAGGCCGCCGGCCATGCCGATCCCGACGAAGTACCGGCACCCGCATTCGATGGCCTCCTCGAGGAATGCGCCCGCGAGAGGGGCGCCGACACCTGGATGGAAGACGGCGACCTGCTGTCCCGCGAAATCGACGCCATAGACCGGGTGGCGACCGTGCGCCGCTGCAAGCTCCCACAGCACCGGCGTCTCATCATCCGCCAAACGATCGAGGACCTCGCCGAACAAGCAGAGGATCGCGTGTTCGGGTGCATTGTCCAGCCGACCGCGAACGTGGTGCGGTTCGATCACCGCCGTGGGCGACGGATCGAACTCCAGGATCGGTGCGTCGCCCCGTTCGCCGTCGCTCACCCGGCATGCTCCCGGCGCGAGGCCAGCAGCGCCCCCCCGATCACGAGCGCGATGCCGGCGACGGCGATCGCCTCGACGACCTCATCGAGGAACAATGCTCCGAGCACGAGCGCCACGACGGGGATCAGGTAAGTCGAGAACGACGCCCGCGCTGAGCCGACCCGGCCGACCAGGCGACCCATCAACACGAACGCGAACCCGGTCCCCAGCGCCCCGAGCGCCACCATCGCGGCGAAGCTTCCCCATCCGAACGACGAGTCGACGAGCCCCACGAGGCCGAACGGCGCCGTCCATACGGTCGCCAGGCCCAGCATGCGCGCCATCACGGGCATGGCTCCGTACCGCTGGGTGAGCGGCGCGGCGATGTTGATCGCGACGCCGTAGCAGCCGACCGCCGCGAGCACGAGCACCACGCCGAGCGCCTCGCTCGAGCCCTCGGCGAGCGAGGGTGCGGCGATCGCCGTGACGCCCGCGAACCCGACAGCGAGCCCGATCACCTGGGCCGGCGCCGGCAGGCGGTGCAGCATCAGGGCTCCGATCGCCGTTGCAAAGATCGGAAGAGCGCCGTTGAGGAGCCCCGTCAGCGCGGAGGTGATCCATTGCTGCGCGAGCGGGAAGAGCGTGAACGGCACCGCGACCCACAGGAACGACAGCGCGAGGACGCGTGGCCGATCCTCCCGCGCCATTGGCGAACGCGCCGCAGGCACGAGCCAGAGCACGGACGCGCCCAAGACCACGCGGAGCCACGTGATCAGGCCCGGTTCGAACGCCTCGAGCCCGATCGCGATGAGCAGGAACGACGACCCCCAGATCACTCCGATCCCGACGAAGAGCAACCAGTCGAGCAAGGTGAACGGGCCTCGATGCGTGCCGACGCTGGTCGACAACACCCTGGGAGTGGCCGATTCCTGGCTCATCGCCTTGGTCAACGGTTGCGGCTGAGCGCCGTGTTCCCGGTCACAGGCGCGTGATGGTGCCACCCGGCGGCTCCGGGTAGGCCTCGGGGTGCACGGCCCAGGCGAGGATCTCCAGACCGTCCACGATCCGTGGTCCCGGACGTGAGAAGTAGGAGGTGGCGTCAACGGCGAAGACGTTGCCGTTGCGAGCCGCAGGCGTGTCGGAGAACTCTGCTTGTCCGAGGAACGACCTCGCCTCGTCTTCGGCCTCCTCGAGGTAGTAGCCGCACGGCATGAACACCACCACCTCGGGGGCCGCGACACGGATCTCGTGCCATGCGGTCTCACGCGACGGCTGACCTTTGTCCGAGAGGACGGGCGTGCCGCCGCACGCCTCGACCATCTCGGGGATCCAGTGACCGGCTGCGAACTGGGGATCGGCCCATTCAAGGCAGAGCACGCTCAGGTTGGGGACGCGTTTGGCCGTCTCGCGAACCTTCGTGACGCGGGCGCGGAGCCCTTCCGCGAGCTCCTTGCCCTCGTCCTTCCGATCCAGGAGCTCGCCCACCACCTCGAGCTGCGCGATCACCTCGTCCAGGGTGTGGGGATCCAGGGAGAGCACCGTCGCGTCGGGCAGTCCGATCTGGTTCAGGGCCTCCTGGACCTGTCCGCTCGGTATCGCGCAGACGCGGCAGAGATCCTGGGTGAGGATCACGTCGGGCCGTTCGCGTCGTAGGAGATCCGTGTCCAATATGTAGAGCGGCTGCCCGGCGTTCATCCGCTCGCGCACGGCGTCATCGATCCCCCGCGCACCGAGCGGTCGACCCTGGGGGAGCGCGCTGCGCGACACCACGGGCTTCGTGACCGCTTCCGGCGGATGGTCGCATTCATCGGTGACGCCGACCAGGTCGTCGCCGAGTCCCAGCGCGAACACGATCTCCGTGGCAGACGGCAGCAGCGATGCGATCTTCACCGGCGCAAGTCTCGCAGGCGTTCCGGGCTCTGCAATCGATCGACGAGGTCGGTGACGGCGCGACCGACCGTCGCGCCGTCCAGCACCCGGTGATCGAACGTGACCGACAGCGTGCAGGCGGGTCGCGCCACGACCTCACCTTCCACGACCATCGCGCGCTGCGCGATGACGCCGAGCGCGATCGTCACCGCGGTGCCTGGGGCAAGGAGCGGCGTTCCCGCCTCGGACCCGTACGAGCCCGTGTTGGAGACCGCGATCGTGGCCCCGGTGAGATCGTCGGGCGTGAGCGTGCCGCCGCGGGCGGCGTCGACGATCCGAGCGATCCGATCGGCCAGGTCCGAGACGCCGCCCGCCGCCGCGTCGCGCAGGACCGGCACGACGAGCCCGCGGTCCGTGTCCACGGCGATGCCCACGTTCACCGTGCGGTGCACGAGGAGCCGGTCTCCTCCCCATGATGCGTTGATCATCGGATGGCCCTCGATCGTCCGGCAGAGTGCAGCGATCAGGACCGGTAACGGAGAGACGTCGAGCTCCTTCCGGAACGTGTCCAGCGCCGTGCACTCCACCGTCCGGAAGGTGGTCACCTGGGGGATCGCAGCCTGCTTCACGAGGTTCGCGGCGATCAACCGACGCGTGGGCGTGAGGGCGATCTCCTCGCCCGCAACACCGGCCGAACTCCCTCCCGACGCCGCGCGCACATCATCGGCCGTGACGCGGCCCTCTGCCCCGCTCGGAGTCGCCGCGGCCAGATCCACGCCGAGGTCCTTGGCGAGCTTCCGAACCGCCGGCGTCGCCCTCACGGCCGTACCGCCAGCTTGGCGTTCGCTGGCGTCGCCGCCCTCCCCGTCAGGGGTGTCGATCGTCACCAAAGGCGAGCCGACCGGAACCGACTCACCCTCGGAAGCGTGCAGCGTTACGACGCGCCCGGTCCACGGGGACGGGATCTCGACCACGGCCTTGGACGTCTCGACCTCGACCATCGGCTGGTTCAGCTCCAGGTCGTCACCCACGCTGACGAGCCACCGGACGACCTCTGCCTCGGTCAGGCCCTCCCCCGGGTCCGGTAGCAGGAAGTCACGCTCGGCCATCTAGTACTTCACCGTCCGCCGCACGGCCTCTGTGATGCGTTCGAGGCTGGGAAGGTAGTGGTGCTCCAGCGACGCAGGGGGGTACGGAACGTCCCATCCGGTCACCCGCGCCACCGGCGCCTGCAGTTGATCGAACCCAAGCTCCATCACGCGGGCCGCGATCTCGGCGCCCATCCCCAGCGTCCGCGGCGCCTCGTGGACGACCACCACCCGGCCCGTGTCGGCCACGCAGGCCGCCAGCAGATCGAGGTCGAGCGGCGAGAGCGACCGAAGATCCACCACACGCGCGTCGATGCCCTCGGCGGCCAGCTCCTCCGCCGCCTCGAGGCAGCGCGCCACCATCGCGCCGTAGGTCACGACCGTGCAATCGGTCCCTTCGCGGAGCGTTCGTCCCACGCCGATGCCCGGTCCCTCGGCCGACAGCTCCCCGGACTGTTTCGCCCAGTACCGCGCCTTCGGCTCCAAGAAGATCACCGGGTCGGGGTCGGCGATCGCCGCGCGCAGCAGCGTGTACCCGTCGATCGGTGTGGAGGGGACAACCACCTTCAGTCCCGCGGTGTGCACGTAGTAGGTCTCGGGACTCTCGCCGTGGTGCTCCTTGCCCCGGATGCCCCCGAACGCGGGGATCCGGATCGTGATCGACATGTCGACGCGTCCGCGCGTGCGCTGGCGCATCTTCGCCACGTGGTCGATCACCTGCTCCAGTCCCGGGTACGAGAAGGCGTCGAACTGCATCTCGATCACGCTTCGCCAGCCGGCGAACGCGAGGCCCACCGCCACGCCGACGATCCCCGCCTCCCCGATCGGGGTGTCGAAGACACGCTCGGGGCCGAAGTCCTGCTGCAGCCCGTCCGTCACGCGGAAGACGCCGCCGGAGCGGCCGACGTCCTCACCGAACACCAGCACGCGGGGGTCGTCACGGAGGGCATCGCGGAGCGCCTCGTTCAGCGAGCCCGACAGGGTCCACTCAGCCATATAGGGCCTCTCGCCGTTGCCGCTCGAAGGCCTCCGGCGGATCCGCGTACACCCAGTCGAACATCCACTCGACCGGCGGCGGCTCGGTCGCCGTGACCTGCCTCCGGACCTCGAGAGAGAACACCTCGGCCTCGCCCTCATAGCCCTCGGCCGTTGCCTCGTCGACGAGTCCGGTCGCCAGGAGCCATGTCCGGAACCTGACGATCGGGTCGAACGCGCGTGCCACCGTGACCTCCTCGTCGGTTCGGTAGCGCGTGGCGTCATCCGCCGTCGAGTGCGCGCCGATCCGGTACGTGAGCGCCTCGATCAGCGTCGGTCCCTCGCCCCGGCGCGCTCGTTCGACCGCGTCTTTGGTGACGCGATAGACGGCCAGGACATCGTTGCCGTCGACTCGGACCCCCGGCATCCCGTACCCCTCCGCGCGTCGCCAGATCTCGCCGGCAGTCTGGTCGGCGACCGGCACGCTGATCGCCCAGCCGTTGTTCTGGCAGAACAGGACCACGGGGATCTCCCACACGCCGGCCATGTTCGCCGCCTCGTGGAAGTCACCCTCGGAGGTGCTTCCGTCGCCGAAGTACACCAGCGCGCACGCCTGGGAGCCGTCCTTCTTCAGTCCGAGGGCGTACCCGACCGCGTGCGGGATCTGGGTCGCGATGGGGATGCAGATGGGACCGAACCGTGTCGCCCGCGGGTCGTACGGGCCGCCGTGCCAGGTGCCCCGGTGGTACCAGAGGTAGCGAGCGGGGTCCACGCCTCGCACCAACGCCGCGGCCAGCTCCCGGAACGTCGGGAACACGAAGTCCTCCGTCCCGAGTGCAAGCGCGGAGCCCACCTGCGCCGCCTCCTGTCCCTCGAACCCGGGGTACACCGTGAGCTCGCCCTGGCGCTGCAGCGCGATGCACTCCCGATCCAGCCGGCGCGCGAGCACCATCCACCGCAGCATCGATCGAAGCTCGTCCGGTGCGAGCCCGACGTCGATGTCTCCGACCGGGCTCCCGTCGGCCGCGAGCACGCGAACCGGCTCCGTGCCGCGCCAGTGAGGCGGCATCTCGGTGTGGACGTCCAAGGAACCTCAGCTCCGGGTCCGGGAACGCCGAGAGCATAGGGGATGCCCGTCGATCGCAGGCTTAGACTCGAGCGCGAGTGATCCCGACCGCATA
>Ga0299907_10000626_pt1 | contig 17984 bp, 21 predicted proteins | sample RVTome_16_FD_198680 | JGI IMG/M metagenome (GOLD analysis project Ga0299907, IMG submission 198680) | Soil microbial communities from uranium-contaminated site in the Upper Colorado River Basin, Wyoming, United States - RVT152D67 (version 2) ...
GCCGTCATCGGCTTCGGGATGGGTGGGTTGTCCGCCGAGTTCGCACCCATCGAGTTGGCGTGGCCCATCGCCCTGGTGATCGCGATGGTGGCGGCGTTGCTCTCGATCTACTGGGTCCGATACGCAGTCGGTCAGTCAGAGGCTCGATGATCTTCATCTCCGACGTCCACGACTCGTCCGATGCGTTGCGTCGTGTCGTGGCTCTGGGAGAGGAAGTCGTCATCCTCGGCGACCTGGTGAACCTGACCGACTACAGGACAGGGGAAGGCGCCGTGGCCGAGGTGCTCGGCATCGAATTCGCCACACGGACGTCCGTCGCTCGTGCCCGGGGCGACTATCCGGAGATGAGGAATCTCTGGCGCGAGGAGGCTGCGCAGACCGGAGAGGATCTCAGGGCCCGGATCGGCGAGGAGCTGACCAACCAATACGCCAGAGCGGGAGCCGCTCTGAACGGGGGGAGTGGCCTCGTCATCCATGGCAATGTCGACCGCCCCGAGGATCTCCAGGCAGCGCTTCCCGAGGGCTACTCCTACGTTCACGGCCAGGTTGTCGAGCGTGATGGCCTCCGCTTCGGCTTCGTGGGCGGGGGAGTGACGACCCCTCTCGGTGCCGCCGGCGAGGTGTCCGACGAGGCCATGGCCCAGTTGCTCCAGAACCTCGGTGACGTCGATGTGCTTTGCTCACACGTCCCTCCGGCGGTGGCCGCGCTGCGCACCGACGTGGTCACCGGGCGCGAGGAGCGTGGTTCGCTCCCGATCCTCGAATACCTCCTCGAGCGACAGCCCCGGTTCCACTTCTTCGGCGACGTTCACCAGCCCCAGGCGACGACCTGGCGGATCGGGAGAACTCGCTGCCACAACGCCGGCTACTTCAGGGCCACGGGCCGATATCTCCGACTGGACGACGCAATCGTCCATATCGGCGCGGTCAACTAGATTTCGGCTGGTCAATGGCTGAACGAACCTTTTCGACCCTCGAGATCGACGCCACCCCTGAGGAGCTCTACGACGTGGCAGCCGATGTTGCCGTCTATCCGGAGTGGGCGAGTGGGGTCAAGGAGGTCGAGGTCCTCGACGTCGACAGTGAAGGCCGCGTCGACCGGGCCCGATTCGTGCTCGAGGGCTTCGTGAAGGAGATCGAGTACGTGCTCAAGTACACCCACGACCGCCCCCAGGTCCTCAGCTGGGTGGCCGAAGAGAGCGACGACCTCAAGATGCTCGAGGGCTCCTACCAATTCGGCCCGGCAGAGGACGGGGCCACCGAGGTGGTCTACTCGCTCTCTGTCGAGCCCAACTTCGTCATCCCCGGCTTCATCAAGCGACAGGCAGAGAAGCAGATCGTCACCACGGCCTTGCGTGGTTTGCGGAAGCGGGTCGCCAAGGGCGGCTGATCATGAGGATCGTCCTCGTTACCGGCAAGGGGGGTGTGGGGAAGACGACGGTGGCGGCGGCCACGGCGCTGGCGGCTGCCGACTCGGGAAAGCGCACCCTCGTCACCTCCACCGACCCGGCGCACTCCCTCGCTGACGCCCTCACCGTGAGTCTGGGAAACGAGCCCACGCCCATCGTCGATCGGCTGGATGGCCAGCAGATCGACACTCAGCAACAGCTCGATCGCTACTGGGGATCCATCCGGAAACAGCTCATCGACGTGCTCGACTGGGGCGGAGCCGCCGGCATCGAGGCCGAGGAGTTCCTGGTGTTCCCGGGGATGGACGAGTTGTTCGCCCTGCTCGAGGTGAACCGTCATGCCAGGTCGGGCGAGTACGACGTCCTCGTTGTCGACTGCGCCCCGACTGCGGAGACCCTGCGCCTCCTGTCCCTGCCCGAAGTCTTGTCGTGGTACTTCGAGAAAGTCCTACCCACTGAGCGCCGCATCATGAGGGCGGCCCGCCCATTGCTCAACCGGATCACCAATCTCCCGATACCCGAGGACGAGGTGTTCACCGCCGCGCAATCGGTCTTCGAGAGCGTCGAGGGTGTGAAGGAGCTGATGTCCCAACCCAAGGTCACCTCGGCCCGTCTCGTGGTCAACCCGGAGAAGATGGTGATCGACGAGGCGCGACGCACTTACAGCTATCTCGGGTTGTTCGGCTACGGCGTCGATGGTGTCGTGGTCAACCGTGTGCTCCCCGATCTCGTGGAGGACCCGTATTTCGAGCGATGGCGGGCCATCCAGAAGGGCCATCTCGATTCGGTGGACGACGCCTTCGCCGAAGTGCCCAGACTCCGTCTCCGGCTCTTCGACGACGAGATGGTCGGCGTCGACCGGCTCCGTCTCATGGCCGGCGAGCTCTACGGCGACAGCGACCCCATCGATGACTTCACCGCCACCAGCCCGTTCCGGGTCATCGAGGAGGGCGAGGCCGTCACCATGGAGCTCGACGTCCCCTTCGTCGACAAGTCCGAGCTCGATGTGTTCCGCCACGGCCAGGAGCTCTACATCCAGCTCGGCTCTTATCGCAGGTCCTTCCTCCTGCCTGACGCCCTGCATCGCCGTGAGGTGACCAACGCGCGTCTCGATGGGGCCACCCTGCGGGTGTCGTTCGGGACGAGAGGAGCATCGCGTGCCCGGTGACGCCCCATCACCGACAGCGGCCGCCCTGGGCAGAGCCGCGCGTCGGGTCATCTATCACACGATCCAGGCTGCCATCGAGGGGCTCAAGGCCGTGGAGGCGGTGATCGAGGAGATAGGTGGCATTGGCGACCAACGCGACCATCATGACGGGGAGCCGACCGCACGACAGAGGATCGAGATCGAGTGACGACCGAAGAGAGCAAACGGGTTCGACCCGACGAGGTGCTGCCTCCGGATGGTCAGAGCATCCAGGGCCGGCAATTGGTGACCGACGCCGTTTTGATGATGCCGAACATCATCAAGCTGATAGGTCGTCTGCTCCGCGACCCCCGTGTCCCCCGACGTGCCAAGATCACCCTTGGCCTGGCCGCCGCCTACGTTGCCAGCCCGATCGACTTGATCCCCGAAGTGATCCCGGTGATCGGCTGGGCAGACGACGTGTTGGTCTTGATGTTCGCCATCGACTCGCTGATCGAACGGGCGGGCAATGAAGTGGTCGAGGAGCTGTGGGACGGTCCGGGCGACCTGCTCTCCCTAGTGCGCGACGTCGTCGGGCTCTCCCGGAACCTGGTCCCCAAGAGACTCAGCAACATCATCGACCGTCTCAATGGTTGAGCGGCAAACCTGGCCAAACCGTCTCGTCTGATCTACCTTGACGGGTTCTATGGACTTCCGCAGGATCGGTTCCCTGCCGCCTTATGCCTTCGCCGAGGTCAACCGGCGCAAGGCCGAGGTGATCGCCGCCGGGGGCGACGTGGTCGATCTCGGCTTCGGCAACCCTGACATCCCGTCGCCGGCGGTCGCCGTCGAGACCCTCGTGAACGAGGTGCAGAACCCGTGGAACCACCGCTACTCCGTCTCTCGAGGCGTCGACGACCTCAGAGTCGCCATGGCCGGGCGATACCAGCGGCGCTTCGGCATAGAGCTCGACCCCGAGACCGACGTCATCGCCACCATCGGCGCCAAAGAGGGGTTGGCCCACCTGCTCTGGGTCCTGCTCCAGCGGGGTGACGTCGCCATCGTCCCCGAGCCCTCCTACCCGATTCACATCTACGCCCCGATCATCGCTGGTGCCGAGGTGCGACGGGCGCCGATCTCTTCACAGGACGACTACTTCGAAGTGGTCGACCGGATGTTCCAGAACTCGTGGCCGCGCCCACGGGTGATCATCGTCAGCTTCCCCCACAACCCCACGACCAAGACGGTCGACATCGAGTTCTTCTCCCGCCTCGTCGACTTCGCCCGAGAGAACGAGGTGGTGATCGTCCACGACTTCGCCTATGCCGACGTCGCATTCGATGGCTATCGCCCTCCTTCGATTCTCGAGGTACCGGGCGCCTCCGAGGTAGCCGTGGAGCTCTACTCGCTCACCAAGGGGCACTCCATGGCGGGGTGGCGTGTCGGCTTCGTGTCGGGGAACCCCGAGATCGTGGCTGCCCTGGCCAAGCTCAAGTCGTATCTCGACTACGGGACGTTCCAGCCGATCCAACTCGCCGCGGCGCGAGCCCTCGAGACTGGCGACGAATTCGTGGACGAGGTGTGCGCCATCTACCAGCGGCGGCGCGATCTCCTGGTCGACGGTCTGACTTCCGGCGGGTGGAAGGTGGACCGCCCCATGGGGACGATGTTCGTCTGGGCGGAGATACCGGGGCCATATGCCGACATGGGCTCGCTCGACTTCTCCATCCACCTTCTCGAGGAGGCCGGAGTGGCGGTCAGCCCGGGAATCGGCTTCGGGCCTTCCGGCGAGGGCTTCGTTCGCTTCGCACTGGTCGACGACGATGCCCGGATCGAGACGGCAACCGAGCGCATCGCCGAGACTCTGGACCGGCTTTAGAGGATCAGCGGATAGGCGGCCGGCCGTTGCGAGATCGTCGGTTTGGAAAGCAACGTCCAGTGTCAGCACCGGCTCTATCCGCTGACCCTCTTAGCGCCAACTTCGGCGAGTCCTAACATCCAGTCATGGCTTTTCCCGATGGTCTCGCCGACTTTCGCAGCGACACGGTGACCCGACCCACTCCGGCGATGCTGGAGGCCATGGCCTCCGCCCCTTTGGGCGACGACGTCTACCACGACGACCCGACGGTGAACCTCCTCGAGGAGGAGTCGGCGGAGGCGGTCGGCAAGGAGGCCGCGATCTTCGTGCCGACAGGCACCATGGGCAACCAGCTGTCCATCATGTTCCACACCTCCCCTGGAGAAGAGATCCTGGCCAATGGAGCCAGTCACCTCCGCTCGATCGAAGCCGGGGCGGCCCAGGCGCTCTCGGGTGTGGCCTTCCGGACCGTGGAGCGACCCGGCGGTCAGATCCATCCCGAAGATGTCGACGACGCCATGGAGCTCGCCGGTTTCTTCCCGAGGATTCGACTGCTCACCTGGGAGAACTCCCACAACCTGTCCGGGGGGCGGGTGATCCCATTCGAGGTGATGGAAGCGACCACCGCCCGCGCCCGGGCCCATGGGCTCGCCATCCACACTGACGGGGCTCGCATCTGGAACGTCGTGGCAGCCACCGGGATCGACGGCCCGGCCTGGGGAGGTCTCACCGACACCATCCAGTTCTGTTTCTCCAAGGGCCTCGGGGCCCCGGTGGGCTCGATCGTGTGCGGGCCGGCCGACGTGGTCGACGAGATCCGCTATCTCCGGGAGCGAATGGGTGGCGCCATGCGTCAGGCTGGGGTGATCGCCTCCGCGGCGAGAATCGGTCTCGCGGAAAGGGCCAGACTCGAGGACGACCACGTCCTCGCCCAGAAGCTCGCCGTCGGCTTCGCCGAGCGTTTCCCGGGCTCGATCGAGCCTTCAGCGGTGGAGACCAACCTCGTGCTCGTCGACTTCACCGCCCTGGGTCTCCCCTGGGACGAGGTAGCCGGCCGGCTGCAGTCGGCCAACATCAAGGTGAACCCTCCACTCAAAGGCAATTGGCGCGTGGTGACCCACCGCGATGTCGACGAAACCGACGTCACCCGTCTCCTGGAAACGCTTTCCTAGCTAGCCGGTAGACCGGCGCGCTGGAGCGCCGAGAAGCGGTAACCAGTGCTGGGGGCCGAGGGTCGAACCCTCTCATGAGTGTGGCCGTCCTCTTCCCGGGTCAGGGAAGCCAGCACGTTGGCATGGGAGCCGATCTCTTCGAGTTGCGGCCCGATCTTCTCGGTGATCGCGCCGACGACATCCTCGGCTGGTCGCTGCGCCGTCTCTGCCTCGATGGCCCGGACGAGGCCCTCACCCGAACCGAGCACGCCCAAGCGGCCTTGTTCGCCATTTCCTACGCCCTGTGGGAGGAGCTCCGCGCCGGGTACGAAGGTCGAGTGGCAGGTGGCGCCGGGCACTCGCTCGGGGAGTACACCGCGCTCGCCGCTGCGGGCGCCTTCGTGTATGAGCGGGCCCTCGCGGTGGTGGCGCGACGAGGCGAAGCCATGGCCGATGCCGCCGGGCTCGAACCCTCCGGAATGGCCGCCCTCATCGGAGCGGATGTGAGCCTCGCCGACGATGTGGCCTCCCGCCGACGGGCCGGGGGTGGGCGTCTCCAGGTCGCCAACATCAACGCACCCGGGCAGGTGGTCGTGGCCGGAGGCGACGACGACATCGAATGGGTGTCCGAGAACGGTCGCGAGCTCGGAGTGCGCCGGGTGATTCGCCTCAATGTGGCCGGCGCCTTTCATTCCTCTTTCATGGAGCCGGCGGCCGAGGAGGTCGGCAAGGCCCTCGCCGAGGTCACCTTCGCCGAGCCCACCTTCCCGGTCTGGTCCAACACCACTGCCCGCCCCCACTCCGTTGCGTCGCTGCCAGCCACCCTGCGCTCACAGGTCGTGTCCACCGTTCGCTTCGAGGAGAGCCTCCAGGACATGGCGGCCAACGGCATCGACACGTTCGTCCATGTGGGGCCGGGTGACGTCACGGCAGGAATGGCGAAACGCACCGTAGGCAACGCCGCAGTGCACGTGGTGTCCCAGGTGAGTGACATCCCGGACGTCGTCGCCTCTCTCGTTACAGTTACGTGACGCAGGAGAACCGGATGAAGAACGTCGAGATAACCGGGTGGGGCAAATGCATGCCCCCCAACGTGCTGTCCAATCACGACCTCGAGCAACTGGTGGACACCTCCGACGAGTGGATCACCACCCGGACGGGGATCAAAGAGCGGCGCATCAGCCACATGGAGACATCCGACATGGCCGCAGTGGCGGCCCAGCAGGCACTGGCTGCCGCCGGGAAGAAACCCGAGGACGTCGATCTCCTCCTTCTGGCCACGTGCACCCCTGACTCGCTGATTCCCTCTGCAGCTTCGATCGTCCAGAAGAAGATCGGTGCGTTCAACGCGGCGGCTCTCGACCTCAACGCCGCCTGCTCCGGCTTCCTCTACGGCCTCGTAGTCGGTGCCAACATGATCCGGGCGGGAACCAACAAGACCGTGCTCCTCATCGGTGCCGAGAAACTGCACTACGTGATGGACTTCACCGACCGCACGACTTGTGTCCTCTTCGGTGACGGCGCCGGCGCTGTCGTCCTGGAGCCGACCGACGCCGACCACGGCCTTCTCGCCTCCGATCTCGGCCTCGACGGCTCGGTGTATCACATCCTGGAGACGCCGGTCGACGGGACCATGGGCGATCGCATCCATCCCGATCCGAGCAAGAGCGGAGTCTCGATGGAGGGTCAGGAGGTCTTCCGTCGGGCGGTCACCAAGATGAGCGAATCGTCCTTGATATCGATGGCCAGCGCCGGGATCGGGCTTGAGGACGTGGATCTGCTCATCCCGCATCAAGCCAACGTGCGCATCATCGACGCCACGGCGCGCCGTCTCGGTATCCCCGAGTCCAAGGTCTACGTCAACATCCACTCCTACGGGAACACCTCGGCGGCGACCATCCCCGTAGCTCTCACCGAAGCGCTCGAGGAGGGTCGAATCTCCCCAGGAGACACCATCGTCTTCGCCGCTTTCGGTGGTGGCCTCAGCTGGGGATCGGCGGTCTACCGCTGGGGTGATCGGATCGACCCGATCTCGGAGTCGGACGCTGCCCTGCCGCCTCCCGACCGTGACACGATGGAGCTGCTCCAACCCAACTTCGACTTCTTCGGCTTGCCGGAGAAGTTGTCGTGACGGGAGACGGCGAAGGGAGAGTCGCACTGGTCACGGGCGGGTCCCGCGGCCTCGGAAGGGCGATGGCGTCCGCTCTCGCAGCCTCGGGCCATCGTGTGGCGGTCAACTACACCGCCAACAGGTCGGCTGCCGAAGAGGTCGTGTCCGAGATCCAAGGCAGCGGCGGCACGGCCCTGGCGGTACAGGCGGACGTCGGTGACGAAGGTGCCGTGGTCGATCTCTTCGCTGCCGTCGAAACAGCATTCGGTCCGCCATTGGTGCTGGTGAACAATGCCGGCATTACCCGGGACCAACTTCTCCTCCGCATGTCGGCCGAGGACTTCGACCGGGTCGTCGAGACCAATCTCCGCTCGGTCTTCCTCTGCACGAGGGCTGCGCTGCGGGGAATGCTCCGCGCCAGGTGGGGGCGGGTGATCTCGATCGCCTCTGTCGCCGGTCTCGTGGGCAATGCGGGTCAGGCCAACTATTCAGCCTCCAAGGCGGGCATGATCGGGTTCACCAAGGCGGTCTCCAAAGAGGTGGGCTCGAGGGGCATCACCGCCAACGTCGTCGCACCGGGTTTCATCGCCACCGACCTGACCGAGGACCTGAGCGACGAGGTCAAGACCCAAGCTCGTGAGTCGACGAGCATGGGCCGGTTCGGCCGGCCCGAGGAGGTAGCCGGCCTGGTGAGATTTCTCGCTTCCGACGACTCCTCGTACATAACCGGGCAGGTGATCTCGGTCGACGGCGGTCTGGCGCTGTAAGTTCTCGCAAGCAATCGACAAGGAGAGAAAGAGAAATGGACAGGAGCGAAGTCTCGGAGCGCCTCACCGGGGTGCTCGTCTCGGAGCTGGGTCTCGACGCATCGAAGATCAGGGATGACGCCCACTTCGAGGAAGATCTCGATGTGGACAGTCTCGGCGTGGTCGAGTTGCTCATGGCGCTCGAGGACGAGTTCGACGTCAAGATCCCCGATGAGGAGGCAGAGTCGATCGTGACCGTCGGTCAGGCCGTCGACCTCGTCCACGGGAAGGTCTCTTAGGAGGTCACTGCCGGCGCTCCTGCCATTCGGCCAGGGAGCGGTACACCAGAACCAGGAGCACGGCGACGCCGCCGGTCACCACCAGGAACGAGACGACCGAGAAGAACACAGACCACCCGGGACATGCCCCGGCGACTCCCACCGCGTCCGATTGGCGACAGCTGACGTCGGTCACCAGCCAGCCCAGGGCCGCGGCGAGGAGGCCAAGTGCGAGTGACGGTATGACGATCCAGGGGTTGGGGCGCCGTCTCACTTCCTCTTCCCCTGGTCATCGATCTGTGCGGCGTCGAGCACTTCCGGGGGTGCCAGCTCCGGAGGGATCGGGAAGGTGGTGCCCACCTCCCGCGGCGGGTGATACGAGGCTTTGACGGCTCGACCCCATGCAGTCACTGCCACGACGATTGCGATGGCGACGGTGACGATGCCAGCCACCCAGCCGAGCAGCGGGGCGAGGGCCATGGCCAGCACCGGCCAGAGCATGCGAATCACCAGCAGGCCCCCCGGGATCACCCGGCTGTAGAGGAAAGCCGCATTGGGTGCGGTGAGACCCGCCACGAGCAGCGCCCAGGGCGTCGCCTCGTTTCCGACGAATCCGAGGACGGCAGGGGTGACTAGCAGTACCAAGGCGGGAGCGATCGCCCGGGGTGGGGGTCCAGATGCAGAGGGCAGTGTTCTCATCGTCGTCGTCAGCGCGGGGGAGAGCAGCGCAAGGAGCGCTGCTGCCGAAACGGTTGTGGCGACGAGCCACATCGGGTCGATCGGCCTCGCGATGGCGACGACCGCGGTCATGGCAATGGCCGACAACCCGAGTCGGTGGGCCCATCGTCCTCCGACGACGACCATCCCGACCGTTGCCACGGTGGCACTGGCCAGCAGCCCGACCCCGATCAGGAACACCGGCGCAGTCGTCCACGGCGTCCCGTCCAGCACCAGAGCCACCGTCCAGGCCAAAGCGGCCAGCAGGGTCGTGGCGGCGAGAGATGTCGATCTCACCCTGCGAAGTCTCGCACCGCCATATGTTGAACTGCGAACCGAGGGCGTCTGTACTGCGGCTTGGCGGGAGTTTCGGAGAAACTCCAACCCGTCCGCAGGACGGGCCTCGAGCGAAGCTCGAGATGCGTCAGGCGGAGGAGGGGCCGGGTGAGCCCGAGGTGACCACGCGGAGGTCGGAGCGCTCACCGAAGCGGGGGGTGTCACCCGGCTCCCAGGAGGTCTCTTCCCTCCAGGTTTGCCCCGGCCGCAGGGTCACCACCGAGCCGTGGAGCGGACGATCCTCGTGCAACGAGTCGAGACCTGTTCCGGTGAGATGGAGTCGGGCTGCCTGAATCGGATCCTGGTGGGAGACGATGACGACGTCCCCGTGGGGGTGCTCGGCGTCGAGACGTCTCGCCACTGCGGCGACCCGCTCGGCCACGTCAGCGATCTGCTCGTCCACGAACTCCAGCCGGGTCGGGTGCTCGAGATACGACTCGAGCTCTCCCGGGAAACGTGAGGAGATGGTGTTCCAGGGATTGCCTTTCCACCGCTCGGAGAGCTCCCAGTCGGTGAGGTCGGGATGGACTCGGACCGGCACAGTTGATCTGGCCGCTATTTCCTCGGCTGTGCGCAGGGATCGTTGTTGCGGCGACGACCAGATCGCCACCACGGGGCGAGGCCCGAGATAACGACCCACCCGACGAGCCTGCTCCAGCCCGTGTGGCGACAGGTCGAAGCCGGGAAGCGAGCCCGTGACCAGATGGTCGGGGTTGTCGACCTCGGCGTGACGAACCAGATGCACCAATGCGGCCATATCCCGGACAGTTTGGCTGCTCGGGGCGAGAAACCTGGTCAATCGCCGGTAACTTGAAGACGTGTCCTGGGCCGAGCCGATCCTCCATGTCGACATGGACAGCTTCTTCGTCGAGGTGGAGCGGCTCGCCGCCCCGGAGCTCATCGGGCGGCCGGTCGCCGTAGGTGGTGCCGGGCCGCGTGGGGTCATCGCCAGTGCCTCCTACGAGGCGCGCTCGTATGGGGCCCGCTCAGCGCAGCCGACCGCCATCGCCCGTCGTCTCTGCCCGAAGTTGATCGTCGTCCCCGCCGACCATCGTCGGTATGCGGAGGTGTCCGAGCAGGTCTTCGCCATATTCCGCTCCGTCACCCCCCTCGTCGAGGGGCTCAGCCTCGACGAGGCGTTTCTCGACACTTCGGGCCTCAGGCTGCATCACGTCTCCCCGGTGGAGGTCGGCGAGTCGCTACGAGCGACCATCCGCTCCGAGCTCGGCCTCCCGGCGTCGGTTGGGGTGGCCTCGGTGAAGTTCATCGCCAAGCTCGCCTCCGAGGCGGCCAAACCCGATGGCATCAGGCACGTGCCGGCCGACGAGCAACTCGAGTTCCTGCACGCTCTGCCCGCATCAGCCATGTGGGGCGTCGGGCCGGCCACTCTGGCTGCCCTCGCACGACTGGGGGTCGAGACGATCGGAGACATCGCCACACTCCCGGAGTCGTCCCTGGTCAACGCGGTGGGGCCTTCCGCGGGACGACACCTCCACGACCTCGCCAAGGGACGCGACGACCGCGAAGTAGTCCCTGACATCTCCGCGAAGTCGATCTCGGTAGAAGAGACATTCGAGGTCGATCTCGTGGGGAGCGAGGTCGTGCAGACCGCCCTGCTGGCTCATGCCCAGCGGCTCTCCGGGCGGCTTCGCCGTGCGGGGTTGCGGGGGCGCACCATCACCCTCAAGGTCCGATATCCCGACTTCAGCACCCTGACCAGATCACACACCGCAGCAACCGCGGTGGATGGGTCGCGTCAGCTGTTCCATATCGCGGTCGATCTCCTCAGCGGTCTGGGAGAGCCCATGTGCGCAGTGCGCCTCCTCGGTCTGGGAGCCTCGGCTCTCGAGCCGGCCGACGGGCCGCGCCAGCTCGACATCGACGACAACGCCGCCTGGGACGATGTGGAAAGCGCCATTGCCGGTGTCCGGGAGCGATTTGGGGAGTCGGCAGTGAGACCCGCCCGCCTGATCGGTTCCGAAGAAAGACAAATGCCCGACCACGAACCCTGATGTGTGTCCCGCGAGTCGGTGTATTGTTTCGAGTGACGCACCTGGGCCGATCAGTGTGGTGACTGAATGCCATTGGATGACAAAGAACAGCGAATCCTCGCCGAGATAGAACGTCAGTTCTACGAAGAGGATCCCGAACTGGCACGCGCCGTCGAGAAGATCGAACGTCCGTCGCGCTTCGGGGTCCGCCTCTCCCTGCTCGGGGTGATTGCCGGCCTGGCAATCGTCATCGCCTATGTCAGCATCACCTGGGTAGCGGTCGTCGGCTTTGCCCTCCTGGTCGCCTCGGCGACCTCTCTCGTCAACGCGCTGCGCATCCGAGGCTGGCGCTACGAGAGGGCAGAGTCCGAAGACTCCCTGCCCGAGTAGGCCCATTTCCGCCGATCTGCGACACCGTTCCGAAGTCGCTATTGTTCCGCCCCCGTCGGCCGCCTGAATCGGGCTGATGGCGGCCCGGAGGAGACACGCGAACCATGCGCCGGTTCGCTTGGCGAAGTTTTGGAAGGACAGAGTGGAGCAAGCATTCACCGCCGAGCAGGCATGCCGGCTGAGTAACTGCACACATCACCAACTGCGGTATTGGGACAAGGTAGGACTCGTCAAGCCATCGGTTCAGCCCACCGGTGGCAGGCCTGGAGTGCGCCGGCTCTACAGTTTTCGCGATCTCATTGCGCTGCGCGTCGTGCGCAGTCTCCTCGACAACGGGATGTCACTGCAGAGGGTCCGTCGAGCGTGGGACTATCTCCGCCGTGAGGGGGACATGGACAGTCACCTCTCCGATGTGAAGCTGGTCACGGACGGTCAGAGCATCTTCCGCGTGAGCCGGGATGAAGGCGAGCTGATGGACGCCTTGCGCGAGGGCCAACTCGCCTTCTTCGTCGCCATCGACGAGATCGCCCGGGAAGTTGAAGAGGACGTGACCCGTTTCGAGCTGGACCGCGACACTTTCCTCACCATGCTCCGTCGGGTGGAAGACGACATCGAAGAGGAGCGACAGGCCTCCGGCTGAGACGTCGCTTCCTACGTCTTCCTGAGCAGTGACCTCAGGCTCATGGCCGCCCTGGCCCGATCGGCCCCCTGGTAGTGGTTCTCGATCCACCACTCGACGGAGACGAGGTCGGATTCGCGGGCAAGCCCGGCCTTTCCCCCGTAGATGGAGGCCGAATAGCTCTGGGCAAGCGGCATAAGGGCGCGATCGGTGGAGCGCGCCACCTCCAGGGGGGTTTGTGCAGCGGATACCTCCACTCCGAGGTCGGTCAACCTGTCGACGATCTCGTCCCATGCCGCGGTGATGTCGCCGCTGCGGACTCGGTGGAGACGTCGCCGTCGCCGCAACCTCTTGGCCACCGGCACCACAGCGACCAGTGGGAGCGCGGCGACGAGGCCGATCAGCCACCAGCGGGGCCCGGCATCTCCGGCGTCGTCGAGGGCCTCGGGCTCGATGTTGCCGATCGATTGGTCGCCCTGGCTCGGATCGAATGGAAAGTCGGTCGGATTGTCCTCCGGTGCGTCGATGTAGTCGGTCGGGTCGACACTCGCCGTGATGCTCGCCGGCTGTGATGTGAAGTCGGTTTGCTCGGCCCGCGGCGTCGGATCGAACGGGTACCAGCCGAAAGGTTCGATCCACAGCTCGACCCAGGCGTGCGCATTGGTATCGCGAACGGTGATCACCCCGTTCTCGTCGACGTCTCCGGGGGTGAAGCCCCAGATCACCCGGGAGGGGATGTCGACAGCGCGAGCCAGCACCGCCATTGCCGCGGCGAACTGCTCGCAGTACCCGGTGCGGTAGTTGACCGAGTCCTCGTCGTCGAGCCAGTCGGCCAGGACCAGCGCATCATGACCGGTGCTGACCTCGGTCGAGTAGGTGAACTCACCGGAGTCCCGGAACCAGCTCTGCAGCATCCACGCCGCCTCGAAGTCGGTGGTATGCCCGGAGGTCACCGACCGGGCTTGGCTGAAGATCGTCGAGGGTGTGTTGGAGGGCAGCCGCAGATAGAGATCCGAGTTGGTCAACTCGGCGCGCTGCCTGAGCTCGGGTGTGGTCGGCTCGTGGGGGAACTCGCCGGCGAGGGCGGCCTCGGCGAATATCGGGCTGAGCTCGCCATTGACCTGTGTGGCGAGGGCACCGAGGTCGGCCCTTCGGTCGGTGACCAGAGTGCGCAACTGGTAGCGGTCGTCCCGGGCTACGCCATTGGAGACACCCACCGATACCCCGCCCACCGTGTAGAACTCGTCGGCAGTGCGGGGGCTCTCTGCCTCTGCCCCCGGATCCTGAATCTCTATCGGCGTTCCCGCTGTTGGGGCGAGGATGCTGTTCAAGGCCTGGATCTGCACTGTTTGCAGGAGCTCATAGGTGGTTCCTCGATAGAGGTTCTCAGAGTCCACGAAGGGCAGACCCGGCTCATAGCGGCGACTGGTGGTATTCGACCGCGCCCACTCCTCGCCGTTGAAGGTGTCCAGGGTGTCGACGGTCCAATAGGGATTCAGCTCTGGTGGCGTGTCGGCAGCGAGACGGGCAGTGAAAACCGGAGTCTCACTCTGGTTGAGGACGCGCTGTCTCAGTTCGACCAGGCCGTCGTACGCCACGCCGCTCCCCGGTCCCGGGCCGAGCCCGTCGCCGGAGCGCCAAGGGGCGTTCCCGTACTCGCTGACCACATCGGCAGCGCCGTTGGCCAACGAGACCGAGGCGAGGCCGAGCACGCCCGCCATCACAACGGCCATGGTCATCGAGCGCCGGCCCAGCGGTCGTCCCTCGGTGTCGCGGGCCCGTCCGGTGTCGTCCCTGCGCTCCATGGCGAGGGACACACCAGCCCCCGCCACCGCGAGGGCTGATGCTCCCATCCAACCCAGACCCGCGGTCGAGCGATCGAAGACCGCGAACTGGAGGTACATGACCAAAGGTGGGAGGAACAGGGCGGCGTGTGGTCCGCCGCTGTTTCCCCAAGCGAAGAAGGCACCGACCACCCACATCAGCACGGCGAGGATTGCCAGAAGCCCTGCAGTCGGCTCGACCGGCGGGATCCCGGTGGCGATCGTCTCCCACGCCAGGGCGATCTCGGCGCCGAGGCCCGCGAACGTGTCCGTGGTCGGAAAGACCCCCGCAAAGAGCGTGGTCGGCGCAGTGATGCGCATCACGAGGAGGACGGCGCCGGCGCCGAAGATCGTCAGCCTCAATGCCCGGCTGGCCGTCACCTGGCTGAGCAGCCACCAGGCGATGCCGCCGAGGAACACGGCAGCGACGAGGATCAGTTGCCATGGCGGGTGCTCCGGGCCGGATTGGAGCAAGCGCGCCAGCCTCACCAGGCTGAGAGCGAGGGCGAGCAGCCCCGCTAACTGGCCGACGCGGAATCCCATGAGTCTCCTATAGAAGTCATCCAGCGCTCTGCCCAGTTCCCACCGGGCTCGACCGTGACGGTGGCCACCCCGAGGCGATGGAACCCGGTGATGGTCTGTGGTGTGGTGCTCGAGGCACCCATGAGAACCGAGGTGGGGTAGTCACGAGAGAGCAGCTGCTGGACCCCGATGAGGGACCGGTCGGCGCTGCCGGTCACCAACACCAGCGCTCCGCCGCCGCCCTTGTGCCGGATCTGGGTCGCCACCGACTGGAGGTCGATCGCCGCGATCGGCTGAACGAGGGCGAGTCGCTCCATCGCTGCCCCGTACTTCGAGGCGTCGATGGCGTGGGGGTCGCCTGCCCAGAGGTCGGCGTCGAAGCCTGACCTGACCAGGTGGGTTATCACTGAGGCCGCCCCTGACACCGCTGTCTCGAAGGCCTCACCGGACTCGTAGACGGCGCTGCGGACATCGAGCATGACGAGTGCGCGGGACTGCCATGGTGTCTCCAGCTGTCGGATCATGAGGCGGTCCGTGCGCGCCGAGGACGGCCAGTGCACCCGGCGCAGGTCGTCGCCTCTCTGATACTCACGAAGGGTGTAGAAGTCTTCTCCACCGCGCTGGGCGTGCTCGGGTCGTGATGCCGCCAAGGTCGGATCCTGGCCCCGCACGACCGGGAAGCCTTCGAGGATCTCCACGGTCGGGTACACGACGAGTTGGTCGACAGGGCCATCGGGGGCCGGCAACTCGGCGAGCCCGAGGGGATCGGATGAAGTAGCTCGTATCGGTCCCACTCGATAGACACCGCGGGGACGGCACAACACCCGGTAGGTGGCGGTCACACCTGTCTCAGCAGAGATCCCCTCCACCTCGAAGGAAGCGACTCCGAGGTCTTCTACGTCGTCGACGACGGTCAGGTTGCGCACAGGACGGCTTCCCGGGTTGTGGAGGGTGAGGGTCACCTGGACGGTGTCACCGTTGTGGACGGCGGTACTGCCAAGACGGCGTCCCATGCGAAGGACGGGTTGGTGGAGTTGGACATAGGCGAGACTGGCGCCCACTCCGACGATGGCGAATGCCGCGGCCATGAGGAGCTCCTCGTCGCCGAGCAGCCACCAGAGGACGACCAGGGCGAGACCGGCCCCGAGCAGAGCCCAGCCTCGCGTCGTCGGCATCAGGTGGCGATCCGTGATGTCGTGCCGGGCACCCGAATCCGGGCGAGCACGTCCTCGATCACCGAGTCGATCGTCTCCCCGCGCATCTGGGCCTCGGGGCGGAGGGCGAGACGGTGCTCCAACACCGGCCCGGCGAGGGCCTTCACGTCATCGGGCATGACGTAGTCACGGCCACCGGCAGCGGCGCGGCTGCGTGATATCCGCTGCAGGAAGAGGGTGGAGCGGGGGGAGGCGCCGAGGAGGACGTCGGGGTGGTGCCGGGTGCCCTCGACCAGATCGACGATGTAGTTCTTGACAGAGGAGGAGACGTTGATCGCTCTGGCGATGTCCACCATCTCCTGGACGTCCTCGAGAGAGGCCACCGGGTCGAGGTCGAGGAACGTCGAGCGAACCCCGTGTGTGTCGAGGATCTCCAGCTCTTTCTCACGGCTCGGGTACCCGATCACGACTCTCATCATGAACCGATCCAACTGTGCCTCGGGCAGGGGATAGGTGCCCTCGTGCTCGAGCGGGTTCTGGGTGGCGATCACCATGAAGGGCGGCTCCAGTGAGCGGGTGACCCCGTCGGAAGTGACCTGACGTTCCTCCATCGCCTCGAGCAGCGCCGATTGGGTCTTCGGGCTGGCTCGGTTGATCTCGTCGCCGACCACGATGTTGGCGAAGATCGGGCCGGGCTGGAACTCGAATCGGCCCGCGTTCCGGTCCCAGATGGAGACGCCGGTGACGTCTGATGGGAGCAGATCGGGGGTGAACTGGATCCGGTGGAATTTGCCGTGGATGCTGCGGGCAAGAGATTTGGCCAGTTGGGTCTTGCCGACCCCGGGCACGTCTTCGATGAGAACGTGCCCTTCGGACACCATCGCCAGGACCAGGAGCTCGATGACGTCTCGCTTGCCCTGGATCACGGTCTCCACATTGGAGACAACGGCGTTGAAAGTGTCGCCGAACGAGTCGATGGCGCTGGATGTCGCGTCAGTCAAGCCCTGATCCTCCGTCACTTGGAATCATCCGGACTCTAACTGTGAAGCCCCACTGTGGGCCTCCGACCGATGACCGTGGTCGGCGTGTGGTTTCACTAGACTTTCCCATGGTCACATAGAGCAACGCCGGGAGGCGCCGATGAGTTTCGAGCAAGGAGCGATCTCAGCTCTCTTCCGACGCCCGCTCCTCCTCATCGAAGCGCTACGCACGTGGTTGGCGATGCGTCGCGCCGGGGGATTGGGGTCGAGCAGGTCGTATCTGGGCTGGCGGACTTTGACCGCGTACGGTGACAATCTGACCACCACGAGCGCGCAAGATCTGCTTGACTATCTGCATTGGCGCAGGGGCATGCGCGCCATTCGACGCTGGGAGGGGGAGGCATGACATCTAGTTTGGCCAGCCGGCTCGGGGACATCCCCGGAGTGGCCTCTGTGGTGATCGATCTCGACGGCTTCGGTCGTGGCATCGACGTGCGGCTGGAACCGGGTGCCGACGAGAACGTCGTGATGGAGAAGCTGCGTGCCCTGCTCGCCGCCTATGGGGTGCGCCGCGATCGTCAACCGGCGATGAGTGTGGGGCGGAGCCACGACTCACTCGCCTCTCTCGGAGTCGAGGTGAGCCTGACGCCGATCAACGGTGGCGCCCGCATCGAAGTGGCCACGCCGACCGTCAAGTCGTTCCGAATCGTCGCCGCCACACCGCTGTCACTGGCCCAGGGGCTCGCCGATGCCTGGTGCCAGGTGATAGGCCGG
>Ga0299907_10000627_pt1 | contig 17978 bp, 14 predicted proteins | sample RVTome_16_FD_198680 | JGI IMG/M metagenome (GOLD analysis project Ga0299907, IMG submission 198680) | Soil microbial communities from uranium-contaminated site in the Upper Colorado River Basin, Wyoming, United States - RVT152D67 (version 2) ...
CTGGAAGGAGAGCCGGCGCATCTCCCCGTCGGTCACGACGTCGAGGCCCGCTTCCTCCTGGAGCGCGAGCGCCTCGTCGACCGCCGCGTCCTCGACGCGCTTGAACTCCGCCGGGGCCAGCTCGCCCCGCTCGAGCAGCTCGCGCGCATCGAGCAGCGCCGGCGGCCGCAGGAGGCTGCCGACGACATCTGAGCGCGCCTCGAGCACGCGGCAACTGTACTAACGCCCGTCGCCTTGCCCGGCCGTCGAACGAGGCTCTACGATGGCCGTACGAGACCGCAACCTGCCGGAGGTGCGCATGTCCGAGAAGACCTGGGGTAGCGAGCCCTTCTGGGGGCTCGGCTACGAGTGGGACCCCGACTGGTTCCTGACGGATCGACAGAAGGAGCTGCGCGCAACGCTGATCGAGCTCTGCGAGAAGGAGATGCGCGCGAACGCGAAACGCTCCGACGACGAGCTCCTGTTCCCGCGCCGCAACCTCGAGCTCCTCGGCGAGCATGGCTTCCTGGCGCTCACGGTGCCCGAGGAGTACGGCGGCCTCGGCGAGAACCACGTCGCCTATGCGATGACCTGCGAGACGATCGCGCGCTATGGCTGCGCGTCGACGGCCATGTGCTACGTGATGCACGTCGGTGCGGTGAACGCCGTCATGCTGCGTCCCACCGAGGAGCTGATCGACCGCTACATCCGGCCGTTGAACGACGGGAAGATCGGCACCCTGTCGTACTCGGACCCCGAGACCGGCTCGCACTTCTGGTATCCGATCTCGTCCGGCGCCGAGCGCCAGAACGGCGGGTTCAAGGTCCGGAAGAAGGCGTCCTGGACGACGTCCGCCGGCTTCGCCGACTTCTACGTCGTCCAGACCACGAGCCCGGACTTCTCGGGCTACGACGACCTCTCCGTCTTCGTGATCGACGGCGAGCACGTGGAGGCGCAGCCGTCGCTCTGGGACGCGCTCGGGCTGCGCGGGAACCAGTCCGGCCCGCTCGAGGTCCCGGACGTCGAGATCCCGGGCGAGCAGATCGTCGGCCCGGTCGGCGACGGGGCCGCGTCGAACGACGAGTCCGTCGACCCGTGGTTCCTGATCGGCTCCTCGTCCGTCTGGAACGGCATCGCCATGGGGACGATTGACATCGCGAAGCGGCACACGACGCGCAAGCGCCACGTGGACGTCGGCCTGCGCGTGGCCGACTACCCGACGATCCAGGACTACGTCGGCGAGGCGGTCATCGACACGAACGCCTCCCGCGCGTTCGTCCTCTCCGTCGCCCGCGCAATGGACGACGCGACGGACAACAACACGAAGGTGCTCGCGCCGGGCGAGTTCGCCCGCGCCGACTTCCTGCACTGGGCGTGGCAGATCAAGTTCGTCGCGGCGAAGAACGTCGCCCACGTCGTAGACAAGATGCTCCACGCGTGCGGGGGCTCGGGCTACAAGCGCGACATGGAGCTCGAGCGCTACCTCCGCGACGCGAAGGCGGGCTGGGTCATGGGCCCGACGAACGAGGTGCTGCGCCAGTTCGTGGGCAAGGCCGTGCTCCTCGGCTTCGACGCGCTCGACTACTGGAACCAGTCGTACAACCGGCGCGCCGTCGAGAACGAGGTGAAGAAGCTCGACGCGGCCGGCAAGCGCGAGCTCGCGGAGCAGCTCGTGGCCCAGGCGGCCGAGGAGGAGGCGAAGGCGCCCGCGGCGGCGTCGTGACGTGAGCCGCTCGCTCACACGTGGGGTCAGACCCGTGGGGTCTGACCCCTGGCTGTTCCCCGAGGACCCGTTCCTCGAGACGTACATCGTCCGACCGGGTGGGGCGACCGTCTTCGCGCTCGCCGCGGACGAGCGGATCACGGTCGTCGACACTGACGGCGGTCAGCTGGCGGAGGTTACCGCCCTCGACGACGCGGGGCGCGACGACGCAGCCGCGCTCGGCTCGAGTGCCGACGCGCCCGCGACCGTCGTACGTGAGGCGCTGCGCAACCGAGACGGCAGCCTACTCTGGCGCGAGCTCGCCTCGCGCGGGCTCGATCCCACGGAGGCGATGGCGGTCCAGCTCTTCGGCGAGTGGTCCCCGCCCGGCTCCGCCCAGACCCTCCGTGCCGACCGTCCCGTCACCGTCGTCGTCGCGGCGCCGGGCGGGAGGATCGTCGACGGGGCGCCGCCCGCGTCCAATCTCCTCGTCGAGGTCCGGCGGTCGGCGCCCCGCGCGTACGAGCAGCTCGAGCTCCCGCCCCCGCTCGCCGAGCCGCGACTCGACTTCCGCGTCGACGCCGCGACCGCCCTCGCCTACGAGGTGCGCGCGGGCGAGTACATCCAGGTGATCGACGTCGAGGGCAAGCAGTGCTCCGACTTCCTCGCGTTCCACCGCCGGAAGCTCGAGTCAGGGCTCGAGCGGGGCCTCGACGCGACGACCACCCGGACGCTCATGGGCCAGGCCTACCCGCAACCCGGCCTCCAGGGGAAGTTCTACGACGTCGACATGGACCCCCTCGTGGAGGTCGTTCGCGACACCGTCGGCCGCCACGACACCTTCGCCCTCGCCTGCTTTTCAAAGTACTACGATGACATGGGCTACCCGGGCCACGTCAACTGCACTGACAACTTCAACGGTCAGGTCACGCCGTACGGGGTCGCGCCGCGCAAGGGCTGGGAGGCGCTCAACTTCTTCTACAACACGGGCTTCGACGCGAACATGGTCTTCGTCATGGACGAGCCGTGGTCGCGCCCGGGCGACTATGTGCTCCTGCGGGCGATGACCGACCTCGTGTGCGCCTCCTCCGCGTGCCCGGACGACATCGACCCGGCGAATGGCTGGCAGATCACGCCCGTCCACGTGCGGGTGTACGCGCCCGACAACACGTTCTCGGCTGCGATCGCGCACCGCGTGACTGCGGATGCGCCACCCGTCCTGACGAAGGAGACGAGCTTCCACCCGCGCACGAGCGAGCTCACGAAGAGCTTCGTCGAGTACCGCGGCTACTGGCTTCCCCACTGCTTCTCGAACGAGGGCGCGATCGCCGAGTACTGGGCCTGTCGCGAGAAGGTGGCCGTGATGGACCTCTCGCCGCTCCGCAAGTGGGAGGTGCTCGGCCCCGACGCGGAGGCGCTGATCCAGCTCGCGATCACACGCGACGCGCGCCGGCTCTCGGTCGGCCAGGTCACGTACACGGCCCTCTGCAACGAGACCGGCGGCATGATCGACGACGCGACCGTCTACCGGCTCGGCCAGGACAACTTCCGCTTCGTCGGGGGCGACGAGTACGACGGGATCTGGCTCAAGGAGCTCGCCGACCGCCACGAGCTCAAGGTCTGGGTGAAGCCCTCGACCGACCAGCTCTCGAACGTCGCGGTGCAGGGGCCGGCGAGCCGGGACCTGCTGAAGGAGATCGTCTGGACGCCGCCGACCCAGACGTCGCTCGAGGAGCTCAAGTGGTTCCGCTTCACCATCGGCCGGATCAAGACGTACGACGGGATCCCGATCGTCGTCTCGCGCACGGGCTACACGGGAGAGCTCGGATACGAGGTGTGGTGCCATCCCTCCGACGGGCCGGCCGTCTGGGACGCGATCTGGGAGGCGGGCGAGGCCCACGGGCTCACGCCGCTCGGCCTCGAGGCGCTCGACATCCTGCGGATCGAGTCCGGCCTGATCTTCGCCGGCTACGAGTTCGACGACCAGGTCGACCCCTTCGAGGCCGGCATCGGCTTCGCGGTCGACCTCCGCACGGAGGACGACTTCATGGGCCGCGTTGCCCTCGACGAGCGGCAGGCGCATCCGCAGCGGGTGTTGATAGGGCTCGAGCTCGGTGGGAACGAGACGGCCGGCCACGCCGACGAGGTCTGGGTGGGTCGCCGCCGAGTGGGCGTCGTCACGAGCGGGACGCGGAGCCCGATCCTGCGCAAGAACATCGCGCTCGCGCGCGTCGCCGTGCAGTACGCGGAGCTCGACACGAAGGTCGAGGTCGGCAAGCTCGATGGGCTCCAGAAGCGGATCCCCGCGACCGTTGTCCGCTTCCCCTTCTACGACCCCGAGAAGACGCGCCCGCGCTCCTAGGCATGTCCGTCGCCGAGCACGTGGAGTCGTTCACGTCCGAGCAGGTCGAGTCCTTCCAGCGCGACGGCTTCCTGATCGTCGAGGAGGGGCTCGTGTCCGAGGGCATGCTCGAGCGGCTGCGCGACCGCTACCTGAAGCTCTTCGAGGGCGAGTACGAGACCGGCATCCGCCCGGACGAGGTGAACTGGGTGCCCGGCCGCGACCCGGAGGACCGCACGCGCCAGCTCTGCAACGCCTGGAAGGCGGACTCGATCGTCGCGGCGCAGGTGCTCTCGGAGCTGATCGGCCGCCTCGCCGCGCAGCTCATGGGCTACCGCGGCGTGCGCATCCTCCAGGACAACGTGCTTTGGAAGCCACCCGGGACGAAGGCCATCGGCTTTCACCAGGACTCCTCGTACGCGGACTACCTCGTTCCGGCGGAGATGATCACGTGCTGGATGTCGCTCCACGACACCGAGCCCGACGCCGGCCCGCTCGCGTTCGTCCCCGGCTCGCACACGTGGCCGAAGTCGGCGCCCGAGCGGACGCAGTTCCATGCGCCCGACGACTGGCTCGCAGGGGCGCGGGCCGCGGTACCCGAAGGGGCCGCGATCGAGACCGTCCCGGTCGTCGTGAAGGCGGGAGGCGGCTCCTTCCACCACGGGCTCGTCTGGCACGGCTCCGAGCCGAACACGAGCGGCTCGGTCGCGCGCATGGCGCTCGTGTCGCACATGGTCCCGGTCGAGACCCGCTTCCACCACGAGAACGTCGACGTGACGTACTCGCGCTACCGCCGCCGCGGCGACCTCTCGCTCGACGAGTCGTTCTTCCCGGTCATGTGGGACGAGTCCGGCTACCGGACTCCCTGGCTCGCCGAGCTTCCCACCATAGAGTGACGTCGAGGTGGACGGAGGCGGCCCGAAGGCCGCCCTCGTCACGTTTCCGGGACGCCGAAGCGTCAGGGCATCGACGTCTCCTGCGTCTGCGGGTTCAGGTGGCCGAGCTTCTTCGCGCCGGCGACCACGTTGCTCGAGAGGTTCCAAACGATGAGACCGCGCTTCATGTCCGACTCGTAGATGCGGCCGTCGTACCAGTAGGTCGACCAGTCACCGCCGCCGATGAGCGTCTCGGTCGAGAGCGGTGCCGGGTCTGCGTACGCGACCTCGTTCGGGCTCGCCGGGTTGGTGAAGTCGATCACCGACACCCCCGACTGGTAGTTGCCCGAGACCAGCACGTACCGCTTGTCCGTCGGCACGACGTTGTAGTTGTGCCAGGTGCAGTTCTCCGTGGCCGTCTGCGGTCGCGGGTGGAGGAACGTGCCGACCGTCGCTCCCGTGTCGGCATCGAGGAAGAACAGCGTGCGGTCGACCGTGGCGCTCGTCGCCTGACAGCGCGCCTCACCGCCGCCGCCGGGCTCGTGGCCGAAGATGATGACCTCGCCGTCCCAGGTGAACGACGCCGAGTGACCGATCGAGACGCCCTCGAGCGTTCGCTGGAAGAGCAGCTCGGGATCGGTGAGCGAGCCGCCGTCGGCGGGATCCATGCTCCACACGGTCAGCCCGTTGCCACCCGCACAAGCCGTCTTCAGCACGTCGCCGAGGATGACTCCCGTGTCGTGGCACGACCGGGTCGCGGTCGGGTTGCTCGCAACCTTGCCCGTGGCCGGAAGACCGGCCTTGATCGTCGTGCCGTGAGCCTGGGACACCATCACCGACGGGATCGTGATCGTCGGGTCGACGCCGCCCATCACGATCGGGTCGCCCGGCGCGTTGTTCGCGACGATGACAGCAGCCGCTCCGGCGTCCTGCGCGTTCTTGACTTTGACAACGAACCCGCACAGGCCGCGGTCGACCAGGGCGATCGAGCCCGCGGGCAACGCGAACGGCTCGCACCCGTCGCTCGGCGTGCCGGTCGGCGGAGTCGAGGTCCCGTCGTCGACGAGCACGATGCTGCCGCTCACTCCCGTAGGAGTGGGCGCCGGCCCGAATGCCGCGCCGGTCGCGCCATACGTTCCGGCCGCTGAAGACGGCGGTTCGACCGTCACGACGTTCTCGAAGCCGCCTGCGAACGTCGGGTCACCGGACGGCTCGAACCGGAGGTACGAGGCCGTGCCCGGCGAGCCGAGCGGCACCTGCACGATGTCGATCCCTCGGCACGCCGAGGCGGAGCTCGACGGGCTGTTGTAGATGAGCAGCCGGTTGTTCGCCAGGTCCGGCACGCCCGTCGCGGTGTGCGAGCCGCACGGCGTCGCGACGAAGGTCAGCCCGACCGGGTTCGTCGGGTCGCCGATGTCGAAGACGTGCAGGCCTTCTTGACCCGCCGGCGTCGTAACGCCGCCGCAGATCGCGCCGCCGGCGGGCGCCGGCGAGTTCCACGATCTCACGAGGACGTTCCCCCAGACGACGACGTCGCCCTGGTTGCCCGTCGTCGTTCCACCGACGCAGCCGGTGAAGTTCTCGATCTCGACGGGGTTGTCGGGCTCCGTGATGTCGATGATCCGGAAGCCTTCGTAGGTGCCCTGGAACGCCTTCTTCTCCCAGAACGCGAGGTCGGAGTTGAAGATCCCCGAGCCCGCCCCTGTCAGCGGGACGGCGCGCTCGGAGAAGCCCATGGGATGCATGTTCTGCGTGTACGTGAACGAGCTGACGGCATCCGAAACGCTCGCGCTCGCGGCCAGTGGAAGGCCGAACGCGAGCAGAGCGGCGAATGCCAGCACCCACCGTCGGGCGGTAGGTCGCATGTCTCACACCTCCTAGTCGATTGCGCCGCAGGAGCAGAGACCGCACCGGGACCCCCCGAGACCACCCCCTCTCCGGCCAGACCGCATCTCGCTGGCCCCGTTTCTCGATGGTTGTCGCGCGGAGTGTTCTACGAGATCGCCCGAGGGTCAAGCGCGTCGACTCGAGTCGCGTGCCAGTACCGAGCCGTCGCCTACCGGATGTAGCAGCGGCTGCCGTACTCGATGTACGGGTGCACCTCGCGGAGCACCGGCGCGATCGCCGCGAGCATGCGCCTGCCCGCGCGACGATCGGCCTCCGTGACCCAGATCGGCACGTTGTTATTGGAATCGAGTCCGAGACGCCACCGCTGCTCGCCGACCTTCCGCGCCTCTCCGAAGCGGAAGCGCGAGATCGCGCAGCGCTGACGGCAGACAAGCACGTACACGGTCGCCCCTGGTGGCGCGTGCCGGAAGGCGCGGGCGCCGCGGTAGGCGGGCTCGGCGGGCGGTAGCCAGACGGGAAGTTGAATCGACTCGAGGGGTAGATCGTGTCGCGCGAAGGCACTCGTCACATCCTCGACGCTCTGCAGGCGGTCGAGCTCGGCCTGCGACGGGCAGCCCCACCTGACGATCTGCCATTCGTAGCGGCCGTAGGCAGCCGCCACGCCGACGAAGAGCAGCAGAACGGCAGCGACGAGTAGCGTCCTCCACCCTGGTCTCCCACGGTCGCCCCGCACGAGCGAGGCCGCGCCAACGCCAGCCAGCCAGATCAGCCCGAACGTCCCGAAGACGATGACGGCGCCCGTGCAGGAGTAGCCCTCTGCACAGCCAAAGGTCAGCGCCCAGACGATCCACGCACCGCAGAACACGAGCCCTGCGAGGGCCAGGGCGAGCTGGCGGCGCTGCCCGCGCCCGACGGCAAGCGCCAGTCCCAGTGGAACGACGAAGCTCGCGACGCCGACGACCGAGACGAGCATCAGCTCGAGTCGTGGTCGACGGTCGCGACGCGGATCACGATCGGGCCTCCTCGACGGGCGTCTCGGCGCTTCGCATATCTCAATCATGCTATATAGCAAGAGTGTGATACGGAAGCAAGCGGGCGTCAGCTCGCGAGCTCGACGTGCCGCACTTGGAGCTCCCGGATCAGCGCCCCGACGAACCTCCGGCTCCCGCTCGCATGGATCCGCATCGAGTCCGAGAGGCACCAGTTCGCAAAGCCTCCGCGCCAGGACACGAGCTTCCCGGCTACGACGCGATCCTGGTCGCGATGCGGGCGGCACGTACCCGGGTAGAGGCCGAACCCCCGCTCCGTCCCGGTTGCGTAGAGCATCAGCTGCGGCCCGGCGTGCTCGCCGGCACGTGCGAGCCGGAGCCGCCCCGTGCCCTCGAGGACGAGCCAGCCGCCGTCGGCCTCGCGCCCCGAGAAGCTCTCGACCCAGGAGGCTCGCTCCTCGTTGGTCATCGCGCCCGCGGTCTTGTAGTCGTAGACCAGCACCGCCCAGCGCCCGAACTGGAAGCCGAGGTAGTTGACGTTCGACCTCCGTCCGACGTTCCAGAGCCCGACCGTCTCGCCGCCAGGTGCCTTGTACTCGGCGACGAGCACAGGTGCTCTCCGTTCGCGCATTCTCGCAAGCACGCGGCTCACTTCGTCGTCGACGACGATGAAGTCGCGCCCGACGACGTCGCCGCGACCAGGCGTCGGACTGCGGCCGTGAATCCGTCCTGAGCTGTAGGGCCGGATCGTGAAGCGCTCGAGCCCGAGCGCGGGCGGGTAGCGGAGCTCGGCCGTCGTCCCGTCCAGGAACGTGAGCTGGAGGACGACCTGCTCGCCGTCCTCGCGAGCCCGAGGCTCGAACCGCGTGGGCTCCTCGACCTCCAGCGACTCGAGGATCGCGAGCGCACGGTCGCGCATGCCGTCGCTCGTGTCCGGGCCGAGCACAACGTGCGCCTGCAACGCGCGATCACCGACCTGGAAGCGGAACAGCGTGCTCGCACCGAAGCACTCGTACTCGCCGAACGCGCCCTCGCTCAGGGTCAGTTCCTCGGGTCGAGGCGGGAAGGACCGAAGCTCAGAGCCGTAGTCGATGAGCAGGACGAGCGCTCCGTCGGCCGGAAGGAGCTCCACGGCACGCAGGCCGCCGCAGTCGCCCTCGACGGCATCCTCAGGGAGCGCATACGACGCGACGGCGAGACGCCGGGGCGAGTTCGTCGTGCTGAAGCCTGCGACGTCCCAGCCACTGGGGTAACGGAACGTGACGCCGCCCTCGGTGAACGTCTTCTCTCCACCGCCGATCGAGCAGGCGGCAAGCAGGCACGCGAGGAGAGGAAGCGCGAGGACCCGCACGTCTCGTGTACGACCGGCTTGTGCCCGGAAGTCCACAGGCGGGGACCTCTTCCCCAGTGACGCTCGTATCTCGAGCGTGGACCTCGGAGCAGGGTTCCGTCGTACTCTGGGCACCGGATGGGCGCCGCGCGACACGAGCGCGCCCGCGTGCGCGGCGCGCAGCAGGGATCGGAGGCCGACTTCGAGGAGCTCTTCGAGGCACACTGGCCGCGCGCGTACCGGGCCGCCTACCTCGTCACCCACGACGCCGCAGCCGCCGAGGACATCGCCCAGGAAGCCTTCCTCGCCGCGATCCGCAACCTCGACCGCTTCGACCGTCGACGGCCTTTCGGGCCGTGGCTGCACCGCATCGTCGTCAACCGCGCGATCGACTGGACGCGAGCGCGGCGACTCCGTGGCGAGGTCGAGCTCGTCGACGTGCACCCGGCGACGAACGATCCCGACCCGCTGGGCGACGACCTGGTGGCGGCGCTCGCCCGCCTGCCGCCGGAGCATCGCGCCGTGATCGTCATGCGCTACCTGCTCGAGCTCACGCCCGGCGAGATCGCTGACGACCTCGGCCTGCCGCGCGGAACGGTCAACTCCAGGCTGAGACGCGGGCTCGACAAGCTGGAGAGAGAGCTGTGAAGCGCGAGCTCGAGGAAGTCCGGATCCCCCGCGAGACAGAGGCTCGCGAGCGCGCTAGGGCGGTCGTTCTGTCGGCGTTCGCCGAGCGCGAGACCGTGCCGCGCCCGTCCCACTGGCCGCGCATTGCCGCGATCGCCGTTGCGCTCGCTGCGCTCGGCGCCGCCACGCTGAGCTCGTCCGGGCGCGCGGTGCTGCACGAGCTGCGCGAGGCCGTCGGCGTGAAGCGAGCGCAACCGGCGCTCTTCTCACTGCCCGCTCCAGGCCGGCTGCTCGTCTCCTCGGACGCGGGCGTGTGGGTCGTCGAGCAGGACGGCTCGAAGCGGCTCCTCGGCGATTACCGCGAAGCGAGCTGGTCCCCGTTCGGTCGCTTCGTCGTCGCAGCGCGCGAGAACGAGCTGGCGGCGCTCGAGCGGGACGGCGACGTGCGCTGGACGCTCGCGCGCCCGGGTGTTCGTTCACCGCGCTGGACAGGCACTGACGTCGACACGCGGATCGCCTACGTCGACCGCACCGGGCTCCGCGTCGTCGCCGGCGACGGAACCGGCGACATACTGCTCGTGCCAGGGTTCCGCGGCGCGATCGCCTGGAAGCCTGGACGCCCGTTCACCCTGGCATACGCGTCGTCGAGCCGGGTGACGGTGCGCGATGTCGAGGCCGGGCAGGTGCTCTGGCGAAGCCGCGTGCGACCGGCAGCCGCTCCCATCCAGCTCGAGTGGTCGAGGGGCGGGGCCCGTGTGCTCGCTGCCACGCCGCGGTCCCTCCGCGTCTACGACAGTGACGGCGGTACTCCCCTCGATGCCGGCCCTGGCATGGATCGCATCGAGTCGGCCGCGCTGGCAGCGACGGGACAAGCAGTCGCCTTCGTTCAGGTCGGGGACAGGTTGAGCTCCCTCTGGACGATCCCGCGAATTCGTCCCGACGCCAACGCGGCCCGACGCCTCTTCTCCGGCCCAGCGGGGTTCGGCCAGGTCTCGTGGGCGCCGAGTGGGGAGTGGCTCGTCCTGTCGTGGCCCGATGCAGACCAGTGGGTGTTCGTGCGGGCCGACGGTCGGGGGGTTCGAGCCGCCGGCAACCTCTCTGAACAGTTCCGCTCGCGCTCGCTCCCGCGAATCGAGGGCTGGTGCTGCGCACGCTGATCCTCGCCGCGCTGCTCCTCGCGCTCGGCGCCGGATCCGCGCCCGCGCGTGATTCCGGCGGGACCCCGGTCGCGTTCGTCGCCGTCAAGAAGGCATCGCAGCTCGTCGGCGTCGACCTCACGACGAAGCGGATCGTCCGCAGGATCCCGGTGCCGAAGGGACCGACCACGGTGGCCGCAACCGGTGACGCGCGCTACCTCCTCGTCACGAGCCCGCCTGCGCGGTCCGTGACGCTTGTCGACTCGTTCACGGGCCGGGTCGTGAAGAGGTTCGCGGGCTTCGGGCGGCCGCTCGACGTCGCCGTCGAGGGTCAGCACGCGTTCGCCACCGATGCTCGCTGGAACTTCCTGGTCATCATCAACCTCGATGTGACTTCAGTCGCGTACCGAGTCGTGGTGCCGCGCCGGCCGCAGAACGTCGCCGTCGGTGACGTGGCACTGGTCACCCACAGCCCGCCCAACCCGTACCTCACCGTTGTCGAGCTCGGCGCGCCGGGACCCCTGCGGCCCAGCTGGAGACCGCGCCTCGCAGTCCCCGCCGTACGGGGAGCGAACGACATCACCGAGCAGCCGGACTCCGCGTACGCGTACGTCACTGGCCGTCGCTCGGGAGGTGTCGCGGGGATCGACTGGGGCCGTGGCGGGGTCCCGCGGTGGTGGCGAAAGGTCGGCGTGCTCGTCGAGCACGTGGCCTTCGACGGCTTCCACGGCCGGAGGGTGTGGGCGAGCGACTCCGCACGCGGCCAGGTGCTCGCGCTCTCGAGCGAGACCGGTCGCGTCCTGCGGCGGCTCCGCGGCTGCCCCGGTGCCGGCCCGATCGCGTTCGGCGGTCAGGCGTGGATCGTCGCAAGCTGCCGGGACGCGAACGCGCTCGCGATCTGGGACACGCGCACCTGGAAGCGGACGCTCGTCCCCGTCGGCGGCCGCCCGCATGGCGTCGCGGTCGCGGTCGTGCCGTGAGGTACTTCCTGCGTTTTGAGCAAGTCAAGCCGTCTCGCGGAACCTCGACGCGAGCACCTCGATCAGCCCGACCGCGGCACGCGGGTCGGCCACGAGGGCCGCGATCAGCGCGTCGCGGGTGACCACGACACAGCGCACCGGCCCGATCGCCGTGATGTCGGCGATGCGCGAGCCGACGGGGTCGAGCACCTCGATCTCGCCGACGAGATCGCCCTCCGCGAGCGTGAGGCTCCGGCCCGGTCGATCGACCCGCACCGTTCCCTCGACGATGAGCATGAGCTCGTTCCCCGGCTCACCTCGGCGCATGAGCGTTGCGCCGTCCTCGTACGCCCGTTCCTGGCCGAGCGCGAGGATCGGCTCGAGCAGCTCCTGGGGCAACGCCGAGAACACGCGCGGATCGCGGACGAGCCTCTCGTAGCGGCCGCCGTGGAAGAGGAGCGGCTCGCCCTCGCCGTAGTGCGCGTACTCGACCTGGGCGAGAAAGAGCGAGTGGTCGCCGCCCCAGTACGAGCGCGCGACTCGCGTCACGAGGTGAGCAAGCGCGCCCCCGACCAGGGGCGTGTCGTGCACGAGCTCGAACCTCGGCTCCGGCGCGCCCTCGACCACCCGGCCCGCGAAGTGGTCGGACAACGCCTCCTGCCCTGCCTCGAGCACGTTCACGCCCAGTCGCGTGCCCTCGTGCAGGAGGTTGCTCAGGCGCGCACGGCGGTCGACCGAGACGAGCACGAGCGGCGGGCGGAGCGAGACCGACATGAAGGCGTTCGCGGTCATCCCGTGCACCGTCTCGCCCGAGCGGGTCGTCAGGACGGTGACCCCCGTCGCGAACATCCCGAGCGTCCGGCGGAACGCGATCGCCGGGTCGCCCTCGAGCCCGGCGCCCAGCTCGAGCTCCTCCGCCGACGGCATGACGTCGAAGGACGCGCCGAACGCCTCGGGGGCTGCGATCGCGCTCCCGATGGCGATCTCGAACTCCTCGGGCGGGACCTCGGGCTGCGCCATGTCTCTCGACGACTCTACTCAGACGAAACGGCGCGGACCTTGAATCCCGCTGACATGCCACCGATAATCGTCCCCTCTTGGCGGACGCCCGCTCGCACCGGGAAGTCGAAGAAGTCTGCGCGAGCACGATGCGCGCGGTGGCCACAGCTCACGATTCGCGCCCGCCAGGCAGGGCCCGTCAATCGAAGGAAAGGAGTGGTCGATGGCGCTAGCAAGCTTCCTGGCGCAGGCGACACCCGAGTTCCCGGAGCAGGTGACGACGAACGCACTCGTCCAGAACCTCATCTACGCCTCGGGCACGGTTGGCGCGCTCATGATCCTCGCCGGCCTGCTCCTGGTCGACCTCGGCGGCGTCCGGCGGGTGAACGTCTTCGCCGCGACGGTCGAGAAGATGATCGGGTTCTTCATCGGGTTCGCTGTCTACTTCCTCGTCGGCTTCGCCATCTGGAACTGGCAGTACAACCAGGCGTTCGAGGTCGACAACGCGCTCTGGCAGTCGATCAAGGACTGGTGGCTCGGCGGTGCGCTCTCGAACGACTTTGCACAGAACGTCGATCCCGCGGTCTTCCCGGGGCTGAACAACTTCCAGATCTTCATCTTCTTCCTGGCGTGCTTCGCCGGCATCATCAACGTGCTGCTGCACCTGGCGGTCACGGAGCGGATGAAGGCGTCCGCCTACTTCGTGGTCTGCTTCTTCGCCACGATCATGTCGTCGATCCTCAGCTACCTGACGTGGGGCTCGACCGGCCCGCTCACGAACGCCGGCTACCACGACTTCTTCGGCGCAGGCTTCGTGTACCTCTTCCCCGCCGGGATGGCGCTCGTCCTCGTGCGGAAGCTCGGCCCCCGACCCGGGATGTACCACTCGCACCCGCGGGTCCCGACGTTCCGCTCATACAACCTCGGCCTGACGGTGGTCGGAGTGGTCGTGATCGTCGCCGGCCTGCCGATGGTGATCCTCTCCTGCCTCTTCTTCTTCTCCCCCGAGGCGTACGCCGTGTCCGTCAACATGACCGAGTCGAGCGTCGGAATCGCCTTCAACAACCTCGGCCTCGCGTGGGCGGCCGGCGGGATCATGGGGGCGATCATCGCCTACCGGACGAAGAAGTACATCTACACCCTGCTCGGGCCGTTCGCGGGGTACGTGGCCGGTTCGCCCGCGTTCGACATCTACCGGCCGTGGCAGATGTTCCTCGTCGCGCTCGGCGCGCCGATCGTCGCCTACGTCGTGTACGAGTGGACGCAGAAGCGAGAGTGGGACGAGCACAAGCTGACGCCGCTCTTCCTCGGCGCGGGCACGTACGGACTGCTCATGGTCGGCCTGATCAAGTGGGGCGAGCCGCAAGGAGGCTACCTCGGCCTCGACAGCGGGGACTTCGCCTTCCAGAACGCATCCGTGAACGTCCTCTGGCAGGCGATCGGCATCGTGGTCGCGGTCGGCTTCGGGGTCGTGACGGCGGCCGTCCTCGCGCCGATCCTCGAGCGGACGACCGGCCTGCGGGTCGACGACGACACGCTGATCGACGGCCTCGACCGCGGGGACTGGGACATCGAGCACGACATCGAGCCCGAGGGCTTGGAGGACGTGGGCGACCGTCCCACGACGCCGCCGCCGACGGCTCCTGCAGTGGCACCAGGCGACTGACCGGGCGCTCGACGTCCGGTCGCGGGCAGAGCGAGGGGTCGGGCAACAGGCCCGGCCCCTCGTCGTCTCGTTCACTGTTCGCTGCGTCGTGGCACGAGCTCGTACCGAGCCGCGCGGCGAGGTACCATGTGCACTGTCCGCAATGACGTTGCCGAGGGAGCAATAACATGGAGATGACGGATCGCACTGCGTACGTCGTCGTGGGAGCTGGCATCCACGGGCTCTCGACCGCCTATCACCTCGCGCAGGAGCTCGCGGAGCGCGGCCTCGGCTCCGGCGAGGACATCGTGGTCCTCGACAAGTCGCGGCCCGGCGCCGGCGCTTCCGGGATCGCCTGCGGCGTCGTCCGTAACAACTACTTCCAGCCCGCCATGAGCGAGCTGATGCAGGCCTGCGTCGAGGTGTGGGAGTCGGACCCGGTCGCGTACTCCTACAACCCGGTCGGGTACATCGCGCTCGGAGCGGCGGTCCAGGAAGACGACCTGACCGCGACGTACGAGCGCCAGGAGCGGATCGGCTACCGCTCGGAGCTCATCGTCGGCGAGGCCGAGGTCGACGCGCACATGAAGAGCCTCTTCCCCGACTGGCGCGCCCAGGGCGTGACCGTCTGCCTGCACGAGCACCAAGGCGGGTTCGCCTTCAACATGGACTCGGTCGAGGGGCTCGCCGCCAAGTGCCGCGAGGCCGGCGTGACGGTGCTCTCCGGCGTCCGGGTGACCGGGTTCTCGGACGCCTCCGACGGCACGATCACCTCGGTCGAGACCGCACAGGGACGGATCGAGGTCGGCGAGCAAGTCGTCGTCGCGCCGGGCCCGTGGGCCCGGGACTTCTGGGCCATGCTCGGGCTGCCCGAGACGATCGACATCCGGACGCCGTCGGGTGACGTCGTCCCGGACCGGCCGATGTGGACGTACTGGAACCTGCAGGAGGGCGAGATCACCGTCGATCCGCTCGTCTTCGCGACAGCGGACGGCGGGGCTCCCCCGGTCATCCACCTCGACACGGACACGCCGCTCTACACCGACGAGGGCGACCTCGTCACGGACGAGCTGTGGGGCATCTACTTCAAGCGCGATCGCCACGGCGTCCAGGGCGGGGCGTCACCGCTCGTGGTCGCCGGCGACGTCGAGCTCGACCCCTACCCCTCGACGACCGACGTCGACCCCTCCTTCCCGGACATGTGGTGCGCCGCCCTCTCGCACTCGATGAGCCGCTTCGAGGGCTGCCGGCCGCTGTACAAGGACGCGCGCTCCGGAGGCGTGGGCGCGTTCACCGCCGACAACTTCCCCGTCTTCGACTACTTCCGGCCGAACCTGTACGCGATCCTCGACTCGAACCACGGGTACAAGATGATCGGCGTGGGGAGAGAGGTCGCGAGCGTCCTCCTCGGCGGGCACTCGCGCTTGCTCTACCCGTTCCGCTTCGAGCGCTTCGCGACCGGCGACCTGCATCCTGTTTCTTCATCTCCTTATCCGTGGAGTTGATGCCGGCGGGCCGGAATCCGCTGTTGCGCGGATTCCGGCCTCCGGAGATCCCCTAAAGCGCGACCGCTGTCGCGGTCGTGGATCGGCGTGTTCGTCCGTCGATCACAGAGTCGTTCCTGGCTTGCACCAGCGACCCGCTCGTAGGAGGCGCTGACTGTCACCGGGAGGTGACAGTCAGCGCTTGCTGTCGTTCGCCGCGCCTACGCCGTCGCGCCCGCGGGGGCGAACGCCGGCATGACCTCCTCGGCGATCAGCTTGAGCTGCGCCTGGACGTCCGGGACCTCCACGTCCTTGCCCGTGAATGCCTTGAGGATGACCGGGTCGGTGATGCAGCAGATCATGTGGTTGACGCCCGCCTCCTCGAACTCCTTGATGCGCGCCGTGCACTCCTCGGGCGTGCCGGCGATGGAGAGCCTCTCCGCGATCTCCGGCGTCGTCAGCTCGTACGCCTTGTCGAGCTCGCCCCTGCCGAGGGCCGCGACGATCTCCTGCAGCTCCGCGGGGTCGAGCCCGTGCAGACGGACCTGCTCCTCGGGCATCGAGGAGATGTAGAAGGCGACGATCGAGCGCGCGGCGATCTTGGCCTTCTCCGAGTCAGGCCCGCACGTGACGACGCACCAGGCCCCGATGTCGAGCGAGCGCCAGTCGCGCCCGGCCTTCTCGGCCCCGATCTTCACGTTCTCGACGACGTACTCGTACGCCTCCTTCGTGTAGCTGAGCGCGACGTGCACGCCGTCCGTCGCCTCGCCCGCGAACTGGAACGACTTCGGCCCGCGCATCGCCCCGATGTAGAGCGGCATGTGCTCCTGCACCGGCCGGGCGAACGTGAAGAGGCCGCTGTAGCGGTAGAACTCGCCGTCGAACGTGATCGCCCCCTCATCGAGGAACGTGCGCATGACTTGGTGCGCCTCCTTCACGCGCGAGAACGCCTTGATCGACTTCCAATCGACGCCGTACTGCGCGAGCAGCCCGAAGTTCCCGCACGAGACGACACCATCGACGCGGCCGCCGGTGAGCTCGTCCAGCGTTGCCAGCGACTGGCAGATCAACGTCGGCTCTCGCAGGTACACGCCCGAGACGTTGGGGCCGAAGCGGATGTTCTGTGTCTTGTCCGCGGCCGCGGCGAAGACGAGCCAGAGGTCCTTGTGCCAGGTCTCATCCGCGGCGTAGCAGGCGTAGTACCCCAGCTCGTCCGCCGTCTTGATCATCTCCAGCGAGTCCGCAAGCGGGTAGTCGAGGAGCGTGACGTAGCTGAACTTCATGCCTCTCCCTCCTTCTTCTCGGCCTCGATCTCTTCGAGGAGCTCTTCGCCGGAGAGCACCGAGTCGGCGAAGTGGTCGTGCATCCACGCGAGGTGCTCCCAGCGGCTGTCGACGATGCGGAGCGTGTCCCACGCCGGGATGTCCTGCTGCGGCGTGTGCTCCGACATGAGCTGCGGGTCGACCTCGTAGACATGGTCGAAGCGCATCACGACCGTCTCCGTGATGCGCTGCGGGTCGGGCGGGCGCTGAGCGGCGAGCCGGAAGCCGATCACGAATCTCCCTCCTCCTCGTAGGCCTGGTCGAGCAGGTACTTGCCGGGGTTCATGACGTTGAGCGGGTCGAGCGCACGCTTGACTTTCTTCATCACCTCGAACCCACCCCCGAGCTCCATCGGCACGAGGTCGACCTCGCCCTCGCGGGAGGCGCCGTGGCAGGCGGAGATGGAGCCGCCGTGGCGAATGGTGACCTCGGCGATGTCGCGCTTCGCCTGTACCCAGGCCGCCCAGCTCTCGTCGTCCCAGCGCATCTCCCAGATGCCGATGTCGATCTCGGTCAGGTAGTCGGCCCACGGCTTGTAGGCGCCGTTCGTGTACGCGAACATGCCCCAGTCGTCGAACATGTCGAACCGCTCGATCAGGCGGTCGGCGATCGCGTGCCACTCCTCGCGCACCTTCGGGAGCGCCGAGTAGGGGATGGAGGCGTCCTCGCAGTGCCAGCTCATCGGCACGACCTGTCCGTCCGCGAGACGGCCGTGCAGCGGCGTCGCGTAGCGGTCGTGGCG